>Ga0335073_10012312_pt1 | contig 12014 bp, 5 predicted proteins | sample Lox_Sample_22_FD_207093 | JGI IMG/M metagenome (GOLD analysis project Ga0335073, IMG submission 207093) | Soil microbial communities from Loxahatchee National Wildlife Refuge, Florida, United States - Lox_Sample_2.2 | ecosystem: Environmental > Terrestrial > Soil > Wetlands | place: USA: Florida... | reverse complement strand
GGTCGCCGATACCGGCGACAACTTCGCGGTCGCCAGGTCGCTGCTCGGGATCAGCGCCATTGAACTCCTTGTGCTCACCGTGGCGGCGCTGCTCGCGGTGTCCCGGCTGCTCGCCGCCCAGCGGGCTGGCGAGGCCGTGCTGCTGACCGCGCGCGGCGCGACCAGGTGGCAGCTGACCAGGCTGACGGCGGCCGAGGTGATCCCGCTGTCGCTGGTCACCGCGCTGGCCGGCGGGGTCGCCGGCATCTGGCTGGCCCGGCTGCTCGGCAGCACGCTCTACGGCCCGGCCACCGTCGGCCGCGTACCGTACGGCGGCATCAGCCTGGCCGCCCCCGGCACCTGGCTCGACGCGCTGGCCGCCGCGCTGGGGATCGCCGCGCTGTCGACCGGCGCGCTGCTCTACCCGGTGCTGCGGCCTGCACGGGGCACGGCACAAGTCCAGCAAGGCCGCCGGGCCGTGCTTTCCCGCATAACGGTGGCGGGCGCTGACGTAGCGCTCGTCGCGCTTGCGGTACTGGCGTGCTGGCAGCTGCGCAGGTACTCGGCCGTCTCGATGTCCGATGGCGGCCCGTCGGCCATCGACCCGGTGCTGGTGCTCGCCCCCGCGCTCGCGCTTGCGGGCGGCACGGTGCTCACGCTGCGGCTGCTGCCCCTCGCGGCCCGCGCCGTCGACCGGGCGTCGGCGGCCGGCCGCGGTCTCAACTCGGCGCTCGCCGGCTGGCAGTTCAGCCGTCAGCCGCTGCGCCAAGGCGGTGTCGCACTGCTGCTTGTGATGGCGGTCGGCACCGGCACGCTGGCGCTCGCACAGCACCAGAGCTGGATCAGGTCCGCCGCCGACCAGGCGGCCTACGTGACCGGCGCGGACGCGCAGGTGGACCTGGCCGCCCCGATGCCGGCCGGCGCGGCCACCTCGATCACCGGGGCGGCAGGCGTCCGTGCGGCGATGGCGGTCTCGGCTATCGAGGAGGCGACGCCCGCGCAGGTGGTGGCCATCGACGCCGCCAAGGCACCCACGGTCGCCCTCCTGCGGGCCGATCAGTCGAGCCTGCCGCCTGCCGCACTGCTCCGCTCCATCACCCCTTCGTCTCCGCCAGGCGGCCAGCTCATCGGCGGCAGGCCGCGGTCGGTTCGGTTCACCGTCACGCTCAGCCGCGCCCCGCTCGGCTCGGTGACCGCGCAGCTCACGGTCACCGACGCGACCGGTGCCGCGTTTCAGCTCTACTCGGCGCTGTTTTCCGCCGACGGCCGCCCGCACGCGCTCACGGCCGCGCTGGGCGGGGCGCACGCCGCCTACCCGCTGCGCCTCACCCAGGTCACCCTCTTCTACACCCTGCCCGCGAAGCCGCCGAAGACCCCGGTCACGCTGACCGTCGCCGGGGCGACGCCTGGCACGTGGACCGCGGCAGCGAGCTCACCTCAGCTTGCGGCGGAACTCTTCACCGACAACATGTACGGCCCGTCCGCCGGACCGCGGGTGGCCGGCTGGCAGCGGGCGCCCGGTGGCGCGACGCTCACGTTCACCCCCGGTTACGGTCGATGGTCGGAAGCTCCTGGCGCGTCACCGGTCGTCACCGAGCCGCTAGCCGCGCAGGTCTCGCTTTCCGCCGCGAACGCGTTTCCGTCCGTCGTCCCTGCCATCGCGACCACGGCGTTCGACCGTGCCAACAACGCCGGCGTTGGCAGCGTCGTGCAAACGACCGTCAACGGCACGCACGTGCCTGCGAAAATCGTGGCGGTGGCGGGCGCGTTCCCCACCATCACAGGCGCCGGCCTGGTGATGGACCTGTCCACCCTCGAGGCGTTCCTTGTCGGCCACGGCGCCGCCCCGGTGGCCGTCACGCAGTGGTGGCTGGCCACCGACGGCGGCCAGGTCCCCGCCTCGCTCACCCGCGCGCTGCCGCCAGGCGCGACCACGAAGAGCAGCGCCGCACTCGCTGCCGCGACCGTCGCCGACCCGCTCTCCGCCGCCCCGCAGCGGGCGCTGCTCGCGGTGACCTGGGCGGCCGGGCTGCTCGCGGTCTTCGGCTTCTGGGGCTCGATCGCGGCGAACGTCAGGCAGCGGCGCGCCGAGAACGCCGTGCTCGCCGCGCTCGGCGTCAGCCAGCGGAGCGCGGCCGCGCAGCTGTTCATGGAGAAGCTGCTGCTGTCCGTGCCCGCGGCCGCGCTCGGCCTGCTCCTTGGCACGGTGGTCGCCCGGCTGCTTGTGCCCGCGGTCACGCTCAGCCCCACCGCGCAGCCGCCGGTCCCGCCGCCGCTCACGCTGCTCGACCTGCCGCAGACGATTCCGCTCGCGGTCGCGGCCGCCGTGCTTCCCGCGCTGGCCGCCGCGCTCGTCATCTTCCTGCGCCCCGACCCGGCGGCCGAACTGCGCGCGGCGGAGGCAGCGTGAGCCGGCCCAGGTGGCTGTACGCCTGGCTGGCCCTGCTCACCTTCCTCGCGGTGTTCGCGGCCACCGCGGGCGTACGGGAGGCGCTTGCCAGCCGGACGCAGGCGGCGCGCCAGACTCTCGCGGCGACCACGCCAACCACGCGGACCATCGCCGTCTCTGCCGACTGGGCTGACGTGCAGCGCCTGCTCTCGTATAGCACCGCCTCCCAGGAGCTCACGTCGATACCGCCGGCCACGATCGACGCGATCACCGGCCAGCTGCGCGCCGCCTTCAACCGCGCCCCTGTCAGCCTCACCCCGGCTGGAACCGACTGGTCGTCGCTAACGACCCCCTTCATCACGGTGAACGGTGACCTGCCAGGCACCGGCGGCACGCCGGTCAAGATCGAGGTGACGCAGCGGCAGCCGCTCGGCCCGCAGGTGCGGCTGCTGAGCGGGCGCCTGCCGGTCGCCAGCCCCGCTCCCCGGACGCTTCAGGTCGTCATGACCAGGCAGACGGCGGCGACGCTTGGCATGCACGCGGGCTCCGCGTTCGTGGTCCCAGGCTCAGAGCGGGCCTCGACAGGCACGGTCACTCAGGTCACCGTCCTGGTCACGGGCATCGTGGCCCCGGTTGACCCGCAATCGTCGTTCTGGGGCACCGACCCAGGCGTCCTCGCCGCCGGCCTCCAGTTCCAAGGGTCGCCCCCGAGCCCCTACTGGGCGGCCGGGGTGATCGCCGGACCGAGCGAGGCCGGCGAGCTGCAGTCGTACTTCGGCTCGCCCGGTCTCCGTATGGAGTGGGTGCTGCCGCTGGACGTGAGTTCGCTCGGCAGCCAGCAGGTGCGGCCGCTGAGCGACGCGCTCGGCAAGATCGGTACCCAGGTGCCGACGCTCTCCGGCTCCGTCGCGCCCGTCGCCTCCGCGCTGACCATCTACTCGGGCATGTGGTTCTCGCTCAACCTGTTCATAGCGACCGCGCAGTCGGTGGACGCGCTGCTCTGGCTGCTCTACGTGAGCCTGACGGTCGCGGGCCTAGTCGTGCTGCTGCTTGCCGCGCGGATGGTCGCGCTGCGCCGCTCGGCCGAGATCACGGTGATCAGGGCGCGCGGCGGATCCCTTGGCCAGATCGCCGTCGGCACGGGCCGCGATGCCGCGCTCCTGTGCGTGCCCGCGGCCGCGATCGGGGTCGCACTGGCGATCGTGGCGGTCCCCGTGGCCGGCGCGGCACCGGGCGCAGGGCCGGCCGTGAGCTGGTGGCCGCCGGTCGCGGTGCTGGCCGTCGCGGTCGCGGGTCCCGCCCTCGTCGCGGCCTGGCAGCATCGCCTGCCCGCTCGCAAGGGAGCTGGGCGGCTGACCGTCGCTCCCCGTCGCCAGCGGGCCGGGACCCGGCTGGTCATGGAGGCGGCGCTGGTGGCCGCGTCGGTGGCGGGCATCGTCGTCTTCCGCGACCAGGGCGGGCAACCCGGCGCCGGCGTGAACTTCTTCACCAGCGCCGCGCCGGTCCTGGTGGCCATCCCAACGGTGATCGTGTTGCTGCGGCTGTACCCGCTGGCCCTGCGCGGACTGCTGCGGGCCGCCGCGCGCGGCTCGCACGCGCCCGCCTTCCTCGGCCTCGCCCGCGCCGCGCGTACCGCCGGCCTTACCCCGGTGCTGCCCGCGTTGGCCCTTGTCATCGCGCTCACCGTGGCGGCCTTCGCCGGCATGGTGCGCGACGCGGTGATCAACGGCGAGGTCACGGCCTCCTGGCGCACGGCCGGCGCGGACGCGACGGTCACCTCCGCGTACACGGCGCAGGGCTTCACCATCTCGCCGGCCGCCGCCCGGGCGGTCGCCGCCGTGCCAGGCGTGACGCACGCGGCCGAGGTCGTGAACGAGTCCTGGGCCACCGCGGCGGGCAGCCAGGTCAACGTACTCGCCGTGGACCCCGCCAGCTACGCCGAACTGGTGGCCCGCACCCCCGGGTTCCCACCGGTGCAGGCCGGGCTGCTCGCGCCGCCAGGCCAGGCGGGGGCACCCCAGCCCGTCCTGGTGTCACCGCAGGCCGCGGCGCTCCTCGTGCCCACCGGCCGAGGCAGCGGCGTGGTCACACTCAGCACCAGGCAGGCGTCACTCCAGCCGGTGCGTGTCCGGGTGGCCGGCGTGATCGCGAGCACCCCCGCGCTGCCCGCCGGCGGCGCGTTCGTGATCATGCCGCTGGCCGCGATCAAGTCCTCGGTCACGCCGCCGGGGCCGGCCCCCGTCAACGAGATGCTGCTGGACGGCGGGTCCATCGACCGGGCCCGCCTTACCGCGGTGCTGCGGCAGGCGCTGCCTGACGGAGTCGCCACCTTCCGTTCTGACGTACTTTCCGCACTGACCGGCGGGCCGCTGCAGCACGGGGCGTTCACGCTGTTCTCGCTCGCGGTCGGGGTCGCCGCGGTCCTCGGCCTCGCGGTCATGGTCCTCGAGCTCGCGCTCGGCGCCGCCGAGCGGGAAGCGACGCTCGCCCGCCTGGCGACGATGGGCCTTGGCGAGGGACAGCGGGCGTGGGTGGTGGCGCTTGAGTTGCTGCCCGGCGTCATCGCGGCGGCGGCGGGCGCCTGGGCGTGCGCCCTGGCGCTTCCGCTGACGCTCGCGCCTGACCTCGACCTGTCGGTGTTCACCAGGTCATCCGTTGCCGTGAAGCTCGCCGCCGACGCGGCCTCCTTCGCGGTGCCACTGGCCGGACTGGCCGTGGTCGCGGCCGTGGCGCTCGGCCTTGAGATCAGGCTGGGGCGGCGGCGGGCGGCGGCGTCCCTTCGAATAGGCGGCTGAGCGGAATACCTGTCAGGATTTCCCTGCGGGGCCGTGCGCGAGCGGGTGATCGTGCGCGAGCGGATGATGGTGCCTTGCATGACATCTTGCTCATGTTCGCGGCCCTGTCTTCGTCCCAGGGGTCCGGGCCGTTAGGCTCCGGCTACCGGCGTCATTTAGGTATGAGGAGATTTGTTGACTCCTGCGATCAAGCTGGCTGGCTTCCTGATCCTGCTTGCCGTGATCTTCGCGGGGGCGCACGCGGCCGGGGCGTGGCTCGGGCCGGTGACCACCAGCCACTCGCAGGTGCAGTACGACAACGGCGGGAGCGGCCCAGGGATGGGCGGCATGAAGATGGGCATCACCCCGTGAGCGGCACGGACACCTCTGCCGGTGACAGGGTCGAGGCGGAACTCGTCGTCACCGGGATGACCTGCGGCGCGTGCGCGGCCCGCATCGAGCGGCGGCTGAACCGGCTGGACGGGGTCCAGGCCACGGTCAACTACGCCACCGGGCGGGCCTACTTCACCGCCCGGGGCGGCCGGGACACTCCCGAGCTGATCGGCGTGATCAAGTCGACCGGGTACGGTGCCGCCGTCCCCGCGCCGCCGCAAGACGCCAGTGAGGGCCCCGATCCCGCCGCGCGGGACCTCGGCCGCAGGCTGGCGGTCTGCGCTCCGCTTGCCGTCGCGGTGATTGTCCTTGCCATGGTGCCCGCACTCCAGTTCACCGGCTGGCAGTGGGTGAGCCTGCTGCTGACGGCGCCGGTGGCGGGGTGGGGCGCCTGGCCGCTGCACCAGGCGGCGGCCCGCGGACTCGGGCACGGCGCGGCCACCATGGACACGCTGGTCAGCCTGGCGGTCTGCGCCTCGTTTGGCTGGTCGGTGTACGCGCTGCTGTTCGGCGGGGCGGGCATGGCTGGGATGCGGATGCCATTCGTCTTCACCTTCACCTCGGCCAGCGGGATGACCCTATACTTCGAGGCCGCGGCGGGCGTCACCACCGCGGTGCTGGGCGGCCGCTACCTGGAGGCGCGGGCCAGGGACCACTCCGGTTCCGCGCTTACCGCGCTGGCCGCGCTCGGCGCGGGGAGCGCGGCGGTGCTGCGCGACGGCACCGAGCAGCGAGTCCCTGTCGCCAAGCTGGCGGTGGGCGAACTGTTCGTGGTACGCCCGGGAGAGAAGCTCGCCGCCGACGGCACCGTCGTCGAGGGGAACTCGGCGGTCGACGCGTCGCTGGCCACCGGCGAGTCGGTGCCGGCCGAGGTGGGGGCGGGCGACGCGGTGACCGGCGGCACCGTGAACATGAGCGGCCGGCTGGTGGTGCGCGCCGACCGGGTGGGCGCGGACACACTGCTGGCCCAGATCACCCGGCTGGTCAGCCACGCGCAGAGCACCAAGGCGAGCGCGCAGCGGCTGGCGGACCGGATCGCCGCCGTCTTCGTGCCCTGCGTGATCAGCCTGGCCTGCACGACGCTGGCCTTCTGGCTAGGTGCCGGGCTGCCAGGCGCCGCCGCGTGGAGCGCTGCCGTCGCCGTCCTCGTCGTCGCGTGCCCGTGCGCGCTCGGGCTGGCCACGCCCGCCGCGCTGATGGCCGCCGTCGGCCGCGGCTCCGAACTCGGCGTGCTCGTCAAGAGCGCCCGCGCGCTTGAGGCCGCTGGGAAGATCAGGGTCGTCGCGCTGGACAAGACCGGCACGCTGACCGCCGGGACCATGACGGTCGGCGCCGTGCTCGCCGCGCCAGGCGCCGATGAGAAGGAAGCGCTGCTGCTCGCCGGTGCCGTCGAGGACGCCTCCGAGCATCCGGTCGGCCAGGCGATCGCCCGCGAGGCCTCGGCCCGGTTCGCGGGCCTTCCCCCGGTCACCGGCTTCGCCGCGCTCCCCGGCGCCGGCGTGCGGGGCAGCGTCGAAGGCCGCGAGGTCACCGTCGGGAGCCCCGCTCTCTTCACTGAACTGAGCATGGGCGTGCCCGCCGAACTGCGTGCCGCGGTGACCGAGGCGGAAAATGACGCCCGCACCGTCGTGCTGGCCGGCTGGGATGGCCAGGCCCAGGCCGCCATCGTGGTCGCCGACCAGCTCAGGCCCGGCGCCGCCGCCGCGGTCGCCCGGCTGCACCGCCTCGGCCTGCGTACCGTCCTGCTCACCGGGGACAACGAGCAGACTGCCCTGGCGGTCGCGCGGCAGGCAGGCATCGCCGACTCCGACGTGTTCGCCGCCGTACGGCCCGAGGGCAAAGCCGAAGTCATCCGGCGGCTACAGGACGGCGGTCAGCCGGCCGCGTTCGCGGGCGACGGCGTCAACGACGCGGCGGCGCTGGCCCAGGCCAGCCTCGGCATGGCGGTCGGCACCGGGACCGACGCAGCGATCGGGGCCGCCGACCTCACCCTGGTCAGCGGCGACCCGGCGGCCATCGCCGACGCCGTCCAGTTGGCCCGCGCCGCGATGACGGTGATCAGGACGAACCTGGGCTGGGCGTTCGGCTACAACGTGATCGCCATCCCGCTGGCTGCCCTGGGCTACCTCAATCCGCTGTTCGCCGGGATCGCGATGTCCGCCAGCTCACTGATCGTCGTGGCCAACAGCCTCCGCCTGCGCCGGTTCAGGGTCGCCCGGTGACGCTCACCACGGCCCCGGCCGCCACTGGCGGCGGCACGGGCCGCGACCGCGCGTGGCGCGGCTGGCCCGGCGAGCTCACGCGGGCGGCGGCCGGGCCGGTCATCTGTGCCGTGGTGCTGATCGTGCTGCTGTCAGCCTGGGTGGCGTCCCGCGGCGCCGGCACACTCACCCCGGTCCGGCTCAAGATCACCCTGGCCGCCGTGCCGCAGCGCGCCTTCACCGTCAAGGCGGCGGATGCCACGGACGTGGCGTACACCTACCTGTCCATCCGCAACCTCACGAGCACCCCCGACGAGTTGATCGCGGTCCGCACCCCGATCGCCAGCCGCGTCCTGCTGACCGAGCGCACCGGGCGCACCGGGCGCGCGGGTGACCAGGTCACCGTGCCCGGCCTGGCCATTCCGGGAAACGGCACGCTGACGCTGAGCCCGTTGACCGCCGACGTGGTGCTGGAGCACCCCTTGCCGTTCGAGGCGACCAGTGACGTGCCACTCACCCTCGTCTTCCGCAACGCGGGAACGGTCACCATCGAGGCCCCAGTCACCCCGCCCGGCACGCCCTGAGCAGAGGCCACGCACGAGCCCACGAGCATCAGCCCCCGGCGGAGGACGAATCCGTCCGCCGCCGGGAAGGAAAGCGGCTCTCGGGCGCGGCCCTGCTCGCCGCGGACGGCGACGCTGCCTAGCGGCGCTCAGGAGCCGATGACGCAGGGAGCTGAATACGGGTTCGAGCGTACGCAGATCTGCACGGGATCGCTGTACATGCCGATCGACGGCAGGGCCTGTCCCTGGAAGTTGAACAGGGTCTCGTTGTCGTCTGGCGTGCCGGGCGGGCTGGCGTCGGGTGCCCACGAGACACCGGGGATCCATTCCGGCGCCCAGTAGAACATGCCGGCCCCGAGCCCGTTCGGGACGGCGGCCAGGATGGACAGCTCGTCACTCAGCATGGAGAGCTGCCCGCCCGGGCTCGCCGGGTAACCGTCGATCAGCTGGCTCGCCTCCCAGGTGCTGTTGCCGAGGGCGTCCCCGTTGGCGAGCGTCCAGGAGTACTCGGTCTCCGCGATCACGATCGGCTTGTTGAATTGCGTCGCCAGCTCGTCGACGTTCGACCGCAGGTCGGTCAGCGAGCCCTGGTAGATGGGGTAGTAGGAGAGCGCGATGACGTCGAACGGTACGCCCTGCGCCGCCAGGTTGGAGTAGAAGGCCTGCGCCCTGGCGTTGTTACCGCCGAGGTCGGTGTGGATGGCGATAAGCAGCTTGTGACCTGGCTGGTTGCCGGCCTGCGCGCCGGCGACGCCGGCCTTGAGCAGCTGGGCGAGGTTGCTCCAGCCGGTGGCCGTGGTGTTGCTGGTCCAGGTGAGGCCGCCCACCCCCGGTCCTGTGCAGCCGAACGACGACCAGTTGGTCTCCTCCGAGGTGCTCCACAGCATGCCGTTGGTGATCTCGTTGCCGATGGAGACCATGTCGACCGGGGTGCCCTGGGCGGCGAAGGCGGCGATGACCCCCTGGGTGTACGACTGAACCTTCGCGGTGAGCCCGGACAGGGTGGTGGGCCAGCCCGCGGGGATGCACTGCTTGCCGGGGTCGGCCCAGAAGTCGGAGTAGTGGAGGTCGAGGTACAGCTTCAGGCCCGCCGCCTTCACGGTCTTGGCGAAGGCCAGGTCGTCGGCGAGGTCGCTGTAGCCGGCCGGCGGGTTGACCCAGAGCCGCAGGCGGGCCCAGCCGGCGCCGCTGCGCGCGGTGATGTTCGCGGGGTTGCCTGGGACGCCGTTGTCGGTGAAGACGGCACCGGCGTTGAGTTCCTGCGGGGTGAAGGAGAGATCCGACCCGAGCATCATGCTGGCCGCGGCCGGGTCTGGGCCGAACAGCCGGAACTCCCCGACGCAGACCGGGGTGGCGCCGCTGTCCCACACCTCGATCTGGGCGTACCGCGCGCTCGTGCTCGGCGGCGTGCCGTTAGCTGAGCTAGCCCCGAGCGGTACGTACATCGGGTTGCCCGCGTCGAGTGCGATGTTGCGCGCCGTCGGCACGGTGTGCCAGTCGCCCTGCGTGGTGGCCAGCGAGATCGTGGCGTTGGCGGAGGAGCTGGCGTTGTCGAGGGTGATGCCGATGCCATCGAGGCCGCGTACCTGCCCGAGGTCCACGGTCAGCGTGTCCGGCCAGGAATTCGTGCACCACGAGGTGGCCGCGTCCCCGTCGATGGCGTCCGCTGCCGGGTTGCCTGACTGCGAGGTCGCGGCGGTCGCCTGGCCAGAAAGCGCCCAGTTGACGGTCGGCACGTGGCTCGCGTTCGCTGGTGACCCGGCCGCGGTGGCCGGGCCGGCCTGCGCCGCGGACGCGGCGATGAGCAGGAAGCAGAGCGAAATCCCGGCCAGGATGGCGCCCAAGCGCCTGACCCGCCCGAGACTGGCTTTGCTGGGCCGGCTGGGCCGGCTGGGCCGGCTGGGCCGGCCGCCATTAATGAGACTCACTTCGGACCGTCCTTTCGCGCACGCCGCAGTGTGGGAGCGCTCCCAGCATTGGCAGCGGAGATTATTACGACAAGCCATGAAAGGCGTCTGGCAACGGCATGAATGGACCGAACGAGCTGGGAGCGCTCCCAGTTATGGCAGCGTAGCAAATACCACGTATCCCTGGAAAGAGCCCGTAACGTCACAAGTATTGACGGCATCGGCTTTGCGGCGGATCGTTCAGCCTGGCCCGGTAATTTGGACCGCTCAGAACAGCAAAAGACACGGCGGCGCGCGCTCACGACCGCGCCCGGATGGACGATGAGGTTCACGATGAAGCGCTCCCTGGTGCGTCCGGCCACGCTGGCGACGGCCGCCGCCATCATCATCCTGGCGGCTGGCGCGCTCCAGTTGCCGTCGGCATCGGCCGCTCCGTCCCTCCCGTCCCTCCCGTCCTTCCCGGCCGCTCCGTCCCTACCGGGCACCGCCGCCACCGGCGGCCCGGGCGCCGCCTCGTACTTCGACCTGGCGCGCAAGGACTGCCTCGGCACCGCGGAGAACACGAGCGCCAAGGTCTGGTACACGGTCGCGGACGGCGTGCTTTCCGACGTCTACGAGCCCACCATCGACAACACCAACGTGGAGACGCTGCAGTACATCGTCACCGACGGCGCCACCTTCGCCGACCTGCAGACGCGCGACATGACCTATACCGTGGCGGCCGACCCGACCGGCATGCAGTGCACGATCACCTCGACCGACGCCAAGCACGGCTTCCAGCTGGTCACCACCTACATCACCGACCCGCAACGGGACACCGTGCTGATGAGCACCCGGATCCAGCCGGTCAAGGGCAGCGGCGTAAACGTCGGAAAGCTGCAGGTCTACGCGCGGCTCGACGCGCACGTGAACGGCGACGGCGGCGGGGGGACGCAGAACGCCGGCGGCAACACCGGCGGCATCGACCCGAGCACGGGCATCCCGGTCATCTACAGCACCAACACCACCACGGAGGCGGCCAACCGCAGCTACGCGGTGCCGACCTACATGGCGATGACCGCCACCTCCGCGGGCCGGGCCTCGGTCGGCTACGCGGGCACCGCAAGCGACGGGCTGACCCAGCTCGACGGCGCGTACGCGCTGACGCCGACCACCTCGGCCGCCGACGGGCACATCGTGGCGACAGAGAACGTCACCCCGCGGGCGGGGTCCGGCGGCGCGTTCACCCTCGCGCTCGGGTTCGGCCGCTCGCAGCAGCAAGCGGTCGACACCGCCACCGCCTCACTGCGCGTGCCCTTCCCCCTGGTCGCGCTGGCCTACGCGAGCACCTGGGCCGCCTACGACCTGACGCTCAACGCCCCGCCGCGGTCGGTGCCCGGGCAGTCGGCGCAGACGATCCGCCGGACCTACTACCTCGACGCCAACGTGCTGAAGGCCAGCGAGGACAAGACCTTCCCCGGCGCGGTGGTGGCGTCGCTCGCGTCGCCCTGGGGCCAGGCGATCAACGCGGGCGACGACGTCAACGGCGAGCCGGTCTACTACGGCTCCTACCGTGAGATCTTCTCCCGCGACTCCTACGAGGCATTCACCGGCTTCCTGGCCGACGGCGACCTGGCCACCGCCCGCGCCCAGGCCAGGTTCCTGCTCGACGACCAGCAGCTGTCGACCGGTGAGATCCCGCGCAACTCGCTGCTCAACGGCAAGGCGGCGCCGGACACCGGCGGCGACCAGCTGGACGAGACCGCCTACCCGATCCTGATGGCGTACCTGTCCGGGCTCGGCGGCGACAACGCGCTGTGGACCGGCCA
>Ga0335073_10012309_pt1 | contig 12015 bp, 4 predicted proteins | sample Lox_Sample_22_FD_207093 | JGI IMG/M metagenome (GOLD analysis project Ga0335073, IMG submission 207093) | Soil microbial communities from Loxahatchee National Wildlife Refuge, Florida, United States - Lox_Sample_2.2 | ecosystem: Environmental > Terrestrial > Soil > Wetlands | place: USA: Florida... | reverse complement strand
CGCTCGTTCTTAAATTGATCTTCTACCCTGCTGCGAATCTCTTCGAAGGTCGGCGTAGAGGGTGGTTGAACCGCCAGCAGCTGGAAGATAGCAATTCCCTGCGAGGCCGATGCCTCATCCGGAGGAGACTTTTCAGTCTCGGTGAAAACTGCGTCCATAAATTGTGGCGCCTGACCAAGACCGGGAAGCATGTCCTTGCGTGAGAAGAAATCCGACGTAATGACCGGAATCCCTTGCGCCGAGGCAGCTGCATCCAAGCCGTCTTTGCGCGCTTGAGCCAGAAGTTGATCGGCCTTTTTCTGCGCGAGTTGCTGCGCTTTCTGATGCTTGACAATCGGCTCGATCTCGCTCTTTACCTCATCGAGCGATTTCATGTGCGCATCCTGCTTGTCGTCCACGCGGATGATGTGGAAGCCATAACTGCTCTTCACCACATCGCTCAGCTGGCCCTTGGGAAGGGAAAATGCAACTTTTTCGAACTCAGGAACCGTCTGCCCACGGCCAATCCATCCCAGCGACCCGCCCTGTTTCGCGCTGCCCGGATCTTCCGAATACTTCTTGGCCAGATCTTCGAAATTCGCGCCGTTCTTCAACTGCTTCAGCAGATCTTCGGCGCGACGCTGTGCCTCAGCAACACCTTTTTCATCCACCTTACCGTCCGGTCCGGGCAGAGGAGTCTTGATCAGAATGTGGCTGACCTTCACCTGCTCCGGCGTGCGGTATTGATCGCGATGGTCGTCGTAGTAAGAGCGCAGATCGTCGGGAGTGACCTGGACGTCCTGCTCGAGCTTGTTGGTATCGATGAGCGCGTACTTTACCTTGCGCTTTTCCGGAATCGAATTCGCGTACTGCGCCTTGTGGCTGTCATAAAAGGCCTTCAGCTCTTCGTCGGTTGGGTGCAGGCCTTTCTTGAGATCGTCCTGCTTGAGCACCGCATAATCGAACTTCACTTTCGTGTTCTGCTTGATGAACTCGTCGTGCAAAGCGGCTTCGCTGACGGTCGCGCTGCCATTGATGAATGCCTGCAACTTGGTAATCAGCACGTCTTGCCGAACGTCGTCTTCGAACTTCTCCGGAGTGAGGTTCGCCCGCTGCAACAAGTCTTCGTATTCCTGCTGGCCGATGAAGTTGCCATTGGGAAAGAACGTTCCCGCATACCGGCCATGCTCGATTTCATCTCGCACTTCTTCGGGAGTGGCGCGGAATCCCATGCGTTGCGCTTCGGCAAGCAAGGCATCCTTGGTGATAAGCTGCTCTGCGGCCCGTTGGGCGAAAAAGGGCATCAACATGGCCGCGTTCGGGCCGCCATTCGGCATCTGCTGCTGCAGCATCTGGCGCGCAGCATCGCGGACGGCATCGGTGGTGATCTCATCGCTTCCCACCTTAGCCACGACGCCTTTTCCCGGCGCGCCGCCAAAAATTTCACTGCCCAAGCCGCCCGGGACTAGCGTGATCACCATCGACACGCACATCAGCAGAAGGATCCCGCCAAGAATCCACTTGGTCGTCTGCCCAGACTGTTGCAAAAAACGAATCATCTCTCTGTCGCTCCAATTTCTATCACTTTAAAGGAAGTACAGTCGGAATCATCCATTATAAACGACGGCTGGCGAAGTGGGCTCGCGGTAGTGTCTGATTCAGACACTACCGAACTCGCAGAGCGGAGATGCGGACGAATCTAGGAGCTGATCGCCTGGTTCGTGCAGCCCTTCTTAACGACCCCATAACTTTCCGCTATTGAAACGAATTAATAGAAGTGTTATCCATTTTGCGGAGCTTTTCGCGACGCAATCAATGCTTTCTGCGACCGTACTCTCAGGAGCACCATGAACTCAGGCATACGGCGGTTCTTCAAGCATTTTGTCCTGGCGCAGTTTCTTGCGGTTCTTCCCTTACTGGCTCAGAGCGGCAAACCAGCCGCACAAGATAAGCTAAGCTTGCGGGAAGGCTGGAATCTGCAAACGTCGACCAAGGTCGACTCCAAAGGAAGCGCAATTTCAACACCCGCGTTTTCGCCCAAAGGATGGCACGAAGCCACCGTGCCCACCACCGTGGTGGCTGCACTCGTGAAAGACAAGACCTTCCCCGAGCCTTTCTTCGCCATGAACCTGAGGGACTTCCCCGGCATGAACTACCCAATCGGCGGGAATTTTTCAAATATCCCCATGGCACCGGACAGCCCATTCGCCGTTTCCTGGTGGTATCGCAAGACCTTCCAGGCGCCAGAGTCTTTCAAGGGAAAGACGGTCTGGCTGAAGTTTGATGGCATCAATTACCGCGCCAACGTTTGGCTCAATGGAAAGCAGATCGCCAACTCTGCGGACATTGCCGGAGCCTGGCGAACCTACGAATTAAACGTCAGCCAGGCGGTAAGAGCAGGGGCGAAAAATGTGCTGGCCGTGCAAGTCTTCTCGCCGACTGAAAATGATTTGGCGATCACGTTCGTGGATTGGAATCCCGCGCCGCCTGACAAAAATATGGGCCTTTGGCGCGAAGTTTATCTGACCGCCAGCGGCCCGGTTGCGGTGCGATTTCCAACCGTCGTGTCCAAGGTGAATTCGCCGGCCGACGATCAGGCGCAGCTTACCGTAACGGCGCAAGTGAAGAACGGAACGGATCACCCGGTAAAGGGAACACTAAAGGGCGAGATCGAAAACGTCCGCTTCGAGCAGGATGTCGAACTTGGGCCAAACGAATCGAAGGACGTAACCTTCACCCCGGACAAGTTCCAGCAACTGGTCTTCTCTAATCCGCGCCTATGGTGGCCAGCGCAGATGGGCAAGCCGAACCTGTATCCGCTGACGATGGAATTCGAGATCAACGATGCGGTGAGCGATCGGGCCCGGTCGGAGTTCGGCATTCGCCAGATCACGTCGGATTTCAATTCCATCGGCGGCCGGACGTTTCAGGTGAACGGCAAGAACATCCTCATCCGCGGCGGCGGCTGGTCCCCCGACATGATGATGCGGGAGAATTCCCAGCGCCTGCATGACGAGTTCCGCTACGTGCGCGACATGGGACTGAATACGATTCGCCTGGAAGGAAAGCTCGAGACAAACGAATTTTTCGATCTGGCCGATCGTGAAGGCATTCTGATCATGGCCGGATGGTGCTGCTGCGATTTCTGGGAGCGCTGGCCCCGCTGGAAACCAGCCGACTTCGATATCGCCAAAGCATCTTTGCGCGATCAGATCTACCGGCTGCGCAGCCATCCCAGCATGGTGATGTGGCTCAACGGCAGCGACAATCCTCCACCGCCGGACGTCGAGCAGATGTATCTCGACGTCGAGAAAGACTTGCTTTGGCCAAATCCGGTGGTTTCGTCAGCGACAGGAAGACCAACCTCGGTCACAGGCAAAAGCGGCGTCAAGATGACCGGACCCTATGAGTACATCGCGCCTAGTTACTGGGAAGTCGACACGCCCGCAGGTCACGCCGGCGCCAGAAAGTGCAATCAAGGAGGGTGTGGCGGAGCGTACGGATTCAACACCGAAACCAGCATGGGACCTGCGGTTCCACCAGTCGAGAGCATTGAGAGAATGGTCGGCAAAGATCACCTTTGGCCCATCGATGAGGTCTGGGACTACCACGCAGGCGGCGGCGAGTTTAAAACACTGAATGTTTTCACCGATGCCTTGGCCAATCGTTACGGAAAATCGGACAGTGTTGAAGACTACGCCAAAAAGTCGCAACTGCAGACGTACGAAGGCGTGCGCGCGATGTACGAAGCCTACAGCAGGAACAAGTACGAATCCACTGGCGTGATTCAGTGGATGCTGAACAACGCCTGGCCTTCGATGATCTGGCATCTGTATGACTACTACCTGCGTCCCGCCGGAGGATATTTCGGCGCCAAGCGTGCCATGGAGGCGCTGCATCCGCTCTACGGCTACGACGATCATTCCATCTGGGTCGTCAGCAGCCAGTACGAAGACGCGAGTGGATTGAAACTCACGACGAAAATCTACAATCTCGATATGACGGAGAAGTTTTCCCACGAGGATTCCGTGAATGCGCCAGCCGACAGCACAGCGAAGATTTTCACCCTGCCCGACGTCGCGGATCTGACTCCGACATATTTCTTGGTGTTGAAGCTGCAAGATGCGTCTGGAAAACTCGTTGGCTCGAACTTCTATTGGCTCTCCACCAAGCAGGAGGCGCTCGACTGGGGCAAGGGTACATGGTATATGACGCCAACCGCTTCGTTCGCGGATTACACCGCTCTTTCGCAATTGCCGAAAGTAAAGTTGAACGTCTCGGATCGGACTGAGCGCAGGGGCGAAGAATCCGTCACGCACGTGACGCTGGAAAATCCGAGTAAAAGCCTGGCCTTCTTCGTGCGCCTGAAAGTCGATAAAGGGCCAAGAGGTGCAGAAATTCTTCCCGTGATTTGGGAGGACAATTACATCTCTCTGCTTCCCGGAGAGAAACGTGAGCTTTCGGCGACGTATCGCACGAGCGAATTAGGCACAGCGAAGCCGGTGGTCGAGGTCAGCGGCTGGAACGTGGAGTGAAGCAACTTGGTGATCGTGTAATTGCGTAATCTGATAATTGAAGTTCTACTCTTCGGGCGGCAATTCGAAATCAATCAAATTGCCGCGAAAACCTCTGGTTTTGACTGCGCCAAAAAGGATACCGACCGCCATCCAGATCGCGCCCACGAGTTTTGCGGGACGGCTCAAGTTGAGCCAGAGTAGAAGGCAAATCAGAAATCCCGATATTGGAAAGATAAAATTCGTGATTCCCTTCTTCTGGTCGCGAACAAAATAGCGCATGAAGGCGGCAAGATTAACGCCCATAAATGCGATAAGCGCTCCGAAGTTCAGCATCTCAGCGCCCAAGCCATAACTAATGATAAAAGCCCCGGCTAGCGCGACTCCTCCAACAAAAATGACATTGTTGCGCGGCACGTGCTTTTTAGGATCGACCGCACCAAAAAAAGACTGGGGCAGCGCTTTGCTGCGTCCCATGCCGTAGAGCAGACGGGCTGCGCCAAGTTGAGCGCCCATCCCTGAACCGAAGTTTGCCACCAAGAGGGTGAACCCAAGGATGGCGAACATCGGGCCCCAAGCTCGTCCTGCGACGAACGTGAATGCCGTATCAACATTGGGGAAAGGCTCAGAGGCAGGCCAGATCAATTGCGCGGCGTAGACCTGAAACGCCGAAAGAATTCCGATGACCAGACAGGTCAACACCGTGGCCAGCAGAATATTTCGCCGTGGGTTTTCGGCTTCTTCCGAGAGCGTCGAGATTCCATCGAAGCCTATGTAAGTCAGCACCGCGATCGACGTACCGCCCAAAACCGCGCGGGCATCGAACATCTGCGGATCATAGAACGGGCGAGTGAAGAACGCCGAGCCATCATGCGGATGCCCGAAGATGTATCGCGCCGCGGTGACGAAGAATATGGTGATCACGACTCCCATTCCGACCGCCAGCGCGGAGTTTACGCGCGCAGAAGTTTTCACCCCCTGAATATTCAGCCCGGTAAAAACCACCGCGAAAAAGATCGCCCAGCCCCAGTAAGGAATCCCCGGCGCGAAAACGTGGGCCTGCTGACTGCACCAGATGATGCAGATCATGGGATTCAGCATGTAATCCATAACCATGGACCATCCGGTCACATAGCCGAGTGCTGGATTGATCTCTTGCCCAACATAGGTAAACGCCGAACCGGCACTGGGGTAAGCGCGTGCCATTTTTCCATAACTGATCGCGGTAAACAGCATGGCGATCATCGCAATCAGAATCGTCGTGACCACGTGCCCGCGACCACGATCACTCAGGACTCCGAAAACTGACATCGGCGCCACTGGCTGAATAACGATGACGCCATAAAGGATCAGGTCCCAGAGCGTGAGTGTGCGCCGTAGCCTTGGCGCGGACGCAGTAGAAGCAGGAGTCGCGGTTTCCATGCGTGCGGCTATTGGATTATGAGGAGCAAGAGAATGTCAATATTAAAACGATTCACTTTTGCGCATCTCGTGCGCCGTAATCGAACCAGTATCCTCTCTGCTCGTTTCCCGACATGTGCCGGGTGTTGTATTCGAGCAGATAGTTCACGTGCGTGTCATCGAGCGGAAACGTCTTCTTCGGCTCATAGGGATACTCGCCCATACTCAAGAATGGCAACGGCGCGACAAAATTGCCATCAGCGGCGTAGAAATCCATGTCTTTTTCATAACCGTATGCGGCGAAGAAATAATCGCGCACCCATCCCGCAGGAAGCGCGGGTAATCCAGCAGGATCGAAATCGAGCTGGACTTCATCGCCCGATCCGAAAACAGCAAGCTTGTCATCCGTCGCGGTAAGCAGCGGGAGAACGTCTCCATACCGCGTGTATGTTCCCATCGGCCGTGTATACGGACCCGTCGCGCTCACCTGCTCATAGATGTAATTCACATTTCCCGGAGGCGTACCTTCGATCTTCAGCGGATATCCATGATGCTCAAGATCGGCACGGATGAGCGGAACAGTCGTCAATCGCATCTCACGACTATAGCTTCCATTGTCATTCCGAGCGAGCGCGTCCGTTGCGCGAGTCGAGGAACGGGCTGTTACTGCTTGCCCCACTCTTGTCCCACGCTCTTCGTGGGACACGGTGGGAGTCTGCTCCGTCCGGTCGATCAGTATGCTGTCCCAGTAAATCTGTAGATTCGTCGTGATACGAATCTTCCGCGTACCCCGCGGCAGCCTTCCGCTGAGATCGGCCGTCATCGTCCGCGGGCCACCTGCAGGAAATCCCATATCATCGACCACGCGCTTCCACTTACCGTCAGCACCGAGCGCTTCCACATACGGTGGGATCGCCTGAATTCCCGCCTGCGAAGCGGCATACATACTGTTGGCAGAAAAGTATTCGACTTCACCGTGCATCAGCAGCCACAGCGGACCACCCTCATAGCGCTCGCCAAGATCGAGCGTCAGCGTATGCGGCTTGGCGAATCCTAAGAATTGCGTGAGCCCAAAATCGCCGAAATATCGATGGGACTTTAGGTCGGGAAGAACATCGTGGCCGTGATCATCCCAAGCCGCCGCCGGAGGCTGCGCGTTCCGGCTCACCACCACCTTGAACGGAGGATACGGCGGATTCGACGCGAAATATTCGTTCGGATAAACGTCCACATCCGCTGGATGATCGACAGCCAGCAAACGCACCTGATCGAGGTAGACAGCTTCTTCGAGCGGTTCCATGAAGCGAAAACTGAGTGTCTCGTCGTTCCCACTTCTCGCAACATCGGCGAGAGGTGGGGCATCCCCCGCCTGACCGGAATTCTTAGTTGTTGGATGCCCCATGTCTCCTTGGTTTTGCGAGACATGGGAATCGGATTTTTCCTGAACCAGTCCGGTCGGAATCTTGATCCACTCCACCGGCCGCGGAATGTCGCGCTGGTCAGGGCCGACCCAGTGTCCTACGACGCCCGCGCCAAGCATGTCGGCCACGAATTTGTATTGCGTTCCATTCCAGGCAAACAGCGTGGGACAAGAACTGCCACGGCGATCGATTTCGAGAAAACTCTGTTGCTTGTCTCCGGCAACGTTAATTTCGTCCTGCAACACGCCCGTTGGCCAAAGCATGCGCACGATGTCGGCTTCGGTCGATTGCCCGAGGCCGACGGTAAGGTACGGCGAGTTCTGCCCGAGGTAGCCGTTCGATCCGTAGATTTCAAATTTCTGCCGGTCGCCCCCAGAAAAAACTTCCACTTTCGTTCCGATCGCCGATTTGTTGTCGGCCAAGCCTTTCAGCGCGAGCCGCAACCAGTGGTTTTGATTGCCGCCTTCATTTTTTAGGAGAACTGCAGGTCCGTGATTCTGCGTGACAAGCAGATCGACCGCGCCGTCGTTGTCGTAGTCTCCGGTGATGATGGCGCGCGGGCTTTCCAGATGAATCTTGTCGAGGCCAACGTCGGCAGTAACGTCTTTCCATCCGTCGGGGCCAAGATTGCGGAAGAGCTTGATTTCACCTTTGCCATCTTTGGTTTCGCCGACCGCGACGAGATCAACCCAGCCGTCGTTGTCGTAGTCGAAAGCGGCGACGCCGTAGGCGCGAGCCCAGTTGGTGTCGGGAAGTTTGACCGGCTCGAAGGATTTGCCGTGATTGTTACGCCAGAGGGTGAGAGCGGGTGCGCCCATGTGCGTGAAGGCGAAATCCATCCAGCCATCGTGATCGAGGTCGAGTGCAGCCCCTGCCCTGGTTGTCACCGAGGTTCCGGCCCAGAGGGTGCGAATGATAAAGCTGCCCTCCCTTGGATTCTCGAAGATAAAAGGGGACGGACTTAGTGCGATGAGGTCTACCGCACGGTCGTTGTTGTAGTCGCTAGCAAGCACTGTCCCAGCCACGTTCCTGCGATTAACGCCTTTGGCTTCGCTAACGTCGGTGAATGTTCCATTTCCATTGTTGCGTAGCAGAGTCGCGACAAAGCAGACCCCCTTGAAATTCGGTTCGCAAATTGGAACGGTGCCTCCGACAAACAAATCCAGATCACCATCATGGTCGTAATCAACGAAAGTAACGCCGGTGCCCTTGACACCCGCCCCGGAAAAGGCCGTTCCAGTAACGTCTCTGAATGTACCGTTCTGCTGATTGTGAAATACTGCAACCTTTTCGTCTAGTGAGATCAGGGCCAGATCGGCATAGCCATCGTTGTCGTAATCGCCCACCGCGCACTCCATTGCCCCCGGCACGTGGTCGAGGCCTGCCTTGGCGGTTGCGTCCTCAAAAGATCCGTTGCCTAAGTTGTGATACATGGCCGTGCGCCCCGCTGGGCCAGCTTCACCGAGGAGGACATCTAGCTTGCCGTCATTGTCGTAGTCGAGGAAGCATGCACCGGCGCCGGGGCCATATGCTCTCAGGTCATGAGAACGCGGCGGTAGATATGCCAACCCTGCCTCTTTCGTTACATCCACAAACTGCACCTTGATCTGCGGCGGGGGCTTCAGCTGCGACTGCGGAGATTCCACCGCGCGCGAGTACTGTCCTTGCTCGCCATACGCGAGGCTCATGGGCGCGCCAATCTTTTTCTCGGTGATGTACTGGAATTTCTTCAGATTCTCGCGAGCATGCTCAACGTCTCCCGACTGCTGATAGGCGCGCGACAATCCAAATTCTGCCGACGCATGGATTGGATTGATTTTTAGTGCCCGCTGGAAAGCTTCGATCGCCTGCGGAAATTCTTTCGCCTGCACATACGAACTACCGAGAAAATACCAGGTGTCGGCGTCGTTTGCATCGATCTCGGTGACGCGCTTGAAATCGTCAATCGCGGTCTGCGCTTCACCAGTGTTTTTCGCCAGCAGGCCAAGGTTGTACCACGCATTGGGATTCTTCGGATCAACTTTGGCAGCATCCTCAAGCGCGGCCTTCGCCTCCTCGACTTTCTGCAGGTTCAGATACGCAATGCCTTCGTTCAGCCGTGCACTACTCAGCTTGGGATCGGCCTCGGCCGCCTGCTTGAAATAATTCAGCCCCTTCTCGAACAACTGCTGATTCATGTACGCGCAGCCAAGATTATTCAGCCGCGCGGCTTCGAGAGGATTCGGCTGCGACGTGGAAGACAGCAGGCCCCAAGCGGCCAGGACAGCGGCGAGCAGAAAGGCAGACCATCTCAGATTCATTGGATAGAAGATTTAACCATAAAGGACAACCTTCGGCTACGCTCAGGCTCCGGAACACTGGACCAGCGAACTGTCGTCCTGAGCGGAGTTTGGGCGCGGACAAACGAAGTCGAAGGATCTCTACCCGACATGGCTTTCGATGCGATTGCAGGGATCTTCGACTGCGCGAATGCTTTCGCATTCGCTCCGCTCAGGATGACAAGCTCTTCGATCTACTTCGAGGCCGGATACATGTGCTGCGGCGAGTAGGGGCGCTCCCCCATGATTCCCTTCCCCTCCTGCACCACAATCGTCTGGCCCACATCGATGTTCGCGAGTCTGTCTACCCGCCCGCTCGGCCACTGAATCTCGACATTGTCGGCCTTTCCGCGCGCGCCCAGGCCAAACGTAAGCACCAGTTCGCTCTGCGAAAGATAGCTCGAACCGGAGCGCAGCATTTTCCACTGCTTGTCGCTGCCCGCCGTAACGTGCACCACCGCGCCAATGCCATCGCGGTTCGATTTCGTTCCGACCAACTTCACCCGCAGGCTGTGATTCGTTGCGCCCTCGTTGTGAAACAAATATGCCGGGCCAGCGTTGGTGGTCAGCAGAACGTCGGGATATCCATCGTTATCGATGTCGGCGTAGGCCGCGCCACGCGCCACTTTCGGTGCAGCGAATGCCGTCCCCATCTGCGCTGTGACTTCGGTAAATTTTCCGCCGCCGAGATTGCGGAAAAGATGCGGCGGTTCGGCATAGCTGACGCGCTTCTGCACGCGCTCGATGGCATCCTCAATGTGCCCATCGGCGACGAAGATGTCGGGCCAGCCATCATTGTCGTAATCAAAAAAGAAGCAGCCGAACCCGAGCGTGACCAGCGTCGCGCGGCCCACTTCGGATTGCGGCGCTTCGTCGACGAAAAGGCCATTGCCCTCGTTGTGATAGAGCGAGACCATCTGGTTCGCAAAGTTGCTGATGATGACGCTTGGATGGCCCGATCGGTCATAGTCCGCGGCATCAACGCCCATGCCGGCGCGAGCAACACCATCTTCGCTGAAACCCACGCCGGCCGGCACGCCACGCTCTTCAAACGTACCATCCTTCTTATTCATGTAGAGCTTGTTCGGCTGCGTATCGTTCGCAATCAGGATGTCAGGCCAGCCGTCCCCGTTGTAGTCGAGAATGGCGATGCCCAGGCTCTTCGACGTCGGATCGCCCAAGCCAGCCTTCTGCGTGCCGTCTTCAAATTTTCCGCCGCCGAGATTGTGCCAGAGCCGCACAGAGGTCCCCTTGTACGACTCCGGAGTGCAATAAGATTTGTGTGCTCCGTCAATCGTGCAGTAAAGATCGCCCTGCTCGCTCCATTGCACGTAATTGGCAACGACGAGATCAAGTTTGCCGTCACGGTCGTAATCCACCCAGGCCGCGCTGGTGGAAAATTCGTTCGCCCCCCACAGGCCGGCGGACTTGGTTACATCCGTGAACGTTCCGTTTCCATTGTTGTGGAACAGATGACTTTGCCCGAGCGCGGAGATAAAAATGTCATCGAATCCGTCGTTGTCGTAATCGCCAATAGCCACGCCCAGGCCAAACATCGGGATCGCGAGCCCCGCCTTGGCGGTCACGTCGGTGAAAGTCCCGTTGCGATTGTTGTGATAGAGCTTCGGCGTAGTCGCACCGCCGTGCGCATGTCCGGGAAAGTCGGTGCCGTTGATCAGAAGGATGTCGGGATAGCCGTCGTTGTCGTAATCGATGAAAGCGCAGCCCGGCCCCATCGTCTCCGGCAGCCACTTCTTCCCGAAAGCGCCGTTATTGTGTTTGAAGTGAATTCCAGCCTGCGACGTAATGTCGCGGAAATGAACTTGGGCCGCGGAAAAACTCATTAACCACAGAGGCACTGAGGCACAGAGCAAAACAAAAAGGAGAAATCTGTTTTCTCCGTGTCTCCGTGTCTCCGTGGTGGATTCAGTTTCGGCGGACACTATCGCGAGCCTCCGGCGGAAATCGTGGCTCGGCGGACGGGGGCGTCCGCCGCTCCACTGGTGGTTAGGATTGGCAGCGGCACCGACACGTGTTCATGCACCGCCTGGCGTTCGTTGTTGTCTTCTGGATGAAGCAGACGGTAGGGCCCGGTGATGGCCTGCGCCGATTCATCGGCCTTGAAGCGCATGTAGCGCTCCTGGTGCTCTTTCGCCAACTTTTCATTCCCCAAGCCGTTGTAGCAGAGCATCAGGTTGTAGTGGGCTTGCAAATCTTCCGGATCAATCTCCAGCACCGCCTGCAACACTTTCACAGCCTCGTCGTACTTGCGCTGCAAAAACAAAATCCGGCCGAGATCGTTCAACGCAACTCGGTCTCGCGGATACTGCGCCAGCACCATCTGCAAACGCTTCGCCGACCCTTCGTAATTTCCGTCCGAGC
>Ga0335073_10012308_pt1 | contig 12016 bp, 11 predicted proteins | sample Lox_Sample_22_FD_207093 | JGI IMG/M metagenome (GOLD analysis project Ga0335073, IMG submission 207093) | Soil microbial communities from Loxahatchee National Wildlife Refuge, Florida, United States - Lox_Sample_2.2 | ecosystem: Environmental > Terrestrial > Soil > Wetlands | place: USA... | reverse complement strand
GGGCAGCGACGACAGCGTCAGCAGCAGCACCGCGGCCATCGCGCAGCACAGCCCGATGGCGGTCAGCGCCAGCTCGGACGTCCGGTGCAGCAGCGCCGCCGCGACCAGGCCGCCCGCGATCGCGCCCGCCCCCTGCACCGTGCTCAGCACGCCGACGAACGAGGCGCTGTGGTGCAGTCCGACGGTCACCACCGAGTACGCGGCCGACTCGGTGAACCCGAACGCGAGCAGCGCGAGGCCCAGCGCGATCGTGAGCGTACGCAGCACCGGCTCGTCCGCGAGGAACCGGAACCCGGCCGACATCCCGCCCTTCCCGGCCGACGGCGACGCGCTCGCCGCTTCCGTCCCGGCCGCGCCCGCGGCCGTCAGCTCCGCCGCCACCGCCGCGGGCACGCCGGTGACGACCGTCGCCGCCTCGGCCGCCACCGCCTCGGCCGCCACCGCCTCCGCCGTCACCTCCTCGCCCGCCGCCTGCGGGTCGCCCGCGGGCTCCGCCAGGCGCAGCGCGAGCAGCGACAGGATCGCCACCCCGAACGTCGCCGCGTCGATCACCGCGACCACGCCGCCGCCGACCAGGACGAACAGGCCCGCGCCGATCAGCGGCGTGACCATGCGCAGGCCCTGGGTGAGTGTCTGCTGGGCGGCGTTGGCCTCGGCGAGCAGCTCGCCGGGCACGATCGCGGGCAGCAGCGCCGTCTGGGCTGGCACCATCGCGCTGCCGACCACCCCGTACAGGAACATGACCAGGTAGACGATCCACATCGAACTACGGCCGTGCACCAGCAGGATGAGCAGCACGATCCCCGCCGCGAGCAGGTTGGCGCCGACCAGCAGCGCCCGGCGCGGGAACCGGTCGGCGACCACGCCGCCGAGCGGCGAGAACAGGTTGCCGGCCGTGAAGCAGAAGATGACCAGGCCCGCCCAGGCCGAACTCCCGGTCAGCTCCTTCATCCAGATCGCCATCGCCAGCCAGAGGGCGTTGTCGCCCAGCGTGGAGACGACGTCGCCGAACAGGAAGATCCGCGCGTTACGGATTCGCAGGAGGTTGCGCATCGGGGCCTCCGGGGGGAGTAAGGCCAGGCACGTTGCCCACGTGGGTGAAGGTGACCACTTGGAAGGGGTAGCTGCCCGCGGGCCGGCGCGCCGGATCCATAAACCGGTCGCTGTACCTGAACAGCAAGGCCATGAGCTCGGCGCGCAGCTCGGCCAGTTCGGCCGGTGTCACGAAGAGGATCGACTGGATGGTCCCGGTGACGTCCCTGATGTCCCGCGGGTAGCCGGATCTCGCCAGCTCGGAGCGGCGGATGGCGGTGATGAACCGTTCGAGCAGCGCCTTCGACAGCGCGCCCGCGGCCCTGGCCACGGCCGGGTCGTCCGACTCCTCGTCGAACGACATGCTGGCGACGGGGACCAGCCGCCACGGCCGCTCCCGGCCGCGCCCGCCGCCGGCCTCTTCGACGAATCCGAGCCTGGCGAGCATCCGCAGGTGATACGCGCACGCGCTGGGGCTCTCGCCGACCACCCGGCTCGCCTGCGTCGCCGTCATCGCCCCGGACACTCCGATCGCTTCGAGCAGCGCGAGCCGGGTGGGGTGCGCCAGCGCCTGCAGCGACGGCACGTCCCTGATCGCCCGGTGCGCCGTACCGCCGGGCGCCGGGCCGCCCGGCACGGGCGCGCCGGGGGAGCCGGTCTCGCGATTGACTTCCTCGCTCATGGTATTCCCTGGAAAGAACCTTTCGAAAGAGTCTTTCGAGACTTTCTCACAGCGTACTAGGTAGCGTGATGCGCGTGCCGGATAGCGAGATGGACGACGCCGTGGCGCGCATCCTCACCACCTACGACACGATCGCCGTGGTGGGCGCGAGCGCCGATCCGGTCAAGGCCGCGCACCGTGTGCCCGCGCTGATGCAGCGGCACGGCTGGCGCGTCATCCCCGTCAACCCGCGCGGCGGCCAGATCCTCGGCGAGCAGGCCTACCGCACCCTGGCCGAGCTGCCGGGACAGGCCGGGCTCGTGGACGTGTTCCGGCCGTCCGCCCAGACCCCCGACATCGCCAGGCAGGCCGTCGCCGCCGGCGCCACGGCGCTCTGGCTGCAGCTCGGCATCGCCTCGGCCGAGGCCAGGGCGATCGCCGCGGACGGCGGGCTGCTCTACGTCGAGAACCGCTGCCTGGCCATCGAGCGGCGCCGCCTGGGTCTGGACGCCCCGGCCCGGTAACGGGCGTGCGGCTAGGCCGCCACGGCGAGGCGGTCGCCGGTCCGGCTCAGCGCGGCGCGCAGGATGTCCCACAGCGGCTCGTCCCCGACACAGGCGCCTCCGCGGGCCGCCGTGATCGACCGCGCGTACGCGGTGCCCTCGCTGAGTTCGGACATCCGGGCCGCCAGGCCCGGCGCGAGCTCCGGTCCTGTCCCGGCGAGCGACAGGGTGTCCGCCGCGAGCCGCCCGGCCATGTCGGCGAGCCGCTGCGGAAGCCCGAGCGGCAGATCGGGCCGGCCCGCCGCCGCGCGCCGCCAGGTCGTCGCGATCTCGCTGAGGGTGCCGGAGACGGTCGCCAGGTCCCAGGACAGGTGCTCGAAATCCGCACGGACGGTCATGCTTGAACCATACCCCTAAGGTTATTAGGTCACGCTTGAGAGACTCTCTCAGCGGGCTCTGCGATGAATAATGATCCAGAACGGACCGGGCTGACTCTGCGGCCCGCCGTGACCGGGGGAGGCGGGATGCGCGGGTTCGGGGATCTCGAGGGCGCCATCATGGACCAGGTCTGGTCGGCCGGCCGGCCGCTGCTCGTCCGCGAGATCCAGCAGGCGCTGCCGCCGGGGCGGGCCTACAACACGATCTTGACGGTGACCGAGATCCTGTACCGCAAGGGCTGGCTGACCCGGGAGAAGGATGGCCGCGCCTACCGGTACCTGGCGACCGTCTCCCGCGACGAGTACACCGGCGACCTGATGTCCGAGGCGCTGGCGGCCAGCGCCGACCGCGCCGCGGCGTTCCGCAGGTTCGCCGAGCACATCAGCCCCGACGAGGCCGAAGAGCTCCGCCAGGCGCTCGAGCAGGCGCGCGGCGACGGGAGCCGGCCGTGATCGCGGCCGGCTCCCTGCTCGGCTACGCGGCGCTGCTGCTGGCGGCCGCGCCGCGGCTCGCCAGGGCGCGCTGGCCGGAGCGCGCGCCGCGGCTCGCCATCGCCGTCTGGCTGGCGCTGGCCGCCGCGGCGATCGGGTCCGTGGTGCTCGCCGGGCTGGCGATGCTCGTCCCCGCCCCGCGGGTCAGCCAGGACATCGCGTGGCTGCTCGCGGCCTGCGGGATGCAGCTGCGCGCCAGGTACGCCCACCCTGGTGGCCTGGCGCTCGGCGCGGCGGGCGCCCTCGCCGCGGTCGCCCTGCTGGCCTGGCTGACCTGGTGCGCGGCGGCCACGCTGACCGCGACGGCGCGGGCGGGCCGCGATCACCGGCTCCGGCTGCTGCTGGCCGGCCGTCACGACCGGCGACTTGGCGCCCTGATCGTGGAGCACGGCGAGCCGGCCGCGTACTGCATGTCCGGCGCCCGGCGCCCGGTGGTGCTGACCACCGCCGCGCTGCGGCTGCTTGACGACACCCAGCTCGCCGCCGTGCTCGCGCACGAGCGGGCGCACCAGGCAGAACGCCACCACCTGCTCGTCTCGCTGGCTGCCGTCCCCGCGGCCGCGTTCCCCTGGGTGCCGGCCTTCAGGCACGCCAGCGACGAGGTGGCCAGGCTGGCCGAGCTGGCCGCCGACGACGCCGCCGCGGCGCGCTCGCCACGGCTCGCCGTGGCCGGGGCGCTGCTCACCCTGGGCTCCGCCGCGGCGAGGTCTGCCCCGGCCGGGGCCGCCGGGGCGAACACGGGTCCGGCGGCCGCCTGGGCGCTCGGCGCCGGCGGCTCGACCGCCGCCGACCGGGTCCGGCGGCTGATCGCCGCGCCCCGCCCCCTCAGCCGGGCGGCGCGGGCGGCCGGCGCGCTCGCGGTCGCCGCCCTCGTCGCGCTGCCGCTCGTCTTGCTCGCCGCGCCGGCCTTCGGCGCGGTCGGCGCGGGCAACCGGCCGCCCCCTGGTTTTCGCTGGGCCTGGGTCGCCACGCTGCCGCCACCCGGAACGCCGGGCGGCGCGGCGCTGCCCGGCCCCGGTGGCCCCGGGCCCAGGTAGATATACCCTCTAGGGGTATACTGCCGGTCATGCACGCCATCGGTCACGCGCTCGCCATCACCGGCTCCATGGCCTGGCTGATCGCCTGGGCGCTCATCCTCGGGTTCACGCTGTCGGCCGTGGTGCAGGCCGTGGTGCGCAAGTCCGTGATCGTCCGGCTGCTCGGGGACGACCGGCCGCGCACGCTGGCGGTGGCGGCGGGCCTCGGCGCGGCCTCCTCGTCGTGCTCGTACGCCGCGGTCGCGCTGGCGCGGTCGCTGTTCCGCAAGGGCGCCAGCTTCACCGCCGCGATCGCGTTCGAGATCGCCTCCACCAACCTCGTCATCGAGCTCGGCGTGATCCTCGCGCTGCTGATGGGCTGGCAGTTCACCGTCGCCGAGTTCACCGGCGGGCCGGTCATGATCGTGGTCATCGCGCTGCTGTTCCGGCGTTTCCTGACCAGCCGGCTGCTGGGCGAGGCGCGCGAGCAGGCCGGCCGCGGGCTCGCCGGGTCGATGGAGGGGCACGCCGCGATGGACATGTCCGTCGCCGGTTCCGGGTCGTTCGCCAGGCGGCTGGCGTCGCGGGACGGGTTCACCGCGGTCAGCCACGTGTTCGTGATGGAGTGGGCGGCGATCATCAGGGACCTGGTGATCGGGCTGCTGGCCGCGGGCGCGATCGCCGCGTGGGTGCCCGACTCGTTCTGGCGGGGCTTCTTCTTCGCCGGCCACCCGCTGGCCGCCAAGGTGTGGGGCCCGCTGATCGGGCCCGTCGTCGCGATCATCTCGTTCGTCTGCTCGATCGGGAACGTGCCGCTCGCCGTGGTGCTGTGGAAGGGCGGCATCAGCTTCGGCGGGGTGATCGCGTTCATCTTCGCCGACCTGATCATCGCCCCGATCCTGAACATCTACCGCAAGTACTACGGGCGCCGGATGGCCCTGTTCCTGCTCGGCGCGCTGTACGCGGCCATGGCGGTGGCCGGGTACGTGGTCGAGCTGGTCTTCGGCGGGCTGGGGCTGATCCCCGGCCGGGCCGCCGCGGTGATTCCCGACCAGGGCGTGTCGCTGGACTACACCACCTGGCTGAACATCGTCTTCCTGCTGCTGGCCGCCGTGCTCGTCATCCGGTTCGTCCGCACCGGCGGCGTTCCCATGCTCCGCATGATGGGCGGCACCCCGGACGGCGACGACCACGATCATCACCAACACCACCACCACGGCTTAACCGATCGGCTGCCTGGCGACCGCGGGCGGCTCGCGCCCGGCGAGCAGCCACCCGCCGGCCGCGGCGGTCAGCGGCAGCCCGGCCAGCAGGATCACGATGTCGGCGACCGGCACGCCGCCCGCCGTGGCGGTCAGGCCGCTGTGCGTCCAGGCCATCCCGGCGAGCACCGCGCCGGCCATGCCGAGAATGGCGCCGAGCAGGCCGAGCGCGGCCGCGGTGGCGGCGGCGATCGCCCGCCGGGTCGCGCCGCTGGCGCCGGTCGCGGTCAGCGTGCGCAGGTCAGGCGCGGTCTCGCTGCGGATCAGGCCGACGGACATGGCCAGCACGCTGAGCGCGATGACGATGCCCGCCGCGACGGCCCGGTCGGTGAAGTCCCCGAGGCTCGGGTAATAGGCCGCGCTCTCGACGATCACCTGGTACGGGCGCCCAAGCTGGCGGGCGGCGGTGAGCTGCGCGGCGGTGAGCGGGGCGGGGGACTGGATGAGCCACCCGGTCAGCTGCGGCCGCATGTGGTACGTGCGCACCGCGTACTCGGTGATCACGGTGTTCGGCGCGTCCGTGCCGCCGGGCAGGCTGGCGACCGTCTGGATCGCGGGGCTGGCCATACAGTCGTTGTCCGGCGTGCAGGGCGGGCCGCCGGCGGTGCCGGGCGTGGCCGGGTTGGCATTGTCGCTGACCATGCCGCCCCGCCAGAGCATCTCCAGGTGCGGCAGGCCGGCCAGCCCGGGCCGCATGGTGAGGAAGTCGGTGCCAGGTGCGATCTGGCTGGCCTTGATCCCGTAGGTGGCCAGCAGCCGCGGGGTGGCCACGACCACGTTGCCGGTGAAGTTCTGCGGACTGTGCCGCGGCGTGCTCGTCTGGTCCAGGTCGCCCGCGCCTTCCAGCGGCACCACGGACGCGTGCAGACGGGCGGCGAGGCTGTTCACCCGCGCGTTCAGGCTGGCGACCTGGGCGCCGCTGAGCTGCTCGGCCATCCCGAGGCCGGGGGTCGCCTGGGTGGGCACGAGCACCTCGCTGCTTGACAGGTTCGGGCCGATCCAGTTGAGCGGGCTGTCGAACCTGATGCTGGCGACGACGCAGATCCCCATGGCAAGGAACACGGCGAACGTGGCCGCCGCCAGCGCGGCGCCGGACCTGGCCCGGTAGCGGACCAGGTCGCGCAGCGCGATGCGGATCGCGACCGGCAGCCGCTGGACAGCCCCGGCGGCCAGCACGCCGACGGCCAGCGGGGCGAGCAGGCAGACCCCGGTGACGGTGGCGGCCACGCCGGCCAGCAGGAGCAGCGCGTGCCCGTTGCCCCCGCCGCTGCTTTGCGTCCCGTTGCCACCGCCCACGGCGTTCAGGCCGCCGCTCAGCGCCAGGCAGGACAGGCCGGCCGCGAACACGATGAGGCCGGGCAGGGCGGTGCGGCGTGCCGCCTTCGGCGGCGCCGGCCGGCCGGACAGCGCGGTCACCACCGGCACCGCGGCCATCGTCTTCGCCGGGCGGCGGGACGCCAGCCCGGAGGTCGCGATCGCGAGCGCGATCCCGGTGGCGAACGCCCACCACGGCAGGTGCGCCGCGTCCACCACGTGGCCGGTGTCCTGCTGCAGCGCCGGCGCGTACGCGAACCAGGCGGCGAGGCCGCCTGCCGTCCCGGCCAGCGCGGCGGTCGCGCCGACGGCCAGGCCGTTCGCGACCATGACCAGGCGGAGGTTGCGTTCGGTCGCGCCGATCGCGCTGAGCATGCCGAGGGCGCGGAGCCTGCGCTGGGCCAGCACGGAGAAACTGGCGACCGACAGCAGGCCGATGAACGCCAGGCCGAGCACCTCCACCAGGAGGATGGGCACCGCCGGCGAGATCCCGCCGGTGAGGCCATTGGGGAGAGTGACGGCCGCCGCCGGGACACCGGGCAGCGTCCCGCCGGGGCTGGCCGCCCGCGCGGCGGCCGGGCCGAGCAGCACGGTGACCTGGCTGGGGTGGGCGATCTGGCCGGGGGCGACGAGCGCGAACTGGTCGGCCAGGTCACTCGGGTTCTCCACGATGCCGGTCACCCGCCAGCTGACGCGCCCGGCCGGCTGCCAGGTGCCGCCCACGTGCGCGCCGTACTGCGCCGCGACTCCGCTGGTGAGCGCGACCTGGCCGGGGCCGGCCGGGTAGCCGCCGCTGACCAGGCCGAGCAGCGGGGCGTTGTAGTGCCCGTGCGGGCTCTCCGCGCGAAGCTGCAGCGGCCGGGCGGAGCCGGCCGTGACGTCTTGGCTCTCGATGAGGTCGGCCGGACCCCAGCGGGCCTTGATGGCGGCGATGTCGGCGGCCAGGTGCGGGTCGGCGCCCGGCAGCGTCGCCGACGCGGCCGCGGTGCCGAGCGTCGCGTACGTGGCGTTCGGGAGCTGGCTGTTCGTGACCACGCTGGTGCCCCAGATCGCCGCCCCGACCGCCACGGCGAGCAGGCCGAGCACGAGCAGCTGCTGGCGCCACTCGCGCCGGAACAGCCGCCAGCCCCAGCGGATCACCGCCCGGCGGGCGACGATGCCGCCCGCGCCCCGGTCCAGGCCGGGGGGTTCGCGCAGCGCGACGCTCACCGGATCTCGCCGGGCATCAGCAGGGATTCCGGGCCGGGCGGCCGGGTGGTGTGGCCGGTCATCCGCCCGTCGCGCAGCAGCACGATCCGGTCGGCCCAGGCGGCCAGCTGCGCGTCGTGGGTCACCACCACCGCGGCCACGCCCCGCTGGCAGGCCTCGTGCAGCAGCCGCATCACCTCGCCCGCGTTCACCGAGTCCAGCGCGCCGGACGGCTCGTCGGCCAGCAGCAGCCGGCGGTCTCCCACCACGGCGCGGGCGATCGCCACCCGCTGCCGCTCGCCGCCGGACAGCTGATCGGGGAACCAGCTAGCGCGCCCGGCCACGCCGAGCGCTTCCAGCGCGGCCAGCCCGGCCTTGCGCGCCTTCGGCACCGCGACGCCGTCCAGTTCCAGCGGCAGCGAGGCGTTCTCCGCGGCGGTCAGGCCGGGCAGCAGGTTGAAGTCCTGGAACACGTACCCGATCGCCCGGCGCCGCAGCCGCGCCTTGCGCGCCCGCGCCATCCCCGCCAGCGCCATCCCGCAGACCAGCACCTCCCCGCTGGTGGGCTCCTCCAGGCTCCCGGCGATGGTCAGCAGGGTGGACTTGCCCGACCCGCTGGGCCCCATCACGGCCACCATCTCCCCGGCCCGCACGGACAGGTCGACCCCGGCGAGCGCCCGCACCGCGGTCGGTTCCTGGCCGTAGGTCTTCGACACGCCGCGCAGCTCGAGCACGCGCTCGGCGTCCCCGCTGTCCCCGCGCGGTCCCGGCCGGCTCATCGCCTGGTCCCCAGCCGGCGCAGCTGCGGCGCCGGAGCCGGGGCGGTGGCGGGCCGGGGCGGCTCGGCGGCGGCCCGCGCCAGGCGCACGTCCGCGGCGTCCAGCCAGCGGATCACCGCGTCGAGCCGGAACAGCTCGGCGTCGACCACCAGCGCCAGGCTCAGGTCGTCGCGGGCCTCCCCCTCCTTCAGCCAGGTCCACTGCTGCATCAGCTCCAGCAGGTACAGGCGGTGCGCCTGGATCACCTCATGCGCGTCGATGTCCGGCACCCGGGCCGCCACCAGCACCTTCATCACCAGCTCGTCGCGCGGCGGCGAGGTCAGGTCGGGCGGCGTGCGCAGCCAGGCGGCCAGCGCCTCGCGGCCCTCGGCCGTGATCCTGAACCGCTTCTGCGGCCCGTCCTGGCCGGTGCCGTCCGATTCGGCCAGCCCGTCGCGTTCCAGCCTGCCCAGCGTCTTGTAGACCTGGCCGACGTTCAGCGGCCACACCTCGCCGGTCCCGGCCTCGAACTCCTCGCGCAGCTGGAGCCCGTACTTCGGCCCCTCGGACAGCAGCGCGAGCAGCGCGTGCGGGACGCTCACCACATCACCATGCCTGACATCATGTCCAGCAGAATACCCGGCATACTCCAGCGCGGCAACGCCATTGAGCCGGGCCACGGCGTGACCCGCTACAGCTCGAAGCGCGTCCCGGCGGTGCTCTGGATGTACGCGCCGGGGAACCGGCCGGCCAGGGCGCGCTGGGCGGCCCAGCCGGTGCAGTGGGCGGGGACGAGCACGGCGGGCGAGAGCCGCTCGAGTTCGGCGCAGACCCGCGGGATCAGCGGCTCGAACAGCGGGCCGCCGAGGTGGAAGCCGCCAAGCACGGCGTGGACCTGGCTGACGCCGGTGAGCCGGCGCGCGTACCTGGTGATGTTGACGATGCCGGCGTGCCCGCAGCCGGTCAGCACCACCAGGCCCTTGTCCCGCACGTGGACGATCAGCGCCTGGTCGTCGAGCACCAGCGGGTCCGGCTCCCACCTCCCGCCGCGCAGCGCCTGCTGCGGCGGGAAGCCGGGCTCGAAGCCCGAGGTCCTGTCGACCTCGCCGGTGATCAGCACGCGGCCGCCGAACAGGAAGCTCGGGTGCCGGTCCTCCACGATCGTGAAGCCCGCCCCCTCGAGCGCCCGCCGGCTCACCGTCGGCAGCTCGACCGGCTCGTCCCGGCCGGGGAGCACCAGCCGGCGGCGGTTCCAGAACTCGGGGTGGATGATCACCGGGAGGCCGGCGCGCCCCACCGCGCGGGTGAAGCCGTCCAGGCCGCCGGTGTGGTCGAAGTGGCCGTGGCTGAGCACGATCGCCTCGACGCTGCCCAGGTCGACGCCGAGCACGCGCATGTTGCTGACCAGCCCGTCCGGGCTCAGCCCGGCGTCGAACAGCAGCCGCCGCGTCGTGCCGCCGGCGGTGATCGTGATCAGCGCGGAAAAGCCGTGCTCGGCGACCAGGCCGTCCAGGCCCCAGCCGCCGCTGTAGAGCCCAGACGGGACGTGCCGCGCGTCACCGAGGCCGCGCCGCCTGGCCGGCCCCGTGTCCGCGGCGAGCGTGTCGGTGACGTTGTCGATCAGCGTCGTGACGGTGACCGAGTCCACGGGTTCGAGCGGGATCACCAGCCGCGGCTCGATGTCCTCGTCGATCGCGTTGACCGCCGCGACAGGAACGGGCTGGCCACCGACGGTGCTATCGCACATCTGGTCTCCTACCCGGCCGCGCGCAGGGCCGCCTCGGCCTCGCCGAGCGCCTGCTCGGCGTCCTGGATCCGCCAGGGCAGCAGGTCCGCGGCGCGCGCCAGCTCGGCGGCCCGGTACAGGTGCTCCGCCGCGTGCCGGGGCTCGCCGGCGGCCAGCTCCGCCTGGCCGAGCGCGACCAGCGCGCTCGGCAGCCGCCGCAGGTCGCCAAGCTCTTCGCGCAGCGCCAGCGAGTGCCCGAGCTGCCTGACGGCTTCCGCGGGACGGACGTCCCTGGCCAGGTAGTAGAACCCCAGGTGGCGGTGGATCTCGGAGCGCCCGTACAGGTCGCCGCTGTCCCCGACCGCCTCGGCCAGGCCGAACGCCTGCCACAGGTACGGCATCGCGGCGTCCCAGTCCCGGTGCAGCACCTGGAACACCAGGCTCATGCCGAACAGCGCCAGCCCGGTGCCCGCCGCGTCGCCGGTCTCCCGCCACAGAGCCAGGCCATGGCGCATGAGCTCCTCTTCCGCGTCCATGTCGCCGGCGGCGGGCGCCCCGCCGCCGGCGAGCCGCCCGACGTTGCGGCCATGCTGCGTCATGCCAAGGCCGGTGACCGCGCGGGCCTCGCCCGCGCGGTCGTCCACCCGGATGGCCAGGTCCCGCGCCTCGGTGAACATCCGCTCGGCGTCCGCGAAGTCCCCCGTGCGGAAGGAGGCCTCGGTCAGTGCCTCGTCGGCGGCCGCGCACAGCGCGCGGATAGCGAGGTCCGGCGGGGTCGTCATGACCGTCAGCGTAGGCGGTCGGGGGCGGGAGTCACCACGGTACGTTCAGTACGACCGGTAATTGCTTCGGATTCCGCGGAATAGCACTGAATAGAATACGGATTGCTGGCGCATGGCATCCGGGCCGGGCGGATATGAGAAAACCATGGTGGGGCGGGACCGTGAGCGAAGCGTGCTGCGCGCCGCGTGGGAATCGGTTGTCCGCGAGCGGAATGCGCGCGTGGTCGCCGTGGAAGGGGACGCGGGCATGGGCAAGACCATGCTCGTCGGCGACTTCCTCGAGCAGGTGACCGGGCCTGTCGTCACGGTGAACGGAATAGACGCCGAACCGACAGTTCCGTGGAGCACGCTGGAAAAGATAATCGCACAGCTCCCTGACCTGCCCGGATCCGATGACACCGCCCCGCCCGATCCGCAGGCTAATTCGGCCATGGTCGGGGTCAGGATCGCGGGCTACCTGCGCGATGATCGCGCGCACGTCGTTTTCCTCGATGACGCGCAATGGGCGGACGAGGAATCGCTGACGGCCGTTCTGGATGTGGTCAGGCTTTTGCGGGAAGATCCGGTGCTGTTCGTGATCGCCTACCGGCCGAATGACGGGTCGCCGTTCCCGTCCTCGTCGGGTTTCGCGCGCCCGGAGGCATGGCAGAACATGCTGGCCCAGGGTAACGCGGTGCTCATCCGGCTGGACGGCCTCGCGCCGGAAGAGATGGTGCGGCTCGCGACCGCGGGCGGGCTGCGCGGGCTGTCGCTGCACAGCGCGCACCGGTTGCACCGCGCCTGCGGCGGCAATCCCGGCTACCTGATCGACATGCTCCCCGAACTGCTGCGCAGCAAGCCCGTCG
>Ga0335073_10012306_pt1 | contig 12018 bp, 11 predicted proteins | sample Lox_Sample_22_FD_207093 | JGI IMG/M metagenome (GOLD analysis project Ga0335073, IMG submission 207093) | Soil microbial communities from Loxahatchee National Wildlife Refuge, Florida, United States - Lox_Sample_2.2 | ecosystem: Environmental > Terrestrial > Soil > Wetlands | place: USA... | reverse complement strand
CGAAGGCGCCGGCCCGGAGCGCCTCGGCGGTAAGGCGGCGCATCGCCGCGATGTCGTCGGCATTGGCCTGCTCCAGCCGGACCGCGCGGTCGCCCATCACATAGACCCGGAGCGGGTGGTGCGCGATCTGGGCCGCGATGTCGATCGCGCGCTTGCGGGTGTCGAGCACGTCGAGGAATTCCGGGAAGCTTTCCCAGTTCCAGTCGAGCCCGTCGGCGAGCACGGCGCCCGGTATCTCTTCGACCCCTTCCATCAAATCCATGAGCCCGGCCTGGTCGCCCTGGCGGACCGGCGCGAAGCCGACGCCGCAATTGCCGAACATCACCGTCGTCACGCCATGCCAGCACGAGGGCGAGAGCAGCGGGTCCCACATCGCCTGGCCGTCATAGTGGGTGTGGACATCGACCCAGCCGGGCGTGACGAGCCGGCCGCCGGCTTCGATGTCGCGCCGCGCCGGACCCGCCTTGCCGCCGACCGCGGCGATCCGCCCGCCATCGATCGCGACATCGCCCGAAACGGCCGGCGCGCCGGTCCCATCGATGATGCTGCCGCCGCGGATCACGATGTCATGCATGACGAATGCTCCCTCTGCCGCGCGTCCTGCCGAAAATGATGCGCCAAGCCTTGCCCCGATGCAACGGAGCACCCCCCGGGTGCGATTTTCGCGACAATTGATAATCGTCGCGCCGTTTGCGCCCTGCCCTTTCCCGAGGTTGAACGAGCCGCGACCAGGACTGTATCCTATTTGCGTACGTTTGTCAAGACCTCGCGGGTCAGAGCCCGGCGAGATAATGCGCGATGGCTTCGCGCTGCGGCTCGGTCAGCGCCTTCATGAAACCGGGCATGTCGAGATTGTTGGATCGCTCGCCGGTGGCGAAACCGTTCATCGCCGCAAGCAGATAGTCGTAGCTCTGCCCCGCGAGCCGCGGTCCCGGCGGACCGCCTTCATAATGTTCGCCATGGCAGGCATGGCAGGTCGTCATGCCTGGCGGCGCCGTCATGGCGGCCACGGCGCTGGCTTTGGCGGGCCATGTCTCGGCGGCGAAATAATTCGCGACCGTGCGCAATTCGGGAAGCGTGAACCCCTTCACGGCCGGCGACATGATGGGATTGTCGCGCGCGCCGCTCAGATAGTCGTGCAGTTCCTTGTAGAGGTAATCCGGCCGCTGCCCCCAAATCGTCGGGATCTCTTTGGCGAGGGGCACGCCATCCTGGCCGTGGCAAGCAGCGCACGCCTTTACCTTGCCAGCGACATCCTGCGCCTTCGCGGGCAGCACCGCCAACGCAACAATCACCGCCATGCTGGACAGAATCGACGAGATATGCTTCGGCATGTTTCCGACCCCTTGTTTTCTTGGGCGTCGCCTGCCGCCAGTCCCGGGCGTGCTCGCAACGCCGGCATTGTTAGCCAGCCCAACGTTATCGCGCGCCATTCCGCGCCGCAATCCCGAGGCGGCCCGCTCTTTGGTGTCCAAAGGTCTCGGAAGTTGTCGTGCCGTGCGTGAAGCGTTGCTCGGCCGCGGAAGTATCTCAGTTTGAACTGCAACCGTCAGGGATGAGCCTTTGCGATGGTACCTTGCCGCGTAACTGCAAGCAGATGAGAGGCGCTCTCGACACAAACGGTACGCATGCGACCAGGGCGATCGATCTCAAGTGGGCACACGTTGTAGTCGCCATAAATGTCAGTGAAAAACGGGTCCGCCTTTAGCAGCTTCTGAACCGAAGGCGGGAGGAGGCTCTTGCCTTCTGCGTCACCATCTCCGTCAGTGACGCCCAAGATTCGTGTTGTTCCCACACGCCATATGCGCACGCCTGGCGTGCCATTCGCGACAAACAGCCGTCCATGTATCGTGAAACATTCGCCCTCGATTTTGGGGGCGCCTTTGCAAGGAAGGGCCGGTTCGCTGGCGGTGGAAGCGGCGCCTGACACCATCAGGGCGAAGGCAATTGCAGCGATTGTTCGCATAGGCCGGCCTCTATCCGATGACTAGGGAGCGAACGCGGCCGGGTCTTGCAACGGCGCTTAATGTACCCCGCGAGATCATGAAGGCGCCGTTTCAGCTCATCATCACCGACACTTCGCCCCTCTCCGCACCGGTCGCCCGATGGCCGCTTACTCGGCCGCCGCCGCTTTTTCGGCCGAGTGGTCGCCGATGACCAGCGCCCGGTACTGCGCCTGCATCCCGGGGTCCATGAACTCGATCATCAGGCTGTTCTCGATCCACAATTCGACGAGGTCGAAGCGGCCGCGGCTGCAGAAAAGGGCGCGCCATCCTTCGCGCTTGCCGATCGCGATGATCTCGTCCTTGGCGAGCTTGGTCCCGATCGCGAAATGGACGCTGCCATAACGCGGCGGGTGATCGAGATAGTCGAGGCCGACCATCTCGTCCTCGCCGGTGCCGGGGACCAGCACCTGGCCGCGGGGATAAATCTCGAGCGCGGTGCGGTGCTCGTCATCCACCCCGCCGCGCGCCATGAAGCTCTGGCGGCCGACATGAAACGGGATGTACCCGCCGCCCAAAAGCTCGCCCAACACCCGCGCCACCCGCTCGGGCTCGTCGGCCGGAATCGATGCGTGGAAAATCATGAGGGCCTCCCGGCAAATCTCAATACTTCATATACATGAAGTATGTGGGAGTGTCAATCGCGCTTGCCCGCCTATCGCGCCGGGGGCGTCGCCCATTCAAAGCGGCCGGCGGCGTGTTCGCCCACCGGCGCATAGCCATAGGTCGGCGCGAAAATCTCCTCGATCGGGATTTTCCGCGGGATCATCGCCTGCTCGTGGAGATAGGTCACGAGCGCTTCGAGCGTCGGCCGGTTCTCCTCGACGCCATAGGGCCAGAACTCGTTTCCGAACACCTGGTCGATCTCGTGGAAATCGGCAACGAGCCACGGCAGCATGAAGCGCAAGGCGCCGACATCGCGCATCTTGGCGATCGCCAGCGCGCGCGCTTCGCAGCACGCGTTGTAAAGGCTTGTCGCGACAAAGGGATGCTTGTCATAGACCTCGCGCTTGATGGCGAGCACATGCATGATCGGAAAGATCTTGGTGCGCTTGAAATAATCCGCCTCGACCTCGCGGAAATTCGGGAACAGGCGCTCGACCACCGGGTTGCGGCCATAAGGCTCGGGGATGCTGGCGGTGATCATGGCGTCGATCTCGCCATCCACCAGCAGCTGGTTCAGCGACTTGCCGCTCGCGTTCTGTTCGAGATTGATCTTCCCCAACACCGGCAGCACGTTGGGCTTGCCGTGCGTGCCGGGATGATCCATCGCGCCTTGCACCCAGCGGATCGACGACAGATCGACGCCATACTCGTGCTGAAGCAGGCCGCGGATGAACACCGCCGCCGTCTGAACATAAAGCGGAACGCCGATGCGGCGGCCTTCGAAATCCTTGGGCTTTTTGATGCCGGACCTGGTGTTGATGAAGATGAATTGGTGCCGGAACACGCGCGAGATCATCACCGGCACGGCCACGAAATCCGAGTTGCCGGCGATCAGCTTCGTGATGTGCTCGGACAACGACATTTCGGACGCGTCGAATTCGAGGCCGCCGCCCATCCGGTCGAAGATTTGCCGCGGATCGTCGATCGGGATGAAGGTGAGATCGATGCCGGCCGGCTTCACATCGCCGGTCAAAAGCGCGTGCATGCGATCGTAAAAGCCGCTGGCGAGGGTGATCGGAACATTGGGCATGACGATGCGTTTCCTTGTCAGTGAACGGGGCTGCGGCCGGCCTGGCGCCGCTCGCCAAGCTCGCCGACCTGATGCAGCAGCAGGAGGCAATAGATCACGAGCGCGAGGGCGATGCGCAAGATCGTCGCGTGGTCGGTCACCTTGTCGAAGTCCCGGATCCGCTGAACGATCTCGGCAACGAGGCCGATGCCCAAAAGCGCGTGATAGGGTCGGCCCAGGCGCGCCGACATATACTCGTCAAGCCGATGCGCGGCGCGGGCAATCTCGACCAGCATAAATTTCCCCCAAAAGACGGCGCGGGCGCAGTCTAAGCCATATTCGTTGCTCGAGGCCACGTGCCAAAGCGGCGCCCATGGATTAGACTGACGCCGCCAATATCGCAGGAGGCGGAAGGCATGGACGAGCATCGGGGCCTTGCAAGAGAGCGCCGGGCGGTGACGAAGCTGCCGGTGATCGACCTTGCCCCCTTCATCGAGGGAGGCGGGTTCGACGAACGCCGCGCCGTTGCCCAGGCGCTGCGCGAGGCCTGCATCGATATCGGGTTCTTCTATCTTGCGGGCCACGGCATCCCGCAACAGGAATTCGACGAGGTGATCGCCCTGGGCCATCGCTTCTTCGAGCTGCCGCTGCCCGAAAAGATGAAGCTTCACAGCAACAACAGCCCCGCGCGGCTTGGATATCGCGGGCTGGGCGGCCCCAATCCCGGCGCCAGTCCCGACAAGATCCCGGACATCAAGGAGCGGTTCCACATGAACCGCGAGGTGCTGCCGGGCGAGCCCGAGGACGGGAGGCGCGGCGCGGGCCTGACGCAATGGCCGGACGAAGCGCTGGTGCCGGGCTTCACCGCGGTGATGAAACGGCACATCAGCGCGCGGTGTGCGGTGGCGCAGCATCTGGCGCGCGCCTTCGCCCTGAGCCTCGACCTGCCGGAGAGCTATTTCGACGCGATGTACCGCTATCCGAACGGCAGCCTGGTGCTGAATTACTATCCGGCGGTCGACCCGGCGGCCTTGCGCGACCAGCAATGGAGTTTTTCGCCGCACGCCGACTACAACGCCTTTACCCTCCTTTACCAGGACGAGAATGGCGGGCTTCAGCTGTTGAACGCGGCAGGCGACTGGATCGATGCGGACCCGATCCCCGGCACCATGGTGGTCAATATCGGCGACACGTTTCAGCGCTGGACCAACGATCTCTACACCTCGACCCTGCATCGGGTCATCAACAAGAGCGCGCAGGCACGCATCTCGGCGCCGCTCTTCGCGTCGCCCAACGGCGCTACGATCATCCGGTGCCTCGAGAGCTGCACCGGGCCCGGCAACCCGCCGCGCTACGAACCGGTCGAATCGGAGGAATTCGTGAAGGGCTTGCTGGAGGAGGCCTATCGCACGGGCCTCCCGACGCTCGGCGCAAAAACAGCGGAGCGTCTGCACGCCTCATAACCCCAGTCAGGGTAGAGGGAGGCAAAAGTGAAGAACGCAGAAGCCCGATCCACGGGCGACGGCCCGGTCATCGACATAGCCACCGTTCTCGACGCTCAGCCGGTGACGCGGTTCAACGTGCTGGTCATCCTGATCGGGTGGTTCGCGATCTTCGCCGACGGGTTCGACTTGACGGGCATCGGCTATGTCATGCCGAACCTCATGAAGGAGTTCCATCTGGGCGCGCAGACGGTGGGGTTCGTCACGTCGGCGAGCCTTGTCTCGGGGCCGATCGGGGCGCTGGCGCTCGGCTGGGTCAGCGACCGGCATGGCCGCAAGCTGGCGCTGATCATCGGCTGCCTCGTGGTGAGCCTTCTGACCTTCGCCAACATCTTCGCGACCTCGACGGAAAGTCTCGTCATCGTCCGGTTCCTGGTCGGCTGCGGGTTGGGCGGCGTCATTCCCAACATCATCGCGCTGAGCTCCGAGTTCGCGCCAAAGCGGCTGCGCGCGCGGCTCATCATCTTCACCTTCTGCGGCATCAATTTCGGCGGCTTCATGTCGGGCCTGGTGGCGCCTGTGGCGATCGCGAATTGGGGCTGGCGGGGCCTTTTCGGCATCGGCGCCGTCGTGCCGCTGATCGCCGTGGTGCTGCTTCAGCTCTGGATGCCGGAGTCGGTCAAGTTTCTGGCGCTCCATGGCGGGCGGGAGGCCGAGCTGCGGAGCGTGCTGCGTCGGCTCGTCCCGTCTCTTGCGATGCCCGCCGGCGCCCGCTTCGTGGTCGCGTCGCAAGCGACGCGCGTGCCGTTCCGGGTCGGGCAGCTTTTCGCCGGCGGTCTCAAATGGATCACGCCGATCGTGTGGACGATGTACGCGCTCAATCTCTTCACGCTTTATTTCGCCGGCGCGTGGACCAACATCGTGCTGCAGCAGTCGGGCGTGCCGCAGACGCAGTCGATCCTCGTTTCCTCGCTCAACCAGGGCGGCGGCGTTTTGGGCGCATTGGTGATCGCCTATTTCGTCGACCGGTTCGGCTTCCTCGCCGTGATCGCCTGGGGGTGCCTCACCGCCGCGACGGTGTGGATGATCGGCATTCCCGGCCTGCCGCTCGGCTGGATCGCGGTCTGGGTCGTGGTCTCGGGCTTCGGCATGCAAGGGGTGCAGTATGGCGTCAATGCGGTGCCGGGGATGATCTATCCGACCTCGTTCCGCGCCTTCGGCACCGGCTGGGCCGGCGGCTTCGGGCGGATCGGCGCGGTGCTGGGGCCGATCGTCGGCGGCTATTTCGTGGCGATGTTCGAGGCCGAGCATCTCGCCAAGGCCGAGATTGCCCAGCGCATGTTCATCGTGCCGGTGTTTCCGCTCATCACCGGCATCATCCTCGCCGCGATCGCCGCGCGGCTCAGCTATCGCCACTTCCACGGCTATCAGTTCGAGGAAGCGACCGTCAGAGCGTGACCCGCCGGGTCAGGGCATCGCCGCCGCCCGCAGGAACCCCGCGCCGCGCTCGGCGATCATCATGGTGGGCGCGTTGGTGTTGCCGCTCGTCACGGTCGGCATGATCGAGGCGTCGATGACGCGAAGGCCGGCGAGCCCATGCACGGCGAGCGTCGGATCGACCACCGCGCCCGGGTCGCTCGCCGGCCCCATCTTGCAGGTCCCGACCGGGTGGAACGCGGTCGAGAGATTCTGGCGCACATAGTCCTCGATCGCCGCGCCTGAGGTGACGGCGTCGCCGGGACGAAGCTCCGGCCCGCGCGCATGGGCGAGCGCAGGTGCGGCCAGGATCTGGCGCGCGTTGCGGATGCCCTGCACGAGCCGCGACACATCCTCCTCGTGCTCCAGAAAGCGCGGATGAAGCGCCGGCGGCGCGGCCGGATCGGGCGAGGCAAGCTCGAGATAGCCGCGGCTCTTGGGCTGGAGCAGCGTCGCCGACACGCCGAAGCCGTGGGTGCGCGAGATCCAGCGGTTGAAATCCTTGATCGCCGCCATGAACGTGTATTGCATGTCGGGCGCCTCGAGATCGGGACGCGAACGCAGGAACCCGCACGCCTCGACGATGTTCGAGGTGAGCGGCCCCTGCCGCGCCGCGACATATTGGATCGCCGCCGTCGCGAGCCACGGCAGCGACCGCGCGCTCAAGGCGAAGCTCTTCGCCGACCGATCCTCGACCTGCACCCAGGCGGAAGGATGGTCGTGCAGATTGCGGCCGACGCCCGGCAGATCATGGAGAACCGCGATGCCGTGCGCGCGGAGAATATCGGCCGGGCCGATGCCCGACAGCATCAGCACTTGCGGCGAATTGAAGGTGCCGCCCGACAATACCACTTCGCGCCGCGCCGTCAGATCACGCTCGACCCCGTCGGTCCGGACCGTGACGCCGACCGCGCGCCGTCCGTCCATGCGGACGCGGAGGGTCAGGCTGTCATGCATCACGTCGAGGTTCGGGCGGCGCAGCACTGGATGGAGGAAGGCCCGCGCGCTGCTCCAGCGCTGACCTCTCTTCTGCGTCACGTGCTGGGGCCCGAATCCCTCCTGGCGCGCGCCGTTGAAGTCGTCGTTACGAGGATATTGCGTCTCCTCGGCCGCGGCGAGGAAGCCGCGCGTCAGGGGATTGAGCCAGCGCAGCCGCGCGACATTGAGCTCGCCGCCGACACCGTGGAAATCGTCGGCGCCGTCTTCGTTGTTCTCCTGCCGCTTGAAGAGCGGCAGCACCTCGTCATAGGACCAGCCGGGATTGCCCGCCGCCGCCCACCCGTCATAGTCCCGGCGATGGCCGCGCATATAGACCATGCCGTTGACCGCGCTCGACCCGCCTTCGAGCCGGCCGCGATGCGCCTGGATGTTCGCGTGATGAAGCCCTTCCGCGCCGCGATAAATGTAGCCCCAATTGAAGCGCGACGACGACAGCAGGATTGTGTTGCCCGCCGGCAGCTTGACCTTCATGCCGGTGAAGAGGCTCCGGTCGCTCGACCCCGCCTCGATCAAGCAAACGGTGACGCGCGGATCCTGGGTCAGCCGGTTCGCCAGCACGCAGCCCGCCGACCCCGCGCCGACGACGATGTAATCGAAGCTCGCGCCGTTCTGCACAGGCATCTCCCCACCTCACCCAACCCTCTCCGCCCCAACGGGGCAGAGAGGGCTATAATAGCGTTGCTTATGGTGCGGGACATCGCGGAGCAGACGGCATGAAAGTCGGATTCATCGGCCTCGGCACGCAAGGGAAATATCTCGCGGTCAATCTCGCCGAAGCCGGGCATGACCTCATGGTGTTCGACGTTCGGCGCGAGCCAATGGACGCGCTGGCCGCCGCCGGCGCCAAGCTCGGACGATCGGCCCAAGAGATCGGCGCCCACGGCGAGGTCGTGGAGATTTGCGTCCTCGACGACGCACAGCTCGACACAGTCGTGCTCGGCGCCGAGGGCGTGCTTGCCGGCGCCCGACGCGACACCATCATCGCCGTGCACAGCACGGTCGAGCCGCGGACCATCACGCGGCTCGCCGAAGCCTGCGCCGCGCGCGGCGTCGAGCTGATCGACGTTCCGGTGAGCGGCAGCGAAGCCGGCGCGCGCGCCAAGACCATGTCCTACATGGTGGGCGGGAGCGACCGCGCCTTTCAAAAATGCCGGCCTTTGTTCGAGACCTCGGGCCCCAAGATCACGCATACCGGCCCGCTCGGCACCGGCATCCGCGCGAAGCTCGCGCATCAGCTCATCATCGCCGTCAATCTCATGGCGGCCTATGAAGGGATGCGGCTCGGCGATGAAGCGGGCGTGCCGCGCGACGTGCTGCTCAAGGTGGTGCATGAAGGTGCGGCGCAAAGCCGGGTGGCCGATCGCTGGTTCGCGGCCGCGATGAACCGGAATGCGCCCGCCGTCTTCTACAAGGATTTGCAGCTCGGCCTCAAATTCGCGCGCGAGCTTGGCCTTTCGGTGCCGGGCGCGGCCCTGGCGCAGCAGCTTTTGGACCGGATCGTGCCCGTGGAGGGTGGACGATGAAAAGCCTCAACGGGTCGGCGCGCGCGCTCGTCGACACAACGGCCGGCGAGATCAGCCGCGAGATCTATGTGAACGACGACATCTATCGCGAAGAGCAGGAACGTCTCTTCGCGCGCGCATGGCTCTTTGTCGGGCACGAATCGCAGGTGCCCAACGCCGGCGATTTCCTGGTCTCGCGGATGGGCGAGGAGTCGGTGATCCTGACCCGCGACCGCGCCGGCAAGGTGCACGTGTTCCTCAATTCCTGCCGCCATCGCGGCATGAAGGTCTGCCGCTATGACGACGGGAACACCAAAAGCTTCGTGTGCCCCTATCATGCGTGGAGCTATGACCTCGATGGCCGCCTCATCGGCGTGCAGGATTTCGAGAACAGTTATCGCCCGCCGTTCGACCGCACGGATTGGGGGCTCGTCGAGGTGGCGCAGCTCGCGATCTTCCGTGGCACGATCTGGGCCACCTGGGACAAGGACGCGCCGTCTTTCGACGACTATCTGGGCGAGGCGCGGTTCGCGCTCGATCTGGGCCTGCGCCCCTGGGACGGCGGCGACGGCGAGACCGAGGTGCTGGGCAGCATCCAGAAATGGATCGTGCCGTGCAATTGGAAGCTCATCGCCGAGAATTTCGCGGGCGACGCGCTCCACGTGGTAAGCCACCGCTCGGTCGACATGGTGGGGATCGGCCCGACCCAAGGGCCGGGACGGCGCGACGATTACGGGCGTCCGCATCTTGCCGCATATCCCGGCGGCCACGGCGTCAATTACGGCATCACGCCGCCGGTGAAGGAGCGTTCGAACTATACCGCGTCGCCGGTGACCGCGGCCTATTTCCAGCGCTGCTGGGAAAAGCGGCTCGCCAGGCTTGGCGACAAGGCCGGCATCGTGCCGCTGATCGGCACCATCTTTCCCAACACGTCGTTCCATCTTCAGCAGCCGCGCACGATCCTCGTCTCGCATCCGCGCGGCGCGTGCGAGACCGAGATGTGGAGGATCTACCTCGTCGACAAGGAGGCGCCCGAAGAAGCAAAGCGGTTCCTGCGCCTTTATTACATCCGCTATTCTGGACCGGCCGGCATGACCGAGCAGGACGACATGGAGAATTGGAGCTACGCGACGAGCGCGTCGCGCGGCAGGATCGCGCGGCGATATCCCTACAATTACAAATCGGGGCTCGGCACCGAAGCCGGCCGCGATCCGGTCATTCCGGGCTTCGCCACGCCGCGCAACACCAGCGAGCAGAATCCCCGCATCCTTTACAAGCGATGGGCCGAATACATGGACGCCGAGGATTGGAGCGCGCTGTGATCGACGCCAACCGCGCGGCCTATCTGAGCCTCCTGCGCGAGGTCGAAGATCTGTATTACGCCGAGGCCGACCTGCTGGACGAGCGGCATTATGCGGCGTGGCTCGACCTCTTCACCGACGACATCTTCTACTGGATGCCGATGCGCAAGAACGTGCCGTGGGAAGCGCGCGACCAGGACACGACGTCCGAGGACGACATCGCCTGGATCGAGGACGACAAGGCCACCTTGACGAAGCGCGTCCGGCAGCTCGAGACCGGCATTCATTGGGCCGAAGAGCCGCTCTCGCGCGTCTCGCACCTGATCACCAACATCCGCATCGTCGATCCCGTCCACGAATTGCGCGAGGGCGAGGCGATGCGCGTCAAATGCCGCTTCTTCGTCTATCGCAACCGCCTCGAGACCGAGACCGACACGCTGGTCGGGCGGCGCGAGGACACGCTGCGCCGCGACGGCGGAACACTGAAGATCGCGCGGCGAAAAATCCTGATCGAGCAGAGCGTGCTGCTCGCCAAGAACCTCACCGTGTTCTTGTAGCGAGGGCGCGTCCTTCGACTGCGCGCGTTCCGCGCTCCGCTCAGGATGAGGACCGCACTCAACACTTCCTCATCCTGAGCGGAGCGAAGCGCAGTCGAAGGACCGCCCATCACTTCAGCGGCGCGATCCCGAACATTTTTTCGGCATTGGCGAAGCAGATCTTGTCCCGGTCCGCCGGCGCTAGGTCGATCGCGCCGAGCGCCTCGATCGTCTCGGCGATGTAGAGTGGGCCGCCTTCGGCGTCGAACGGACAATCCGACGCGAAAAGCACGCGGTCGGCGCCGAAGAAATCGAGCCCGCATTGGATGCCCGACCGCGAGCCGGCAAGCGCGGTATCGCCGTAGAACTCCCGGAAATAATCGAGCACCGGTTTGGTCAGCTTCACCGGCACCATCGACGGATCGGTGCTGGTCGTGCGCGTGCCCAATTCCGCCCAGCCGTGCCGGATGCGGCTTTCGAAGAACGGCACCATCGCGCCCATGTGATGGATCAGGATCTTTGCGCCCCGGGCACGGTCCATGAAGCCCGAAAAGATCATCTGCGTCATAACGGCGGTCGTCTCGTAGGGCCAGCCGAAGATCGCCCAGATCTCGTAACGCGACATCTTGTCGGCCGGAAAATCCGGCATGTCGGGCCGACGCGCCGGATGGATCAGGACCGGGCGGTCGTGGCGTGCCGCGACCTCGAAGATCGGCAGATATTTCTCGTCGGCAAGGGTCGCGCCGTTGATGTTGGTGTGGACTTGAATCCCGCAGGCGCCGCCCTGCCCCAGCGCGCGCTCGGCCTCGCGCGCCGCAGCGTCGGGCGCGTTCATCGGCAGGCCCGCGAGATATCCCGCGAACCGGTCCGGATGGCGCGCGACGAGCTCCGCCAGGCCGTCATTCGCCATCCGCGCCAGCGCAGGCGTTTCCCCCGACGTGCCCAGCATGTCGATCGGCGGCAGGCCCAGCGACAGGATCTGGCGATAGTCGGCAAACCGCTCCACCACTTTCATCCGGACATCGAGGTCCCACAGAGACCGGACGCCGCGCATCCGCTTGCCGATGTCGCCGGAAAAGCCCGG
>Ga0335073_10012303_pt1 | contig 12018 bp, 10 predicted proteins | sample Lox_Sample_22_FD_207093 | JGI IMG/M metagenome (GOLD analysis project Ga0335073, IMG submission 207093) | Soil microbial communities from Loxahatchee National Wildlife Refuge, Florida, United States - Lox_Sample_2.2 | ecosystem: Environmental > Terrestrial > Soil > Wetlands | place: USA... | reverse complement strand
GCGATGGTCACCGCGAGCGTGATGAGCGTGAAGCCCAGCGTGATCTGCTTCACGAGCTTGGCGCGGGCGCGGCGGTCCGCCTCGGCGCCCGGTGCGGACAGCCCCGGGGTCAGCGCGACCACGACCGCCCCGACGAGCGGGATCGCGCCCGCGACGGTCAGCCAGGGAAATGTGCTCATCACACCCTCACCAGAAGCAGCGCGCCGACCAGCAGCGCCGCGCCGAGGAACATCAGCAGCGCATAGGAGCGGACGAACCCGTTCTCCACCCGGCGGACCCGGCCGGACGTGCCGCCCATGGTGGCTGCCAGCGTGTTGACCAGGCCATCGACGCCGCGGTTGTCGAAGTACACCGACAGCCGGGTCAGCCACTGGCCCGGGCGCATCAGCAGCGACTCGTTGACGGCGTTGCCGTACAGCTCCTTGCGCGCGGCCACGGTCACCGGGCTGCCGGGGGGCGCGGTGACCGGCACCTCACGCCGGCCGTACATGACCCAGGCAATCGCGGCCCCGACCACGACCAGCGCGAGCGAGCCGCCGCTGACCGGAGTGAGCAGACCGTGCGACGTCGGCGGCGAGCCGACCACCGGGGCCAGGAAGTTCACCAGGCGGTTGTCGACGATCAGCAGGCCCCCGGCGGCCAGGGAGCCCAGCGCGAGCACGACCATCGGGGCGGTCATCACCGGGGGCGCCTCGTGCGGGTGCACCTTGTCATCCCAGCGGCGCTCGCCGGTGAAGGTCATGAACATGACCCGGGTCATGTAGAACGCGGTGATGCCGGCGCCGATCAGCGCCGCGGTGCCGAGCAGCGCCCCCGACGTCCCGCCCTTGTCGAACGCCGCCTCGATGATCGGATCCTTGGTGAAGAAGCCGGAGAACGGCGGGACGCCGATGATCGCGAGATAGCCGAAACCGAACGTGACAAACGTGATCGGCATGACCTTGCGCAGGCCGCCGAACCGGCGCATGTCGACCTCGTCGTCCATCTCGTGCTTCACCGAGCCCGCGCCGAGGAACAGCCCGGCCTTGAAGAAGCCGTGCGCCAGCAGGTGCGCGATCGCGAACGCGTACCCGGCAGGACCGAGTCCGGCCGCGAGCATCATGTAGCCGATCTGGCTCATCGTGGATCCGGCCAGGGCCTTCTTGATGTCGTCCTTGGCGCACCCGATGATCGCGCCGAACAGCAGCGTCGCCGCGCCGACTATCGCGACGGCCAGCCGCGCGTCCGGGGTCAGGTTGAAGATCGGGTTGGACCGGACGATCAGGTAGACGCCCGCCGTCACCATGGTGGCCGCGTGGATCAGCGCCGACACCGGGGTCGGGCCCTCCATCGCGTCCAGCAGCCAGGACTGCAGCGGCAACTGGGCCGACTTGCCGCACGCGCCGAGCAGCAGCAGCAGCCCGAGCGCGGTGACCACGCCGTGGCTGGCGCCGTGCACCGCGCCGAACACGCCGGTGAACGAGACCGTGCCGAACGTGGCGAACATCAGCATGATCGCGATGGACAACCCGGCGTCGCCGACCCGGTTGGCGATGAACGCCTTCTTCGCGGCGGTGGCGGCCGCCGGCTTGAACTGCCAGAAGCCGATCAGCAGGTAGGACGCGAGGCCCACGCCCTCCCAGCCGGCGTACAGGCCCAGGTAGTTGTCCGCCAGCACCAGCAGCAGCATCGCTGCCAGGAACAGGTTCATGTAGCCGAAGAACCGCCGCCGCTCCGGGTCGTTCGCCATGTAGCCGACCGCGAAGATGTGGATCAGCGAGCCGACGCCGGTGATCAGCAAGACGAAGCAGATCGACAGCGGATCGAGTAGCAGGCCGATGTTCACCTTGAAGCCGGCCACCGGGATCCAGGAATACAGGTTCAGGTCCCGGCTGCGCTGGCCTGCCGGGTAGCCGAGCATCGCGATGAATGCGATCACGGCGTACACGAACGACGCCACCGGCATGGCCACGCCGACCAGGTGTCCCCAGGAGTTGCTGCGCTTCCCGCCCAGCAGCAGGATGATCGCTCCGGCCACGGGGAAGGCCAGCAGCAGCCACGCGGCGCGCTGGACGCCGATCGCGGACACGGTGGTCATCACCGCGGCCGAGGGCGCGCCCGCGACAGAGCCCGTCACTGGCTACTCCTTCTACAGTGTTGGCCGGGGAGACGCCGTGTCCCCCCGGGGAGGCCCCGGACCGCACGGGCCCGGGGCCGGGGTTAATACTTCAGCAGGTTCGCGTCATCCACCGAGGCCGACCGGCGGGACCGGAAGATCGCGGTCAGGATGGCTAGGCCGACGACGACCTCGGCGGCGGCCACCACCATCACGAAAAAGGCGATGACCTGCCCGTCCAGGTTTCCGTGCATCCGGGAGAACGACACGAAGGCCAGATTGACCGCGTTGAGCATGAGCTCCACGCACATGAAGATGATGATCGCGTTTCTGCGGATCAGTACGCCGACACCGCCGATCACGAAGAGGATCACCGACAGTGCCACGAAGTCGCCCGGACCTATCATCGCGCCCCCTCGTGCTCGTCTTCCCGTGGCGGGGCGCTGTCGCTATCGGGCGGTAGCACCTCCCCCTGGGCGATCTCCGGCAGCGGCTCGCCGGACTCGCCAGGCCGGAGCTCGAATCCCCGTCCCGATATGACCGGGCTGACCGACAGCTTGGACGGCGAGCCGTCCGGCAGCAGCGCGGGCATGTCGACCGCGTTGTGCCGCGCGTACGTGCCCGGGCCCGGCAGCGGGGTCGGCTGGCCGCCGGCCAGCCGGCGCCGGGCCAGCTCCCGCTGGGTCGGCTTCGGTGTGGTGCGCTCCCGGTGAGCCAGCACCATCGCCCCCAGCGCGGCCGTGATCAGCAGGGCGCTGGTCACTTCGAACGGGAACACGTACGTGGTGAAGATGAGCTGGGCGATCCCCTGCAGGTTGCCCGTCGAGTAGGAGGTGCTGGATGCGGGCGCCGGGCCGATCGCGGCGTGCCCGATCACCAGTGCGAGCAGGACGAGCAGGAAGATGCCGACCACAGCGGCGGCGAGCCGCTGTCCTCTGATCGTCTCGACGATCGCGTCGCGCGAACTCACGCCGACGATCATGAGGACGAACAGGAACAGCATCAGCACCGCGCCGGTGTAGACGATCACCTGAACGAAGGCCAGGAACGGCGCGCCCTCCAGCAGGTACAGGATCGCCAGCGACAGCATCACTCCCGCGAGCAGCACCGCGCAGTGCACCGCCCGCCGGGCCAGGACCATGCCCAGGGCGGCTCCCACCGCGACCACGGCCAGGATCCAGAACGCGACGGTCTGTGTCTCGGCGCCCGCGCCGACGGCGAGGACCGTGCCGTGGTTCATCGGTCGTCCGTTCCGAGGTGGCCCTCTTCGGAGACGTGCGGGTTGCCCGCGATCCCGGACGAGCCGAGACGGTAGTAGTCCTGCTCGGTGTCGCCCAGGCGCATCGGGTGCGGCGGGGCCTCCATGCCCGGCTGGAGCGGAGCGACGAGCTGCTCCTTGGTCCAGATCAGGCTCTCCCGGTTGTCATCCGCCAGCTCGTACTCGTTGGTCATCGTGAGCGCCCGGGTCGGGCAAGCCTCGATGCAGAGTCCGCACAGGATGCACCGCAGGTAGTTGATCTGATAGACGCGCCCGTACCGCTCGCCGGGGGAATACCGCTCTTCCTCGGTGTTGTCCGCGCCCTCCACATAGATGGCGTCGGCCGGGCAGGCCCAGGCGCACAGCTCGCACCCGATGCACTTCTCCAGGCCGTCCGGCCAGCGGTTGAGCTGGTGCCGGCCGTGGAACCGCGGGGCGGTCGGCTTCTTCTCCTCCGGGTACTGGACGGTATCCGTCTTACGGAACATCTGCCGGAGCGTGATACCGAAACCCTTGACCGGGTTGAGGAAGTCAAGCACCAGTGACCTCCTTCCTCGAGGCGGCCTCGGTTGGTCCGGACGGGACCGGCGTGTGTCCCGCCGGCGCGACGCCGACCCCGTGATAGTGCGGCAGGTCCATCGGCGGGACCGGGAAGGAGGCGGCCTCGGCCTCCGCCTCGGCGTCGGCCTCGTCGAGCTCCTCGGCCCGCCGGGCCCGGTTGGCCGCCGACACGTCCCAGCCCCAGGCAAGCAGCAACAGCGCCGCGACGATGATCCCGGCCACGATGTAGATGCCGGTGCTGCCGCCATGCCGGCGCCACACCCGGATGGTCGCGATCATCAGCGTCCACGCCAGCGCGGACGGGATCAGCACCTTCCAGCCCAGCCGCATGAGCTGGTCGTAGCGGATCCGCGGCAGCGATGCGCGGAGCCAGAAGAAGAAGAACACGAACCCGCAGACCTTGAGCACGAACCAGATCAGCGGGTACCACCCGGTGTTCGCGCCGGACCACACCGAGATCGGCCACGGCGCCTGCCAGCCGCCCAGGAACAGCGTGGTGGCCAGCCCGGAGACGGTGATCACGCTGCAGTACTCGGCGAGCTGGAGCATCGCGAACTTCAGCGAGGAGTACTCGGTGTGGTAGCCACCGACCAGCTCGCCCTCGCCCTCGGGCAGGTCGAACGGCAGCCGGTTGGTCTCGCCGACCATCGTGATCAGGTAGATGATGAACGAGGGCAGCAGCAGCACCGCGAACCAGGACGGGTAGTGCAGCCCGGCGCCGAACCAGTGGAACTCGGTCCCGTGTGCCTGCGCGTTCACGATCGCGGTGGTGGACAGCGACCCGGAGTACAGGAACACCGGGACGAACGACAGCGCCATCGCGATCTCGTAGCTGATCACCTGGGCCGACGAGCGGAGGCCGCCGAGCAGCGAGTAAGGCGAGGACGAGGACCAGCCGGCCAGCACGATCCCGTACACGCCGAGCGAGCTCATCGCGAGGACCAGGAGGACCGCGACCGGAAGGTCGGTGAGCTGGAGCGGAGTGCGCACCCCGGCGATCGAGACCTCGGGCCCGAACGGGATGATCGCGAAGCTGATGAAGGCCGGGATCACCGAGATGGCCGGCGCGATCATGAACAGCGCCCTGTCCACGCCGCGGGGGATGATGTCCTCCATGAGCGCCAGCTTGATGCCGTCCATGAGCGACTGCAGCAGCCCGAACGGACCCGCCCGGTTCGGCCCGGGCCTGGCCTGCATATAACCGAGGATCCGCCGCTCCGCCCAGATCGCGATCAAGGTGCCGAGCAGCAGGAACAGGAAGATCGCCAGCACCTTGATGGTGATGAGCCACCACGGGTCATGCCCGAAGTCAGACAGCGTGGGGGCGCTGCTCCCCGCCGCAGCCACGGCGGCCAGGCCTGTCATTGCGCGCTCCTCACGGTCACGAGGCTTCCGTGTCCGACGCCGAGCGTGCCGCGCACCGCGCAGCCCGCCGAGTTGGTTGGCAGCCACACGACCCTGTCCTGCATGTCCGCGATCTGGACGGGCACGGTGATCGCACCGCGATCGGTGGCCACAGTGACCTTATCGCCATCGCCGACCCCTGCCTCGGCCGCGGTCGCCACCGACATCTTCGCGACGGCCTGCCGCGCGGTGCCGGCCAGGTTCGGCTCTCCGTCCTGCATCCGGCCGGCGTCCAGCAGGTTGTGCCACGTCGCCAGCAGCGCGTGGCCGGGCGTGGAAGCGAAGGCGCCGCCCGAACGGGGCGCGGTGGTGCCGGATGAGGCCGGCACGTCATGCGCCGCTTCAGCGCCGGCCGGTCCCAGGGCGTCCAGCTCCCTGAGCGCGGCCGCCGCATCCGGCAGCCCGAGGTGCACATCCATCTCGTCGGCCAGGACGTTGAGCACGTGCAGGTCGCTGCGTACCGAGGGAACCGGCAGCGCGGCGTCGAAGGAGCCGGGCCTGCGCTCCCAGTTCACGAACGTGCCGGGCTTCTCGGACACAGCGGCGACCGGAAGGATCACGTCCGCGCGGTCGGTGACCGCGCTGACCCGCAGCTCCAGGCTGACCAGGAACGGGACGGTGTCCAGCGCCTCCAGCGCCGCATCGGGGTCGGCCAGGTCGCCCGGGTCCACGCCGGCGACGACCATGGCACCAAGCTCGCCAGCGGCCGCGGCCGCCAGGATGTGCGCGGTGTCCCTCCCCGGCTCCCCTGGCAGCGACGCCACGCCCCACGCCCTGGCCACCTCGGCCCGCGCGCCGGCGTCGGCGACCGCGCGGCCGCCGGGCAGCAGCGTGGGCAGTGCCCCTGCCTCGATGGCACCGACCTCGCCGGCCCGGCGCGGCACCCAGGCGAGCCTCGCGCCGGTCACCTGGGCCAGGCGGAGCGCGGCCGACAGCGCCCCGGGCACCTCGGCCAGCCGCTCGCCGATCATGATCACCGCTTCCGGCTGCCGCAGCGCCTCCGCCGCTGCGGCCTCGGCCTCATCCAGGCCGGTCCCGCCCGCCAGCTTGCTCAGCGCCTCGGCTTCCTCGCCCGGCGCAGTGGCCAGCAGCGTGCCCGACATCAGGGCCAGCCCGGGTCCGGCCAGCGCGGCCAGCGAGTACACGGCCAGCTTGCCCGCCCTGGCCGCCTTGCGCAGCCTGAGGAACACGATCGGCGACTCGTCCTGAGGCTCGAACCCGGCAAGCAGCACGGCGCCGGCGCGCTCCAGGCCCTGGTAGGTCACGCCGGAAGGGCGTCCGGCCACGTGCCCGGACAGGAACAGAGTCTCCTCGGCCGAGTGCGGGCGGGCACGCATGTCGATGTCGTTGCTACCCAGCGCGAGCCTGGCGAACTTCGCGTACGCGTAAGCGTCTTCCAGGGTCAGCCGACCGCCGGTGAGCACCGCGGCGCGCCCGCGCGCGGCCTGCAGCCCGGCCGCGGCTGCCCCGAGCGCCTCCGGCCACGAGGCTGGCTGAAGCACGCCGTCGGCGTCGCGGACCAGCGGGTACGCCAGGCGGTCGGGCTGCGTCCCGTAGGTGAACGCCCACCGGCCCTTGTCACAGTTCCATTCCTCGTTGACCTGCGGGTCGTTCCCGGCCAGCCGGCGGGTGACCGCACCGCGCCTGTGGTCGGTGCGCTGCCGGCAGCCGGACGCGCAGTGCTCGCACACGCTCGGCGTGGAGACGAGGTCGAACGGGCGGGCCCGGAACCGGTACGAGGAGCCGGTGAGCGCGCCGACCGGACAGATCTGCACGGTGTTGCCGGAGAAGTAGGAGTCGAACGGCTCGCCGCTGGCCACGCCGATCACCTCGTGCGGGCCTCGCTCGAACAGCTCGATCAGCGGCTCGCCCGCGACCTCGTCGGCGAATCTGGTGCAGCGCGTGCACTGGATGCACCGCTCCCGGTCCAGCAGCACCTGCGCCGAGAGCGCGATCGGCTTGGGGAAGGTGCGCTTGACGCCGTAGAACCTGGTCTCGCCCTGGCCGGACGACATGGCCTGGTTCTGCAGCGGGCACTCGCCGCCCTTGTCGCACATCGGACAGTCCAGCGGGTGGTTGACCAGCAGTTGCTCCATCACGCCGCGCTGCGCCTTCTCGGCCACCCCGGAGGTCAGCTGAGTGCGCACGACCATGCCGTCGGTGCAGGTGGTGGTGCAGGAGGCCGGGGGCTTGGGCTGGCCCTCGATCTGCACCAGGCACTGCCGGCACGCGCCGATCGGCGACAGCAGCGGATGCTCGCAGAACCGGGGTATCTGGATGCCGAGCTGCTCGGCGGCGCGGATCACCAGCGTGCCCTTGGGGACGGTGATCTCGAAACCGTCGATGGTCACCGTGACGCCGTCGGCCGGGCGGGCGACCTCTCCGGACGCCCCCTGGCTCGCCTGTACTGTCATCGGGCGGACTCCAGGGTGAACAGGGTGGAAGCGGCAGGGTCGAACGGACAGCCGCCGCGGCGCTGATGCTCCAGGTATTCGTCGCGGAAGAACTTGATCGACGACCTCACCGAGGGCTCGATCGAGTCGCCCAGGATGCAGAACGCCCGGCCGGTGATGTTCGAGCAGATGTCCAGCAGCTTGTCCAGGTCTTCTTCGCTGCCGCCGCCCTTTTCCAGGTCGCGCATTAGCTGCACGACCCAGTAGCTGCCCTCGCGGCAGGGCGTGCACTTGCCGCACGACTCGTGCTGGTAGAACTCCGCCCACCGCAGCACGACCCGGACCACGCAGGTGGTCTCGTCGAAGAGCTGAATCGACCTCGTGCCGAGCATGGACCCGGCGGCGGCCACCGACTCGTAGTCGAGCGGCACGTCCAGGTGCTCGTCGGTGAACAGCGGCGCGGACGAACCGCCCGGCGACCAGAACTTCAGCCGGTGCCCGGCGCGGATGCCGCCGGCCAGGCCGAGCAGCTCGCGCAGCGTGGTGCCGAGCGGGGCCTCGTACTGGCCCGGGGTGGTTACGTGGCCCGACAGCGAGAAGATGCCGAAGCCCTTGGACTTCTCGGTGCCGAGCGCCGCGAAGTCCGAGGCGCCGTTGAGCAGGATCCAGGGCACGGTCGTGATCGACTCAACGTTGTTGATCACCGTGGGGGAGGCATACAGGCCGGCGATCGCCGGGAACGGCGGCTTCAGCCGGGGCTGGCCGCGGAACCCCTCCAGCGAGTCCAGCAGCGCCGTCTCCTCGCCGCAGATGTAGGCCCCGGCCCCGGCGTGCACCACGACCTCCAGGTCGAAGCCCGAGCCCAGGATGTCGCGGCCGAGAAAGCCCGCCTCGCGGGCCTCGGCGACCGCGTGCTGCAGCCGCCGGATCACGTGCAGCACCTCGCCGCGGACGTAGATGAACGCCCGCTGCGCGCGGGTCGCGTAGCACGCGATCACGATGCCCTCGATCAGCGCCTGCGGGTTGGCCAGCAGCGTCGGCATGTCCTTGCAGGCGCCGGGCTCGGATTCGTCGGCGTTGACCACCAGGTAGTGCGGCTTGCCGTCGCCCTGCGGAATGAAGCCCCACTTCACGCCGGTCGGGAAACCGGCGCCGCCGCGGCCGCGCAGCGCCGATTCCTTGATCGTGCCGATGACCTCGTCCGGGCTCATGGCCAGGGCCTTGGGCAGCGCCCGGTAGCCGCCGTCGCGCCGGTACCCCTCCAGCGTGAACGAGTCGGGCTCGTCCCAGTGCGCGGTCAGCGCGGGCGTCAGGATCGTCGTCACTTCGGCCCTCCGTTACGGCTGGCGGGCGTGTCCGGTGTCCAGCCTTGTTCTTTGGCTTTGCGCAGGCCGGCCAGGCTGGCATCGCCCGCGGTGTGGCCCCCGGCGGCCTGGCCGTCGGGGAAGCCGGCCAGGATCCGCGAGGCCTGCCGCCAGGTGCACAGCCGCGGCGCGCCGCGGGTCGGCGCGACGTCGGCGCCGGTGCGCAGCCCGTCCACCAGATCCCGGGCCGACCGCGGGGTCATGTTGTCGAAGAACTCCCAGTTCACCATCACGACCGGCGCGTAATCGCAGGCCGCGTTGCACTCCAGGTGCTCCAGGCTGACCTTGCCGTCCGGTGTCGTCTGGTCGTTCCCGACCCCCAGGTGCTCCTGCAGGTCGGCGAAGATGGCGTCGCCGCCCAGCACGGCGCACAGCGAGTTGGTGCAGACGCCGACGTGGTAGTCGCCCACCGGCCGGCGCTTGTACATGGTGTAGAACGACGCGACCGCGGTGACCTCGGCCTCGGTCAGGCCCAGCTGTTCGGCGCAGAACGCGATGCCGTGGTCGGAGACGTGACCTTCCTCGGCCTGAACCAGGTGCAGCAGCGGCATCAGCGCCGACCGCGACCGCGGGTAGCGGGCGATGATCTCGGCCGCGTCGGCGGCCAGCTTCGACCGCAGTTCGTCAAGCGACAGCATTTACCTGTCCACCCCTCCGAGCACCGGGTCGATGCTGGCGATGGCCGGGATGACGTCGGCCACCAGCCCGCCCTCGGCCATCGCCGGCAGCGCCTGCAGGTGGTTGAACGAGGGGTCGCGCAGGTGTACCCGGAACGGCCGGGTGCCGCCCTCGCTGACCACGTGGCAGCCGAGCTCGCCGCGGGGCGACTCGATCGCCGTATAGGCCTGGCCCGCGGGTACCCGGAAGCCCTCGGTCACCAGCTTGAAGTGGTGGATGAGCGCCTCCATGGACTGACCCATGATGTGGGCGATGTGGTCTGGCGCGGGGCCGAGGCCATCCGGGCCGAGCGCCAGCCTCGCCGGCCAGCCGATCTTAGCGTCCTCGATCATGACCGGATCGTGGGCCGGGCGCTTGGCCGAGAGCCGGTCCACGCACTGCCCGATGATCCGCAGCGACTGGTCGATCTCGTCCATCCGCACCAGGTACCTGCCGTAGGCGTCGCAGCTCGTCACAGTCGGCACGTCGAAGTCGTAGGTCTCGTAGCCGCAGTATGGCTGGCTCTTGCGCAGATCCCAGGGCAGGCCGGTGCTGCGTAGCATCGGGCCGGTCACCCCGAGCGTCATGCAGCCGGCCAGGTCCAGGTACGCGACGCCCTTGGTCCTGGCGTGAAAGACCGGGGCGGCGTCGAACAGCGCCCGGATGTCGGCGAGCTTGTCCGGCATGACCGCGAGGAACTCCCTGAGCTTCTCGATAGCGCCGGACGGCAGGTCCTGCGCCACCCCGCCGGGGCGGATGAAAGCCAGATTCAGCCGCAGGCCGGCGATGAGCTCGAATAGGTCGAGCACCTTCTCCCGCTCGCGCATCCCGTAGATGAACACGGTGGTCGCGCCCAGCTCGAGGCCGAACGGGCCGATCCCGCCGAGGTGCGAGGAGATCCGGTTCAGCTCCATCATCAGCACCCGGATCACGTTCGCCCGTTCCGGGATCCGGTCCTCGATGCCGAGCAGCTTCTCCACGGCCAGGCAGTAGGCGGTTTCGTTGTGGATCGGCATCAGGTAGTCGGCCCTGGTAACGAACGTCACGCCCTGGGTCCAGGTGCGGTACTCCAGGTTCTTCTCGATCCCGGTGTGCAGGTAGCCCACGACAGGCCGCAGCTCGGAGACCGTCTCCCCGTCCAGGGTCAGGATCAGCCGCAGCACCCCGTGAGTGGACGGGTGCTGCGGTCCCATGTTGATGACCAGGCGCTCCTCACCGAGGCGCTCGGCCTCCTGCGCCGCAGCCCCGACGACCTCGTCCCAGTCCTCTCCTGCGACGTTATAGACGCGTCCCTCCGCGGTCTGCGCCTGGTCCGCGCTGGTGCTCATTCGTAGGACCTCCGCTCGTCTGGTGGCGGGATCGTCGCGCCCCGGTACTCCACCGGGATGCCGCCCAGCGGGTAGTCCTTCCGCTGCGGGTGGCCCTTCCAGTCGTCTGGCATCTCGATCCTGGTCAGCGCCGGATGGCCGTCGAAGATGATCCCGAAGAAGTCCCAGGTCTCCCGTTCGTGCCAGTCGTTGGCCGGGTAGACATCGACCAGCGAGGGGATGTGCGGGTCGGCGTCGGGTGCCGAGACCTCGAGTCGGAGGCGCCGGTTGTGGGTGATCGACAGGAAGTGGTAGACGCCGTGCAGTTCCCGGCCCTCGTCCAGCGGATAGTGCACGCCGGATACTCCGGTGCAGATCTCGAACGCAAGGGCGGGATCGTCTCGCAGTTGCCGGGCCACCTGGACCAGGTACGCCCTGCGGACGTGGAAGGTCAGCTCGCCGCGGTCGGCGACCACGCGCTCGATCGCGTCGCCGAAGCTCGCCCCGGACCGCTCGAGCGCGCCCGCCAGCGTGTCGGCGACCTCGTCGAAGTACGAGCCGTACGGCCGGGGGCTGGACAGCGGCGGCGGCTTGCGAACCTTGAGCCCGCCGTAGCCCGAGGTGTCGGGGCTGCCGTGGACACCGAACATTCCGGTGCGCACGACCTGCTCGGAAAGCCGCTCCCGGCCCGCGATCGCCGCGGGATCCGCCGCCTGCGACCCGTCGCCCTCGTCCGGGAGCCCCGAGTGGTTGGTCTCGGTCACTGGTCCGTTCCCGTGCCTCTGAGGCTCGCCAGCAGCGGCAGCCGCCGCAGCCGGGCCTGCTCTAGCTCGGTGATCTCCTTGTCCCGGTTCACGCCGAGCTTCATGTTCTGGATCTTGTCGTGCAGCTTGAGTATCGCGTCCAGCAGCATTTCGGGCCTCGGCGGGCAGCCGGGCAGGTAGATGTCAACGGGCACGATGTGGTCCACGCCCTGCAC
>Ga0335073_10012302_pt1 | contig 12018 bp, 10 predicted proteins | sample Lox_Sample_22_FD_207093 | JGI IMG/M metagenome (GOLD analysis project Ga0335073, IMG submission 207093) | Soil microbial communities from Loxahatchee National Wildlife Refuge, Florida, United States - Lox_Sample_2.2 | ecosystem: Environmental > Terrestrial > Soil > Wetlands | place: USA... | reverse complement strand
CGCTGACGCATGGCGTGTTCTGGAGCCTGCTGGCGAATATCGGCTGCTTTGTCGCCGGCTCGCACCTCACCTCCGCCCGCGTCATCGAGCGCATCCAGGCCAACGCCTTCATCGATGCCGACGCGACCGAGACCCACTTCACCTCGCAAGTCTGGCCGGGATCGATCCGCGTGTCGGAGCTCGCCGCGCTGGTCTCGCAATATCTCGGCACCGATCGCGTCGAGCGCGATTTCGCCGAATTCCTGGCGCCGCGGGAAAGGTCAAGCGAGGCGCAGGCGGACGTCCAGCTCGTGCGCCACGCCGAGCGCTTGCTGGCGAGCGCGATCGGCGCACCCTCGGCACGCCTCGTCATGGCGCTGGCGCTCGAGCGGCAGACGCTCGGCATGGACGGCGCCTTGCGCCTGCTCGATGACGCCACCGCCGCCATCCAATACAACCGCGATCTGCTCCAATCGACGCTCGAGAACATGCGCCAGGGCATCTGCGTCTTCGATCGCGATCTGCGGCTCGCCTGCTGGAATCGCCAGTTCCGCGACCTGCTCGATCTGCCGCCGGCGCTCACCCGAGTGGGTGTCTCGCTCGAGGAAATCGTCCGCTTCAAGGCATCGCGCGGCGAATACGGGCCGGGCGATGTCGAGAAGATCATCGCCGACCGGCTCGAGGGCTTCGTCGGCGCCGGCGGCACCATCTTCCAGTGGCGCCGGCCGGACGGCACCGTGCTCGATATCCGCACCACGCTGATGCCCGGCGGCGGCTACGTTACGACCTATTCCGAAGTCACCGAGCATGTCGAAGCAGCCGAGCAACTCGCCGCCGCCAACGAGCTCCTCGAGCAGCGCGTCCGCGATCGCACCGTCGAGCTGACGCAGCTCAACGCCGAGCTGAGCCGGGCGAAGGTCGCCGCCGAAGAGGCCGATCTCGGCAAGACGCGCTTCCTCGCCGCGGTGAGCCACGACCTGCTGCAGCCGCTCAACGCCGCACGCCTCTATCTGTCCAGCCTCATCGAGCAGCAAGCCCGTCCGCAGCGCGGCCGCGGCCGAGGCGGTGCCCTGGCGGTGAAGATCGACACCTCGCTTGGCGCGGTCGAGGAGATTCTCGAGGCGCTCCTCGACATTTCCCGGCTCGACGCGGGGAAGCTGGCCGCCGAACGCCAGGACATGCGCCTCGGCGACCTCTTCGACAGTCTCCGTGTCGAATTCGCGCCGCTCGCCGAGCGCAAGCGGCTCGAGCTGCGCGTCGTGCCGACCACGCTTGCGGTCAACAGCGACCGGCGGTTGTTGCGGCGCATCTTGCAGAACCTGCTGTCGAACGCGATCCGCTACACCGCCGCGGGCAAGGTGCTGATGGGCGCCCGACGCCATGGCGACCGCGTCGCCATCGCGATCCTCGATACCGGCAGCGGTATTCCGCTCGACAAGCAGCATCTCGTCTTCCGCGAGTTTCAGCGCTTCTCGGTCGCGACCGGGAGCGAGCCCGGGGTCGGGCTCGGCCTCTCTATCGTCGACCGGATGGCGCGCGTGCTCGATCATCCCGTGCAGTTCCGTTCGGTGCCCGGACGCGGCACCGCCTTCGTGGTCGATTTGCCGCGCAGCGCTGCCGCGGAGCCGGTGCGCGGCGCCGGCAGGGCGGCGGCGCTGCCGAGCCTGGCCGGCGCGAGCCTGCTGTGCATCGACAACGAGCCGGGCGTGCTCGACGGCATGCGGACGCTGCTGCAAGGCTGGGGCTGTCGCGTCCATCTGGCCGCCGGCCTCGCCGAAGCGCTGCGGCTCGACGTCGCGCAGCTCGCGGCGCTGGACGCCATCATCGTCGATTATCATCTCGACGCCGAAGCCGACGGGCTGCGCTGCCTCGATGTCATGCGTCAGCGCTGCGGCGTGATCGCGCCGGCGATCGTGATCACGGCGGACCGTTCGTCCGCGGTTCGGGAGGCCGCGGACCGGCATGGCCTGCACGTCCTCAACAAGCCGATCAAGCCGGCGGTGCTGCGCGCCTTGGTGACGCGCATCATCGCGGCGCAGGAGGCGGCGGAATAGCCGGCTCAGAAGGGATATTCTTCGATTCTTGACCGCCGCTTGCCCTAGGGTTCGGGCCCGGTGGAAAGCTCGGCCGCGATGCGGCGCAGCTCCTCGCCCACTTGCTCGACGCCGGCGCGCCGCAGCTGCTCGGAGAGTCCGACCGCGACCAGCGCGTGGGAAACCCCGCCTTCGCTCATCACCGGTGCGGCGATGACGGTGACGCCGCCGATGTAATTGCCTTCGTCGACCGCGTAGCCGACGCGCCGAGCGGCTTCGATGTCGGCGCGCCACTGCGCCAATTCCGGCGCGTTGTCCCAGCGCAGGGCGTGGAACCGCCGCTCGATCTCGCTCCAGGGCAGGCGGCTGTGAGCGGCGATGCAGCGGCCGGTCGCGCTGATCAGCGCCGGAAATCGGCTGCCGATTTCGGAGTGAAGATGTAAGCCCTGTCCCGCGCGGGAAATCGCGACGACGACGATATGGTCGAGGCCGATCACCTGAACGCCGATGGCGGTGACGCTATAGCGCCGAGCCAGGCCATCGACGGCCGGCTGCGCCCGCTCGGCGAAGCTGTTGCGGCGCAGCGCGCTGCGCGCAAGGCTGATGATCCCGACATGGAGGCTGTAGCGCTTCGTCTGGGGATCGAAGGCGATGAGCTCCTCCGCCGCCAGCACGCGGAGGATGTGCAGACACGTGCTCGGAACCAGGTCCAGCGCCCGCGCAATCGAATTGACTCCGAGCGGCGTCTCGCTCTTGCCGAGCAGCCGGAGAATGGCGATGGCGCGCGTCACCGCGGGCACCTGGCGCTCGCGACGGCGCGGCGCCGCTTTGCGTCGCGCCGGCTCGGCCTTGGGTCGCGGCCCTTTGAGCACCATCCGTCGGCGATCCCTGAATTTATTGTCCTAATACAATGACATGTGTCTATTGACAATGACGGTTTAGCCGTGATCGGATGCCGGCGCAAGCGGATAAGGTGAAGCACGCCGATGCCGGCTCCGAAGCTGACGGAATTTGCGGACTATGCCGACGCCCAGCGCGAATTCTCGATGGCCCGGCTATGGCAGCTTTTCGACGGCAATCGCGACCGATTGAACATCGCGCATGAATGCATCGACCGGCATGCGTCGCCGGCGGATCGCGTCGCCGTCCGCATCGCGCATGCCGACGGCTGCGATGAGAGCCTTACCTTCCGCGACATCGCCGAGCGCTCGTCGCAATTCGCGCATTGGCTTGCCGCCCGCGGCATCGGCCCCGGCGATCGCGTCGCGATCATGCTGGAGCCCTCCCTGCCCTTCTATGCGGCCATGTTCGGCGCGATGAAGCGCGGCGCCATTGCCGTACCCCTCTTCACGCTGTTCGGACCGGAAGGGCTGCGGCTCCGGCTCGACGATTGCGCGCCGCGCCTTCTCGTCACCAATGCCGAGAAGGCGCCGATGGCGCGCGCGCTGGGCGGGATCGAGATTGCGGTCGCGGACGACATCCTGCGGCACGAGCTCGGCCACTATCCCATCGAGTACCGCACGGTCACCACGCCGGACGACCTGGCCGTCTTCCAATACACCTCAGGCACCACGCGCGAGGTTCCCGCGGCCGTTCGCCATACGCATCGGGCGATCGTCGTGCTCATGATCGCCGCGCTCTATGGCACCGGCATCCGACCCGGAGACATCTATTTCTGCCCGTCTTCGCCGGCCTGGGGACACGGGCTGTGGCACGGCACGTTGGCGCCGCTCGCGCTCGGGGTCACCACCGGGGCCTATGCCGGAAAATTCGACCCGGTCCGGCTGCTGCGCGCCTTGCAGGATTACGGCGTCACCAACCTTTCGGCGGCATCGACGCATTATCGGATGATGAAGGGATCGGGGGCGGCCGGGACGTTTCGCTGCGCTTTGCGCAAACTCTCCTATACCGGCGAGCCGATCGACAGCGCCACCCTCGATTTCGTCGATGCGACGTTCAAGCTGCCCGTCTGCAGCATGTACGGCACGACCGAGGTCGGCGTCATCCTCGTGAACTATCCGGGCGCCGAGGACTTCGTCGTCAAGCCGGGCTCGCTGGGCAAGCCGGTGCCAGGTACGCGCGTCGAAGTGCATCGCGGGGATGACACCCCGACATCGCCAAACGAGATCGGCGAGATCAAGGTCTGGCGCCGCGGCGCCTGGTTCCCGACGAAGGATCTCGGCTACGTCGATGCGGATGGCTACTTCTACCATGCGGGCCGGGCGGATGATGTGATCATCTCCGCGGGATGGACCATGAGCGCGGTCGAGATCGAGAATGTCCTCCTGCGCCATCCGGAGGTGCGCGAAGCGGCGGTGATCGGCGTCGCCGACCCAGTCCGCGGCCAGGTGGTCAAGGCGTTCATCGTCAGCCTGCGCCCCGGCGATGACGGCTTCATCCGCGAGCTGCAGGAGTTCACGCGCCACCGCCTCAGCCAGCACGAATATCCGCGCCAGATCGCCTTCGTCGCCGAGCTGCCCAAGACGCCGGCAGGCAAGGTCAACCGCAAGGCATTGCGCGAACGCGAACGCCGGACGGCACCGCCGCCGGCTGAAGCGCCATAGAGGGAGACCGTGATGAGCCAAGCTGCCCGATTGTTTCCGAAGATCACCGAGCGTGGACTCGCCGAATTGCGCGAGCGTATCGGGATCAAGATCACGGACACGCTCGAGCCCTGGTGCCATGAAGCCACGCGCGACAACATCCGGCACTATGCCCATGGCATCGGCGACGACAATCCCCTCTGGTGCGACCCCGACTATGCGGCGCGCACCCGCTATGGCGATGTCATCGCCCTGCCGAGTTTTCTGTTCGCCTGCAGCCGCATCATCTCGGGCTATGTCGGCGGCCTTCCCGGCGTTCACGCCATGTGGGCCGGCGCCGATTGGCACTGGCACCACGCCGTGCGGCGCAACGACGAGATCACCACCGAGGCGTGGCTCAAGGACCTCATCGAGCACGAGACGAAGTTTGCCGGCCGCGCAATCCAGCAAGTCTACCACGTCAATTTCTACAATCAGAAAGGCACGAAGGTCGCGGAAGCCGACAGCTGGTGCTTCCGCACCGACCGCGATCGGGCGCGCGAAGAGGGCACCAAATACACCGAGCTCAAATCGAAGCCGCCGCGCCACTACACGGATGAGGAGCTCGCTCGCCTCTACAAGCTTTATGCCGGCGAAGAGGTGCGCCGAGGCACGCCGCGGGCTTGGGAAACCGTGGCGATCGGCGACGCGCTGCCGACCATGGCCAAAGGGCCGATGACCGTGACCGGGTTCATCGCCTTCGCCCAGGGCTGGGGCGGTCTCTACATTCGCGCCAACAAGCTTGCTTGGAAGCAGATCCACCGCCATCCCGGCCTCGGCATCAAGAACCGTTTCGGCATTCCGGATTGCCCCGAGCGCGTCCATTGGGAGAACGACTTCGCGACCATGGTGGGAGCGCCGGGCGCCTATGACTACGGGCCCGAGCGTTGCTCCTGGCTGACGCATCACCTCACCAACTGGATGGGTGATGACGGCTTCCTGCGCCGCGCCCATTGCAAGATCCGGCGCCACAATCCCGAGGGCGATCTGCTCTTCATCGACGGACAGGTCACGCGCAAATATGTCGAGGACGGGCGGCATCTGGTCGACATCGGGCAGGAGGCGCGCAATCAGGACGGCGAATTGTCCGTCGTGGGCGGCGGGACGGTGGAACTGCCATCGTCAGGTTGATCATGGCGAGCGCCGCGCAGCTACTCCCAACTGTCATCGAGTTTCGATAGGTTCTCCGCGGCAACCCTGGAGCAACCCCGTCGCCATGGCCCCTTCAGACAGCGAATTCAGCCTCGAGCTCAGTCGCCGCAAGCTGCTCGCCGCTGCCGGCATCGCCGCGGTCGCGACGCCCCTCATCGCAGCCGGCAGCGCCGAAGCCGCCCCCGCCGCCGGTCTGTCGCCTGATCCGGTGGCAACGCCGCCGGTCGCCGGACTGCACCTGCAGTTCGGCGCGGATGCATCCTCGGAAATGGTGGTGTCTTGGCACACGCTGCAGCGGGTGCGCCGTCCCCGCGTTTTGCTCGGGCGGCTCGATGGCCGGCTCGAGCACACCGTCGAGGCCAAGGAGACCAGCTACACCGATGCCAAGTCGCACCAGGTCGTCTACGCCTATCACGCCAAGCTCGCGGGACTGCAAGCCGACTCCGCTTACCTCTACAGCGCGCTGCATGACGGCGCCGCGCCGGAGTTCGGCGCGTTCCGCACCTCGCCGCGGGGTCGGACGCCGTTCACCTTCACCAGCTTCGGTGATCAGGGCACGCCGACCCTCGGCAAGAGGTACCAGCCGCCGGAAGGCGTGACGCTTCCCAACCCCCTCTACATCAACGACAATCTCGGCTCGCCCGCGGCCGCCGACACGACGCTCGGGGTGGAGCGGCTGCAGCCCTTGTTCCATCTCTTCAACGGCGATCTCTGTTACGCCAACCTCGCCGAGGACCGGGTGCGCACCTGGTGGGATTTCTGGGAGAACAACAGCCGCAGCGCCCGCAACCGTCCCTGGATGCCATCGCCCGGCAACCACGAGAACGAGTTGGGCAACGGACCGATCGGCTATCAGGCCTATCAGACCTACTTCTCGGTACCGCCGGCTTCCGGCCAGACCGAGGTGACGCGCGGGCTTTGGTACGCCTTCACCGCCGGCTCGATGCGCGTGATCAGCATCGCCAATGACGACGTCGTCTACCAGGATGGCGGCAATTCCTACGTTCGCGGTTATTCATCCGGCGCCCAGAAGGCCTGGCTGGAACAGGAATTGGCCGCGGCGCGTCGGGATCACAACGTCGACTGGGTCGTGGTGTGCATGCACCAGGTCGCCATCTCGACCGTCGACAATTTCAACGGCGCCGACCTCGGCATCCGCCAGGAATGGGTGCCGTTGTTCGACCGATACGGCGTCGACCTCGTGGTGTGCGGGCATGAGCACCATTACGAGCGCTCGCACCCGATCCGCGGCCAGCAAGCCAACGCCACCCTGACGCCGATCCCGGTGGCCACCGCCATCGACGTGATCGATACGACCAAGGGAACCGTGCACATGGTCATCGGCGGCGGCGGAACCTCGGTGCCCTCGAACAAGCTGTTCTTCAATCCGCTGGCCTGCCGGGTCATCACCGCCGTCGGCGAGCGCAACGCCGCGACCGGCAAGCGTCCGCCGATCTACGTGAAAGAGGATGCAGCCTGGTCGGCGGTGCGCAACGCCGCGCACGCCTATGGCTTCGCGGCCTTCACGCTCGATCCCGGAGCGCATCGCGGCGACATCACCACGATCAAAGTCACCTATTACGACGTGGTGGGGACAGACGGTCACGCGGTGCCCTTCGAAAGCTTCATCTTGCGCCGCCCTCGCCGCGACTAGGACGTCGACTCAGCAACGCGCAGCCGATGCTCGATCAACCGGGGCGAGCGTCGAACGGCCGCCGCCGAGGCGTCGCTACCTGCGCTCGGTCGCTCCACGCGCAATCAACCAATCGACCACGGCCAGCAAAACGGCGGTGACGATGAAGGTGAGATGGAGCGCGATCAGCCAGGGCAGTGTGCCCCGCGCTGCATGGGCGATGTCGAGGAAAAGCTCGAGCAGATAGATCGCGGAGATCACCACGATGGCGCTCATGATGCGGACTTTGATCGTGCCGACTCCGACGATCCAGGCCGAGCTCGCCATGGCTTCACCGGCGCCACCCGAGCGAGCGAGCGCCTCCAGCCCGCTGAGCATCACGATCATGACAAGGCTGGCCATGAGCACGATATCGAGGAGGGACAGAGCGGCGAGCGTCAGATGCAGCTCCGCGCCGGTGGCGAACGCAACCCCGATCCGCCAAACCTCGACGAAAAATTGCGCGACGAACAGCACGAGCACGATCGTGAGTCCGAAGAACAGCGGTACCATGACCCATCGGCTGACGCGCACAAGAGGCGCGAAGAACCGCTCCATGTCCCCCCTCGCGTTCAGCAGGTTTGGTGCTGGATGCTGCGTGCAATCACGATGTTGTCAGGCATGCGATGGCGCGTCCAGCGATGATGGTAGGCGCCGTACAGCGATGACAACCTCATCTGCCCCTCTCGCGACATCGTTGCGCGGATAGGGAACGCTACCACAGGGAGCATGACGGAGCGCGAAAAAAACTGGAGGGTGGCCGGCGACAGCCCGGGCGGGCGTCTTCGGGGATTACCGCCTGCCGCAAGAGGAAGTGCGCTCGCGCGGCGGGTCGGGCGCGGCGCCGACGTCATGAAGCCGCCGCGGCGGCGCGCGGCTCAGAGCGATCGTGCCGCGTCTACCTCGGCGGGGGCGGCGGGGGCGGCAGAGACGACGCGGGCGGCGCGAAGCCCGCCACCTGGTTGCCGTGCGCGTACATGCATTGCCGATAGGCGTTGTCGAAGAGCTGTTGCGCGGTGAGCGTGCCGCGCTCGGCCTGGCTCGAGCCGGACATCGTGCCGCCCAGCGCGCCGCCGGCGGCGCCGATCGCGGCCCCGCGCCCGCCGCCGATGGCGGCGCCCAACCCGGCGCCGAGCACGGTGCCGAGCACCGCGGAGCCGATTTGCTGGGTGTTCGAGGCTTGGGCGACGCCGGCGCTCTGCTGTTGCGCGAATTGGCGGCAGAACGCATCGTCCTGCTGGAACACGGCGAAAGGCTTGTTCGGCCCCGGCATCACCGCGGCGCGTGGCCCCATCGGTTGCTGGGCGCAAGCTGACAGAAGTGCGAGCGCCGCGACGGCGCCAATGCTCGCCTTGCTATGAGTCACGACATCCTCCGCATCACCTGGCCGGCGCGGCCGGAACCCGGCGCCGACAACCGTTGCACGCCATGAAATCGCTACCATCGCGGAGTATCTCAACAGGTGTGAACAACCGCTGCGGCTGCCCGTTCATCTGCCGCGCGCAACAGGATAGAACAGCGTGCCTGCATGAACGGGGAAATCACCTGTCGCGCGATACGACGCTCCTGGCCGCTCGATCCGATTGATCTGCACCCGGATGGTGAAAGTGCCGGAACGGTTACGGGTGCGCGGTGTTGGACCGGGCGCGGCATCGCAGGTCCGCGTAAGCGAACAAATATCGGCGCGGAGAGCCCGGCGATTTTACCCGGGCCCAGCATCACATCTTTCCGGGAGGACAGACATGAGCAACCTGGTCGTCTTCGACTTTGACGGCATTCATACGGCTGATGAAGTGCTGAACAAGCTTCGCTCGCTACAAAAAGAATATCTGATCGACCTGGAAGATGCCTGTGTGGTGGAGCGTGAAAAAGGCGGCAAGGTGCATATCAAACAGGCGGTCAATCTCACCACGCTCGGTGCCGCCACGGGCGGCACAAGAGGCATGCTGTTGGGAGCTTTGGTCGGCCTTCTGTTCCTGAACCCCCTGGTCGGCATGGCGATTGGCGGGGTCACCGGCGCGGGCTTTGGTGCCTTGTCGGGATCATTGGCCGATTACGGCATCCGGGATGATTTTGTACGAAAAATCGGTGAGACGATTCCCCCCGGCTCATCCGCGCTTTTCGTGCTTTTCCGCAGCATAACGGAAGACAAGGTTCTACCCGAAATTGAGCCCTACAAGCCGCGGATTCTGAAGACGTCGCTCTCCACTGAAGCCGAGACGAAGCTCAGGGCCGCCTTGAGCAAAGCCGCATAACGGCGGCATCTCGGAACAACACCATCCGCCGTGCCGCGCCGGCCGAGCTTGTGTCGGGGTGATCAGAACGATCCGAAGAAAGTGCCGGGCATGAAGACGATAAAAGGCCGACGCCGCCTTAGGTGACGATGGCGGCCGCCCAGCACGGCGGCGAGAACGGCGCGCCCCGCGGCCGAGCCGCGTTATATGAAGTCAGCGATGGCAGTGACGGAGCCGCTGTCCTCCATCAGCTTGCCGAACAACGCACCGAGCAGGAAAGTCGGAAAGAACTTGGCGAAGAACGTCCCGGCGCTGCCCATGAAGGTCTGGGTCCAGTGGGCAGCGGCTCACCGCCAAAAAGTGCCGCCACCGCGGCGGCCGGCGGTGCGAGCAGCAGCACGCTCCAGCCGCGGAAGGCGAACCCGATCGGCAGGCCAAGCCCAGCCAGGATGCCGATCAGACCGAGCAGGTTCATCGGCGCAGCATTCGCCAGCAGCCCCTCCGTCGACGGCGAGCCGTCGCGTCTACGCCAGCTCGCCGAGCAAGGCTTTGGCCCGCTTGAGGTCCAGCGTATCGAAGCCTTCGGTGAACCAGCCATAAATCGGCGTGAGGAGGTTGCGGGCTTCGGTGCGCTTGCCTTGATCGCGCCACAGCCGCGCCATGCTCATCGCCGCACGCAATTCATAGCCCTTCGCCTGCCGGCTTCGCGCGATACGCATCGCCTGTTCGACGGCGTGTTGACCCTCATCAGGTTGGTTGAGACCGGACAACGCGACCCCTTCGAGGCGATGAAGTTCCGCCTCCCACTGGCGGTGGCCCGTCTTCTCTGCGGTGCTCAGCCCGTCTTTCACCTCGGCAAGAGCCGCGCCATGCTCACCCTGGCCGGTCAGTGCTTCAGCCAGCTTGGCCAAACCGAAGCATCGCACCCGCGCTGCGCCGGGCCCGGCAAGCCCTTCACGCAGACAAGCAACAGCCTCTTCGAACGCTCCCAGCGCCGCCAGCGCCGCACCCCGCAGAAGCTGCGGCTCCACCACGAAGCTAAGTCGTTGCTCGGCGGCGAGCGCCTCGGCCGCCTCGAGGCGTTGCAAGGCCACTTCCGGCTCGCCGCGATCCAGATGGACCATCGAGTTGTACTGCAGGGCGAGCGCCAGGCTGAAGGGGTGAGCGATCCGCTCGGCCAGCACAAAAGCCTCGTTGCCGAGCGCCAGGGCCTTGTCGGGATACCCGAGCAGCCAATAGGCCTGCGCGCCGAAGTAGCGAGCACACATGCCCGGGTCGTGCCCGCCATACAGCTGGTGGTGGAGGCGGTGTCGCTCGGGATCGTAGAGCCGGCGCCCCGCCTCGCAGTGCTCGCGCGCGGCCGCCGGCTCTCCCGAGAACAAGCAAGTCGCCCAGGCGCTATGGTGCGCCTGCAGACGCAATTCGTCGCCGGCGTTGCGAGCGGTCAGTTGCTGCAGCTGGTTCGACAATCTGCGGCATTCGGGGATCCTGCTGGCACCGTTGGCGGACTGCCACAGGCCATAGGCTGCCATGAACAGCTGGTGCGGATCGCGCCGCCGCTCGGCCAGCTCGAAGGCGCGCATATAGGCGTGGGCCGCGTTGGGCGCCTGGAACCCTTCGGTCGTAAACACCGACAGGCCTCGGGCCAATTGCAGCTCGATCTCCCGTCCGTCCCGATTGGGACCCTTCGGGCAATGCCGCTAGTGTTGCGAGACCGCGTTCGAAATGGCGGATCGCTTCAAGATGCGCCAAGCGCGCCGCGGCATATTGGCCGGCCTTCAACCATTCGTCGATTGCACGCTCGGTATCGCCGGCCGCGGTCAGATGATGCGCGAGCAGTTCGGGTTGGCGCTCGACACGATCGGTGAAATTCTGCTCAAGCACCGCCGCAACACGGGCGTGCAGCTCCTGCCGCTTTCCGCGCAGCAGCGTGCCATAGGCGGCGTCCTGCACCAGCGCATGCTTGAAGAGGTAGGAGGAATGCGGAGGGGCGCCGCGGCAAAACAGCAATCCCGCGTCGCTGAGCTGGCCCAACGCGGCTTGCAGCTGTCGCTCATCGCGCTGCGCCACCGGCTCGATCACGTCATAGGCAAACTCTCGGCCGAGCACCGCGCCGATTTGGGCGATCTCCTTGGGCGCCGGCCCGAGCCGGTCCAAGCGTGCCAACAATGACGCATGCAATGTCGCCGGCACCGACCGCGCGGCAAGCGATGTGGTGGCCAGCACCGCGGCAACCCGGCCTCCATGCCCGGCGCTTTCCAGCACCGCCTTGGTCAGCTCCTCGACAAACAGCGGCACGCCGTCCGTGCGCTCGACGATCTCCACAACAATATCGGCGCTGAGCGCGGCATTGCCGGCGAGGTTCA
>Ga0335073_10012301_pt1 | contig 12019 bp, 13 predicted proteins | sample Lox_Sample_22_FD_207093 | JGI IMG/M metagenome (GOLD analysis project Ga0335073, IMG submission 207093) | Soil microbial communities from Loxahatchee National Wildlife Refuge, Florida, United States - Lox_Sample_2.2 | ecosystem: Environmental > Terrestrial > Soil > Wetlands | place: USA... | reverse complement strand
GGCAGGCCCTTGCGACAGCTAATTACACGGGCGCGCATGATCCCACCGACATCGTTTTGAGACGCAACAGCATTCAGACGGAGATTGATCCAAAAGAACTGCTCAACGGCAGGGATGTTCCGTTGCACCCGGGGGACGTCATTTCTGTGATCGGGCAGTAAGCACGGTGCGATCACGACGTTACATCGCCGCCTCGCGGCAAAAGCCCTTGCTGCCGGCGAAAGCCTTAATAGCTATTGCGCCCACACGCTTTGCAAGGCATAGGCGCGTGAATTAAATTCAAACATGACTCGGAAACGGGAATGGCGCTTGCGCTTCTTATCTCGGGTTCATGGACACCTCCGCCCCTCCGATGTAACTCCCTCTTTCGCAGTTTGACAGCCATTGAATAGTCAAACTTTGCGCCGTCTAAATAATCTCGATTATTTTTGGGGGTTGGACAGCATTTGTCCAACCCCCTCTGTCATGTTGTCGCGGACGAAAGGTTAAATATGACTACGATCAATGCGACAAATGAACAATTGGAACTGGGATTCAACGGCGCCAGACTGTGCGTCAAACCGACCGGCCCCAAGGGCCGCATCGCCCGCGCGGGCTGGTGGTTTGCGCAAATGCGCGCGGTGGTGAACCGTGCGGCTGAAGCCGGCGAGCCCCGGCCGGAACAAATCTGGATTCCAGGCTCCAACCGTGAAATAAAGGTTTAACGGCCTATTTGCCCAGGGCGTCCAGCGCGAAATTGAGCGTCATGACGTTGACCTGCGGTTCGCCGAACAGGCCGAGGTCGCGGCGGCGAGTGTTTTCACGCACCAATTCGCGCAGCTTGTCCCGGGCCAGGCCGCGTGCCCGGGCGACGCGCGGGATTTGTAATTCCGCGTTGGCCGGGCTGATGTCCGGGTCCAGGCCGCTGCCAGATTCGGTCACAGCATCGGCGGGTATCGGGACATTCGCCGGCAGGTCATTCTCAGATCGGTACGCGGCGATGTTCTGCATGATGTTCGTGTACAACGTGCCTGAAGTAGGCCCCAGGTTGCTCCCGCCGGATGAGGTGGGATCATAACCGTTATTGCCCGCGGCGGACGGCCGGGGATGGAAATATTTTGCGCTGGTAAAATTCTGGCAAATCAATTCCGAGCCCCGTACCTTTCCGGACTTGTCGATCATCAGGCTGCCATTGGCCTGACGCGGAAACACCGCTTTTCCAATTCCATACACGATGAGCGGGTACGCGCCGCACACGATGATGGCGAAGAAAATCGTCGCCACGAGGGAACGGCCAAATTCGGAGATAAGATTTTTCATTGAAATTGCTCGTTTAATTGACCATGTGCAAAGCCACGATGATGAGATCGATGATCTTGATACCGATGAACGGCAGGATAACGCCCCACAGACCGTAAATTAACAGGTTGCGCCGCAGGATTTGCGCCGCGCCCAGTGGACGGAATTGCACACCGCGCAATGCCAGCGGAATCAGAGCGATGATGATCAGCGCGTTGAAGATAACCGCGCTGAGGATGGCGCTGTCCGGGCTGTGCAATTTCATAATATTCAGCGGTTCGATTACGGGAAACGTGGCCATGAGCATTGCGGGAATGATGGCGAAATATTTTGCGACGTCGTTCGCGATGCTGAAGGTCGTCAGTGAGCCACGCGTAATGAGCAATTGTTTTCCGATTTCAATAATTTCCAATAGTTTCGTCGGATTGGAATCCAAATCCACCATGTTTCCCGCCTCTTTGGCGGCCTGGGTGCCTGTATTCATGGCTACGCCCACGTCGGCCTGCGCCAGCGCGGGCGCGTCGTTGGTGCCGTCGCCAATCATGGCGATCATCCGTCCGCCCTGTTGCTCATGGCGGATGAGCGCCAGCTTGTCCTCGGGTTTGGCCTCGGCCAGAAAATCATCCACGCCGGCTTCGCGCGCGATGGCCGCGGCGGTCAGTTTATTGTCGCCGGTAATCATCACCGTTCGAATGCCCATGGCTCGAAAGCGTTTGAAGCGGTCTGACAGGCCGCCTTTGACGATGTCTTTCAAATGAATAACGCCCAGGACGCGCTTGCTCGTGGCGACCACCAGCGGCGTGCCTCCGGAAAGCGAGATCGTTTCCACAAACTGCTCGACCTCCGACGGCAATTTGCCGCCGGAGAACTGGCGGATAGAATTGGACGCGCCTTTGCGGATCAATTCGCCGTCCCAGTTGACGCCGCTCATGCGGGTCTGTGCGGTGAAGGGGACAAACTGCGCATTGGGAATTTCATGAATGGTTCGAGCGCGAATGCCGAATTGTTTCGCCAGGACAACAATGCTGCGGCCTTCGGGCGTTTCATCGGCGAGGGACGCCAATTGCGCGGCGTCGGCCAATTCCTGCTCGGTAACGCCCGGTGCCGGTATGAATGCCGTGGCCTGGCGATTGCCCATCGTGATGGTGCCCGTTTTGTCGAGCAGCAAGACATCCACGTCGCCGGCCGCTTCCACGGCGCGTCCGCTCATGGCCAGAACATTTTTCTGAAGCAACCGATCCATGCCCGCAATGCCAATCGCGCTCAATAATCCACCAATGGTCGTGGGAATCAAACAAACCAGCAGCGAAACCAACACGGCATTCGAAAAGTTCGTATGCGCATAACTTCCATAGGGCTTCAAAGTCACAACCGCCAGCAGGAATACCACAGTGAGGGCGGCGAGGAGAATCGTGAGCGCGATTTCGTTGGGTGTCTTTTGTCGTTTGGCGCCTTCCACCAGCGAAATCATCCGGTCCAAAAATCCTTCGCCCGGATTGGCGGTAACGCGGATTTTGATTTCATCCGAAAGCACGCGCGTGCCCCCGGTCACGGCGCTGCGGTCCCCGCCGGCTTCGCGAATGACTGGCGCGGATTCTCCCGTAATGGCCGATTCATCCACCGTGGCGGCGCCCTCCAGGATCTCGCCATCCGCGGGAATGATCTCGCCGGCCCGGACCACAACGACGTCGTCTTTGCGAAGGGAATCAGCGTCCACGACTTCGATTCGATTCACCTTGCCATTGCCGATTGCTTTGTTCGCATTGGTGCGCGTGCGCGTGGCGCGAAGCGCCTTGGCTTGCGCCTTGCCGCGTCCTTCGGCCACGGCTTCGGCGAAATTGGCGAACAGCACCGTGAACCACAGCCATGTGGCAATTTGCAGAACAAATGCCAATTGGCCGGACGCCGAACGGAAAACATCCACTGTCGTGATCGACGCGCCAACCATGGTCACAAACATAACCGGGTTTTTAATCATCAGGCGCGGGTCCAGTTTCTTGAACGCATCGCCGATGGCCGGCCAAATAATTTGGGGATCAAATATGGAAACGGATTTAGAGGCCATAAGCTTAGAACAAGGTTCCTTTCAGCATGAGAAAATGTTCGACGATCGGGCCCAGCGCCAGCGCCGGCAAAAAGGTGAGCGCCCCGACCAGAAGGACCGTGCCCACCAGCAGAATGACAAACGTGGTCCCGCTGACGGGGAAAGTGCCTGCACTCGCGGGAACGATCTTTTTCTTTGCCAGGGAACCGGCCAGCGCCATCAATGGTACGATCATCCCGAATCGCCCGAGCAACATATCGATGCCCAGCGTGGTGTCGTACTGCTTAGTATTGGCATTGAGGCCGGCGAATGCGCTGCCGTTGTTGCCCGCGCAGGAGGTGTAGGCATACAGCATTTCGCTGAATCCATGCGGGCCCTGGTTAGCCAATCCGTCCAGACCCCACTTGCTCACGCAGGCCCAGGCGGTGAAGCCAAGAATGATAAAGGCCAATATAACGAACGCCAGCAGCGTCATCTTGACATCATAGGGCTCAATCTTCTTTCCTAAATATTCCGGCGTGCGCCCGACCATCAGTCCGGCGATAAAGACCGCGATGATGACAAAAATCAACATGCCATACAGGCCCGCGCCAACGCCGCCGAAAATCACTTCGCCGGTTTGAATGTTAAACATAGGGACGAGCCCGCCAAGCGGCGTGAAGGAATCATGCATCGAGTTGACTGCGCCGCATGAGGCATCCGTCGTGACGGTAGCAAAGAGAGCCGAATCGAAAATGCCGAAACGCACTTCCTTGCCTTCCATGTTCCCGTCAGTCGCGGCCACGCCCAGATGCTGGTGTATAGGATTACCTCGCGATTCCGCCCACCAGCAAAGGAGAACGCCGCCTAGAAACATGATCAACATCGCTGTCCACACGGACCAGCCGTGCTTCTGATTTTTGGTCTCCCGGCCCAGGTGATAGGTCAACGCGCTGCCGATAGCCAGGATGGAGAGCATCTGGATAAAGTTTGAGAGCGGCGTCGGATTCTCAAACGGATGCGCGGAGTTGGCATTCGTATATCCGCCGCCGTTTGTGCCGAGCATCTTGATAGCCTCCTGCGATGCTACAGGGCCTTGCACGATGGTTTGATTCGTCAGGGTCTCGCTCACCATCACCGGGTTGCCTTTGGCGTCTACCACGCCTTTGCCACTGGCGTCGATTTTCTGGACCTGGACTTGTTGCGGCTCAATCAGTGTGGCGTTGGTGTAGGGCTTGAAATTTTGAATGACGCCCTGCGACACGAGAAACAGCGCATAGACGATGCAAATAGGCAAAAGCAAATAGTAGGTAATGCGCGTGATATCCACCCAAAAATTTCCGATCGTTTGCGATGCGGCTCGCGCAATGCCGCGCACGAGCGCGGCGGCCACAGCGATGCCGGCTGCCGCTGAGAAAAAATTGTGGAACATCAGCGCCGCCATTTGTGAGAAGTAGGACATCGTGGATTCGCCGGGATAGCTTTGCCAGTTGGTGTTCGTGGTAAAGCTGATGGCGGTGTTGAATGCCAGGTGCTCGCTCAAAGCGGGCAAACCTTGCGGATTCAACGGTAAATGTTGCTGGATTCGGAGGATCACATAGGTAAACAGGCAGCTCACGAGGCTGAATATCAGTACCGCAAACGTGTATTGTTTCCATTCCTGTTCCTTGGACGGATCCACGCGCAGAATGGCATACGTCAACTTTTCCAGCGGACGGAGTATGGGGTCGAGCCAGGTCCGGCCGCTGGCGTCCAGCACGCGGTTAATGTAAAGTCCGAGCGGTTTGGTAATGGCGACCAGCGCCGCTATATAAAGCACCAGCTCCAACCATTGGTGGGCGTTCATGTTTTAATGTTAACCTCGTTTAATTGAATAGCGGAGCCGGCGGCCTGGACGGTCAGCTCATTTTTCTCTTCCGTTTTCAAATGCGTCAGAATTTTTCCGGACGCACCATGGCAAAAATCAGGTAAGCAAACAGTGCGGTGGAAATGATTCCCAGGATGATGTTTTCGGTGTGCATAGACGTTAAAGTTTTTCACAGCCCACGATGTACAGCATCAAGGCCATGAATCCTCCAAACATTAAACCTACAAAAAGTGCGTCCAACATATATTACGAACAGCGGCCATGCTCTTAACACGGCGCGCCACAATCAATTTACATTGGGTGAACTTAATCGCTACGGACTTCGCAGCGCAGAGGCTCGCCCTTCCAAACGCCTGCGAGATTAGCTGTCGGGCTCGGCCTTGAAAGTGGCCTTGATACCGGTTACCCGGCTTCGTTCGCCCCGTCCTCAATTGCCTGAGGAGTTTGGGTTTCCCGCACCCGGCTTCAGGAAGGAAACCGAGTCTCGGCTGCAATGGCCAAAATAAACCATAACCATAGCCGATTGTCAATCAGAGAAACCCTTGTTTTTATCGTTAACCGTCTGGGCCGGCGGGTGGAACAGGCTGCCGCGTGTCCTGGCTGTTGGTTGCGTCGGCCTGGCCCGAAGTTGAAAACTTCCTGGCAAGATGCCCTGACCAATTCCGTATAGACCATGAACGCGTGAACTAACAGCGCGCGGCCGAACTGAGAAAATTGAAAGGACAAACTTATGCCTAAATTGTTTTTGATTCACTTCAGAGCACTGGCCTTTCCCTGCCTGGGCTTCATCCACCATGACCGATTCAACGGCCTGCTGTTCCTGGTCATCCTTGCCATCGCCGTCAGCGTGACGGTCTTCGCCCTTTCCAGGCCGAAATAGAATTATATTTCAAACATTGCAGCCGCGATTTAACGATTCAACGTTTTAACATTTCAACGTTTATTGCTGGCTCGGCATCAAATCGTCCGCGTTTGCCGGCAGCGGCGGATACGGTTCATGCGGGTTCTTCTGATAAAAATACGCGACGGATGAATAATCCGCTTCAGTGTCATTCTCATTCCCGTGCTCGATACTCACGCGAATGTTTTTGTGAAAGGGAATCGCGTCCTCGATATGCCAGCGATACGTTGACACGCGGGAATTCTTCTCGTCCTTGATCGTGCAGCCGTGATACGGCGCGGAAAAAGGACCATGATTGAAGTACCAGCCGCCGCCAAAATAATCTTCCGTTCCCGTGCCGTTGATTTGCGGAACAGCTTCGGTATGATGCCACTGCGGCGGCGTGGGCGGATTCGGATTGGGCTGGTCAATGTAGATCATTTCGTCCCCTTCCAAAAACGCGAGTTTGTTTTTGCCCATGTTCAGCCCCTGCATGAACAGAGCCACGCCGGCATAAAATCCTTCGCCGTTCGCCTCTAGAATCGTGTAATTGCGATGCGGCGACGTGGGGTTCTCACGCCGCCAGCATGCGTGAAATTCCAGCATGTCTCTCGGAATCGATCGATATGTGGTGTAATCCACGTTGTAATAGAACGAGTTTATTGTTTCGCTGGAGCGGTTTTCCAGCGTCCAACGGGCATGCGTGTGAAATGGCATGGGCCAGTAGCAGTTGTAGCCGCCGCTGCTTTGGTCCATGGGCAGGGATTTAAAATCCGACTGGTCGCCAAAACCGACGCCAAAAAAATCGCCGATTGGGCATTCGACACTGGGATTAGTCTCATTGTCCCAGTACATCCGCAAGATAACCTGGCGCCGTGATTGGACGTTTCCCGGAGAAATCGTCATCCAAAACCGGTGGATTTCGCCAGCGCCGTCCTGGTCCAAAAGCGTGATGGTTTTGCCAGCCGGCACGGTTATAAAATCCCTGTTTCCGCCAGTACGGTCCCACGAACCGGCGTGCATGGCTGTTCCCGGATGCGGCAACGGCAGCGATCCCAACGGTGAGTCAGTCTGATAATTGCCAGAGGGATTACAGCACTTGCAACCGGTGAGAACAAGCAACGCGGCGGAAGCCGCCCGGAATGATTTGGTCTTGAGCATGGAGAAAATTAAAACCTTAACTGTAACCGTCAATCTAAATCGGACTGCGACGTATTTGCGCAAGGCAGTACGCGGCACGCATTAATGCACCGGTCGTGATACCTTTAAAGATGGTTTTAACTCCTTGCGCCGTCCGGCAAATGAGATAGCATTACATTTGGTTCAGAAAGATGAATCAGCAATTAAAAATCCTGTACCTCGAGGATGATCCAGCGGATGCGCAACGTGTGGAAGCAAAACTGCGTGAAAGCGGCCTGCTTTTCGCCCTGCAACGTGCTGACACACGGGACGCGTTCCTGGCCGGCCTCGAACAGCGGCCGGATGTCATACTTTCCGATCACGGCCTTCCCTCGTTTGACGGGCTGACGGCGTTCGGAACCGCGCGGGAAAAATGCCCGGAAACCCCGTTCATTTTCGTGACAAACGCCCTGACGCGGGAAATGGAAATCGAAAAGCTGCTGGGCGGCGTTGCCGACTATGTCCGGAAAGATGAACTGGAATACTTGAGCGTGGCCATGCGTCATGCCCTCCGCGAGGCCCGGGAATCCCGCGCGCGCAAAAAGCGCCTCAAAGAGTTTTTTGAAGATCCGTCCGGCGACGACAAAACCCTTCTGCCAATTTGCTCGTATTGCAAAAAGATACGGAATAAACAGGATCAATGGCAGCCGCTGGAAGTCTATTTCCTTGAGAACTTCAACATCCGCTTCACTCACGGCATCTGCCCGGTTTGCGCGCCGAATTTCTTTTCGAAAAGATACTGATCACTGTCACGGCGCGTGCCTGGCGGAGTGGGTGATCTGAGCTATCAGCTTAGTCTCTGCTTTTTTGCCGTTTTAGCCCCAGCTTTTTAATTCGCGAAACAAGCGTGGCCGGTTTGACGCCCAACAATTCGGCGGCGCCGTCACGCCCTTTGATCTTCCAGTTTGCCTTATCAAGGACGGCAGCGAGATTATTGCGCTCAAACTGCTGCATTTCTGTTTCTGTCAGGAATCCGATGTTGCCGGCGCGCCCGGTGTCTTGTTCCAGGCTCATCCCGATTTGCCGGGCCCTGTTCTTTGCAACGTTTTCGGATTCACTTTGATTGCCTGGCAGATCAAATTCGACCGTCCGGCCGCGGGCGAGGATGACGGAGCGTCCGATGACGTTGCGCAATTCGCGGATGTTTCCAGGCCAGTCGTAGTTTTGAAGTTGAATGATGCCGGCACGGGTGAGGCGCGGCTTTGAAGAGCCCATCGCCTTGACCGAAAAATTGACGAAATGTTGCGCAAGCAGCGGGATGTCCTCGTGACGCTCGCGCAAGGGCGCGACGTGGATGGGAAAAACGTTTAAGCGATAATAAAGGTCCTCGCGAAAACGGCCTTCGGTCACCTCGTGTTTCAAATCGCGATTCGTAGCGGCGATGATCCGGAACTGGAGACGGAACAGTACAACAAGTATGTCCCTGTTCATTATGTACATTCTGGTTTTGGCACTGGTTTTCTTTGGACTGGTTTGGCATGACCAGTCGGCAAAATAATGACATCTTGCGGAGCGCGTGTTTCGTCAAGTATGGTAACGTCACACTCAATGCGTAATGCGTAAGAGCATCGAAAGAGCAGGAAGCCATGAAAACATATGATTTGATCGTGATTGGTGGCGGGCCGGCCGGAATTGGCGCCTTGCGCCCGGCGGCGTTGCATCACAAAACGGTCGCTCTCATCAATCGAGAGCCCGAATTGGGCGGTGCCGGCATCAACACGGGGACCTTGCCGAGCAAGACATTGCGCGAAACAGCGCTCGCATTGTCCGGCGCGCAGGCGCGGAATCTGACTGGACTGGACGTTTCGTTGCGGCACGAAGCGACCGTGGCCGATTTCCTTCGCCACGAGCAGGATGTAAAAGCCGGTTTCAACGTCACCCTCACACACTGGACCGAGGCGCTAAAAGTTGATCTCTTTCCCGGGATTGGGACTTTTGAAAATCCGAATACGATCCGGGTAAAAACCAACGCGAACGGCGAGCTAAAGCTTCAAGGCGAAAAGATTCTGATAGCCACCGGCTCGTCGCCCCTCCGGCCGCCGCCGTTTTCCGCGGGTCCCTCGCACGTTTACGACTCGGACACGATCCTGAATCTGGATCGGCTGCCCAAATCAATGGCTGTCGCCGGTGCGGGCGTGATCGGCAGCGAATATTCATGCGTCTTCGCCGCGCTCGGCGTGGAAGTCCACCTGATTGATGGCCGCGACACGCTGCTGCCGTTTCTTGATCTGGAAGTTTCGCGGGCCCTGGCCGCCGCCATGGAGCGCAATGGCATAATCCTTCACCGAAGCGAACGGATTCAGGAATGTATCACAACTGATCCAAATCGAATCCTGCTTAAGCTCTCTTCGGGACTTGAATTGGCAGTAGATGCGGTTTTGGTGGCGGCGGGCCGCAAGAGTAATATTGAGGAACTCAATCTGCCGGTGGCCGGTATCACCCCTGGCGAACGCGGGTTGATAAAGGTAGACGAACATTATCGCACTTCGGTTCCCCATATTTACGCCGCTGGCGATGTGATCGGGTTTCCCGCCCTGGCATCCACAAGCATGGAACAGGCCTATCGGGCCGTAAATCACGCCTTCAATTTGGAATCCTGCGCCGGACTCCCCTCATTGCTGCCTACGGGCATTTTTACGATTCCTGAGGCCAGCATGGTGGGTGATACTGAGGAAACGCTTAAAAAGAAAGGCGTGGACTATGTTGTCGGCCGCATCCCGTACGGCAATAGTGTTCGCGGCCGAATTATCGGGGACACGAGCGGTTTTCTCAAACTGCTGTTCCGGCGGGACGACTTGAAATTGCTGGGAGTCCACGTACTGGGCGAACATGCCACCGATCTGGTTCACGTGGGGCTGATGGCGATGCTTTCGGGCGGAACAGCGCACACCTTTAATGAAGCCTGCTTCAATATGCCGACGCTCACGGAGTTGTATAAATTTGCGGCGCGAACGGTATTACTGCAAAAGGCAACGGGCTGCGCCATTTAATCGACGGCGTGTGTATCGCAATCCGTTTCGACCGGGCTCTCACTATCGTTCTCCCCGCCTTTGGCTGATTTCAAACACTCCGGACAAATTCCATGCGTGAATACGGCGTCTGAATGCTCGGAGATGTAAGCCTCGACCTGTTGCCAATACCCCGAGTCGTCCCGGATGCGTTTGCAGTTGGCGCAGATTGGCAGCAGTCCGGCGAGCGTTTTGGCCTTGCTCAGGGCGTCGGTGAGTTCCTGAATCAATTTAATCCGCTCGCACTCCTCCCGCTTACGGCTGGTGATGTCACGGGCAATCACAGAGGCGCCGGAGATTTTGCCGTCTCCGTTCTTCATTGGGGAAATCGTGACCGACACCGGGACCATATGGCCGCCCTTGCGGACGCGGGCGGTTTCAGAACGGCCAACGTGGTCTCCGCGTTTGATCCGCTCCATTGTATCAATCAATTCATCCAGCCGTTCATCTGGATATAAAATGGACACATTGCGTCCAATAATCTCGCCGGCCCGGAATCCGTAAGTGCGCTCCGCGGCCCGGTTCCAACTCACAACCGTGCCATCGAGTTTCATCCCGAAAATAGCGTCATCGCTGGATTCGACGATTGTGGCCAAATACTTCGCGTTGGCTTCCGCATGGGCGCGCGCCCGGTGGGCATGGGCAGTTTCCAGTTCCCGTTCGATGGCCGGAACAAGCCGGGACAAATTGGTTTTGACAAGGTAATCGCTGGCCCCAGCTTTCATCATGTTTACCGCAGCCTCTTCGCCGAACACTCCGGAGACGACAATAAATGGAACTTCAGGATGCTTGCCGCGGGCGATTTTCAGCGCGTCCGGCGCGCTGAATTCCGGCATCGAGTAATCGGATAGAATCACATCCCACACATGTCGTCCCAGCGCCGCCGTCAATTCCTCGGCGGTTTGGACCCGCTCGGACATCGGCTCGTAGCCGGCTTCTCGAATTTCCTCCAATAACAGTTCGGCGTCGTTTTCCGAATCTTCAATCACTAAAATATGTATTAACTTCACCATGATACACCCCTACCCGTTAAGTATTGCAATTTGCGGGAAAATTCACCGCTTTGCCCCTGTTTTAGCAATTGGCATTCCCTGCGTTTGTTTCACCGAAAGTTTGAATTTTTTGCCCTGGCGGCTACACTGGCGCAATGGAAGTTTCTGAAACGGTTTCCTGCCCTTTTTGCGGGGAATTTTGCGAAATAATATTGGATACCAGCGTGCCCAAACAACGGTTTACGACCGATTGCGATGTGTGCTGCCGTCCCTTTGATGTTATCGCTGAATGCGAAGGCGGGGAAATTCTTAACTTGGAGACCATTGCAAATTGAGGCAGGCTTTGCATGATGCAATTTGAAAAAATTGTTTTTTGGAGCTACATTGTTTTACTGCTGATAGGCGGATTGATCGGATTTTTTTCCGCCCGCAGCAAGGTATCGCTCATGATGTCAGCCGTTGCGGCAGCGCTGTTGATTTTGACGCGGCTGCCCGGAGTTTTTCAGCCCGGATTCGGACGCGGCCTTGCAAATGTCATCATGGCGGTACTCATCATCGTCTTCGCCTGGCGCCTCACTCAAACGAAAAAATTTATGCCCAATGGTCTGATGTTGATACTGACCGTTGTGGTCTTGCTTCTCCTGGATTTCCCAAAAACTTTCTAATGCGTTCATGCCCAAAAGAACTGACATCCACTCCGTCCTCATCATCGGCGCCGGCCCCATCATCATCGGCCAGGCTTGTGAATTTGATTACTCCGGCACCCAGGCGTGCAAAGCCCTCAAAGAGGAA
>Ga0335073_10012300_pt1 | contig 12019 bp, 14 predicted proteins | sample Lox_Sample_22_FD_207093 | JGI IMG/M metagenome (GOLD analysis project Ga0335073, IMG submission 207093) | Soil microbial communities from Loxahatchee National Wildlife Refuge, Florida, United States - Lox_Sample_2.2 | ecosystem: Environmental > Terrestrial > Soil > Wetlands | place: USA... | reverse complement strand
GCCGGGCAGCTTCGTTTGCCAGCGCAGCTTCGAGCGCCCGGCGATCTGAAAAGTAACGGTAGATCGCGTTGGGCGCGAGATCGAGGGAAGCAGCGATGTTCCGTAGCGATAAGTCGCGAATACCCCCACGAACGAGTTCCTTCACCGCAGCAGAAAGGATGGTTTGACGGTCTGTTTTCGACGGATACGGCATACAGAACACTGTACACCTTGACACGTTGCCTGACAAAGCTGTACGCTGTACACATTGAAGATGGACAGTGGTCATCTTAGGAGAAATGCAATGGCGAACCGCAAAGATGTCGTGGTCACGGGAGTCTCCACCGGAATCGGTTGGGGAACCACAAAGGTGCTTGTTGCAAAGGGATCTCGCGTGTTCGGTTCTGTACGCAAGCCAGCTGACGCCGATCGTTTGCAAAGGGAGTTCGGGAACGGCTTCGTACCTCTCATGATGGACGTTACGGACGCAGACGCCGTCCATCAAGCTGCCCAGAAGGTCGGCTCCATGATAGGCGACAGAAATCTGGTTGGCCTGGTGAACAATGCAGGAATCGTAGTGAGCGGGCCGCTGCTTTATCTGAAGCCCAGCGAGTACAGGCGGCAGTTGGAGGTCAACATGGTCTCGCCGCTTGTCGTAATCCAAGCCTTTGCGCCTTTCTTGGGAACGGATAAGAAGAGGCAGGGGCCCGACGGGCGCATCGTGAACATCACCTCTAGCGTGGCAAAAGTTGCTATCCCGCTTCTCGGTGCCTATAGCGCTTCCAAATTTGGTCTTGAAGGGATGTCGGACGCGCTGCGGCGAGAACTGATGTTATTTGGCATCGACGTCGTGATCATTGAACCGGGCACCGTGAACACGGCGATGTACGACAAGGGCGAAAAAGAAGATCTGAGTGAGTTCAAGCAGACTGAGTATTGGGACGCGGTGCAGAACTTCCAGAAATTCATCGTCACCGAAGCACGTACCAATGGCTTATCCCCTGAGCGTTTGGGCGAAGCCGTCCACGTCGCGCTCAGCACGGCGAAACCGAAGGCACGCTACGCGGTCATTCCGCAACGTTTCAAGAACTGGACTCTGCCCAGACTTGTGCCTGCGAGGATGCTCGACGCCGAACTCGCAAAGCAGATGAAACTCACAAAGTTGTAATCAGCCTCGAACGGGTGGGTTCTCACTTCTTATGACAAAGAGAACCATTGGCAAAAGCAGTGTTTCATCAGCATCGGGTCGTTACCGAGAAGCCGGCTTCTCGGTACTACTTTTCACCGACAGTGGATGCCTCGGTAATCGAATCCTAACTCTTGCACCGGTCTACTTGATTGGGCGCGAACCCGTGATGAGGATGTCCACGAGCCTCCTGGCGCTTTGCTGCCAGTCAGGACCGGAGGCCACGTGAGAGACGCCGATCAGCGCCCGAAGTAGATCGAATGGTTCCAGATCTTTACGAATTTCGCGGTTCTTGATGGCGCGCTTCACCAACGAATCAATCGCTCCCTGGATCTGACTGCGTGAACCTTCAAACAGCTTCGATGGCCCTCCAACGACCGAGTTGAGTGCAGGGGCGATGATCTGCTTCGTTGCGATGTAATCCACGAACAACAGCATCCAGGCTCGCAAAGCCTCGATGGGAGGAAGGCTTTCGGAAAACTTCTTCTCGGCTGCTGCCATCTTTTCCACTTCAGTCCGATAGACCGCTTCGATCAATGCATCACGGGTAGGAAAGTGGCGATACAAAGTCCCCGCTCCTACACCCGCCTCTTTAGCAATGTCGTCGAGGCTCGCATTTGAACCAGACCGGGTAAACGCCTCCTTCGCCACCTCCAGAATGCGCTCGCGGTTTCGCTGCGCGTCGGTGCGTGGTTTTCGGGGGGCAATTTTCTGATTCTTGGCTGGCATGAAAAAACTTGCAACCGGAGAGCGTCTCCGGTTATCTTATCTACTGATTCGGAGACACTCTCCGTTTTATTAGGAACGCGACGGCTTGTCAAGAGCACTTCCGCCACGGTCTTCGATCTTCAAGTTTGAGGGGCAACTCTTATGGACGCATCCGCTTTCAATCCACGGTTGACGAAGTCCAATCGTGATTTCACGACTGCGGGTTGTCGCGACTTCGCGACGATGGCAGAGCGCGAGTTGTCGGCATTCTTTAGGGCCGTGACTAAATTGTTCGGCTCGGAACAGGCGGAGATGTCTGCCGAGGATTGGCTGATCGAACTGAGCGAGAGCGACGGCCTCCCGTGGTCGATTCGCGAATGGCGTGGGATCACTGCGAAGGCTTCGAGCCGGCTCGCCAGCCGAGTGAGCGCTTCATCCCTGACGGAAGTACAGAGTGTGTAGGAGGAAACAATATGCCAGCAATATTGCAGCTTTTTGGAGCAGCCTCAACGACGGACGATGTTTTAACGGGAATAAAACTTAGCGGCAAACGGATTCTTGTCACCGGCGTTTCCGCCGGACTTGGAATTGAAACTGCGCGGTCACTGGCCACTCATGGCGCGCACGTTGTGGGGGCTGCCCGGGACTTGACCAAGGCTGAGGCCGCGACCACACAGTTGCGTAAGGACGCTACGGCTAACGGTGGCAGTTTCGAGTTGATCGAAGTTGATTTGGCCAGTCTCAAAAGCGTGCGGGAATGCGCCGAACAACTGCTCGCGAAAGCGGAACCTTTCGACGTCATCATCGCCAATGCCGGCGTGATGGCAACAAAGCTCGGTAAGACGGCCGACGGTTTTGAGACGCAGTTCGGCACAAATCATCTGGGCCACTTTGTTCTGGTTAACAGCATTGCATCGCTCATTCGAACTGGAGGGCGGTTGATCAATGTGTCGTCCGCGGGTCATCGCTATTCCAACGTCGACCTCGACGATCCCAACTTTGAACGAACGGAATACGATCCGTTCGTTTCTTATGGCAGGTCGAAAACTGCGAACATCCTCTTCGCCATTGCCTTCGATAAGCGACATCGGGAACGTGGCGTGCGCGCCGCGGCTGTGCACCCGGGCATCATCGAAACGGAATTAGTTCGCCATTTGAGTCCAACCTGGCTGCAGGCGAGAGTCGAACAGATCAATCAGCAGCTCGCCACCGCGGGCAAGCCACCTTTGCAGAGAAAGAGTGTGGCACAAGGCGCCGCAACTTCAGTATGGGCCGGCGTGGTCGCTCCGGCAGACGAGATCGGAGGCAGGTATTGCGAGAACTGCCACGTCGCCGAGATTGTGCCGGATGAAGTTCCCACGAGTTCCATGGTTGAAGGAGTCCGCAGTTACGCGGTGGATGCGCAAACGGCTGAGGCGCTCTGGAAGAATAGTGAAGAAATGGTGGGAGAGTGTTTTTGGCTCCCCTCTTTAAGCAAGGAATAAAACAGCATCGGAAGGAACGAAATGATTGAACAGATGAATCTCGCGGGGAGCTTCACGCTGCCTGGCACTTCAATGACACTAAATCGCGTGGGCTACGGGGCCATGCAACTTGCGGGGCGAGATGGCAGCAAATTGGTATGGGGGCCTCCTCGAAATGTCGACGAAGCGATTGCCGTACTGCAAGAAGCTGTTGCGAACGGAGTGAACCACATCGACACGGCGGATTTTTATGGTCCGCACATCACGAACCAGATCATACGAAGAGCGCTGTCTCCTTATCCCGACGATCTCGTAATCGTCACCAAAGTCAGCGCTCGGCGCGGCGAGGATGGGTCATGGATTCCGGCTTTTTCGAGCGAGGAATTGACTGCGCAAGTTCACGACAATCTTCGCAACCTAGGAGTGGATGTGCTCGATGTAGTTAACCTGCGCAGCATGTTCAGCATTCACGAACCAGCGGAGGGTTCGATGGAGGCTCCGCTGACCGTTTTGGCCGAACTCCAGCAGAAAGGGCTGATCCGGCATATCGGGGTGAGTAATGTCACGCCCGCTCAGGTCGCCGAAGCGCGGGGAATCGTGCCGATTGTGTGCGTACAGAATCACTACAACCTGGTGCATCGAGCCGATGAGGCGCTGATCGGAGACCTAGCTCACGATGGTATTGCGTACGTGCCGTTCTTTCCGCTCGGTGGTTTTACGCCACTGCAGTCAGCAGAGTTGTCTGATATGGCCGCGAGCCTCGGTGCTACGTCGATGCAGGTTGCACTGGCTTGGCTTCTACATCGCTCACCCAACATCCTGCTGATTCCGGGAACATCTTCCCGCAAGCATTTTCGGGAGAATCTCCAGGCTGCACAGCTGCAGATTCCCTCTGAAGTGCTTGCCGACCTTAACTCAATCGGTAAACCAGGAAAGGAGTCTTAGTATGCGTATTTTCATTACAGGTGCAACAGGTTTTATAGGCACGGCTACGGTGAAAGAACTGACCTCTGCCGGACACAAAGTCCTGGGTATGGCTCGTTCCGTTCAGGGAGCCAAATCCTTAGCCGCTATTGGTGCGGATATCCATCGCGGCTCGCTGGAAGACCTTGATAGCTTACGAAAAGGAGCCGCCGCTTCGGATGCCGTCATTCACCTTGGATTTGTTCACGACTTCTCAAGATTCCAGGAGAACTGCGAGATCGATAAACGTGCCATCGAAGCTCTGGGCTCCGTGCTTGCCGGTTCCAATCGGCCTCTCATTGTCACATCGGGACTAGCTGGATTGGCCGCTCCTGGCCAGCTTACAACCGAAGACAATGTCATTCCGTCGCACTTCCGATTTCCACGTGTGTCGGAACAGACGGCTCTTACTCTGGTTGCCAAAGGCGTAAACGCTTCGGTCATGCGTCTTCCCCAGGTTCACGACACGAATAAGGCTGGGCTCGTCACTTATCTAATCGCTGTGGCGCGCGAAAAAGGTGTGTCTGCGTATGTGGCGGAAGGGCGCAATCGCTGGGCAGCAGCTCATGTTCTGGATGTGGCACATCTCTACAGGCTTGCACTGGAAAAGCACGAGACTGGTGCAAAGTATCACGCCGTTGCCGAAGAAGGCGTGGCCTTGCGGGGTATCGCAGAAACAATTGGCAAAGGATTGAAAGTGCCGGTGACCTCCCTATCTCCAGAAGAAGCGCAGGCTCATTTTGGGTGGTTGAGCGTATTCGCCGGCAATGATCTTGCTGCCTCAGGCGCCAAGACACGGAAAAAACTTGGGTGGAACCCGACGCGTCCCGGCCTGATTGCAGATCTTGAGCGCATGCGGTACCCCGAGGTCCTGGCTACAGTCGCATCTTGAACAGCAGACGTTGCCTATTTGAAATGAAGGAGGTCGTCATGCAAGACAAACGCATCGCCCTAGTCACCGGGGCCAATCAAGGAGTGGGATTTTAGGTCGCAAAGGCACTCGTGACAAACGGCGTCACGGTTCTCGTCGGGTCGCGCAACTCCGAGCGGGGCGAGGCTGTGGCCAAAGAGATTGGGCCGGGCGCCGTTGCGCTGCAACTAGACGTGACGGATCGAGTCTCGATCACCACCGCTGCGGAACGCATCCGCAAGGAATTCGGCCGACTGGATCTGCTGGTTAACAACCCAGCTATCTCGAATACGAGGAAGGGCAGCTTGTCCCTCCAGGAGTACAGGAAGATAACCCGCCCGAGCATCGCATCCCTCGACGAAATCCGGGCGGTGTGGGAAACCAATGTGTTCGGCGCGCTCGCCGTGTATCAGGCGATGCTGCCACTACTGCGCGAGTCGTCTGAAGCCCGCATCGTCAACGTGTCGAGCGGAGTCGGCTCGCTGACATCGAACGCCGACCCATCCCACCCGTTCCACGCGTCCTACGGCCCGGTGTATCCGGCATCCAAGACGGCTCTCAACGCGATAACGCTGGCCATGATGATCGAGCTGGAGTCGACCGGGATCAAGGTCAACTTGGTCTCACCCGGATTCACCAAGACGAACCTCAACGGATATGAGGGCACGGAGTCTGTCGAGGATGGGTCCCGCGAGGTGGTGCGCGTTGCACTGCTTGGCCCCGATGGCCCGACAGGTACATTCACGCGCTGGGAAAACGTAACGATCCCGTGGTGATGTAGTCTCTAGCGCGTGATAAAGGAAAATGGCCCGTGAAAATCATAGGAATCGAAGAGCATTTTGTTACTGCTGACATCCGTGCTGCCTGGGCGGCATCTCCGATCGGACAAGAGGGTACCGCTGGCTTCGACCGAGGTGAAATCGAGGAACGGCTCGACGACTTGGGGGAGCATCGATTGGCGCTCATGGATGAGAGCGGGGTAGATGTCCAGGTGCTCTCCGTGACCACGCCAGCTTTGCACAACCTTGAGCCGGAGGAGAGCGTGATTCTGGCGAGGCGAACCAACGATCTGGTCGCCGCAACTATAGCGACGTACACCACACGCTTTCAGGGCTTTGCCACGCTGCCAACCGCAGCGCCGAAGGAAGCTGCGGCCGAACTTGAGCGGGCTGTGACTCGTCTTGGTTTAGTGGGGACCATGCTCTGCGGTCGCACACGCGAGAAGAATCTGGATCACCCGGACTTCTTACCAATCTTTGAGACCGCCGCGAGACTTGGCGTTCCCCTGTTTGTACACCCTCAGATACCGCAACGTGCCGTCAGGGAAGTTTACTACTCAGGTTTCAGCGATCTGATCGATACCGCATTCGCAACGTTTGCGCTGGGGTGGCACTACGAAGCCGGTATCCAGTTCGTACGTCTGATCCTGGCCGGTGTTTTTGATAAATATCCCGATCTGCAGATCATCCTGGGCCATTGGGGTGAAGTTGTGCTCTTCTATCTGGAACGGCTCAATTCACTGGGACGTGTCGCGCATCTGCGGAGACCCATAGCCGACTATATTTGGCAAAACCTCTACGTGACGCCGAGTGGCATGTGGAGTCAGTCCTATCTTCAACGCACGCTTGAACTGGTTGGACCCGAACGCATTCTGTTCTCCACGGATTACCCCTACCAATACCGCCCGGGGAGATCGGGTCGATCCTTCATTGAAGAAGTAGCTCTCTCTCCGGAGCAGAAGGAACTATTTGCTCATGGGAACTGGGAGCGGCTGATTGGATCAATACGCCAAAGCTGACACGCCTCAACGTCAAGGAGAAAACCTTGCCTATCCCCGATTGCTTGAGCCAAGCCGACTTATCGGTACCCGTCGTGGTTCACGAGACGCTAGCTTCGGTTTGCACAGTCAAGCGTCGTTCAACACCGGCAGCGCGGATGCCGTTTAGTGTCAAAGCAGGCCGCGGTGGCCAGCGTAGTTTTCGTCGACGTCCAGACCACGCTCCTTGATATTCAGCGGATCGGCGGAGCACAACCCGCACCCTCGCACCCCTTTCTACGGCCCGCTCGCATGGAACAAAGCGTAGAATCCGGTTCAGGGGTGAACAGGGTGGAAGATCAGGAGTACACAAACCGGTTCATAGATGTCCACACGAAGGTTAAGGCTTTGAAGGATCGCATTCGGCAAGCGAACGAGACCAACGCTGACCGTCGTGAAAACAGGTTGGCGCAGGAAGCCAAAGAAATCATCGACCAAAAGCCTACCCAGTCCTGAATTAGACCCGGTCGCCGCCGCAGGACGGATACAACTGGGCTTGCCGTGGGAAACGCGCTCAAACTAGCATCAACGATTTAGCTTGCCGTTAGCGCTCCGCTTTTCCTTGGTTGGAATCCGCACGCTGTATATCTTTGGGCTGAGTGCCGAGGTTGAGCAAACATTGAAAACTGCCATCCAATCTGTGCTGTCAGTACTACACAAGCTGCTGGGCTGAGACGCGATTCGGTTCACTCGCGTCGAGCTTGGCAGAGTTTCCGCGCTTGTGACCTTCCAGCCGAGGAATCGTGATGAAGGGCCGCGAACTCCACGTCTTCAATGTGGTTCAGATTCTCGCAGTGGGTGTTCTCGTATGGGTGCTGATTGCGTGGAACACCCCTTGGAACATCATGCGGTACATTGGGACGGTACTAGCTGTGGTGGGTGTTAGCCTCGTTGGGGTCGCTCGCTATCAACTGGGCAAGTCGTTTTCGATAAAGCCGGAGGCTCATGAACTCGTCACTCACGGCCTGTACTCCAAGATTCGCAATCCCATTTATGTGTTCGGTGGCACGATGGTGACTGGGTTATTGCTCGTCTTGCAGAAGCCTGTTCTGTGGATTGTCTTCCCGGCTATGGTCATCTCTCAGGCGATCCGCGCGCGTCGCGAATCGCGAGTGCTGGAGACGGCTTTTGGCGAGGCTTACCGCGAGTACCGACGCAAGACTTGGTTTTGACCCAGCTTTTGCACAGCAATCCGCACCGCTGTTCATAAAATCCGTGACGCACGTCACGGCTGCGCCCCTTCCCTGCTAACAATTTTCGCAAGCGGTGGTGTGAGCCTGCTGCATATTGTGGTCGCTGCGGACCTCTCTTGTTCGACAATGATCGGATGTAAGTAACCATATTCCTCAGCTCCGCCGGCTTGACGCGGTCTCCCTCTGGCGGCAGCTGGCCTTCCCGATCTTGAGGTAGAAGACTACGAAGAACAGCACTTTGGGGGCGAATAGGATACACTCGGGACGAATCTGATTGCGGCATTCTGGAGGACACTTGGCAGAAGTTCGGTCACAAGAAGGCGAGTCCATAGAAAACCTCTTACGTCGCTTTAAGCGAAAGGTTCAAGCGGAAGACATCATCAAAGAAGTAAGGCGTCACTCCTTCTACTTGAAGCCCGGCGCGAAGAAACGCGTGAAGCAAGCTCTCGCAAGAAAACGAGCACGGAAAAAATCTCGTATCAATACAGACGAAAGGCGGTCATGAATCTTCCGTCGGGAACGTATACATCATCTCTCCACTGGAGGTGAAAGTACTCCGATTGGGGTCAAGGAGATGAAAGAAACCTATGGGGCATGAAAAACAAGTCAAGTACAGGCTCATCTACGGCGACCAGAAGAAAATCAATGAAGAGTTGTTTCCCGCCGACACAAGCTGGAAACCCATTCTAATGAGCGCAATCGCTGACCCCAAGACTCCGGGTCGTATTACGTTCGCTGTTATGTTGGAACGGACTGCCACCGAGTACTAACTAGATTCTCCGCCGCGTCCGACCTCGACCTCAGCAAATATGCTGACGTGCCCGCCGAGGCTGCCGCTATTATTGGACCATATTTCCGTGGAAAACCGTGACGAACTCGTATCTTGGGGGCATTGCGCCTACCCGAGAGCTGGCCGAAGCGGCAGCCGGGAGCGAGGTTAATAGACCGGAGTCCCGCTTATCCGAAACTGGCAGGGTGAGACAGGGGGTCCGCCATCGGCAATGACCTTGTTAAATTTATGCGATCTAAGTCGCCTTCTTCCTCGCCGCCCACCGCGCTTTCATCATCGCTGACAATTTCTTCCGCATGGCTGCACTCATCGGCTTGCGAGCAGCGGAATTCTTCGCTGACGCTGCGGACTTCTTGGGGGCAGATTTGCCCTTCCATCTTGCCCAGCGTTGCTCCATCGCTGCGGAGATGCGCTTGCGAGCCGATAGGCTCATTTTACGTTTGGCTGGTGCTGGTTGCGCCACCTTTGCCTTGGGTGGACGGCCACGGCGGGGGCGCTGTTGAAGGTTCAAACCTTCAAGAGCATTTATGGCGTGATCCAGTCGAGTACGTTCTGCGGTAAGTTCGATAAGTATTTGAGTTAAATCCATTGGAAAGCCTCCAATCTGAAACAGTTTAGCAGGATGAACTGTTATCACCATGCTCCGACCCTGAAGCGGAGGCTGTAATCTGCGGAGGCATCTCCGACCGGGACGCTGATAGTTTCGAAGCAGCCCGGCGGCTGCGGCACGAAGGCCGGCAAAGTATCCGATTTGCGCACCGTACCGAGGCCACGATGGGCGGCAACGTATACTGGAAGCGAGACTGGCGCGTCCTCACACAAGGCGCTATGCGCAAAGCAATCCTATTCGCTTTTGTGCTTTCCATCTGCCCGGTCTGGTTGCCGACGGCCAGCCCAGCCGCCGATAAGAAGCACGACCCGGAATCGGTGCTGGTGAGCGTGAACGGTTGTCTGAAGATCTCTGTCACCGAATATATCATCATCGACGATACCGGTACTGAACACAACCTGATCGGCAACACGGCCAAGCTCAGCCACTACGTCGGACACCGCGTCCAAATCATTGGCGAACTCACAATTGAAACCATCGACACCACCCAGACGACCATCGCCTCAAGCGTCGTTGAGGTACCTGCGATCAGAGTGCAGAGCGGCAGACAGATCGGCGGCAAGTGCGACCGTTAGATCGCTACAAGGGCCGGTGCCATGCTGAACAGAAGGGCGGTCAACAGCGAAACCAGCAGCGCCGGTTCCGAAGCCGCCGGACTACGCATTATCGGAGCTAGCGGATCGCAACACTCCAAGCACGGCGGTGGCTGGCGGGCGCGACGTGGGATCCGGTGCAAGCAGCGCAATCATCGTGTCTTTCACCTGCGGCGGAATCCAGCGACGGAGTCGGCGGGTATTTTGCAGCACTGAATCGTCGGGTCGTCTGGCCGTGAAGAGATGAAACGGCGTAGCGCCTAACGCGTACAGGTCTTCCCCAATTCGCGACTTGTTCTGAGGTTCCACAAGCCACTCTGGGGGCACATACCCTAACGTTCCCCAGGGCATTGGGTCACGCGCATCCACTCGGCATGCTCCCTCGAAATCAACCGGGCGAAGCTCCCCGCTTTTGGTGGCGATGAAATTGAGTGGCTTGCAGTCGCGCCAGACCCAACCGGACGCATGAATGGCGCAGACAACCTCCGTACTTGCTGCAGCGTTTTGGAGCGCGCGCGTCGACCGCGCTGCCGACGGTCGTTTCGCCCCGTTTCCTAGTCGGCAGCTTCTGCAAAGGGCTGCTTGAAACGCCAACTTTCACGTGCTGTAATATGTCGTAACACGATGTATCTGGCCTTACAATCCGAGAAAAGCCTGATCTTGCCGTCGAGGATGGGAACTTTCACAAAACGAAGCCAACAAGTCGTTTGTTATGAATGAGCAGACATAAGGGCTGTCACCGCCAGCGACCGTTGCAAGAAGAGATTTCCCGCGATGCCAAGGACCAAAAGGACTATCGTCAGAAGCTGGATGCCGTGGGCGCGGGCAACGCCGGCGGTCACCCAGGAAGTCGCATAAATGATGGCCCCGAGCGCGACCATCCAGCGAGTTGCGTTTCGCCAGCCCAGATCGGCGAGCGCACCGAAAGTCAGGATAACGGCGACCGTAATCAACGATGAGTCGTAGATTGGGGCATAGACATTGAGCAGCAAAGTCCAGGTCAGTGTCGTCGCCCAGGCAAGCGACTGCACGGCCCGCGAACGGCCGGCGGACCTCCGCAACAACACAACCAGCCACGCGACGGCGCCAAGGATGATGCAAGCGAGAATCACACGGCCAGGCAGCGAGCGTCCGCCGGGGACTGCGTAAGAAAGGGAGTTCAGGTCGACGAACTGCCAGCGCTTGAGCGCGTGGTGAATGCCAGACGCCTTTCCCTGCGAGAGTTGCCGGAAGGTGATGAGCATGTGGACATAAGCCGGCCAGACCTGCACTCCGGCCAGAACGGTGGAGATCGCGATGAGACTGAACCCACCGGCAACGAAGCCGCCCAGCGCTTTGAATCTCCGCGTGAGGACGAGCATGGGAAGAATAAGCAGCAGGAGTGTGGGCTTGTAGGTCAGGACGGCAAGCATGCAGCCGCTCCAAAAAGGCAACGACCTGCCCTCAAGGTATACAGCGAGACCAACCGAGCAAACGGCTATGGCTGCAAGCTGCCCATTGGCGAGAGTGAACAGCAGAAAGGGCGGGTAGGCCAGAGCAAAACACAAAAGCAAGGAGCGCGTAGGTGCCTCGCGAGGAAATGCCAGCTTCGATGTGGCATTGATCCCAACTATGTAGAGTGCGAGCGAAGTCCCCAGCCAAAGTAGATAAGCGATCTTGAAAGGGAGGCGTGCGAACAGGCTAAAAAACAGGCCGATGAATGGTGGATAAGGGCTCGGTCCGTAGTAGCCGTAACGCGATGGGCTGATTTCGTTGAAGGCCTTTAGCTGTGTCGCGTAGTCGTAGAGGTTGGTAATAGGACGCTGTGC
>Ga0335073_10012299_pt1 | contig 12020 bp, 11 predicted proteins | sample Lox_Sample_22_FD_207093 | JGI IMG/M metagenome (GOLD analysis project Ga0335073, IMG submission 207093) | Soil microbial communities from Loxahatchee National Wildlife Refuge, Florida, United States - Lox_Sample_2.2 | ecosystem: Environmental > Terrestrial > Soil > Wetlands | place: USA... | reverse complement strand
GTGGAGAGCATTACGAGCGGACAATTCCATAATCAGGCGGCGAAGGGAGTGGAGTCTGCGGTGAGCTGCATGATGGCGAGGACGGCGGCGTACACGGGGAAGGAAGTGACGTGGGAGGAGCAGATGGGGTCGGAGGAGAAGTGGGAGTCGGGGATTGATTTGGAGAAGCTGGTGAAGACGTGAGTCGTGCTTGCGGGGGGCGAGGATCGGGGTTGAAGTGGAAGGGTGGTATTAACACAGAGTTCGCAGAGGGCACGGAGAAGAAAGAGGAGTCGGAATGAGGCGGACAACTAGGCGGGAATTTGTGCGGGCGGGAGTGGCGGGAGCTTTGGGGTTGGGGATTGGCGGAGGCGGGGCTGCGCGAGGATTGATCGCGGGGACTGGAGATGCGCGGGGCAGCGCGAGTACCGGCTCGCCGGAGGCTGGTGGGGCGGTTGCGGCGGCGGGGAGGCTGCCGATTAAGAAGGGGCTGGTGTACGACATGCTGCCTAGCGGATTGAGCTACGCAGACAAATTCAAGATGGCGAGGGATACGGGATTTGAGGTAGTGCAGGCGAACACTACACCGGGCGAGCACGAGGCGGAAGAGATCAATAAGGCGGCGGAGGCGGCGGGGATTCGGATCGATTCGGTGATGAACATGGACCACTGGAAGTATCCGCTGTCGTCGGGGGACGCGGCAGTGGTGGCGAAGAGCATGGAGGGGATGCGGACTTCGTTGCGGAATGCGAAATTGTGGGGATCGGATGCGGTGCTTCTGGTGCCGGCGGTGGTGAATCCGGAGACGACCTATTTGGAGGCGTGGACGCGATCGCAGAAGCAGATTCGGGAGCTGATTCCGATGGCGGCGGAACTGAAAGTGAGGATTGCGATTGAAGAGGTGTGGAATAAATTCTTGCTGAGCCCGCTGGAGATGAAGAAGTACATCGAGGAATTTCAGAGCCCGTGGATCAAGTCGTGGTTTGACGTGGGGAACGTGGTGCTTTATGGGTATCCTCAGGATTGGATTCGTACGCTGGGGAAAAGGATCTCGAACGTACATTTGAAGGATTTCAAACGGAAACAAGACGGCTACGCTTGGGTGAATTTAGGCGATGGCGATGTGGATTGGGGAGCGGTGCGGGCGGCGTTTGCGGAGATTGGATATGCGGGGAGCGCGATTGCGGAATTGGATGGCGGAGACGAGGCGTATTTGCGCGATGTGAGTAAGCGGATTGACCGGCTGGTGGTAGTCGGAGCCGCTTAATGCAGAAGGCAAGAGAATGAGAGGGGAATGATAAGGCAGAGACGCAGGGTGCGCGGAGGCTTCGCAGAAAAGAGGGGAAAAGGAGGAAGGCTGGAACTAGAGCGAGGCGGGGAATGGAGTCGGGGATCGGTGTAGCGTGGGCCAGGCGAAGCGGCGCGGGCTAGTTCACGGCGGATTGGGCTACGCCGAGGTCCTTGAGTTTGGCGCGGGCGCGGCGTTCTTCTTCGGTGCCAGGATAGCGGCGAACGACTTCACGCAAGTCGCGGACGCCGGAAGCTTTTTGGCCGAGCTCGATGAGAGCCATGCCTTTTTTTAGGAGGGCAGGAGCGAGCTTGAAACTTTTCGGATAGTCAGTGAGCACCTTTTCATATTCCGTGACCGCATCCTGATATTGCTGTTGGGAGTAGGCGATTTCGCCGAGATAGAATTGCGCGTTGGAGGCGAGGTCAGTGGCGCTGTAATACTTGAGGTAGTCCTGAAATTCCTGGCGAGCGAGATCGTATTTGCCGCTGGTGATGTCGCGCAGGCCATTGGAATAGAGCATATCGGCAGAGGGAGCAGGGGAGCTGGAAACCGCAGTGGGAGCGACGGCAGGGGCGAGTGCGGCAGATCCATTCGAAGCAGGAGCAGCGGCGCTAGGAGTTGTGGTGGCGGGGGCGGTGCCAGAGATCTTGGCGTCAATGCTTTGCACGGCGCTCTGTAGATCGACGAGTTGCTGATTTAGTTTGCCGAGGCGCGATTTGATTTCCTCGAGATTGTCGGAAAGACCCTGGACTTGCGTGGACATGGTATCCAGACGGGCGCCGGAGTTGGCTTGAACGTCCTGAACGGATTTCTGGACGGAGCCCATGGAAGAGTTGAGCTTGTCAACATTGTCGCTGGCCTGCTGAACGAGAGTCTTCAAGACGGTGTGATCCTGCGTCATTTGAGTGGTCATATCCCGCTGGCCCTGAAGAAGCGTGGTGATGTCGCGCTGCATGTCGATGATTTCGCGAGCGACAGCCTCCGCGGGGCGCGGTCCGATGATGCTGCCGCCGAGGGCCCCGGCAAAAACAGCGGCGGCGAAGATGAAGATGTTACGAAATCGCATGGAAAAACCTCCTCAGATGGTTCTACTTCTCAGACGAACGTTCAGGCCAGGGAAAAGCGCTTTTGCTGGAAATCGCCGAGCAGCCGGGACGTCTGGAACCAGGCGGCTCTTCTCTCACTTTAACGGCAGAGCCGCGCGCGAGCAAGAGATTGCTCGGGCACGCGGCTCTGACGCTCATCGAAACAGTTACGTGGTTGTAGCTGGGCTACTCCGTCGCCATGACGAAGTGGCCGCGGCGGTTAGACTGCCAGCATTCCTCGTTATCCTCGGTGCAGAAGGGCTTTTCCTTGCCGTAGCTCACGGTCTTCATGCGGTCGGCGGAAATGCCGAGGGAGACGAGATAGTTCTTGACGGCGGTGGCGCGGTGGTCGCCGAGGACAAGGTTGTATTCGGTCGAGCCGCGATCGTCGCAGTGGCCTTCGATGACCACTTTGACTTCTGGATGGTTCCGCAGGAAGTCCGCGGTCTGACCGAGGGCAGTGCGGGCGTCCTCGCGGATATCGAATTTGTTGAAGTCGAAGTAGGCATCCTTGACATCGCGCAAGAACATCTCTTCGAGCGTGGGACCGGCCGGAGGCGGAGGAGGCGGAGCTTCGACAGTAACGCGAACGCTGGAGTCGGCCGAGCCGCCGGGACCGCTGGCGGTGATCGTGTAAGTGGTGGAATCGGACGGAGTAACGCTGGTCGAGCCTTGGGCCGAGACCGCGCCGACTTCCGGCGAAATGGTGAGTGTGGTGGCGTCGGTGGAAGTCCAGCTCAAGGTTGAGGACTGTCCTTTGGTGATGGAGGTTGGATTAGCCGACAGCGAAACGGTCGGTTTGGCGGCCGGAGGCGGTGGAGGTGGCGGCGTAGGCGGCGGGGTCACTGCATTGTGGTGGCAGCCCACGACCAAAGCAAGAGCAAGAAAAGTGGTGAAAAAGGCCCCGCGGTACACGAATCTAGAAACCCGAATCATTCGAATCCTCCTCAGCGTTAAGAATCCCTTGAAAGTCCCACCAGAGCCGTAATCAAATCACTAGCGGGCTGGGTGAAAGCGAATACATCGTACCACGATATAATATACATCGTACACGGACAATTACTAGGAAAAAATCGAAAGAAGCAACAGCAACTCATGCTTGCCAATGTTTAGGGAAATACCGCAACCAAAGCGTGAGATGCGCTGCGAAGGCCGCAGGTTACCATTTTTTCCTGGGCGTGATTTGCATCACTTGGGCGACCAATTGGGCGACTCGTTGTGGCCGGCGAAGGTAAGCTCGTGGGGCTGAGAGCCATCGGCGAGCATGGTCCAGATCTGGCGGGTGCCGCTGCGCGTGGATTCGAAGACGATGTGACGACCGTCGGGGGCCCAGCAGGGACGTTCGTTGCGGCCTTCGTCGCGAGTGATCTCGATGGCGTTCATGGTGGCAGGATCCATGACGTAGAGATCGTAGTTGCCGGTGGGACGGCGCCAGCTAAAGGCGATCAATTGGCCATTGGGAGACCAAGCGGGATCGATGAGATAGCCTTTGTCCGGGAGATCCAAGGGGGTAATGTTGGTGCCGTCGGCATTCATCATGTAGAGCTTGGGAATGCCGCTGCGGTCGCTGACGAAGACGACGCTTTGGCCGGTCTTGGGGTTCCAGGCAGGGGAAGTGGCTCCGCCGTTTCCAGAAAAAGTGAGACGCTTGGGTCTGCCGCCGTTGGAGTCCATCACATACAAATCGGGCGTTCCTTGCATGGAGGAGGAGAACATAATTTGTTTGCCGTCGGGGGACCAGGCAGGAGCGCTATTCGTGCCGGGGAAGCGTGGGAACGAGATGACCTTAGCGAGGTCCATGGAATACATGCAGATCTGGGCGCTGACGGTGCCGTTGTAGGGCTCATAGCAGGTGAAAGCGATGCGCGAGGCGTCTGGCGACCAGCGAGGCATGAGAGAAATGGTGCGGAGATGGGTGAGCTGGTGTTGGTTGGCGCCGTCATAATCCATGATCCAGAGTTCCTTGTGACCGGTGCGAGCGCTGATGAAAGCGATTTGCGTGGAGGCGACGCCTGGCACGCCTCCCGAAAGAATGCTGATGATGGCGTCGGCGAACTGGTGGGCAAAGATGCGGACTTGGGCATCGGTGGGCGTGCCGCGATAGACTTTGCCAATGACGGCCGGGGAAGAGGGGTTGGTAACGTCGTAAAGCCAGGCTTGAATGGCAACTTCAGAAGTGGTTTCGGAAAGATTACCGAAGGCGACGTAGTGAGCTTTGACCTGTGGATCGGTCCATGCAGAGTACTGGAGTTCGGAGGGCATGGTGGTGGGCTGCGTGGGGTAGAAACTGGGGCTGGCGAGCTCCACGAGACCGCTGAACTGCAAGTCATCGCGGACGATTTGGGTGAATTGGCCTGCGTGCGTTTTCGCGTTGTCAGCGCGAGGGCCGAAATCGGCGACGGCGACGCGGATGGTTTGGACGCCGATGCCTGTGCCTGTTTGGAACCAGGCTGGATGACCCTCCTGAGCAAGTAACGGACTGGCAGTAAGTATAAGAGCAGGCAAGACGAGCAGCCGGGTGAAGCGTGTGAACTTCTCTAGCACCGTGACCTCCTGTTTTCGTCCGCGCGAGGCGCGGAAGAAGGAACAGTCTTATTGATTTAAAGCCAGGTTAAAATCGAATGTGACATCCACATAGGAACCCGAATAATCGTTGGGCAGCGGCGGCATGGGATTGGAGCTGAGAAGCGCGCGCTGCGCGGAGTTGTCCATCGAGAGATTGCCGCTACTTTGCGTTAACTGCATTTCTTTCACTGATCCATCGCGGTAGATTCTGAAAGTCATCACGCAGTGTGCCTGGCGGGCGGCGCGAACGGCAGGGTCAATGGTGGACTGGAGCCAATTCTGGCTGATGCGGCGGCGGACGGCTTCGACATACCAGGCGTAACGCGAAGCAAAATCGCCGCCGCCTTGGCCGTTAACGGCAACTGGACCGGAACCGCTCGCGGGCTGTGTGGCGAAGCTGTTCGGGAGTTGAGGGTTTCCGCCTTTTCCATAAGGCACGGCGTTGTCGGGAGGGGGTATTTTGGACTCGTCGACCTTCGATTTGTGCGATGGAGGCAGTGGCTTTTCCTGCTTGAATATGGGAATTGGCACTGCCGGAGCCTTCAGTTCGGGGGGCTTGGGCGCAGGTACTTCCTTCCACCTGCCGTTGGTTTCGTCGACGGCTTTGCTCTCTGGAACTGTAGGTTTCGGGAGCATAGGGATGCCAGCGGAAGGACCAGCGACAAGGTTTACTTTGACACTTCCGGACGTGCCACCGATGCCGCCCCACTGAGCACCCGGGAAGTTCAAATAAATGTCGGCTACGATGGAAACGACGAGAAAAGCATGGAGAATCAAAGAATAGACCAGGAATTTTCGAAAGTCAGAATCATCCTGATTAAAGGGCCGAGGGCCGACCGGATTGACGACGGCTGTGGACATAATCAGCGCGTGCGGGCACGCTCCGAGATGGGCTGTGTAACGATACTAATATTATTGATGCCGGCGACGCGTAAAGCGTCCACGACGCTGGCAAAAGTGCCAAAGGGGATGGATTCGTCGGCGCGAAGAAAGACAGAGTCCTGGGGCTTCTTCAGCTTGGCTTTAACCAAGTCGCCGAGGCGGTTAATGTTGACGGGAGTGTCGCCGAGATAGATGAGGGAGTTCTTGTCGATAGTGATGACGAGACGAACTTCGTCAATTTCCTTCACGGTATGAGTCTTGGGAACATCGACTTCGATGCCGGACTGAAGGATGGGGGCGGTGATCATGAAAATGATAAGGAGCACGAGAACAACATCGATGAACGGGACCATGTTGATCTCGGAGAGGGTGCTCTGCGTTTGTTTGGAGAGTTGCGGCATCGGATTAGGAAGTCGAAAGTTGAAAGTCAAAAATTGAAAGAGCAAGAGCCAAACAGCTTGCGCAGCTGTTCTGGCAGATAGCCGAGCCAGCCTTTCCGCTAGGGACTAAGTGACCTAACTTGGACGTTTGCTTCATGGCGCTGGCCAAAGAGCAGCCCTAGGTAAAGGTTTTTTCGATTTGGGCCCCGACTTCAAGCGCAAAAGAGTCAAGACGCTGCGCGAGTTCTCGAATATTCTGTAAAAACTGATTGTAAAAGATAACCGCAGGGATGGCCACGAATAGGCCCGCGGCGGTGGTGATAAGTGCTTCAGCGATGCCCGGCGCAACGGCGCGAAGGCTGGCGGCACCTGCATTGCCAAGGCCCGAAAAAGCGTCGATGATGCCCCAAACGGTGCCGAAGAGGCCGATGAAGGGAGTTACCGAGCCGGTGGTGGCGAGCCAAGACATTCCTTTTTCGACGCGGCGTACTTCTTCCGCGGAAGCGAGCTGCATACTGACCGTAACGGCCTGAAGGCTCTTCAATTTCCCAGTGGGCTGAGGATTGCCAGTGCCCACCTGGCTTAACAGTTCGCGATAACCAGCGGCATAGACGGAGGCGAAAGGAGAGCCAGCGGCGGCAATCGCTTGCGGGTTGGCTACGCCCTTGGTTGCGCGAAAGATGCGGATGAATTGGTCGCTTTGACGGCGAAGGCGACCGAAAAGGCCAAGTTTTTGAAAGATCATGGCCCAGGAAACAATGGAAAAAACGCCGAGCAGAACCAAAATTCCGCGGGCAACCGGGCCGGTTTCTCCAAGAATACTGCCGAGGTCAGCGATGAGAAACGCAGAGAGCAGGAGAATGATGCAACCCCTCAGTTAGAGATAAAATTTCCCGACTTCAGAAACGTAGCACAGGCCTACAGGGTGGTCAAACAAATGAGATGCAGAAAATAAAAAATGTGCTGCCTTTTTGGATACACAAGAGCTGCCTGAGGGCAAGGCCGTAGGGAATAAAAAAGGGAAGTAAAGGACAACGGCCATCCAAACTTCGTTTACCGTCGTTTGGATAGCTGCGCGACTGCGGGCAAACGCCGCGAGGGCTCTTGGCGCAGGAGACTTCGGTAACGGCGTTCCAGCAGTGTGCTAAACTGCGAATCAGACATGAGCAAAACGTTCGATATCGGGTTGGAAAGATTGACGAAAGAGCCGGGATTTTCCATCGACACTTCTCTCGACACCCAAGGCTCGGGTGTGAGCGCCACGGCTGAGGAGCTTGACGCGTTCCCCGGTCCCGGGCGGGGCACGTTTTTTCTGGAGACGTTTGGCTGCCAGATGAACGACCACGATTCGGAAAAAGTGGCGGGAGTGCTGCTTTCACGCGGCTACCGGCAAGTGGAATCGCCAGAGTCGGCTTCGTTGATCCTCTACAACACATGCAGCATTCGGGAGAAAGCTGCGCAGAAAGTGTTTTCACGGCTGGGAGAGTTTCGCGCAAAGCAAAATGAGGGCCGGATTATCGGCGTGCTGGGTTGCGTGGCGCAGCAAGAGGGCGAGGAGATTTTTGAGCGCGCGCCTTGGGTGAGCCTGGTCTGCGGCTCGGCGAGCTATCGGAAATTGCCGGAATTGTTGGCGCAGGTGGAGGCGGGGAATCAGCGCGTGACTGGGCTGGATACTGACACGGACGAGACGTTCGAGACGGAAATGACGCGGCGCGACAATCCGTGGCGGGCGTATTTGACGATTATCGAGGGTTGCGACAAGGCTTGCTCGTATTGCGTGGTGCCTTACACGCGTGGTCCGGAGCGAAGCCGAGAGAGCGATTCGATTTTACGAGAGGTGCGGCAACTTGCGGAGCTGGGCTATTCCGAGGTGCAACTGCTCGGGCAAACGGTGAATTCGTATAAAGACCCGGGTACGAGGAAGATGCGATTTTCGGAGTTGCTGCTGGCGGTGGCGGACGAACCGGGCATACGGCGGGTGCGATTCACGACTTCTCATCCGAGCGATTTTACCCCCGACATAGTGGATGCCATTGATGCGCAGCCGAAACTGTGCAATCACGTGCATTTGCCGGTGCAATCCGGATCGACACGAGTTCTGCGGGCGATGCAGAGAACGTATAGCCGCGAAGAATATCTGGAGAAGATTGCGCTCATCCGAAGTGCGAAGCGGCCGATTAGCATTACGACCGATGTTATCGTGGGCTTTCCTGGGGAGACAGACGAGGACCTCGGGGAAACGTTGAGCTTGCTCAATACGGTGCAATACGACGGGATGTTTTCCTTCAAGTATTCGCCGAGGCCGCACACTCCCTCGCTGAGAATGAGCGACGCGATTCCGGAAGAGGAGAAGAGCAGGAGGCTGGCTCTGCTGCAGGAAAAACAGCGTGACATTCAGACAAAGCGGCATTTGATGATGGTGGGTGAGACGTTCGAAGTGCTTGTGAACGGGAAATCGCGGCGGGAAAACCAATGGTCAGGCCATACTTCTTGCCATCGAGTTATAAATTTCGCTTCCCAAGAGGCGGCGCTTCTGGGAAAGTACGTGCAGGTTCGGGTGACTGGAGCCACGCCGAATAGTTTGGTGGGCGAGCAAGTGTTGTAGTGGCGAAAGCGACGGCCGCGAGATTTGCGGCGAGATAAAATTCGGCGGACAAGAATCAAGGCTTGGGTTGCGAAGGAATGCAAAATCAAAGGCGCACAGACTAAAGTCTGTGCTACAACGGGAGGTCACATGGAAGTGGAGATGAAAATCCGCGGCCTGATGATGGATCCCGTGACCAACATGCCCATCGTTGTTCTGAAGGATGTACAGGGCCACGCTATACTTCCTATCTGGGTCGGCGTCTACGAGGCCAATGCAATTGCGCTGGAGATCGAGAAAGTGCAAACGCCGAGGCCCATGACGCACGATCTTCTAAAAAATGTTTTGCTCGGGCTGGACGTGCAGGTGCACAAGATAGTGGTGAATGACCTGAAGGACGACACGTTTTACGCCCTGATTTGGGTTGAGCGCGATGGGCAGATGATGACCATCGATTCGAGGCCCAGCGATGCGCTGGCGCTGGCGCTGCGCGTGGATTGCCCCATTTTTGTGGATGAAGAAGTGCTGAAGAATTCGAAGGTCTCCAGCGCGATTACGGAACGCAGCACCAACGAACAACTGCGCAATTGGCTCGAAAACCTCTCCGACGATGACCTTGGCCGCTACAAAATGTAGGTTCTCGGTCCGCATTTTGGTTGCATGAACTTGCCCTGATTCCTTCAGCGTGTCCGAGAAAACCGCGGCGAAATCATTCTTGCGGAATGGAACGCAACAAGTGGCGGACTCTGTGACGCCACACGGCGAGCAGGACGATCCCGATAAGGATCAGGGCAAGACTCAGTCCGGACCAGAGGCCGAAAGCTCCCCACCCTTGGCGGAAGCAGAGCCAAGCGCCGAGCGGCAGCCCGATAATCCAATACGCGGTGAAGTGGCAAAACATGGGCGTGCGGGTGTCGCCCAAACCACGCAACGCACCAGTAGCGACCGTCTGAAGGCCGTCGAAAAGTTGGAAAGCCGCCCCGGCGGCAAGCAAAATGATCGTGCTGTGAATAATGGCTTCGTTTGGCGTGTAAGCACGGGCAATCCATCGTGGAATGATCAGTAAGACCAGGCTCATGCAGGTCATGAAGGTTGCGCCGAGAAGAATGGCAGTGTCACCAGCGTCGCCAGCCCCTCGCGGATCCTTGCGCCCGATGGCCTGGCCGACGCGTACGGCTGCAGCCGAGGATATTCCGAGCGGAACCATGTAGGTGAAGGAGACGGTATTCAGAGCAATTTGATGGCTGGCGAGAGAGACGGCGCCTAGACGGCCGATTAAGGCCGTTACCAGAGCAAAGACACCAATTTCGAGAGTGATCTGCATAGCCGTCGGCAGGCCAAGAGCGAGAAGCCTACGGATGCGGCGCAGTTCCGGCTCGATGGGGGTGTGGAGCAAGCGAGTGCGGTTGCGGTGGTCGTACCAGAGAAGAAAGCCCACGAGAACGGCGGCGAGGTAGATGCGCGCCCAGGCTGTGGACCAGCCGGAACCGACTGTACCCATGGCCGGAGCGCCAAACTTGCCGTAGATGAGGATCCAGTTGCCGCCCGCATTGATAAGATTTGCCGAGACGAGAGCGAAGGCAATGGGGCGAACCATGTTCATGGCTTGCATGCACCGACGGACCGCGAAATAGAGGAGCAGCGGCAGCATTCCCCAAGCTAGAGCTTTGGAATAGGGAACTGCGAGAGCGATGACGGCCGGAGGAATGCCAGCAGATCGAAGGATCGGGCCGAAGAACCAAACGGGCGTCATTAACAGTGGAGTGAGAGCGAGGCTGATGTAAATGCCGTGAAGCAGGGAGCGATGGCAATCTTCGCGCTGACCCGCGCCAAACGCTTGCGAGACAAGAGTATCGAGACCAACAAGCAGCCCTCCTCCGAAAAAAGAGAGCACGTTGACCAGGATTCCGCCAAGGCTGATGGCGCCGATGGCCACCGCACTGTTGGGTAGACGGCCTACCATCATGGTGTCCACGATGGCCATGCTCATCCAGCCGAGTTCGGCGAGGACGAGGGGCAAAGCCAGCCGCAGCGTGGGCGCTAATTCCGCGCGCAATGTGTTCACGCGAATCATGGGCGGAAAAAATGATGGAAGAGAGTGTAAGCGGAGCGGGGAATTGGAGCAAACGGCGAGCGAACCTGTTCAGATTCAGAAATTCATTCGACAGAAACGACGAGAGAGCGCTGCAAAAGGCCCTTAACTTCGAGGACGTCCTAGGTCCGAAGTCCCATTGACCAGAACAGCCCTGAGACTTAGCCTGCTAAAAGTGCAATTAAAGCGTATCTCGCGATCAGCGCGTCGGATTGACTTCACATAAAGCAAGAAGAAACGCACTGCTGGATGGCATACGAACCGGCAAACGCAGGAGACGACCGTGGCCGTGGAAAATATATCCAGGTTTGAAGCACGCCTACAAAATGCCAGGGCCGGAGTGCGCATAAATTCTCGAGTGCCAGTCGCCGTGGAATGGGCGGAGTCGGGCCGCGCGATGCGCGCGGAGGGCTACACGGTGGACACCAGCACGAAAGGTTGCCTGGCCGTGATTCCCCAGCATTTTCCGGTGGGACAGCGCTTGCTCCTGGTCAACCTGACCAACAAAAATGCATGCGAAGCAGTCCTGATTTGGCGAGGCCACGAGGGCCGGACTGGATGGGAACTGGGGCTGGAACTACAAGAGGCTTCGATGGAATTTTGGGGCGTGGACTTTTAGCCGACGCGAATCTTGTATTTCTGCTCCTCCTTTATCTCAGTCCGTCCCGTGGTATTACTTCCGATGACGCCAGTGCTGAGAGAAGTCGACATTCCACCGTCGAGGTCCCAAAACTGAATTTGAAAGTTTTCCACCGATCTTGCCGCTAAATTCCACTTTTCTCTTGCGCTGGAACGGCTTGCGAACGTAGAGTGGGCCTAGGCCTAGGGGGCTTTCTGCAAGCTGCACCCACATATAGGGACCTGGTTGCCGGATCGCGTCGGCGCGAATAACCATGCGCCCGGGCGGAGGCAGAAAAGTATGACTGCCATCATCACGGTTGCAAATCAAAAAGGCGGCGTTGGGAAAACGACGACGGCGATTAATCTTTCCGCCGCCCTGGCGAACCGCGGCAAGCGCACGCTCTTGATCGATTTGGATCCACAGGCGAATTCCACGATCGCATTTTACAACACCGGCGAGATCGCCACGTCCATGTTCGAAGTGTTGAATGAAAGCCGCACGACGATGGCAGCGGTGATCAAGACCACGAAAGACCCTATG
>Ga0335073_10012298_pt1 | contig 12022 bp, 14 predicted proteins | sample Lox_Sample_22_FD_207093 | JGI IMG/M metagenome (GOLD analysis project Ga0335073, IMG submission 207093) | Soil microbial communities from Loxahatchee National Wildlife Refuge, Florida, United States - Lox_Sample_2.2 | ecosystem: Environmental > Terrestrial > Soil > Wetlands | place: USA... | reverse complement strand
CGCACCGTGACAGGGTCGGTGCCCGATGCGAAGAGGTCGGCAAGCCGGGCACCCGGAAAGCCGACCAGTTCCCCGGTAACGACGTCCAGCTGCCCGGCCGGCACCCGAGCCACTACAACTGCATCGCCAGTTCGGTCTGCCCCGGCCAGCACTGGCGGCATCGCACGCGGCGTATCTGAGCTGACCGCCGTCATCACAGCACCCCGATGGAGTGCGTGATCGCCGCGCTCAGCCCGGCCGGGATCCACAGCCCGAGCACCAGGAGGGCTGCCAGGCCGACGGCCGCAGGGGCGATCGCCGTCAGCCTGGCCGCCCGGCCGGGGTAAGGGCCAGCCTTGCCGGGTCCGGCCGCCAACGCTGGCTCCGGTTCGCCCGTGGCCATGCCTGTCGTGGTCCGCGCGAAAGCGATGAACGCCACTGCCAGCAGCAGGAGCAACAGCAGCGGCAGCACTGGACTAGCGGCAGCGAAGCCAGCCCGAACGATGGTGAGCTCGGAGAGGAACAGCCCGAACGGAGGTGAGCCGAGTACCGCGAACGAGCCGAGCATCAGCGCGCCGCCGGTCAGCGGCACGACGGCGAGAAGCCCGCGCACGCCGAGCGCTTCCCGCGTGCGGTAGCGCAGCGACACATCGCCGCTGGACAGGAAGAGCACGGCTTTGGCAATCGCGTGATTCAGCGTGTGCAGCAGTGCACCGTATAGGCCGAGCACTCCCCCGAAACCGAGCGCGACCGCGATGATGCCCATGTGCTCGACCGAGGAATAGGCGAACAGCCGCTTGAAGTTTCCTCGCCGCACCATGAAAAGTACGCCGATCACGACGGACAGGAACCCGAAGACCAGGAGTACCGTGCGGGGGAAATCGGCGCCGACGCCGACCTTCGTGATCGCCAGGAACCGGATGATCGCATACATGCCCGTGTTAAGCAGCGCTGCCGACAGCATGGCGCTGGCCGGGCTGGGCGCCTCTGCATGCGCATCGGGCAGCCACGTATGCATCGGCGCGAGGCCGACTTTCGTGCCGTAGCCGACAACGGCGAGCAGGAACGCGAGCCGGAGACTACCCGGTGCCAGCGCGTGGGCGTGCGCGAACAGATATGGCCACGTAAGCCGCAAGTTGGGAGCCAGGTGCAGGGCGCTGGCGGAGTAGAACAGGAACAGCGTCCCGGCCAGCGCGATCGTAACGCCAAGCGAACTGATGATCACGTACTTCCATGCCGCTTCGAGCGAGCTGGCCTTGCCCTCCAGGCCAACGAGCGCGGCACTGGCCAGGGTGCTGGCCTCGATGAGCACGAACAGCAATCCGAGGTTGCCCGTCTCGAGCGACGCGAGCATCAGCGCGGCGAAGATCCCGAAGAAGATGAAGTACAGGCGCACCTGGAAGCCCGTCAGCTGGCCTGCTGCCTCCTCGGCCGACAGGTAACCGACCGACCCGACCGCCGCGAGTGCCGTGACGAGGGCAACTGTGAGCAGGAAGAAGCAGCTCAGCGAGTCCAGGTAGAGAAATCCGCCGAGCCCGCGCACCGGCGCGCGGTGAAGCTGGCCCACCAGTAGCCAGATGGCCGCCCCGAGGGTGACGCAGGCTCCGGATGCGCCAGCCCAGCCAGCAATGCGGCCCGGCGCTCCGACCGCTGCGGCGATGGTGCCCGCCAGCGGGCCGACGATGATGATGAACGCGAGGGCCGTCATCCGTGCAGCTCCCTTAGCTCGGGAGCGCTAGCACTGGCGAGCTGGCGGGTCAGCCCAGATACAAACACCAGCATGATCAGCACGCCAGCCACGATGTCGAGGAAGATCCCGGCCTCGACGATGAACGGGAACGTCGCCACCAGGGTGATTGCGCCGAGGAACACCCCGTTTTCCACGATTAGCCAGCCGATCAGCTGCGCGACCGTGTGCCGTCGCACGACCATGGCGAGCGCGCCTAGCAGGATCACTGCGGTCGACAACGGTACGACCGCCGCGGCGACCACTCCGTGCGGCAGGAGCTGCGGTCTGGTCACCAGGTAGGCAAACGCGGTCAGGCCGCCACCGACAATCAGCGAGGTGGACAGGCCAGTCGAGAGCGCCGCGTCGCGCTTGAGGTCGAGCCGACGGATGAGCAGCCTGCGGGCGGCTACCGGGATGGCAATCCCCTTGATCGCCAGGGTCGCCACGGCGAGGATCCACAGCTCGGGACTGGCGAAGGCGTACGCCGCCACCGCGGCGGCGAACGACAACACGATTGACTGGGCGCCGTAGTAGGCGACGTACCGGTTGAACAGCTTGGAGCCCAGGCAAGCGAATGCGAGGAGCAGGATGAGCACCCCGGACAGGTCAAGGAGGATTCCGGCCATGCTTGTCGCTGACAGGCTCTGCACGTCTCACGCTCCGATCACATAGGACGTCGCGACGCCGACGAGTGCCAGCAGGAACGACGCCCCGAGGAACTCGGCAATCCGGAAGAACCGAAGCTTGGCAAAGGACGTGTCGATCACGACGATGGCAAGCCCGCACAGGGCCAGCTTCCCGGCCAGCGCGAGGATCGCGAGCGCGACGCTGCCCAGATCGGCGCCGTTACCGAGGCCCCACGGAAGCACGAAGACATTCATGAAGATCGACGACAGCAAGAAGAGCTTCATCCAGCTGCCCCACTTCATCAGGGCATAGGAGCGTCCGGAGTACTCAAGGACGCGGCTCTCCTCGATCATGGAGATCTCGGTCGTGCCACCGTGGGCGTCTATCGGTATCCGGCCGTTCTCAACTAGCACGATCATGAAGAACGCGATCATGCCCAGCAGGTGCGTTGGGAGCACAAGCGCGTACGGGGACGCCGAGATCGCGTGATTCATCAGGTAGGGGTTGTCGGAGGCCGACACTGCCCCGACGGTAAAGAAGACGAGGATCAGGGCCGGCTCAGCCATGCTGCCGATCCAGCTCGCGCGGCTCGCGCCCAGACCGCCGTAGGGACTGGCAGTGTCCAGGCCTGCCAGCGAGGTCATGAAGCCCGCGAGGGCGAGCACGAAGGCGCCGCCGATCAGGTCAGCGAGGAACGCGAGCGGAAGCGGCGTGTTCGTCAGCACCGGGACGATCACTGACACAGTCAGGTAACAGGCAAATGTTACGAACGGTGTGATAACGAAAATCCACGATGCCTGGTCGCTGGTGGCGCTCGCCTTGCGCAGCAGCTTGGCCAGATCTCGGTACGGCTGCAGAACGCTGGGGCCGCGCTTCGACTCGACGATGGCCTCAGCGCGGGCAAGCGCGCCAGCGTAGAGGGGCGCGCCGAGCAGCACTGCCAGGCTCTGCAGAATCTGAGCAAGGACGGCCGACAGCATAAAGCCTCCACCTGGGCGGAAAATCCGTGCAGGTAGAGGCCATCAGCCTGGGGGCATTACGCGAGCCTCATCGCGCCTTCAACTTGAGCATACACAGGGCTACGCCGGCGCGGTAGCCGCCGCGTCGGGGACGCCGACAGCCGAGCGTGCGGCAGCCACCTGCTCGAGACGATCAGTGCTACGCCCGGCAGCTGGTCGATCACCGATATGAACGCACGCACTCGAGCGGCATCATCGGTGACCTGGAGGAGGATCGGCTCATGACCGTTCAGCCGGGCCAGTCCAGGTGCGCGAATCTGGAACTGCAGCTCCTGGCGCCCCGGAGCTCGCCGTGCGGCGGCTGCCGGGACCGGTTCTTCACCGCGCACTCATCAGCAGCACCGGGACCGAGCATGCCTGCACGGCAGTGTCGGCGACCTGGCCAAGCCGAGACTTGCGCCGCCGTCCGTCACCGTGCCGGCCAAGCACGAGGACATCGAATCCGTGCTCAGCAGCGTAATCCGTGACGACCTTGCCCGGGCTCCGGCCATCGGCGTAGACGACATGGGCAGTCATCCGGACCGAACTTAGCGACGGCAGTTCCCGGTGAAGCTCGGCGAACAACGCCTCTACTCGCTCGCTTATATCTTTGGCCTGGCCGTCAAGCTCTTCGTTGCCGTCCGCGTGCGCGCCGGGCCGCAAAAGCACCGAGAGCGCCACCACGTGGCCCCCGTCGCGAGCAGCGATCGCTGCAGCGCCCCGCACCGCCTCGGCCCCATCGGGCGAGCCGTCAAACCCCGCTAGCACGCGCCGGAACGGCCCGACGAGCTTCACCTGGTCCGCCTCACCATGACCTCCAAAGATCCCTCGGATAGGACGGACTGCCCAGAAGCCATCAGCGAACGGATTCGCGGTTATGGTGAGCCTCATCACCACTCGCCATTCTCACGGGCGAGCGTCACCGCGACAAGCCTGCCAGCAACCTCTATCGCCCGAGCAAGCGCGATGCTCCCGGATCTGGGCGTGACCGGATACACGATCTGTCACACTTAGCGCTGGCGAAGGGGCTCGCCCTGGAAAGCGGCAGCAGCCGATGACAGTCCCTGTACACGAGATTTGCTATGAGGTGATCCGTGTCCAGGGTGAGCGAGGACGAGGTCCTGCTGTTGTGGCGCGCGCTGCGCACGTTTCGTTCCGGCCGGCGGCCGCTTTGTGCCGCGCGCGGTCGTCCGGCGCGCAGCCACTGCCCGCTGCACGAGAACTGCCCGCGATGGCGCGGCCAGCCTGACGACTGGCTGGCCACCATGGAGGAGACGGCCGAGCAAACCGAGCGCCGGAGGTCTGCCTGGCCCTGCAGCAGACTCCTCGAACTGCTCTCGCCGGAACTGACAAGGATCGGGCCGTGAGGCCGCGAGGACGGGGAGACTAGCGTGCCGGCCGCCACTCCGCTGCCGCGAGGACCGTCCGTTCTCTCCCTGTTCGGCATAGAAGACCTGCTGACGGGGCCGGGCTGCCCGGTCTGCCGCTACGCTACCGAGGCCAGCGACCGCTACCTTCGGTGGTTCGCCCTGGAAGGGCACTCGCAAGCGGAGCTGATCACCACGCTGTGCGCGTCGCTGGGCACATGCGCGCGGCATACCCGCGGGCTCATGAGCCAGCCCGGCGCGGCCACCCGACTGACGCCGGTTTACCGCTACGTCCTGACCTGCGTCCGCGACCGGCTGACCGGTCGAACACTGTCGCCAGCTGCTTGCCCGGCATGCAGGCATGATGACGCGGCAGCGAGCCGCGCTATCGACACCCTTGTAGAAGGGCTCGCGGACGGCGACGCCCTGCGACTGTGCCAGGACCTCGGCGGCGTCTGCCTGCCACATCTGCGGGCCGCGGCCGAAGCCGAACATGCGCAGCGCCGGATGGTTGACAGCCTGGCAGGGACGCTGCGAGAGACCTTGGCGATCGACTCGCCAGGATGTGAATGGCTTGCCGGCACCGACTACGACGCGGAAATGCGGGTGGCCCTGCGCCGGAGGACCGTCGCAGCACGGTTGGTGCCGGGCCTGTGCGGTGCCTGCATGGCCGCGGCCGAGACGGAGGGCGAGAGTCTCGCGCGCGTAACAGAGCTCGGGGTGGATGAGACCGACGAAGAGCGGCCGCTCTGCGCGGGGCATCTCGCCGATGCCATCGTAATGAGCAGCTCAGCCCAGTGGCACGTCCTGCTGGTGTGGCAGTCCCGCATGCTGCCCGGCGAGCCGCAAGCGCGTGCAGGCGGCATCTCCGGCCGGCGTCTGGCTCACTGGCTGCGGCCCACGGCGCTCCGGAGTTCGTCCGACGGTTGCGCCGTGTGCCGCGAATCGCAGGGCGCGGCGCTCCGGGCGCTGGCAAGCGCCGGACGCGCGGCCCGGCCACCGTCGGCGGCAGCGCAGGAGCACCTTGGCCTGTGCGTGCGCCACCAGGTCATCCTGCGCAGCACCGACCAGCAAGCAGGCCGGGCGCTCATCAATGCGTCCGTAGCCGCCGCCGACGAGCTCATCGCCGAGCTAGCTGACGCATTCGAACTGAGTACGTGGGCCGGACGCCGAGACGGCGTCAAGGCGCCGGAGTCCACCGCCTGGCGCCGCGCAGCCGCGTTCCTCAATGGCGGAGTCTTCTCCGGGCTGCTCACCTGATTCGGTCGGGTGTCACAGCGCACCCCTGCCGTCGGATCTAGCCCGCCAGCGGCGCATGAACGGCGTCCTGCCACCAGCTGCCCTGCGGGGAATCCCGTACCGTTCCAGCAACCTGAAGACTGTCTGCGCTGGCTGTCCGGTCAGCAGCTCGATGTGGCGCGCCGCTAGGCCGCAGTCGATGTACAACGCCTCGGCAAGCTCCGGGCTGACCGGCAGCGGTACCGGAAAGCGCTGCCAGATCGGGCCGCCGGGCGGACGCCGGGCAATGCCATATCGGGACAGGGCCTGCTGCACGAGCGGGTCGGCGTAGAGCGCCTCAATCAGCTCGATTTCCGCAGGCCCCCGGCCTGGCTCCAGGCCGCCCATGCGTACCGGCAGGCCCTCGTCGTGCGCGGCGCGCAGGACAACGTGACGAGACACTCCGAACAGCTCGCCTACCTCCGCGGCCGACAGGCCTTCGACGACATACAGCTCCTCGAGCACGCTTGCCGGGATGGTCACCCTGTCCTCTCGGTTCACCCGGCCCCTGGTACGCATTCTCACGCCCTGAGCGCGCAGCCGGCCGGACACGGTGCGCCGCGCTACGCCGGTAAGCGCAGAAATCTGTGCCGAGCTCTGCCCGCAGTGGGGGCTCGGCATGGGCGTGCAGGAATCGATCATCCCGGCCGCGGTCGCGCGGATGGTCTCGCCGGACCGGCGTGCGTCCGCCTACGGGCTCTTCACAGGCGCCTACGGCACCGCCTGGGTGGTCGGCAGCGTGGTGATCGGGTTGCTGTTCGATGTCTCGCTGGGTGCGGTGACCGCGTTCGCGGTGGCGGTGCAGCTCGCCGCAGTGCCGATTCTGATCGCAGTGCGCCGGCATACGGCGCGGTCTCGAGGCCGGGATGACCCGGCTGAGTGAGGGCCAGGCTGACAATGGGCAGATGGACGCTCTGACCGGCTTCCAGCGGCGACGGCTGGAGCTAGCGGACATGATCCGCGCCCTCTTGCCGGTCGCGCATGCGCACGGAGACGAGCGGCGCGAGCACGAGATCAGAGAGCTCCTGACCCGGCTGGCGGCCGGCCGGTTCAAGCTCGCGGTGATCGGACAGTTCAGCCGTGGCAAGACGACGCTGATGAATGCGCTGCTGGGCCGACCGTGTCTGCCGATGGGCGCACTGCCGATGACATCAGTAGTCACCACCGTCCGGTACGGCACCCGTGCGCGCGCCCTCGTCCGCAGCCACGCAGCCGCCCTGCCCGTCGAGGTTCCGGTGACCGAGGTGGCCCGGTTCGTGTCCCGCGCCAGCACCGAGCGAACCCGGATGCAAGTCGCCTCCGTCGAGGTCGAGATCCCGGCAGAGCTGCTGCGACTCGGCTTCGAGTTCGTCGATACCCCAGGCGTGGGGTCCGCGTTTGCCGCCAACACGGCTGCCACACTCCGCTACCTCCCACAGGCCGACGCTGTCGTGTTCGTCACCGGATTCGATTCCGCGCTGACCACCGCGGAGGCGGACTTTCTCACTAGCGCGGCCGAGCAGGGCGGCAAGCTGTTCGTGGTTATCAACAAGCGCGACCTGGTAACCGGCAGCGACGCTGCTGACGTGACCGGCTACGTTGGTCATTGGACGCGCGACCACCTGCGTGGGGAGCCGCCCGTGTTCGGGATCTCCGCACTTCTGGCGCTGGATGGCGCGATGACGGGGAATCCGAGACTGCTAGCTGCCAGCGGGATCGGCCCGCTGCGTGACGCGCTGACCCGTTTCCTGACCGCCGAGCGGGGCCGAGTCGCTCTCGGCAACGTCACGGCCGCGACGGCTGTGCTTGTTGAGCGGCAGCAGCAAGACCTGCAGGCAGGGCAGCTGTCCGTCGGCGGTGGCCCCGGACGCAGCACCATCGTGGTCGGCTTCGAGTCCCAACTGAGCGAACTGCAGAATCAGATCGCTGCGGTGGCGGACCGGATCGCGGCCACGGCTGGCGCCGCGGCGACCGCCGTGCTCGCCGAACGCCTGCCAGCGTGGCAGCTCGAACTCAGCGAGTTTCTCGCGCCCGTTGCAACGGCGCCATCCGGCGCAGCCACCGCACCTGATGACGATCCGGCCTCGGGCGCGCTGGATGCACTCAGGCTCGCCGGACGGCAAGCGGCCGGCGACTGGCTGGAACAGCGGGCAGCCGAGCTGCGCGAGGCGCTGATCGGAAAGGCGGCCGAGGATATTGGCGTCCTGTTGGGCCTGGCCCGCTCACCACGGGAGCTTGGGGCCGCCGCCGCGGGCCTGACGGTGTTTCACGGCGCGCCCGCAGGCTGGGCGGCTGAGGAGATTCCGCAGCTGAGCGTCCCTGTAGTGGACTGGACCTTGCCAGATCCGACGGCCAGGCGGCGACGGAGCCGAGGTCGCGCAGGGCCAGGGGATAAGGCTCGCCCGGCAATCTCCACCATTACTGATGCCGCAGTGGCCGACTTCGGAGACCGTGCCGGAGCCGCGTTGCTGGTCGCTACCGGGGACTGGGCGCGGCGGCTCGGCGAGCAAGCTCAGCGGCAGGCCGCCGCCGATGGTGCGCAGTTCCTGCGTTATCTCTCGGCCCCGCCTCGCGACGACGAAATGGCGGTCCTGGCCGATCTCGCCGGACGCCTCACCGACTTCCGCGACTCGTTGGCCGCCTGGATCCCGGATGGGAGCGGCCCGACAGCTAGTCCGGAGGCCGAGCCGCCGGCCCCGCGCATTTCCGCCACCGCCGGGGTATGCGCGATCTGCGGCCAGCTGGAGGGGGCGCAGACCGAGTACCTGATCCGTCGGCAATTCCTGCTCGCCACCAGCGAAGGCGACCAGGCTCGGCACGCTGAGACCGGCGGGTTCTGCCCCCTGCACACCTGGCTTTACGCCCACTTGTCCTCCCCGGTCGGCATCTCCGCCGGAAACGCCAGGCTCGCGAGCCAGCTCGCGGGTGCGCTGCGCGAAGCTGACGCCGATAGCCGCGACCCAAGCGAGCTTGCCCGGCACGTTACAGCCATCGCGGGGACCAGGACCTGCCCGGCCTGCGCCCTGCTTGCGGCGACGGAGCGGGAGGCTGCTGCCGAACTGGCCGCGCAGGCACGCGCCGCGGCCGAACCGCCGCGGCTGTGCCTGCGTCACCTGGCCCTGGTTCTCGGAGAGCGCCCGTCATTGCCGAGCGGCCGGGCCATGACCAGCGAACTCGCTCTCTCGCTGCAGCGGGCATCAGAGAATATGAGGGCCTACGCACTCAAGCGGGAAGCGCTGCGCCGCGACTTGATCACCGCGGACGAGGCCAGCGCCTACTCTGATGCGCTCCGGCTGCTCGCAGGCCAGCCCGCCCTCGCCCTTCCGGCGCAGCCTGACTAACGCGCCCGTGGGAACGCTGGCGTCAGCCGTCGCCGAACAACTGGGCACACACTCCGAACAGGCGCAGGTCAGCTGAGATGCTCGCCTGGCTGGAGAACGCAGCTACATCACCGCGTGCCAGCGATCGCCAGCACAGGGCGTCGGCGAGCTCAATCGCCCGAGCCGCTGCCGGGCCGAGGCCGCAGGTCCCCCCGTTCTCGATCTCATGGCGCAGGCGGGTCACGTCTCGCTCCTCGCCGCCGACGGCGGCCGACTGGAGTTGCTCGAGCCGGACGGACAGCTCCCCGATCAGGTACTGCCCGGTCACGAACTCGCCCCTCGTACCTGGCCCGTTATGACATCAGCCGCTTCGGTTGCGCCTGCCGCTGACGCGGTATCACTCGACGAGCGTCGCCGGCGGGCGGGCCGCCACATGTTGGCCCGGTACGGCGCGTATAGCGGTCGGCGCCCGAGCATCCCGCGGAGATGACCGGCGAGCGGCGGGCGCTGGTCCAGCTGGCTGATGCCGCGCGTGCGATGCACCAGCAGCACAGACTTCTGGCGGACAAGCACGTCCGAGCACCGGAACTCTATGCCGTCGGGGATGGTCACTAGACGCTCCTTCCCGTTCTTTCCCGTGTCCTGGGATCGTGCCCGGAATCCGGCACCTGTCCCACTGGCTGCAGCCAGCGGCAGAACTCGAGCCACCCCGCAGCAAACAGCCAGCCGGCCAGCACGTCGCTCGGCCAGTGCACGCCCAGGTACACCCGGCTCGCCCCGACGGCGGCCGCGGCCAGCAGCGCTGCAGCGTGGCTGGTCCCCCGGCCGCCGCCAAGGCAGCCGGCGCAGGCTCCTGCGGTCAGCGCAGCCAGCGCGGTGTGCTTGGAGGGCAGGCTGAACCCCTCGGGCTCTGCTAGCCAGATCGCGGCAGGCGGGCGCTGCCGGGCGACCAGGGTCGACAGCTTCCGCCGGGCCGTCATCCCGGTCACCACCGCCAGGGACGGCCCAACGCCTGCCTGCCAGCCGGCCCTGGACGCGATCACGGCTGCCGCTCCTGCCAGCGCGGCCGCGCACGGGCCCGGCTCGGCGAGCGCGCTGACCGCGCGCGCGGCGTGGATCGCTGCCTCAGTCCGACAGCCAGCGACCGTGCCGGTCACCGATGCGTCGAGCCGGCTCAGCCGGCTGTCCGGCGGCTGGGCCGCGACCACAGCCAGCAACGCGAACGCGGCCACCCAGCCGCCGGTCGGGCGGGATGGTTGTGAACAGGAACGGGCAGGATGGCACGGATGCCGCCCGCTCGCAGCCATGCCGGATCCGCTAGCAGCGACCCGGTCAGACGACATGCGGTGGCCCTTCCAGTTCAGGACATAGGACCCATTGGCCACCAGGCGTGATGCCGACGCGGAAAACGCGCGGCTCCGGCGGGGTCCACCGCCGGGTGGGCGCACCCACCAATGCCAGGATAAGACACGGCCTGCAGGCTGCGACGCCTGCGCGCGCTATCGCGGTGACCTTGGTCGCTGACACGCCAGCGCCAGCGCCGGCGGCTGCCACGATGAGATGTCCGATCAGCGACCGCCTTCCCCATGCACGGCAAGCGCACAAGGGAGACGCAAATGAAGGCATCCACGCCAGCCGTCATACCGCGCTCAACGCGCTGGAGATCCTGGACTCATGCGGCAGGCCGACGGTGCAGGCGACAGTCACCCTCGCCGACGGGACGGTGGCGGTGGCCGGCGTACCAGCCGGGGCATCGACCGGCAGTCGGGAAGCCGTCGAGCGCCGGGACCGGGATGGTGCCCGCTCCGGCGGCCTCGGCGTGCTCGGGGCAGCGGTGTTCACGCCCCGAACCCGCTCGACTTCCAGGAATTCATGATCGCGCCGCTCGGCGCTCCGTGGTTCCCGGAGGCCGTCCGCGCCGGCGCCGAGGTCTACGCGACCCTGCGGAGCCTGCTAGCCCATCCCGGGCCCTACGTGACGGCCCGGCCTGGCCTGAGAAGCTGCTGCCATGCAGACGGGACAAGCGCGCGAGCTAGTGCTCCTGCGGCATGCCAAGTCGGCGTGGCCCGAGGACGTTCCAGATCATGACCGGCCGCTGGGTCCACGCGGCCGCCGCGACGCGCCGGATGCCGGACGGTGGCTCCGTCAGGCCGGCCATGTTCCCGACATAGTCGTCTGCTCTACCGCCTGCCGGGCTCGCGAGACGTGGCAGCTCGTCGAAGGGGAACTAGGGGTTCGGCCGCTGACCGTCTTCGACCCAGGGGTGTACGCGGCGTCTGCGGGCAGCTTGCTTGAGCTTGTCCGTTGGCAGCCGCCTGCAGCCAGGACAGTATTGGTCGTCGGCCACGATCCCGGCCTCCCGGAGCTAGCGCTAGCGCTGGTCGCAGAGACAGAAAGTGCTCGGAGCCACCGGAAAGCGACCCGGACTCCTGCCACGGCCCTCGATCAGCTGCGGGCGAAGTTCCCGACCGCGGCAATCGCGGTTCTGGCACTTAGCGGGCCATGGTCCGAACTGGCGCCCGGTCGCGCACGCCTGGCGAGTTTCGTCACCCCCCGTTCGCTGCGCGAGAGTCAGGTTTGATCACGAGTGTCGGGCGTGCACGGCCGTGGCCGCGGGAGGCATCGCGCAGGCCTTCATCCACGGCGCATTGCACGCCGCCGTTCCACCACTGCTGAGGGCGACGGCCATCGACACCATCGCTGCAGTCACCAGCAGCCAGAGCAGGATCAAACCGCGGGCGGGCC
>Ga0335073_10012296_pt1 | contig 12023 bp, 10 predicted proteins | sample Lox_Sample_22_FD_207093 | JGI IMG/M metagenome (GOLD analysis project Ga0335073, IMG submission 207093) | Soil microbial communities from Loxahatchee National Wildlife Refuge, Florida, United States - Lox_Sample_2.2 | ecosystem: Environmental > Terrestrial > Soil > Wetlands | place: USA... | reverse complement strand
TTTTTATGTGGGTGTTGGCATTGCGTCCTTCAGCATTGTACCGGCGTTGGCGTTCGAATGGAGAAGCGTTAGGGAAAGGAAAGACAAAGAGTTGAAGGCTCAAAATTGTGAAAGGGCGACGAAAGATCAGTGAAAGACATTTCATTTCGTCTCGGGCATATTCTTTCGTTTCAGAATACAACCTTGTACTACTCCTGGAGACAGTATTCGTTCATTTGACTGGAATCATCAACAATTTCATGACCTACTCCGTAAAAACAATCTCAATGGATTTTAGCCTTCGACTTCACGTCGTTTCTTGCGCGACTAAAGTGTCTGTGCCTCTTATATCGGCGTTGGCTCGTTATTTGCCTCCAAGACTCCAAAATCCTTTCTTTCTCGTCTCAACCCGACTTCTTTGGTACCGCGGCTCCTGCACGATGATATCAAGCAAATAGGCTCCAACATTATTGTATGATTACGGCATAACTTAAATGCCTAGTAGTGTTCGTGTGCGACATGAATCATGATCATCTCCTGAGGTGGAAATGAATTCTCCGAATGTTCCGAAAACACCGAACCTCAACCCGCTTGAGATCTTCTCGAGAATAGCAAGTGATGAAACATAACGTCTTGGAACTTTCAATCTGTCAATTCTTTAATGTCTACATCGATCAATCCGAAGACTGGACAAACAAGTTGTCAACTTTGCAAGAAACGGAAAGTTCGGTGTGATAAAGAGATCCCTTGTTCGGGATGTGTCCGAGCAGGTATTGAATGTGTACCCGGCACAAGAGCATCTTATCGTCCCCGTAGGCGACTTCTTACAGCATCCGCTTCCCGATCAGAATCCTGTCAACCCACAACGAATCTGAAACTGGAAACGCTGAAGGACACCGAACAGCCGCATGTCACAGAAGAAAAAGTTCAGTCTCCAACGTTTGGACAGTATGATACGACGCTCATTTTCATTAGTTGTGGACATTTGAGGCTAATTTTCTTGTAGGAATCTTTGGTCTGGCTTTTTAGATGAAGTTAGTGCTACGGGAGAGGTCAATGTTTTTTTCAAATGCTAATGAAATATAGTTTCGAGATCCTCAAACTTCAATTCAGCCAGGATTGACTAAAGAGGGACAGAGTTCTCCAAGTGACGCAACTTCATCAGATCCCTCTATCCTTCTCTTTGGACTGAACTCTACTCGTGTTGACTTTCGAGAAGAATATCCTTCTCCTTTACATGCTTTTTTGCTTTGGCAAGTCTTTCTACAAAATGTCAACCCTCTATCGAAGATTATACATGTCCCTTCGGTTCAAGATCACATCGTTGATGCAGCCAGCAACTATGATACGATTCCGATTCCAACCCTTGCTCTTCTTTTCTCCATATATGCGGCAGCTGTGATGTCACTTGATGATCAAGAATGCCAGAAGAAAGTAAGAGAGTCAAAAAACTGCCTTCTTCATCGTTACCTTTCCGCTACGCAGCGAGCACTTGTCGCTACTAGCTTCATGCACTCGAAAAATCTGATAATTCTGCAAGCTTTGGCTATCTTCTCGGTAAGTCATATTTGGATAGGAATCGGTCAATCATATGAAAAGCTTCTCATCTCCCTAGCTCGCAGCGAGACAAGTTTATGATCCACAAGCCACATGGATTGTTACCGGCATCGCTCTTCGAATGGCTCAGAAATTGAATCACCGCTCTCCACAAGATCCTTTATCCGCACCAACACTTTTTGAAACAGAGATGCGAAGACGAGTCTGGTGGCAGATTTTATGCATTGATGGGTGGGCTGGTAAACTGGCAGGACAAGGTCTCACCTTTACAGATATCTCGATACTACCGCTACCTACGAATTTGAACGATTCAGACATTAACCCAAGTATGTCTGAAATACCCGAAATGCACGAAAGGCCAACAGAAATGATATTTTGTCTAATCAATTACGAAGTTGGTCTCTTTCTTCTCAATAGACGGAAATGGTTGCATAGTCCCACATCTTCGGTTGTTGACAGAGCCAAATTGATAGACGACTTCGAGAATATGCTTGAGAACAAGTATCTGAAACATTATGATCCAGCCATACCGTTACATCAGCTCGCGTACCACGATATTCGTTCAATCATCTTCAAGATGAGATTGATGGCAAATCATCCATGGCTCTCTTCCGACAAAGCAAAGTCAATGAGTCGAAGTGACCATGACATGATATTCTCTACCAGTTTCAAAATAATGGATCACCATATCCTAGGCTATTCTATGGAAGGAGCAAATAGGTTTCGCTGGCATATGGATGCCTCCTATCAACTCGATGCTTTTGTGTTCATGCTCGTCGAGTTGCAAAGCCAATTACCGACCGCTCCAGTTACAGAAAAAGCATGGATTTTAGTCTCAGAGGTTTTCAGATATCATCCGCAGTTGATGGATGAGACAGATGAGTTACATTTAGCTCTACGGAGACTTGTACTCAGAGCTTGGGACACGAGAGAACTGGAAGTAGTACGACGAGGTCTTCCCAAGCTACAGGCACTACCTATTGTCACCCAACTTCGAGAAAAAGCTGGAATAGTAGAACCTAATCAGCGCAATTCCAGCACTGCATTCTCCGCTATCGATCAGCAAAGCAATATCCTCAGAGACTCACATTTAGACTCAACAACAGAGACCACTGTCAATCCTCAAGATTCGCACTACTATGACAATAGATCGTTTGAGGTTAATCCCGATAGCGTCAATGATGTTTCCTTTCAAAGTATTGACTTCACCGATTGGGAGTCATGGGATTATTGGGACGTCATGCTCAACGCTCATGTTCCCAAAATGACTTGACAGATATAGCTCAATTCCGTAATCGAAATACAACCCTCATACTTCATTTGACCTCTTTTTCTTCTATCTGACACTGAGATATGTCTAAATTGGATGCGAAAATCTCAACACGATATTCATGATAAGATTTTGTAGCTTCAAATCTGAATCATAGTGAATGATTTGTAAGGACTACCCAGCTCCGTTAGCAGGGAAACTAGTTTTTCGGAACTAAAAACCTTTTCATCTCGCGATTTACATTCGGGTCACAAGTAACAGACTACGTCCCATCAAATCAGATTGACTCATTATCTCTACTATTTCACATTCCAATTGTGAACTATACGTTCGATACTCTAAATTTGGTCCACAGTCAGCTGGTAAGAGTTCCAATTATACTATAAATTCCTTGCTCCATCGACGACAGATCAAAATCCCAATTCACTATCACATTAGCCATTGTCAACGATAATGAACGAATATTTGGATATTCTTGGACAACAACCTTTACTCAAGATATACACCCAAATCACACTTTGCTTTCCAGTGAACGACACTTCCTTACATCCAGAAATTATCAACACCTTGAGACATGGCCTTGAACGCTTGTCCTCTAGCTTTCCTTGGATAGCAGGCCAAGTCATCAACGAGGGAGTACGAGATGGAAATGGCTTGTTCAAGATCGTCCCACTGGAAGAAATCCCGAGTCTGATTATCAAAGATCTCAGAGATGATCCTTCCGCACCAACAATGAACGACCTCAGACGAGCTCATTTTCCGTTCAGAATGCTAGACGAAAGTATTACGGCACCTCGTAGAACATTACCAGATGCCTCTGAGGAAGGATTACCGGCAAGAGTCTTCCTCGTTCAAATCAGCTTCATTTATGGTGGACTTTTACTCACATTCGTTGGCCAACATAACACAATGGATATGACCGGTCAAGCTCATATCATCGATCTTCTTTCGAAAGCTTGTCGAAATGAACCGTTCACCAATGAAGAAATATGTACTGGAAACCTTGCTCGTTACAAGCTCATTGCTTTTCTCGATGACGACTCCTACAAAGATGATCCTGATCTCGCTCGTCAAATCATGAAGCCAGCTCAATTGCAACTCTCTTCGAACGATTATGGTAACAAGCCAACACCTCCTCCGCCTCCTAAATGTATATGGAAATATTTCAGCTTCAATGCAGATGCACTTGCGTCTCTCAAGACACTAGCAGAGAAAGATATTACCTCACCGCCAGGGTATATATCTACGGATGATGCACTCAGTGCTTTCATCTGGCAGAGCATTATGCGAGCTCGTTCCCACCGACTAGATCCAACAACCAAATGTACATTTGCCCGTGCTGTTGACGTACGGCGGTATCTGGACATTCCGGATTCATACCCAGGTCTCATTCAAAATATGGCTTACACAGACTATACGCTCAAACAGCTTCTGGAAGAGCCGCTCGGTGCTATTGCATCGCAACTTCGACTTGCCGTTGATCCCAAAACTTCAAATTTGAGACACAAAAGCCAAATACTTGCCACTTTTATCGATCAAAGCCCGGAAAAGTCTGGATTTTCCTTCACGGCGTCCCTTGATACCCAAGTGGATGTCATGTTAAGTTCATGGGCTAGACCTCAGCTATATGACCGTGATTTTAACTTAGGACTTGGCAAACCAGAGGCTATACGCAGGCCACAGTTTGATCCAGTTGAAAGTTTGATATACTTCATGCCTAAAAGACTAGATGGCGAGATTGCTGTGGCAATTTGTTTAAGAGTGGAAGACATGGAAAGGTTTAGAGTAGACAAAGATGTTGTAAAGTACTCAACGTATATCGAGTGATGATCAAGATCTTTGCAATCAAAATCGTTCCATCACGCATCTGATCCTATTTCTAGTTCTACACTTATGCAGTTCTTGGTAATTCTCCTTGCGTGTGCATAGACAATTCTCCATTCGAAGCTCGAACTACATCTTCAAAACTATTCGGTATAATTAGCCTCAATCAATTTTCTCAGCAAAGTGGAGAGTTCTTACCATGATTGAAACATAATGTACGTCATCTCGTCGGTATATACATTCCTTGTATATGTCGCTTGTCCATGACCAACTTTGACAGTCTTTGTTCCTCGTCCAGCCGCTGCTGCGTCCGCCATTAGTTGTGCTTCAATACATCGATCCATAGCACCAAAGAGAAAAGTTGCAGCGTCAACAGTTTTCGCGACAGTCAAGATACCATGGTTCTGTAAAATCACAGCCTTTTTATCTCCTAACGCTTCAGCAATACGTCGTCCTTCTTCATGAGCATACACAATTCCGCCGAAGTTGTTGTAGATTGCGTGATCCTCATAGAAACTGAGATCAATCAGTAGGATTCATTTCCATGTTAAGTAGTTCCACGTACCGGCAGGCATCTTGACTTATTGGTTCCAGTTCACATCCGAGAGCCGCAAACGCTTTACTCGGGACACTGTGACAATGTACTGCTGCAATAACATCTGGTCTTGCCTTGTGAAGAGCGTTGTGAATTGCATATCCCGCTGGATTAACGGTATGCATGTTTCCTCCCTCTATTACTTCTCCAGCTTCGCTCAGTAGGCACAGATCCTCCGGTTTCATATACCTAAAGCTTTTACCATGTGGATTGATCCAGAAGTGATCTGTCAGAATGGGATCACGGACGGTGACATGGCCTCCAGCACCTTCATTGTTGTAGCCATTGTAGCCGAGCCAGCGCAAAGCTGCAGCATGATGAAGCTTTCGATGTTCACGCTCAGCTTCCAGAGTGCGAAATTTAGGAAGTCGAATCTGAGTGATAGGTTTCGTTTGTTGACCAGATTCGGGATAAGCTCCGAATTTGAAGCCAGGAATAGATACATCTTGAATATCGTGATTTGTGGTTACAGTCTGATCATTTCTGTAGAATGATGGAGCTTCTGATGGTGTCGCTGCTGTCCCGGCATATGTTGCAAGAAATCTAGAACCAGGACGTTGACATTGAAGCAATCGATGAGGCGTTGATGCCAAACTCGGCAAATATCTCTTCATTGCCACTGAAGATCAGAAAGATTTACGTTTTCTAAAACTTAGAAGTGTCAATAGAGGCTAGAAATGTCCAGCAGAAACATTAGGAGAATGAAAGATGTCTACATCCATCTTCTTCACGGTATTTTCGTGCGAAATCCTGGGTTGGCGATCAAGCGTGAGGGGTTCAAAGCTGCCGCAGTGAAGATTGTATTCCCGAACTGTACCGGACATTAATTGGAATATCTCAAATGCATGTACCTTGGTGTGACATCCTTGCTCTTCGGCATATTTTAGTAGAGTAATAGCAAGAACATACCGTATCTATTGCAGTGAGATCATTGAATCTACGGAGTAAGCCTTACATTACATCTGTGGCCCAAAAACGACGATACAATCGTTTGGACATCTACTCGCTTCTGTGTTTTCGCCGTAGATCATCTGTCTTCACAATTTGCAATCGATATATCTGCGATATCAATCTCTAGTGTTCTGTTCAGTACGAAAGTAAGCCGGAGACTAACTGCGGTGAACACGGAGAAACTAGCTCGAGATATATAAATACTGAGCATGCAGCGCAAAGAATCCTTATCATACCGCTCAATATATTTGCTGATGCACAGAATGGTATCGACAGCTCACTTTGAACTCACAAATTAAGCCTGGCGCTGGCAGCTAACAGCAAAAACGATAGGTGCAATGTAACCGTGACGACGGCATTTACATCTAGGTACCACCTCATCCACATGCTCGGAGTGTATGTCGCCTGTTGTTACAAAGTGGTATGAAAGGACGGCAATGCTGATCGAAGTCGTACATGAGGATTAGGTAGGAGTACATTGAGTCGATGGTTCAGGTCGCGATGACGCGGAGCTTTGTCCATTGGGATTCCTTCATTCTAAACGTAGCACCGAGTATTTGATCCAATCGAAAAATGTGGCCAGCATCAAGGTGGTCACAGAGGATGTAAGAGCTCTTTATGGCATCCATAACGGAATTCGGTTCAAAAGACCTGTCAGTCTTGACACCTGCTGTACTCTGATGTAGCCGATTACAAGACTGTCACCGCGTCATATTTGACTGTTTGCGAAGAGTGCCTTCAAAACAATTAGATGGTTCGAGAATATCACAAGAACTTCACTCCTTGAGCATCATCCTGGCCACTGCCTGTGAATACGGTGGCCTTGCCTTTCTTTACTAACACTTGCATGCTCTTCTGAAACAATTCCATTGGCATTCCGTGAAACTCTGCCATACCGTTAGCACTGGCTTATCATTCGATGCACCTTCAGTGCTTCACCTTGATTATTTGTCATGTCTCCTTCGACTATCTCATAGAGCGTCAAAACGCTTCCTTTTTGGCCGGTTTCCTCTACCCATTCTTGCACCAATGAACCCCACTCTTCCGGCCGCCTCCAGTATACCCAGCACTTTGATTCTCTCCCTGAATCACCGTTGTTATCCCGGATCCATTCTATTGTTTCGCCACCTTCCTTAGACGCCATCCAATCCAATACTGCTCGAGTATCTTTGGCGGAAAGCCGTCTATTCAACTTGGTATTCTGGAAGAGCGGTGATGAGAGGGCGTCAGTGAGGTTCAAGGTAAAGAGGCGGTAGAATCGGCAGTAGGATAGGATGAATGACGACCAGGAGAGCAGTTGTGACGCGCGTGTGCTCGATATTGGCTGGAGGGTATAGAACGGTGGATAGGCGTAGTGCGACGGGAAGACGAAATCGGAGCCTAAAGTAGAAGACATGGTGAAGAATTTTGTGAGTTAGAAACACTTTATGGCTTTGCTAACGCTCGAGATGTCATTCTTGAGACTCGCGAAAGTGGTATGAAGAACTTAAACTCAGCGAACTTCGAGGTTGAAACTATTTGGCGGTCGCCTAGCGCAGATACGAAGTCAAATCCATACAAATCCATACAAATACTCCGTACCTTAAGCATGCCTTGAATTGCCTGACAAAAGCCAAAAAAAACTTCAATTGGATATTTAGAGTCTTCGAAGTAATCATAAAGAAATAAATGCTCTTCTAGCTATTGCTCGCAAATCCTAGCTTCAACTTCACACCGTCTCTCGACATCTACATGCTTTCTCTGTTCGGTTCTCGATCTCCCACATTTGCGTTCTTAATGCTTGTGACTCTTGCTCTCTTCTTCTATTCTTCGTTCTTCAATTCCTCTGAAGCTCAATCATAACTAAACCTATCGACTTTAGCTCCTATTTGAGCTAGCTAGTACAGAAACTTGACGCTGAGAAGCTTCCTTTTCGGTGTGAAGCATTGAAGCCGCTTTTGATAGAGCCATCACCGATATTTCCTTCATAAATTGGTCAATGTCTTGAATTCTACGACTTTCTTCATCTTTGAGAAGTTTCAATCCGGATCTCAGCTTGGACTGGTATGGATCGGTTGACATCCACTTTGACCACTTTTCAATAACTGCGATCGCCTCTTCAGCTGATATCTCAAACCATTCGATATGCTGCTTCAAACAACCCTTACAATAAATTCTGATTCTTCGGTGATCTAACTCGGCGTGACATAATGCCTCAACACGACGGGCATTTAGAACCATGCCGTCAATATTCAAGGCCTTCGGATATAGGACCTTTGGATCTCTGTTGCAATCAAAACTCCACTCTTTGTGTCGTTTCTCGGTGGAACGACTTGTATATCCAAGTTTGACGAATCCGCTGTTCCCTTCAACCTCATACAGATAAATATACCCTTTGTCCTGGTCTTTCGAGTCCAAAGGTCTCAATAGTTCTCTTCGGACTAGTTCATATCCAGCTGCATAATCAGCGGTGCGATTGTTCTTCGCGATAATGTCGAAAGGTGTAGCGTCGTATGCTTTTGGCCAGTATGTAACCGGATCCACAGATATTGATCGTGAGTTTCTCGGTGTTGGTAGACTCCGATATGTCGACACGGTGTCATTATTCTTTTCTGACGAAAGACTTTTTCTTTCTTCAGCATTCGCAGTTTCAGATGGACTTCGACACTCTTCTTGTTTGCTGCTTTGAGTCGACTGGATCACTTCCGAAGCGGCCTTCTTACGAATGGCTATAATACTCGACTTCCAGCCTTCCACGCTTTTGAGAGTCTGCTTATTAATGTGGATATGACAGAACATGTTTGTTTCAAGAACCTTCAGAAGATCTTCAAGATGGTCGTCGTTCAAATAGACCTCCGGTGTGACAATCTTATCAATCGTTTTTATACAATTTTGAACTTTTTGCCCTCCAATTCCCCATTTACAACGCTCTCTTTTCGACGTTATCCCTATACACTGAACGGAAAGTCGACCTAAAACTTTTCTGACTTGCTTTTCGACTGATATGGCTGACGTGGTGTTGTCACTACCAACAGGAAATACGGCTATCCAAGCTTCTATTCGATCTTCCAATGGGTAGCCATGATCATGCTGCCAGCAATGAACAAGCATGACCAGCTTTCGTAGCTTGAGTTCGAGTTCTGTAGATGACTGAGTGAAGGTTACCATGTTCTGCACCTGTGACTTGACATCGTCCTTGTTACTTTCTGGTATCGGCCTTCTACAAGGTCTACCCTGCTGCGTAAGACACCCACATCGCCACTCATTTAGGCCCAGTAACGAATTTAAGATTGAAGAGCTTATCTCTAGTTTGTCTTCTACTGCTTCCTTCCCTTTGTCATTTGAAATTGGCTCCTTTTCAGGAGTTGCGGGTGGAGTGATGAGTCCTGAAGAAGTTGTTCCAGATGTACGGAATTCATCTTCAATCTGCCTCTGTGCTTTGGAAGTACTCTGTTTCCCTTGAGGCGGTGAGTTTGGAGGACTTGGATAAATACGTTCCATGACAGTTTTCCGAGAAATGGAGAGGTCGTTCAAGTTGGTCGGCGTCTCTTCTCGAATCTCTTTGGCGGATGGCATGACTGAAGATAAGATGCTGCCAGACTGCTACGAATACGCTGGTAATGATGTTGATATACAACAGAAAAGGCGCTTTTGCTTCTCTATGTGTTTTCCACTTCTCTTTAATTCATGTTGGTGCTTAAACACTTGGAAGTATCCGGAGGATAGATAAGAGAGAAGTGGGGGCTGGGTGGTTCGGTCCTGAAACGAGGCTTAGGACCGAAACTGTGGTGGGTGAGCTCTCTAGACATCGAGTTCAATGATGCCACTCAAATCATTCTACATGAGAGAGAACTAAAAGTTTATGGCTATCATAATGTAGTTGAATGTGTAGTGAAGATTTCTATAGATTTATCGACTTTTTTTACCAGAAACGTCTACTTCGACCGTCCGAGATTAGCTTCTATCTCATCTTAACCATCATCCTTTCCAAACCTTCCAAATAGCTTCGAACCATCTCAGCGCATCTTGCGACTGTCGCACCATCCACTACTCTATGATCAGCGCTCCAGCTGAAAACACACTCTTCTTTCCTAACCACATCGCCCTTCTCATTGAACGATGGTACTGGCTTCGCTTTCCCAACACCAACGATCGCCACTTGCGGACTCACAATCACAGGTGCTACAACGTGACCTCCAATTGAGCCAATGTTGCTGATGGTGAAAGTTCCTCCGCTGAGGTCCGAAGTCGAGAGTTTGTTCTGCTTTGCTAGCGAGCTCAGTCGCTGGATCTCAAATGCAAGAGAGATAACGCTGTGGGACTGGACGTTCTTGATAATAGGAACAATCAGACCTTGTGGACTGTCCACCGCAATTCCAAGATTGTGTGAAGCTTTGTAGATCAGCTTTGGTTTTGATGGATCTGTCTCGGTATCTAGGTAGGCGTTGAGAGACGGAAATGCGCTCAGCGAGAGTGAAACTGCTTTCAATATAAAAGGAAGAGCGGACAGCTTCGGAAGTTCGGAAGATTCGTGATCCAGTGTTGAATGATGAGTATTTAGAGCTCGCCGAACTTGGTTCAGTTCTGAAAAGTCTATGGTGTCAGTATAGAGGAAGTGCGGAATCTGAAGGGAACGCGTCATGATCTTGAACATTTGGTTCTGAACCGGAGTCAATGGAACAGTCTTGTCTTCTCCAAGCGGTTCCGAAAGACTGGGCGTTACTGAAGATGATTCCGCCTGTGATTTTGAAGCAGCGTACTTCTGTACATCTTCCTTCAGAACACGGCCATCCTTTCCGGTTCCAGGAATATCCTCGATGTTCAGATTCAGTTCTTTGGTCAGATGGCGTACTGCCGGTGTCGCCAGAGTTGCATGTTTTCCGGATGTGTCGAACCGATGACCATTAGAGATCTTCAAGCTCTTTTGAGAGTTCTCATCGCTTTTGCTTATTGTAATCGCTTCTGAGCTTTCTTGCTCTGCACCTTTGCTAGGAGCTTCTGTCTCTTTCGGTTCGGCTGAATTGTCGGTAAGAGCTTTCAGCTCAGGAGTAATTTCACCTTCAATATCTATATCAACCAGTGGCTATTCAATAATAAGTTTCAGTTGCCACATAAGTCGGAGAAAGTTCTCATACCTTTCCCACTTTCGCAATATCGTCCGCCTCGTAGTACAACTTCTTGATCACTCCATCAAACCTCGATGTGATCTGTCAGAGCCTTTAGTCAAATTCCAGACTATAGAATATTCAAGAACATACCTCTACTGATGCTTTGTCCGAAACAACATCACAAATTCTGTCAAACTGTGCGACTCGGGCTCCTGGCTGGACATACCACTGGACAATTTGGACTTCAGTGATACCTGAATAGATGAGTGAGTTTGAAGAATCATTTTGCACGGTTCAAGATCGAAGTACGCACCTTCACCAACGTCAGCAAGAAGAAAAGGTTTTATGGCTGCCCATCGCGTAGTGGCATGGAATAATCGGACCGCGTCTTGATGCGCAAAGACTGGGCTTTGGAATCTACCGGAAGAAGATAAAAATTGTCTCCTAGCAAGTCTTAATGCCCGTGAAACAGTAGTTGCAGCCATTGAGAAAAGAATTTCTTCATTTTTAGAACGCGAAGATTGAGTCTTCTGTTTTCTTGATGACCATCGTAAGTTTCGACGGCTATCATCGGCTTAAGCGTCATTCCGCAGCCGCAGCGTTTACGGATGTGGCTGGTGGATGAGCTTTGACATGACACTCCGGCTGTTGCTCCTTCGATGAGAATACAGCTTCTGGAGCGAACACTTTAGAGACGACATGCCCAGAAAGCTGCCATGGCTCGCTAAAACAAAATCAACGCGACCATTAGCAGAGAATG
>Ga0335073_10012294_pt1 | contig 12024 bp, 11 predicted proteins | sample Lox_Sample_22_FD_207093 | JGI IMG/M metagenome (GOLD analysis project Ga0335073, IMG submission 207093) | Soil microbial communities from Loxahatchee National Wildlife Refuge, Florida, United States - Lox_Sample_2.2 | ecosystem: Environmental > Terrestrial > Soil > Wetlands | place: USA... | reverse complement strand
GAGGCCCATACACGTCGATCGCAACGCCGACCACGACCAGCTATACGGACACGGGATTGACGAACGGAACGACATACTACTACGTGGTAGCAGCGGTGAACACGGCGGGGCAGAGCGGGAACTCGAGCCAGGTCAGCGGGACACCGCAGGCGGCGCCGCCCGTACCGACAGGAGTGGGAGCGACGGCTGGGAATGCGCAAGTGGCGTTGAGCTGGAGTGCGTCGAGTGGAGCGACGAGTTACAACGTACAGCGATCAACGACAAACGGAGGTCCATACACGTCGATCGCGACGCCGACCACGACCAGCTATACGGACACGGGATTGACGAACGGAACGACATATTACTACGTGATAGCAGCGGTAAACACGTCGGGGCAGAGCGGGAACTCGAGCCAGGTCAGCGCGACACCGCAGGCCGTACCACCGGTGCCGACGAATCTCGCAGCAACAGCAGGGAATGCGCAGGTGGCGTTGAGTTGGGGCGCGTCGACTGGAGCGACGAGCTATAAGGTGCAGCGGTCAACGACAAACGGAGGTCCATACACGTCGATCGCGACGCCGACCACGACCAGCTATACGAACACTGGATTGACGAACGGAACGACATATTACTACGTGGTAGCAGCGGTGAACACGTCGGGCCAGAGCGGGAACTCCAGCCAGGTCAGCGGGACACCGCAGGCCGTAGCGTTTGTGCAGGCAAATGCCAATGCAAGTTCAGGAAGTGCGACGTCTTTCTCCCTCTCTTTCGCAAAGAACACGGTGGCCGGCGATCTTATCATGGTCGCATTTGATTACGATACTAACTCCACGCCGAGCAGCGTGACTGATTCTCAAGGCAATAGTTTTACTGCGATTGGCAGTCAATTGACCACGCCAGGAGGATCGCGCAGTCGAGTTTATTATGCCAAGAGCATCAAAGGCGGAGCTGACACAGTCACTATCACTCTATCTGCAACTTCCGCTTGGATTGAGGCTTATATCACTGAGTATACGGGGGTAGCGGCGAGCCCGATCGATACGCAGACGGGCGCAACCGGCAGTGCTGGGGGAGTCTCCAGCGGCAAAGGTACAACTACGGTGGCCGGGGATCTGATCTTTGGATATTGCGTCGCCGATTACGCATGTACTGCCGGATCTGGCTTTACAGCCCGCTCAACTTTTAACGACAACCTGATCGAAGACACTACAGTTGGCAATGCGGGAGCTTATGCAGCCACCGGCACGGCGAACAACGGTTGGTCTATGCAGATGGTCGCGATCAAGCCATGAGTAAGACAAACGAGCGGCGGCGAGAAAGAGGTCTTTGATTCGCGCTTCGATTGGCACAAATAATGTTGCAGCTAACCAGATAAGCGCCGCTCCCTCGAAACTTCCACCATTGGCTCCGAACGTATCTTGGCCTACAACTAGAGCTACCCAATCAAAAGCAAATTGACAAAAGTAGGTATGACCACATCCCGCAGAGGTTTCATACGATTTGGGGTCGGCGCGGCGTTCGCGGCGATGCCCCTAACCAGAGCGTCCAGGGCAGCAACACTCGACCCGCAACGCCGTGACAACCACACCGTCATCAGATTGGATTGTAATGAGAATGCGTGTGGGCCGTCACCGAAAGTGATCGATGCGATAAGAAATGCCTGCGGACGTTCTAATCGTTACCCTCGACTTGAGTACGGTGCGTTGTCTGAACGCATTTCTGCCTATCATCGCGTCAAACCAGAGCAAATAGTGCTTGGCTGTGGCTCAACAGAGATCTTCCGCATGGCTGCTCTCGTGTTTCTTGCCGGTGGCAAGCAACTGGTGCAGGCCTCACCGACTCACGAGGCTATGGCATATTATGCGCGTACCATTGGCTCCAACGTGATTGCCGTGAACTTGACTCCAACTTTTGCACACGACCTCGACGGCATGCTGGCCCGCGTCGGTCCTTCAACGGCATTGATCTATGTCTGCAATCCCAATAACCCCACTGGTACACTGACACCGCGCAAGAATATGGAAACCTTCATTAGTAAGCTGCCCGCTTCCTCCTATGTGGTGATTGACGAGGCATACCACGACTATGCCGGAATCTCTGCTATGTATGCGTCTTTCATCGATCGTCCGATCGATGATGACAGAGTAATCGTCACTCGCACCTTTTCCAAGGTATATGGTCTTGCCGGGTTGAGGGTTGGTTACGCCGTCTGTTCGACAAGAACCGCTCAGCAGATGCGCAAGTTCGCAACTGAGGATGGCATCAATGCAATCGCTACCCAAGCTGCTCTGGCTTCACTCGAAGACACTGACGCACGCAACGAAGCAGTCAGTCGCAATGCGAATGACCGGCAAGAATTCTTCAACCAGGCCATGGCGCGAGCCCTGAAGCCTATCGAGTCACGCGCTAACTTCGTGATGATGAACACATTTCATCCTGCGGATGAGGTGGCTCATTATTTCTCCTCTAACAACATTCTGATTGGATACGGATTTCCCGGCATGGATACCCACATCCGCGTCTCTCTTGGCCTTCCAGAGGAGATGAAGGAGTTCTGGCAGACTTGGGACACCTTGCCATATCCAAAAAATGTCATGCACCACTGACTCTCCTGTCCTTACTTGTGGGGCGTACTACTTCACATCGCGATGATCTTTAATCAGACCAAACTAACGGGCGTTGTCGAGATTGGTCTCGAACTCCGCTCCGACGATCGTGGATTCTTTGCTCGTACATGGTGTCAGAAGGAATTCGAAGGTCAGGGACTTAATCCGCGATTGGTGCAATGCAGTCTTTCATTTAATCGAAAACGTGGCACGCTGCGCGGCATGCACTATCAGGCAGCGCCTTTTCCGGAGACGAAAATCGTCCGCTGCACCAAGGGGGCGATCTACGATGTCGTCCTCGATTTGCGGCCCCGGTCTGAAACGTTCAAGGAATGGATTGCTGTCACCCTTACCGCCAACAAACGAAATATGGTCTATGTGCCCGAAGGTTGCGCGCATGGGTTTCTGACCCTCGAAGATGAAACCGAAGTTCTTTACCAAATGTCGGAGTTCTACCATCCGGAATTGTCCTGTGGTGTCCGCTGGGATGACCCGTCCTTTCACATTGCTTGGCCTGAAACTGTGCAAGTGATGTCAGGACGGGATCGATCCTACCCGAACTTCGAACCAGTTCAATGCGCCTCTTAAAAGAACTCGATCAAGAAGGCGCCGCGCATGTCGGCAAGCGATTGCACGACTTTGCCTCTGAGCTTTATCCGATCTGCCGAAGCATCACCGGGAACGGCACCCGGCAGACACTGGCAAAAATCCGAGAGCACATTGCGCTCGAACTCTCCGAAGTACCGACCGGAACACGGGTTTTCGACTGGATTGTCCCCAGAGAATGGAATACTAAAGACGCCTACATCAAAGACAAATCTGGACGACGTATTGTTGATTTTCGCCGCTCAAATTTGCACGTGGTGAACTACAGTGTCCCCGTACACGCGGTCATGTCGCTCAGCGACCTCAAGCCGCACCTTTTTTCACTGCCTGATCGTCCTGACTGGATTCCATATCGTACCTCTTACTACCAGGAAGACTGGGGATTCTGTCTTGGCCATAACGACTTAGTGGCTCTTACAGACGGCGAATATGAGGTGTGTATCGATGCCTCGCTCCGGGATGGGCATCTTAGCTATGGCGAGTGTTACTTGCCGGGCGAGCTGACCGACGAAGTTTTCATCTCCAGCCACATCTGTCACCCCTCGTTGGCGAATGACAACCTGTCCGGATTGACTGTGGCAACCGCTTTGGCCGGGCTCCTTGCGGCAGAAAAACGTCGATATTCGTATCGGTTTCTGTTTGCTCCGGGCACAATCGGAGCAATTGCGTGGCTGGCGCGAAATCGCGATAACGTTGCGCGTATCAAACACGGGTTGGTCCTGACTGGTATCGGAGACGCCGGTGGCTTTCATTACAAGAAGAGTCGGCGTGGGAATACTGAGATTGACCAGGCTATGGCCCATGTTCTTCGTCACTGCGGAGAACAGTTTGAAATTCTCGATTTTTCTCCTCACGGATATGACGAGCGACAGTACTGTTCTCCAGGGTTCAATCTCCCCGTTGGTTGTCTGATGCGCAGTGTATGGGGAACTTTTCCTGAGTATCACACCTCGGCCGACAATTTGGACTTCATTCAACCGCGCAAGCTTGCTGATTCGCTTCGAGTCTGCACTACGGTCGTCGACATCCTGGAAAACAATCGGTGGTATCGAAATCTCAGCCCCTACTGCGAACCCCAGCTCGGAAAGCGGAACCTTTACCAAACTTCCGGCAACATGAACGGACTTGACGTCAACGCGAGGCTCTGGGTGCTCAATTTCTCCGATGGGGAGCATTCTCTACTCGATATCGCCGATCGTTCCGGGATTTCCTTTCATACGATCAACGATGCCGCTCAATTATTGTCCAAGAGCGATTTACTTGCGGTCGTTGCCGACGAAATCGACACACCCAGGGGGCGCGCCTGGGGCGCTCGACCGCAACGTGACTCGCGGCTATGAACGCGGCCGTAGCCAAAAGCCGGTTGTCCTCGACTAAGTTCTTGCCTTTGCCTAGCTTGCGTAGGCCTCGATGCATCAACCAGTTAACCCTTGAATCTAAAGTAACCAATCGAGTTGTTACCGGCTCGTACCTTAAAGGCCATTGTTATCAGGGGTACCGGCGATGGACTATAGGGCATACACGCCAGTTGGATCCGAAAATAGCACCCGGATTCAGGGAAGTTTTCCTGAATCCTGGGACTAAGAGGCGCTTCGCGCGCCCCTTCACCGCTTTATCGGGGTGGAAGTCATTGGGATTCGTTCAGCAACCAAAGCTGTTTGGAGAGAGGTCTGCTTGAAGATATTGCTCACTGGACACAAGGGCTACATCGGCTCAGTGGCGGCGCCGATGTTGCAGTCGGCCAACCATGAGGTAATTGGCCTGGATTCAGATTTGTTTGCTGGCTGCGATTTTTGCGAAACCACGACAATTCCTAGGATATCCGAGGATCTCCGCGATCTGGAAAAAAGAGATCTCGAAGGTTTCGGTGCTGTAGTCCACTTTGCCGCCCTGTCCAACGATCCGTTGGGCGATCTCGATCCCGACCTCACCTATGACATCAACCACCGGGCATCGGTCCAGTTGGCTGAATTAGCCAAGGCGGCCGGCGTCAGGCGTTTTGTTTTTTCCTCTTCCTGCAGCACGTACGGCGCCGCGGGAGACAACTTTCTGGATGAGAGTGCGGCGCTCAATCCGGTCACACCCTATGGCGAATCCAAGGTGCTCGCCGAGCGCGACATCGCCCAACTCGCCGATAAGCATTTCAGCCCAACCTTCATGCGCAACGCCACGGCCTATGGCGTGTCTCCGAGATTGCGTCTCGATATCGTATTAAATGATCTGGTTGCATCCGCGCTTCTTACCGGTCGCGTCTATATCAAGAGCGATGGCACTCCGTGGCGGCCGATTGTTCACATTCGCGACATCATTTCCGCCGCGATTGCTGCGCTGGAGGCCCCGCAGGAGCTGGTACATAACCAAACCTTCAACGTGGGTCTCACCAGCGAAAACTATCGCATTCGCGAATTGGCGGAGATTGTCGGCGAGATCGTTCCGGGTTGTCGAATCGAATATGCTCCCGATGGCGGCCCTGACAAGCGTTGCTATCGCGTAAATTGCGACAAAATTCATAGGCTGCTCGGTTTCCAGCCCCAGTGGACAGCGCGCAAGGGAGCACAGGAGCTTTATGACGCATACCGCTCTGTCGGTCTTCGACCGGAAGATATTGCTGAAGGACGATACGTACGCATCAGCCAAATCCGCCGTCTCATGAAAGCTGGGCAGTTAGATACCTCGCTCCGGCGGAGCCAATTGCCGGTTGAGGCCGTGCTGAAGGCATAGAGCAAAGTTATCGAGCCTGGAAAAATGACTACGACAAGCACATTACCTTCTGTTGTCAGCCAGCAAATCGCTGCCAATAATTGCCGCTCCTGTGGAGCGAGCCTTCACAAAACCTTTGTCGACCTTGGGATGTCTCCGCTTTGCGAGACCTACCCCTCGTCAGCGGATCTTAGCAGTGGTGAGATGTACTACCCTCTCCATGTTTATGTGTGTGAACGGTGCTGGCTCGTCCAACTGGAAGAATTCGAGAGCGCGGAGAAAATCTTCAGTGACTACGCCTATTTCTCGTCATATTCCGATTCCTGGCTCAAACACGCCCAGCAGTACTGCGAGCAGATGGCTGCCCGATTCGGTTTGACAAAACAGAGTTTGGTGGTCGAAGTAGCTAGTAATGATGGCTATCTGTTGCAGTATTTCGTGCAGCACGGACTGCCTGTTCTCGGAATCGAGCCGGCCGCGAATGTCGCCAAGGTCGCCATCGAACAGAAACACGTCCCGACACTGGTGAGATTCTTCGGAGCCCAATTAGCACAAGAGCTGGCAGACGAAGGGAGACGGGCTGATTTGATTGTTGGCAATAACGTCCTAGCACAAGTCCCGGACTTAAGCGATTTCGTGGAAGGGCTCAGGATCCTGTTGAAGCCTCACGGCGTCCTGACCCTGGAATTCCCTCACTTGCTGCGGCTTATCGAGCGAAACGAATTTGACACGATTTATCACGAGCACTTTTCATATTTTTCCATGTTGGCTACGCTCCGCATCCTGCAGGCTCATCGGATGAAGGCGTTCGATGTGGAAGAGTTACAAACACACGGCGGTTCACTGCGCGTCTATGCATGCCCGATCGAAGATCAATCGCACCCTGTTAGGCCGAGTATTGCTGGACTGATTGAACAGGAAAAACAAGCTGGATTGGCGTCGGCTCAAGGGTACGAGCGCTTTGCCGCGCAAGTGAAGGAGACCAAGCTGTCCTTTCTGGAGTTTCTGTTAACCGCTGCGCGACAGGGAAAGTCTGTCGCAGGATACGGCGCTCCGGGCAAGAGCGCCACGCTGTTGCATTACTGTGGCATCAGTAAGGATCTCATCGCATATACCGTGGACCGAAACCCATACAAACAAGGACGGTTTCTGCCGGGCACCCGCATTCCCATACATCATCCAGAAAGAATTCGTGAGACAAAGCCTGACTTCGTTGTGATCCTTCCATGGAATCTGAAAGACGAAATCATGGAACAATTGGTATTTATTCGTGAATGGGGCGGTAAGTGCGTTGTGCCCATACCGAAGCTAGCCATTTATTGATTCGGAGGCTCTTCAAATGAATATCTTCGTCGATTCCGGATTGAATGATGACCAGCGAAGGCATGAGTTATACCGCGGATCCATCTTCGTTCATTCCCCTTGCTCCGGAGCTCGGAAGCTTTGCCAGCTGGCGCAGCAATTGCTGGAAGAGGCGTTTGCTCCACTGGATCCGCAGACTACTCACGAGACGATGCCCGCCGAACAGTGCGCACAGATTCTTTCTGTCGTGAAACCCAAGTTTATTCACCACCCTAGTGCCAAGCTGCACATCCAGGAGATGCTCTCGCAACTTGGGTGCGACCTCGAAAAGACATATTTCGATGTACCGCGCTTGCGCAGTGCTTTTCCAGGAGAGTATCTGAAGTCTGGTATCGCCTACGCCTTCCACGCACATCGCGACACGTGGTATTCCGCTCCTTTGTGCCAAATCAATTGGTGGATGCCGATTTACGAACTTACCGCTGAGAATTGCATGGCGATCCATCCAAGATACTGGAGCCAGGCAATAAAGAACGGTTCGAAGGAATACAACTATCACAAGTGGAATCTGGAAAGCCGATTCAACGCCGCCAAGAACGTCAAGACGGATGCACGCATTCAACCACATCCCGAGGAGACAATCGACCTGGAGCCCGAAGTCCGAACGGTCTGCCCCGTGGGAGGTGCATATCAGTTCTCAGCCGCTCAGCTGCACTCCACCGTGCCGAACACCTCGGGAGTTGCCCGCTACAGCATTGATTTTCGTACCGTGCATTTGGACGACGTTTTGAATCGCGTTGGAGCGCCTAACATCGACTCGGCTTGCACGGGCACGACTATCGGCGATTACTTGAAGGGCACCGACTGCTCTCACCTTCCCCCAGAGGCAATGGCGTTGTATTTCGATGGTACGGAGCTGCAGTACGCGCGTGCCGAGTCAATACGATAGGCGAACCGGCGAGTAAGGGGGCTAATTAATATGAAGGTCGTACTATTTTGCGGCGGAGCAGGAATGAGACTCAGGGGTTACTCGGAAGACGTGCCGAAACCCATGGTCACCATTGGCTCGCGGCCTGTCCTGTGGCATGTCATGAAATACTATGCGCATTTTGGCCACAAGGACTTTATCCTCTGCCTCGGCTACAAGGCCAATGCGATTAAGAACTATTTCCTTGAATACGAGGAATCGGTATCAAACGACTTTGTATTCTCCCAGGGCGGCAGAAAGCTCGAATTCATGCAGCGGGACATCGACGACTGGAACATTACCTTCGTCGATACAGGTCTACGCTCAACCATCGCCGACCGTTTACGCTTGATCGAACCGCATTTGAACGGCGACGAAACCTTTCTCGCAAATTACAGCGATGGGCTCACCGATTTCCCTTTACCACAGATGATTGAAGAGTTCTCACGTCGCGACGGTTACGTTTCCTTTCTTTCCGTGCAGCCACGGTCAAGCAGTTTAGATACAGTTCAGCTGGATGACGCCGGCTTGGTTCGCGGAATCAAGTGCATGAAGGATACGGATGTCTGGGTGAACGGCGGATACTTTGTTTTGCGGAAAGATATCTTTCGCTACTTGAAACCAGGAGAGGAGCTTGTTTACGAGCCGTTCCAGCGAATGATCGCGGAAGGAAAGGTATGGTCACGCCGATATAGCGGCTTCTGGCAATGTATGGATACCTTCCGGGACAAGCAGATCCTCGACGAGCTGGAGGCCTCTGGTGAGGCCCCCTGGCGTTTATGGAAGAACGGGCACACGGCCAACAAAGTCGCAGCATGCTAGAGCTCAACCTCGCCACAAAACCCGGAGCGCCGTTTGTTGTATTGTGCCTCGGTGCTCACGCCGACGACATAGAAATCGGTTGCGGCGCTACCGTGTTGCATTTGTGTCACGCTATCCCAAATGCAAAGTTCTATTGGGTGGTGTTTAGTGCTTCAGGAAAGCGCTGTCAGGAAGCGATGAGCGCGGCAGAGCGATTCACGTGCGGACATGAAAAGCAAGTCATCGTGCAACAATATCGTGACGGCTTCTTGCACTATAGCGGCGGTGAGGTGAAGGATTTCTTCGAAGAGATGAAGAGGCAAGTGTCACCCGATTTGATTTTCACCCATTGGCATGGCGATGCGCATCAAGATCACCGCCTTATTTCTGAACTAACGTGGAATACTTTTCGCAACCACCTGATTCTTGAATACGAGATCCCGAAATACGACGGAGATATGGGGCGTCCCAACGTGTTTGTTCCATTAGACGCCTCGCTACACGAACGCAAAACGACTTACTTGTTGCAAGCCTTCGAGTCACAACGCGGCAAGCCGTGGTTCACGCGCGAAACGTTCCTTGGCTTGATGCGAATTCGGGGAATGGAGTCGAATTCTCCCAGCGGTTATGCAGAGGCATTTCACGCGCGAAAACTGACAATTGGTAGTGCTTCTTGAAAGGGAAATGCGAGATGGCCCGCGCACACGAGCTTCAGGAGACTCCAGTTAGTGAAGAAATGAAAGATTTTTCCCAGTCTCGGGCACTTCGACGAAGAGCGCACGAACTGATTCCGGGTGGCGCCCACACATACTCCAAAGGAGATGACCAGTTTCCAGAGCGCGCTCCCGGTTTCATCGTTCGCGGTAAAGGATGTCACGTGTGGGACGCGGATGGAAATGAGTTCATTGAATATGGGATGGGTCTGCGGGCGGTGACATTGGGGCACGCTTTCGAGCCTGTCATAAAGGCGGCTCGAGCCCAGATGGACCTGGGTGCGAACTTCACGCGCCCTGCGAAGATAGAAGTTGACCTCGCCGAGTCGCTGCTTGATCTGATCGACGGGGCCGACATGGTGAAGTTCGCCAAGAATGGCTCCGACGTTACGACAGCTGCGGTAAAGCTTGCCCGGGCGTATACCGGCCGTGATCTGATCGCGATCTGTGGCGATCAGCCGTTCTTCTCGACCGATGATTGGTTTATCGGCACCACCGAGATGAGTGCGGGCATCCCTCGCGCTATTGCTGAAATGACGCTGAAGTTCCATTACAACAATCTTCAGAGTTTGAATGAGTTATTCGAGAGATTTCCGAATCAAATTGCGTGCGTGCTCATGGAGGCGGAAACAACAACCCCTCCGGAGACCGGATATCTGCAGAAGATCAAAGATCTTTGTGGGCAACAGGGGGCTGTTCTGATCTTTGACGAAATGATCACTGGGTTCCGCTGGCATTTGAGAGGTGCCCAGAAGTTCCACGGCGTCGTGCCTCACCTATCGACCTTTGGCAAAGCCATGGGAAACGGTTTCGCCATTTCGGCGCTGGCAGGGAAGCGAGAGATCATGCGTCTTGGTGGTCTCGATCATGACCAGCCTCGTGTCTTCCTGCTGTCCACCACTCACGGAGCCGAAACTCACGCCCTGGCGGCCTCCCTCGAGACTATAAAAACTTATCGCGAACAGAATGTTGTGGAATTTCTATGGCGGCAGGGAGAGCGTCTACGTACCCTGGTGAACCAATCGATTCTGGAAAACCGCCTCCAAGGTTTCTTCGAGTTGATTGGTCGTCCCTGCAATCTCGTTTTCGCCACCTGCGATCAGGATGGCAATCGGTCACAGGCTTTCCGTACGTTATTTCTAGAGGAGTTAATAAGGAGAAGCATTCTTGCACCTTCCTTTGTGATTAGTTTCTCGCACACCGACTCCGATATCGAGCAAACTGCCGATGCTGTTTATGAAGCGCATGTCATCTATCGCAGAGCTTTAGACGAGGGGGTGGAAAAATACTTGGAGGGCCGCCCAGTCAAACCAGTAGACCGGAAGTACAACTGAACGACAGGAACAACTGCGAATTCATGAGAGAAGAGCTGCGGGAGCTTTACAGATATCGCGAACTGCTGTACATGATCGCCTATCGCGATATCAAAGTGAGATACAAACAATCGATCATGGGATTCCTCTGGGCGATTTTGATGCCCCTCTTGATTGTGCTCTCCGGTGTTGTCGTCCGATATGCCTACGCGATATCCGCGCACACAACTCTCAACACGGCCGATATCGCGGCTGTGGCAGTGAAGTCACTTCCGTGGGCATTTCTCGTCTCAAGCATTCGCTTCTCGTGTCTCAGTTTGATCAACAACAAAGAATTGGTCACCAAGATTTATTTCCCTAAGGAAATCTTTCCTATCGCCGCTGTTGTCGCTAGCTTATTTGATTTTCTGGTAGCTTCAGGCGCCCTTGTTATTCTGCTTCTTGTTCTCCGCATCGGCTGGAGTCCCTATATCGCCTGGACCCCGGCTCTGCTAGTTACGATGATTCTGCTTGCTGCGGGCATCGGAATGATTGTGGCCGCCGCTAGCCTCTATTTTCGTGATGTGAAATTCATTGTTGAGATATTTCTCACATTCGGAATCTTTTTCACGCCTGTTTTCTATGATGCGCACATGTTGGGCGACAAAGCCGAATGGTTATTGTTGAACCCCATAAGCCCTATTCTGGACGGCCTTGGCGCCTGCATCGCCCATCACCAGTCTCCAAGTCTCGCATGGTTCGCCTACAGCGCAGTTTGCGCCCTCGTTATGTTCTTTGGCGGGTACGCGTTCTTTAAGCACCTCGAACCGGGCTTCGCGGAAAGCATTTGAACAAGGAAAGCGATTAATGTCTGACGTCGTCATCCGGATGGAACACGTCTACAAGAAATTCCGCAAGGGCGAAGTCTACAACTCCCTTCGCGACCTTCTGCCAGCGCTGACAGGGCGAATGTTCCGACAACAGGAACTAAGTACCGCGGATAAAAGGGAATTTTGGGCGGTTCAGGATCTTTCGTTCGAAGTCAAACACGGAGA
>Ga0335073_10012293_pt1 | contig 12025 bp, 11 predicted proteins | sample Lox_Sample_22_FD_207093 | JGI IMG/M metagenome (GOLD analysis project Ga0335073, IMG submission 207093) | Soil microbial communities from Loxahatchee National Wildlife Refuge, Florida, United States - Lox_Sample_2.2 | ecosystem: Environmental > Terrestrial > Soil > Wetlands | place: USA... | reverse complement strand
TCAGGTACCAGGAAACTCAGGTACCAGGAACTCAGGGATCGGTACGGATGGCGCCGCGCACGACTTCGGCCGAGACGATCGCCAGCTTGCGCCGTTCCGCCCTCGCCTGCGCTCTGAGCTGGGCGTAGGCGCCCCGCGCGGTGATGCCCTGCTGGCCGATGAGCACGCCCTTGGCCTGCTCGATGATGGCCCGGGAGTTCAGGGCCGCCTGGAGCTGCGCCGCCAGCTCGGTCTGCTGCTCGCCGAGCAGCATGCTCGCGATGAGCAGCGCGGCCAGGTCGGTGAACGCCAGCAGGGCGAGCTCGGCCTCGGGCGCCCAGGGGCGGGGCTTCTCCGACAGCACCGCGACGACGCCCACCGCGTCCTGGTTGTAGGGAATCGGGCTGGCCAGCACGGCCCGGACACCGCGGGCGACGGCGTGCTGGCTGAAGTCCGGCCACCGCTGCTCCTGTGTCAGGTCCTCCGCGCAGACCAGCTCCTTGTCCTCGAAGGCGGCGATGCACGGACCTTCCCCGTGGCGTATCTGCAGCTCCTCGAGGTGCATCATCCGGTCGTCGGAGACGGCGGCGTTCAGCAGGTGGTGGTCGACGTCGGCCAGCATCAGGCCGGCGCCGTCGACGGAGAAGATCGCGTGCGTGGTCTGGACGATGTGGTGCATCGCCTCCTCGACCCGCATCTCACCGAAGCGCAGCTTGCCCAGCTCGTTAAGCGCGTGCCGCACGTCGTGCACCGAGACGCTCATCTACCTGCTCCCGACTGTTCTGAGATTCGCACACAACCCTTACCCACGGTTAACTCTTCTATCTCGCAGCACGCATCAAGGCCGGTCAGCCCGAGAACCCGGCGTACGCCGGGACCGGGACGGCGGATGACCGGGCGGCCGCCGTCCCGCAGCCACTGACCGGATCCCGCGATCAGCCGCGCCGATCCGCAGTCCAGGAAGGGCGTCCCGGCCAGGTCGAAGACCAGACGGCGGGGCTTGTCCAGCGCGACCTGGGCCAGGGGAGCGACGAGGGCCGGCATCGTCACCAGGTCGAGCTCGCCCCGGACGAGGATCGTAGTGGCTTCCGGGCGCACGTCCACCTCGATCGCGACCCGGCCGGGCCGCGGGCCGTCATTCTCAGCCGAAGGGCAGAGCCGCATCATGAGACTCCCAGTCGCCAGCAAACAGGGCTAGAGGCGGCTGCTGTCAGGGGGCCTCTTCCTGCTGCGAGCGAGGAAGGTGCGGGACCAGCGTCGACCTTGCGGCGGGCCGCATGGGTCTGGGCGGCATCACGATTGCCTCAAGTATGCCGTACCCGGCCCGGCCCGGCGGCGCGCAGGCCGGTCTGCGATGGTGTTGTTATGGCATGGATTGAGCTTGACGGCGCGGTCAACGCGCGGGACCTCGGCGACCTGCCCACCGAGGACGGGCAGAAAACCGCCCGGGCCAGCTTGCTGCGCGCGGATAACCTGCAGGATCTGTCGCCCGCCGACATCACCAAGCTGGTACGCGACTTCGGCGTGACCACCGTCGTCGACCTGCGCAGCACCAACGAACTGGAGGCCGAGGGACCGGCGCCGCTGGACGCCGTGGCGGGCGTGCGGCACGCTCACCACCCGGTGCTGCCCGAGCTGGGCGCGAACACCGACGTGGTCGCCGACGCGCTGCTGGTGCGAGATCAGCGGGACGAGCTGGACCGGTCCAGGTACCCGGGCAACCCCGTGACCGGGCACTACCTGGGCTATCTGGAGGACCGCCCGGACCAGGTGGTCGGGGCGGTCCGCAGCATCGCCCGCTCGCAGGGCGCGGCGCTGGTCCACTGCGCGGCCGGCAAGGACAGGACCGGCGTGGTGGTGGCGCTCGCGCTCACCGTGGCCGGCGTGCCCGCCCAGGCCGTGGCGGCCGACTACGCGGCCTCGGGGGAGCGGACCGAGGCCATCGTGGACCGGCTGAGCCGGTCGCGCCTCTACGCCCGCGACATCACCAGCAAGCCCGCCGACCTGCAGCGGCCGCAGGCGGAGACGATGACCGCGTTCCTCGAGCAGATGCAGGCACGCTACGGCGGGGTGGCGTCGTGGCTGACGGACAACGGCCTGAGCCCGGCCGATCTGGACGCCCTGCGGGTCAAGCTCCGGGCAGGCGCTTGAGCGGGAAGGGCGGGGCGAGCCGCAGCTCCACGTTACGGTCGGTGGCGACACCGGCCATGGCGGTGACGTCGAGCGGGACGTTGGCCGCGAGCTCGCGGTGCAGCGAAGCCAGGTCCGCGGTGGCCTCCGGCGGCGCGGCCGGCGCGGCCGGGGTGTCGTGATCGACCATCGTGGTCACGATAGACAGGTACTCGCCGTGGTCGACCAGTTCGACCATCCGGGTCTGGCACGGCCAGTCCACCACCGCGCAGGTGGTCACCTCCCAGAACCCGCGGGCCGGGTCGGCCGGATCGGGCCGCGGCCTGATCGTGTTGGTGTGCGTGTGTCCGTTGAGCCACAGGACGACGTTGGGGAAGCGGTGCAGCAAGGCCACCAGGCCGTCCCCGAGCACCGGCTCGCCGTCCGGGCCGGCGTGCCCGCCGCGCCGGTTGTCCAGCGTGCCGGTGCCGTGGTGCGAGAACACGATCACCAGCCGGTCGTCGTGGCCGGTCCTGACCTCGGCTCCGCCGGCCCCGCGGTAGGCGGAGTGCACCTCGGCCAGCCGCGTCTCCAGCCAGCGGGCCTGCCTGGCGTCCAGGCACCCGGACGCGCCGCCGGCCAGGCAGTTGGTGTCGAGCGCGATGAAGCGCACCGCGGCCGTGTCGTGGACGTAGTACGCGGTGCCGTCCAGCCGGTTCCGCTCGGTGAACCCGTGGCCGAACGGGCGTGAGCCGGCCCGCAGGTGAGCGTCGACGAAGTCCCGCCGGGTGATCGGCCGCCGGAAGGGGTCGGGCGTGACCGGGCGGGACGGCCCGGCCATGAACGCCTCCGGGCGCTCGGTGAACATAGCGAGCGCCTGGTCGTGGTCGAAGTTCTCGGGCAGCCCGTACGGCTTCTTGCCGCCGGTCAGCGCGGCCGCCAGACCCGGGGTCTGGGTGCCGACGCCCTGGTTGAGCGCCTCGTGGTTGCCGAAGCAGGACAGCCAGGGGATGCTCAGGCCGTCGGCGGCGAACTCGCGCAGCGCCCGCCGCAGCAGCCCCGGGTAATGCGGGAAGCCGAACTCGCGCCGGAAGAAGTCCTCGCCGGCCGGGCCCGGGCCATCCGGCCGCCAGAAGATGTCACCCGGCCAGTCCGGGCCCTGGACCCCCTCGTAGTCGGGGCCGCCGGAGTCGGGGGAGACCAGGCCGCCGTCGAACAGGGCCAGGAAGGCCTGCAGCTCGTTCCACTGCGCGTTGTCGATCGCGTCGCCCGTGGTCACCGCCAGCTGGGCCGGCCGCCCGGTGGCGGGGCCGGTCACCGCGGTGACGGTGCGCAGGGTGGCGTCGACCGCGTGCACCGTCAGCGCCTCCTGCGGTCGCTGCACCGGGATGATGGCGGCGTACCGGCGGTCGGCGAAGTTCGCGTTGAGGAACTCGAACCTGGTCGGCGACTGGACGTCCGCGAGCTGGAGATCGGTGATGTGAACCAGGCAGAGCAGCGGCCGCCCAGGACCGGCGTCGTCCAGAGCCGGCCCGGCCGCGCCGAAGTCGTCCCTGATCACGTGCGGCTCGCCCGGGCCGGCCGCGACCGCCCGGTACGGCGCGATCCGCCCCGGGCGGATCACGGCCCCGGGCCCGAGCGTGCGCTGGGTGGTCAGCAGCGGATGCCGGCCGCCCATGAGCTAGCCTTCTTCCCCGACGCCTGGCTCCGAGGCCGCGGACACCAGCACGGGATCGCGGCGGATCGTCAGCGTGACCCGGCCGCCCGCCGACAGGGCGGACGCGTCCGACGTGGGGAGCTGGGCCAGGACGGTGGTGCCGCCCAGGTCGACGGTGACCCGGCTGGTCGCGCCCAGGAACGTGACGGCGATGACGGTGCCGGTCAGCGGGCCGGACTCGGCCGCGGCGTCCGCGGCCAGGCTCACCGCCTCGGGCCGGATCAGCGCCACCACCTGGCCGTCGGGCACGTCGCGCTCGACCAGCGGCAGCGTGACGCCGCGGACGGTCACCTCGCCGCCGCGCACCTCGCCCGCCAGCCGGTTGGACAGGCCGACGAACTCGGCCACGAACGCGGTCGCCGGGCGCGAGTAGACCTCGGTGGGCGGCGCGAGCTGCTCGAGCCGGCCGTCCCGCATGACGCCGACCCTATCCGCGATGGCCAGCGCCTCCTCCTGGTCGTGGGTGACGAACAGCGTGGTGATCCCCACCTCGAGCTGGATCCGGCGGATCTCGTCCCGCAGCTGCGCCCGGACCTTGGCGTCCAGCGCCGACAGCGGCTCGTCGAGCAGCAGCACCTGCGGCTCGATGGCCAGGGCGCGGGCCAGCGCCACCCGCTGCTGCTGGCCGCCGGACAGCTGATGCGGGTACCGGTCCGCCTGCACGGCCAGCCCGACCAGGTCGAGCATCTCCAGCGCCCGCTTGTCCCGCTGGGCCGTGCTCACCTTGCGCAGCCGCAGCCCGAAGGCCACGTTCTGCCGCACCGTCATATGCGGGAACAGCGAGTAGGCCTGGAACACCATGCCCATGTCGCGCTTGGCCGCGGACCGGCGGGTGATGTCCTGGCCGGCCACGGTGATGCGGCCGGTGTCGGCGTCCTCGAGCCCGGCCAGCAGCCGCAGCGTGGTCGTCTTGCCGCAGCCCGACGGGCCGAGCAGCGCGATCAGCTCGCCCGGGGCCAGGGTCAGGTCCAGCTGGTCGAGCGCGACGACCGGGCCGTAGTGCCGGCTGAGGCCTTCCAGCCGTACCTCCACGGCGGACCGGGCCGTCCTGGTTACCGGTGCAGCAGTCACGAGGTGTACCTCATCATCTCCGGCCACGGCGGGCGCGGCCGGCGTAGGACAGGATCAGCAGCAGGACGAACGCGAACGCCAGTGCCGCCGTCGAGGTGGAGAAGATGACGCCGGCGTTGGGCGTGTTCCGGCTGATGGAGTACAGCTCAACCGACAGGTTGTTGTACAGCAGCAGGAAGGCGATGGTGAACTCGCCCAGCACCAGCGAGCAGGTCAGCAGCAGCGCGTTCAGGATGGCCTGCCGCATGTTCGGCACGATGACCCGGACCATCACCGTGAACCAGCTCGCCCCGAGGCTGCGCGCGGCCTCGGACAGGGTGGGCACGTCGATCGCGCTCAGGCCGGCCGACAGCGACCGGTAGGCATAGGGCAGCGCCAGGATCACGTAGATCCAGAACAGCATCAGCGAGGACAGGCTGTAGTGCTGGATCCGGTTGTAGATCGGCCCGAGCCCCACCACCAGCACGATCGCCGGGATGGTGAGCGGCAGCAGGGAGAGGAACTCCATGGTGCGGGCCAGCCACTGCACCCGCAGCCGGACCCAGATCATCGTCGGCACCAGCAGCACCAGCGTGACCACGCTGGTGATGACGGCCAGCTCCAGCGTGATCTCGATCGAGCTGATCAGCGGCGGGACGCCCTCGCCCTGGTAGGAGGCGATCTGCTTCCAGGCCGCGCCCGACCAGGTGCCGAGCTTGGCCCCCTCCAGGGAGAACCGCAGCATGGCCAGCATCGGCAGCAGGAAGAACAGCCCGAAGAGGGTGAACACCACGTAGCGGAAGGCGTTCAGGCGCCGCTTGCGGCTGGCGTGCATGCCGCGCGGCCTCGATGCCGCCGCCGGGGCCGGCGTCTCGCCGACCGAGGTCACCGCAGCCATCGGGCCGCCCTCCGCTGCAGCAGCGCGTACCCGGTCATGACGATGGCCACCAAGATGATCATGCCGAAGGCGAGCAGGTCGGCCACGTTGACGTTGCTGAGGCCCACCTCGCTCGACAGCGCGGTGCTGATCTGCTGGGGCACGATGTACGCGATCTGGTTCTCCCAGGCCGCGATGGTGGCGAAGGCTGACAGCGCGTTCGCGAACAGCAGCAGGGTACCGCCGAGGAAGGCCGGCATCAGCAGCGGGCCGCCGACGTAGCGCCAGTACTGCCAGGCCGACGCGCCCAGGTTCTCCGAGGCCTCCCGCCACTGGACCTTCACGCCGTCGATGGCGGGCAGGAAAACCAGCACCATCAGCGGGATCTGGAAGTAGGCGTAGATCACCGTGATGCCCCACGGGAAGCTGTAGAACCAGCTGGCGTGGAACAGCAGCCCGACCGGGCCGATCAGGACCAGGAAGGCGAACGCCAGCGTGACCCCGCCGGTCTGGGCGAGCACGCCCGAGCCGGCCAGGTACAGCCGCCGGACCACGCCGTCCGGGTTACCCGACGCGATCGCATAGGCCAGGATCGCGCCGAGCACGGCCCCGATCACCGAGGACAGCACGCACAGCTTGAACGACCCGATGAAGTAGCCCCGTACCAGCGGGTCGCCGAGCTTGGTGATGTTGGCGAACGCCCAGCTGCCGTTTGGGTTCTTCAGCGAGTCGACGACCACGATCCCGGTCGGCCACAGCAGGAAGACGGCGACGTAGGCGAGGAACGGGACGGTCCCGGCCCAGGCCGGGGCGGACAGCCGGCGCCCGGCCCTCGCGGGCCGGGCGCCGGTTTCAGTTGTCGCAGCGACAGCCACGTTCCCTCGCTAGCTAACGGCCTTCGCCCAGTTCGCCGCCAGGTAGTTGGCGGCGTTGGTGTTCTGGGACGAGCTGAGGAAGACGGGGGTGCCGGTCACCGCGGGCAGCTTGGCCGCCGCGGTCTTGTCGATGGTGCCGTTGGACTGCATGGCCTGCTGCTCGACCGGCCGGGCGCCGCCCTGGAGCCAGAGGTTCTGCCCGCCGTCAGCGGCCTGGGAGTAGAGGAACTCCTCCCACAGCCTGGCCGCGGCCGGGTGCGGCGCGTTCTTGTTGATGGCCTGCGCGTAGTACCCGCCCAGGACCGCGTTCTGCGGGATGAACACCTTCCAGTTCGACACGCCCACGTAACTCGGCAGGTTCAGGTAGTCCCAGTTGAAGACCACCTTGGTGGTGCCCGCCTTGATCGTGGCGCCGGTCGCCTGCACCGGGTTGAAGTTGCCGGCCGCCTTGAGCTTCTTGAAGAAGTCGACGCCCTGGGAGATGCTCCCGACCGACCCGCCTTCGGCCAGGCTGGCCATCATCACGCCGTTCAGCGCGGCGTTGGCCGAGGTCGGGTTGCCGTTCAGCGCGACCGCGCCCTTGAACTTCGGGCCGAGCAGGTCGTTGAGCGAGGTGATGGTGCCGTAGCTGCTCGAGTACCCGACGGCCATGTAGCCGCCGTAGTCCTCGACCCACAGGCCGGTGGACTCCTTCTGCGCCGTCGGGATCGAGGACCAGGTCGCGACCTCGTACGGGGCGAACAGGCTGGTGTTGGCCAGCGCGACCGCCTGGCCGACGTCCACCACGTCGGGCGCCTTGGCGGTGCCGTTCTCCGACTTGATCGCGTTGACCTCCTGCTGGCTGGAGCCGTCAGGCAGGGCGGAGTTGATCTTGATGCCGTACTTGGCGGTGAAGGCGGACAGGATGTTGCCGTAGTTCGCCCACGTCGGCGGCAGCGCGATGACGTTGAGCGTGCCCTCCTTCTTGGCCGCGGCGACCAGCGCGCTCATGCCGCCCCCGGCCGAGGCCGAGGTCTCGGTGGACCAGTTGGTGCCGCTGCTCGAGCCCCCGGAGGAACCCGAGGACGAGCAGCCGGCTGCGAGCAGTGCCGCGGCGGCCACGCCCGCCAGCGCGAGCCGATGTGAGGATCTCACCAGTGCCTCCTGAAAAGCTTCCCTAACCCGAGGTCGACGAGGGCGGCCCGAAAGGCCCGGCCGAATGGCGCTGCCCAGAAAGGGCGCCACGGCGTAACCTGAACGGTTTGCCCGGATACCTCTCCCCCAGCTAATTGTGCAGGATAAACGCACCTAAAACGTTTAGCGTTCGAATGCTCACACACCCGTCGCGAGGGTGTCAAGACTCGTTACCGAGTTGCCGCCCGGGGCCGGGTAAACAGCTGGTTAACGGGTGCTGGACGGCTTGCGAAGGGAGGGCCGCTCGACCAGTTCGACCGGGGCGATGTAGTCGCCGGAACCGTCGCTGCCGAGAAGGCGCGCCATCAGGGCCCGGCCCATTGCCCGGCCGTCAAGCCGAATGGTCGCCAGCGGCGGGTCGAGCAATTCCGACGTGGGCAGGTCGTCGTGCCCGATGACGGAGACGTCCGGGCCGATCCGCAGGCCCAGGTCCCTGGCCGTCTGGTAGATGCCGAGCGCGGTGTAGTCGGAGTTGGTGATGATCGCGGTGGGCGGGTTCGGCTGGGCCAGCAGCGCTCCGGTGGCCGTGCGCACGTCGGCGATCGTCAGCGGCGACCGCATGATGACCGGCTCGAGGCCGAGCTCGCGGGCCAGCCGCCGGAAGTGGCGCAGCCGGTCCGGGTCGGCGACCAGGCCGCGCGGCGCGGACAGGAAGGCCACGCGGGAATGGCCGAGCGCGGCCAGGCGGAGCATGGCCAGCCGGACGGCGGTCGCGTTGTCCGGATACACCCGGGCCACGCCGGCCAGGCCCTCGACCGCCGCGTTCAGCGCCACCACGGGCGTGCCCGGGCGCAGTTCCTGCCACCGCCGCAGCGACTCACCCCGGCCGACCGGGGCGATGGCCAGCCCGGCCAGGCGCTGGGCCGCCATCTCCTGGACCAGCAGGCGCTCGCGGTCGGCCGAGTAGTGCGAGTCGAGCAGCAGCAGGGTGACCCCGGCCTCGGTCGCCGCCCGCTCGGCCCCGGTCAGCACCTCGAGGAAGAAGGGATTGCTGAAGTTGCGGATGACCAGGCCGTAGGTCGTGGTGCGGCCGCGCCGCAGCGCCTGCGCCTGCGGGTTGGCCCGGTAGCCGAGCTCGGCCGCGACGGCCAGGATCCGGCGCCTGGTGTCGTCGGCCACGCCGGGCTGCCCGTTCAGCGCGAAGCTCACCGAGGCGACCGAGACGCCGGCCAGCCGGGCCACGTCCCTGATCCCCGCTGGCTGCCGTCCCCCGCGCGTGTCTGAGCCCTGCTGACTCGTCATGGCCTTGCCTACGGTTATGACGCTCTGCTTCCCCCCGATAGGAGCGGAGGTACGTCGCTGAGCGCACATCCTAACCATCCGGCTGGCCGCCGGCCAGAGGCCGGATCTGGCTATCAAGCTGTCCGTTAACCGATGCCCGGCCGCCACGAACTGGCAACCTCGCGTTCGTCTTGGCTAGCCATCATTCCGACTTGTCTAGCCAAGATTGGCATCGTGGTCCCCGCCTGCGGGGACTGTGGCTTGGGAGGGAAATGTGCGAGCAAGGCACGCAATGGCGGCCGCCGCCGCGGTGGCCGGCAGCCTGCTGCTCACCGTCGGCTGCAGCTCGTCGGGCTCGAGCAGCGCGAGCGGTAGCAGCACCAGCGGAGGGACCAACTGGGCCACGGCCACCTCGGCCTCGGCCGGCGGCGGCATGAGCGCGCTGATCGCCGCGGCCAAGAAGGAGGGCACCCTCAACGTCATCACCCTGCCTTCCGACTGGGCCAACTACGGCACCATCATGAAGGACTTCACCGCCAAGTACGGCATCAAGATCAACGACGCCAACCCGGACGGCTCCAGCCAGGACGAGCTCAACGCGGTCAACCAGCTCAAGGGCCAGAGCCGCGCGCCCGACGTCCTGGACATGGGCACCGCGTTCGCGGTCAAGGGCGCCCAGTCGGGCGTCCTGGCCCCGTACAAGGTCGCGACCTGGGCCGACATCCCGGCCGAGGCCAAGGACCCGAACGGCGACTGGTTTGCCGACTACGGCGGCTACGTGGCCATCGGCTACAACTCGGCCAAGGTCAAGACCCCGCCGACGTCGTTCGCCGACCTGCTCAAGCCGGAGTACAAGAACGAGGTCGCCATCAACGGCAACCCGACCCAGGCCAGCGCGGCCTTCTCGGCCGTGTTCGCCTCGGCCCTGGCGAACGGCGGCTCGCTGGACAACATCACGCCCGGCGTCGACTACTTCAAGAAGCTGCACTCGGTGGGCAACTTCGTCCCGGTCACCGCGAGCGCGGCGACGATGGAGAGCGGCCAGACGCCGATCATCGTCTGGTGGGACTACCTGCTGGCGTCCGAGATCGGCTCCAGCGTCAAGACCCTCAAGATCGTGATCCCGTCCGACGCCTCCTACGCGGCCTACTACGACCAGGCCATCAGCAAGTACGCGCCGGACCCGGCCGCGGCCCGGCTGTGGGAGGAGTACCTGTACTCGACCACGGGACAGAACCTGTGGCTGCAGGGCGAGGCCCGGCCGATCGAGCTGTCCACGCTGGTCAAGGACGGCACCGTCGACCAGGCGGCGTACAAGGCGCTGCCCCCGGCCCCGGCCGGCAACGTCACCTTCCCGACCCAGGCGCAGCAGGCCGCGGCCGAGAACATCGTCTCGCAGCAGTGGTCTAGCGTGATCGGCTAGCGGATGGGCTCTACGGTAGCGGCTCCGGGATCCCGGGCGGATCCCGGAGCCCTCAGCCCGTCCGCGCCGTCAGGCCCGTCCCGGGTGACGCTGACCGTGCGCTGGCTGCGCCGGATCGCCGGGATCGTGCCGTTCGGCGTCTACGTGACGCTCGGCCTGCTGCTGCCGATGATCGCGGTCGCGATCGGGGCGTTCGAGACCAACAACGGCGGCTTCACGTTCAGCAACGTCAGCGCGGCCACCCACGGCATCTACCTCAAGGGTTTCTGGCAGAGCATCGTCTTGTCCCTGCTGACCTCGATCATCCCGGGAATCCTGGGCCTGCTGGTCGCGTACGCCATCTTCACCGCCAAGCGCGGGAAGGTGCTGCGGCAGGTGGCGATCACGGCGGCCGGCGTGTTCGCCAACTTCGGCGGCGTGCCGCTGGCCTTCCTGTTCATCGCCACCCTGGGCTCCAGCGGGCTGGTCAGCCAGTGGCTCACCAGCCTCGGGTTCGACCCGTACGCGCACGGCTTCACCCTGTACTCGCTGACCGGCGTGGTCGTCGTGTACCTGTACTTCCAGATCCCGCTGATGGTGCTGGTCATCCTGCCCGCCCTGGAAGGGCTGCGCCCGGCCTGGCGGGAAGCGGCCGAGAACCTCGGCGCGAGTACCTGGAGCTTCTGGCGCTACGTGGGCGGCCCGGTGCTGTTCCCGTCGTTCCTGGGCTGCGTGCTGCTGCTGTTCGGCAGCGCCCTGTCCGCCTACGCCACGACCGAGGCGCTGACCAACGGGACCATCCCGCTGACCGCGATCCAGATCGGGTCGTTCCTGAACGGGAACGTCATCGCCGGCCAGGAGAACATCGGCAAGGCGCTCGGCCTGGGCATGGTGGTCATCATCGCGGTCGCCATGATCATCTACGTCGTGATGCAGCGGAGGGCGGCCCGATGGCTGCGCTGAGGGCCGGCACCGCGTGGCGCTGGGTCGTCCTGATCGTCACCGGGATCTACTTCCTGCTCCCGCTGTGGGCGGCGCTGCGGTTCGCCGGCCTCACCGCGTTCGGCTCGGTGGTCGGCGAGTCCGGCTTCACCTCGTCGCTGGCGCTGTCGATCCGGCTGGCCGTCATCACCACGGTGATCACGATCGCCCTCATGCTGCCCACGGCCGTCTACGTTCACCTGCGGCTGCCCGGCCTGCGGCGGCTGCTGGAGGGGATCACGATCCTGCCGATCGTCATCCCGCCGGTGGTACTGATCGTCGGCGTGCTCGCCATCGCGCCGGGCTTCATCAAGAGCACGTCCTTGCTGCTCGCGCTGGAGTACGTGGTGCTGGCGATGCCGTTCGCCTACCGCTCCATCGACGCCGGGCTGCGCGCGCTCGACCTGAAGACGGTCGTCGAGGCGGCCGGCTCGCTGGGCGCGAGCTGGGGCGCCACGCTGTGGCGGGTGATCCTGCCCAACCTCAGGACCGCGCTGCTGTCCGCCACCGTGCTGACCGTGGCCCTGGTCCTGGGCGAGTTCACCATGGCCAGCCTGGACCTCTACCAGACCTTCCCGGTCTGGATCTACGTCAACAGCCAGACCAGCGGCCAGGTCTCGGTCGCCGCCTCGCTGCTCGCG
>Ga0335073_10012291_pt1 | contig 12027 bp, 8 predicted proteins | sample Lox_Sample_22_FD_207093 | JGI IMG/M metagenome (GOLD analysis project Ga0335073, IMG submission 207093) | Soil microbial communities from Loxahatchee National Wildlife Refuge, Florida, United States - Lox_Sample_2.2 | ecosystem: Environmental > Terrestrial > Soil > Wetlands | place: USA: Florida... | reverse complement strand
GCAATACCTCCTTCAGCTGCGCCGCTGCTTTGCCCCCTCCACGCCCACCATAGCTGACCACCAGGCCAGGTTTGCCTTTCCACTCGTTGAACAGGTGGTCGATGGCGTTTTTGATGCTGGCCGGATATCCCCAGTTGTACTGCGGAGTGACGAAGACGAACGCGTCGTAAGACGAGATCTCGGCCGACCATTTCTGAGTGTGGGCGTGCGCATATTGCTCCGGGCTCGTGATCAGCGTTGATAGCTGTGGCTCGTCGTACATGGGCAAATTCCAGTCCCTGAGGTCGATTATCGAGACATTGACTGCAGGGTCGACGTTCTTGATGGTCTCTACGACGAACTCTGTGATCTGTCGACCTGCTCGGACGGAGCGTTGACTGCCGACAATTACGCCAACTTTGTGCGTAGCTGAGCTGGACATTTTGGCATGTAAGTTTTGCCTTTCGAAAGAGCTGAGGTTTGTATTTTGAGTGAGATTGAAATTGAGAGGATGAACGACTTGGACTTGAAATTGGGCAGTCTCAAAGCACAGTCTTAAATACTTCAACCGGCGACCAGCAGAGGAAAACTTAGGTCCTAATTTCAAGTTACTGTTACGTGGAGCGACGTGTACTTGCTTTCCGTAAAACATCAGCGCCAATGCAGCCTTATCGCGGTTCTCAATCGCCGAAGAATGACGAGTATTCAAAGATATCTCCCAATGAATACGCAAGCACTCCGATATTGCGATATATGGCTCAAAAGTTGCGCAGCTCAGCTCCGTAGGATTCGACCGCATCTGTGTTGGCGTACCGATTGTGGTTGCATGTCGCGAGGAGGCCAATCAGCTTGCGCTACGATAAATGGTTTCAGTTTAATGGAGCCCGTCATTAGGCAGTCGCTCTCGCAGATTTTCTAGGGCCGAGCGGACTCCGTCCGTTGATACTTTGGGTCGAGCGTTCGGATCCGAGGAAACTGCCGACGACTAAACGCATTGAGTTCCATTTTGCGTGATGTCCAATCACAACTTGTGAGTATCGTATCCCAAAAATGGAACCATCAAGACGAATGCTCACATTTACATAGCCGAAAGCATCCTCAGAATTTAAGGCTGAGAATTGCATATATAAGGGCTTCATAGATATACCATAATGGACTAGATACTCATCATATCATTTATATTCAGCTATCAAATATGTCTGGTCTTCGAATCGCAATCATCGGTGCTGGTCCAGCAGGACTCGTTTTGGCACGCCTCCTCCAAGTCGAGAACATACCGTGCACAATTTTCGAACTTGACGCAGGTCCAAACGAGAGAGACCAAGGTGGAACCGTTGACCTTCATGGTCGAGGCGGCCAGCTGGTACTCCGCGAGGCCGGCCTTATCGACGAATTCAACAAGCACTCGCGTCCCGAAGGCGAGGCGATGAAACTCGTCAAGTACGACGGAACTGTCCTTTTCGACGAAAATCAGGAAGGCAGCGCCCGGCCTGTTGAGTTCAGCGATCGCCCTGAAATCGATCGCGCGGCACTTCGACAGATCCTTCTCGATTCCGTCAAACCAAGTACAGTGGTGTGGAACAAAAAGCTTGTCGCCGTCGAGAGCACACCCACAGGAAATACGAAATATAATCTTTCCTTCTCGGATGGCGCTGTAGAAACCGGATTTGACGTGGTCATCGGAGCAGACGGCGCCTGGTCCAAGGTTCGAGGCCTCCTTACGGACAAGCAGCCGTTCTACTCGGGGATTTCAGCCATCGAGCTGTGGGCTCTCGATGTCGAGAAGCGCAAATCTTTCCTGTCGCAATACATTGGAAAAGGAACGATGTTCATGTTCGACGAAGGCCGCGCCATCATCAGCCAGCGAAATGGGAACGACAGCATCCGCACTTATGCTGCGGTGCGCCAGCCAGAAACGTGGACCAAAGCTTGCGGTATCGACTGGTCAAAGGGTGGCGAGGCAAGAAAGCAGATCCTCGATCAATACTTCTCCAACTGTTCAGAAGACTTGAAACGCCTCGTCCTCGAAAGTGACGACAAGCTAATCCCACGAAGTATGTGGATGTTGCCAATCGACATGGAGTGGGAACCGCGCCCGGGAGTTACCGTGGTGGGAGACGCAGCTCACTTGATGACACCGTTCGCGGGTGTGGGAGTTAACCTTGCAATGGTGGACTCCTGGAAACTGTCAAAGGCCATAATCGGAAGCGGCGGCGATTTAGAGAAGTTGGCGGCTGCGATGAAAGACTTCGAAGCGGAAATGTTCGAAAGAGGTGGTCAGTTCGCTCAGAAGACTTGGAAGAATCTACAATCCCATTTCAGTGCCACCGGTGGGGAAGAGCGTGCGGCTTTGATGAAGGGTCGAATGGCGACAACCCATTAGACAGGTGATTTTTACTTTGGAGGCTGTTATTCGGAGTGGTTCTTAATTTGATGTTATATGTTGCGTTGCTACGGAGTAGAACTGTCTTGAATACTACAAGTCCTGTTGAAAAAACTTTCCGGAGACAAGAGCTGGCGCAATCCAAATTCGAGAGGCTTTGCTGACATAAATGAGAGGCTGTGAACGAACTCGAAAGCAGCACGAACAGCAGCTTTTCGTTCGGCTTCAGTAGTAGGGCAGGAGCTAACGCTCAAATCCTCGATCTGATGTGAAGACGCCGGTGGAGGAAGCGATACGAGGAGTTTCTGAAGTCCTATGAGGGCGCAATTCGAAACGCAGTCCAAAACAGCGAGCAAGAGCTTTTGCTCCTCGAAGTCAGATGTACTTTTGGAGTATAAGTCAGAATCCAGAGACTCTAGACTCGATGGTAGAGTGTACGGGTAATTTACAGCCAGGAGCATTGAAATAAGGCCTGTAGAGCGCCAGGAGTTAATTAACTTGTATAAACTGGTGGCACGGAGCCGTAAGTCGTTCCACAGACTGCTGTTTTCGTCTGGATCGAGTGTATAGCTCCTATTTATCTTCCACAGATTTGAAGTGTCTATTAGTAGGTCTGGAATCTCTACTAAGAGATCACAGAGCTCAGAACGCAACTCAAGGCTAGAGGAGCTTTGCTTTGGGCGAGGAGTTTGAGAGGGTTGGAGTATCTTTTGCCACTCAGGTTGTGCAAGAAAGCAGCTTTCACCTGCGTTTAAATCTTGCGTGATCTGCAGACCGAAGTCAAGTTAGTACGAATGAATGGAGATATAGTTTCTAACATAATGACACTTACAAAGAAGGCTCGCTGAGACTCAAGCATGATACGCTCGAACGGAGATGTAAAACGAGCTGGTCCGCATTCCTGTATAAGAAGCTTCGATCCTTTTGAGAGTTGATTCCAACGCCCATTGTTCGCATTCGTCAAGAGCTGGAAGAACATCAGAGTGAAACTCGATGTAAAGATAAGGTATGGTGATAGAATTCTGATTGAAGTCTTACCTCACATAGCTGGAGTATTATGGAAGCACAGATGGTTTCCGATTCCGTCCGTACATGCTCAGTTTCAAGACAAGCTCGAAGTGAGCTGAGGGCTCTGGCGTACGACCGAATACTATCTCTGGATGTCGGTGAATACTTTGATAACGTATCCGTGTAGATAGTGCACAAGCAGGATATCGACGTGTCTAGAGCTAGATTCCTGCCCAAGCGGCTTGGAATGAATTTGTAGAAGTCGCCGTGGGAGCTTAGCGGAAACAGAGCTTGATGTTTACCGTAGTCCAGGATGTAAGAGAGAATTGTTGCGCTTCTATCTTGATCCGAAATAAGAGGCCGGCATACGTCCATGCTTAGGTCATATTGGCAAGGTGCACAACGATCACGAGGAGTCAAGTTTTGTGGTTGGCTTCCATTTCTGCCCGATACATCATCATCGTCGAGGTCCTCTTCTTCGAATGTATATTTCTTCTTTCTGTAAAGTGAAATGAGTTGGGAATTTTCTTCCACGAACTTCCATCGTTTGGAAAATCCAGGACACTTCCAACCCGAGATGATACAATTTCGGCACTCCGGACGTCCTTCGTCACACTAGAGATGACCATCAGCTACATTTCAGTGCCTTACATAGCTACGATCATACCTTTTTCTTCCGCTTCCGACAAATGTCACAGCCGCTACTTCGTGGGGTCCCTACCATTGCCGGGCATGATAGGATTGTTGATGTATGAGAGCGTAAAGACTGTAGGCACTGACTTCTGATATCAAGATGTCGAAGGGCATAGTACGCAGGCACACTGATCCTAGACTTAAGCGACTCGTCCTTAGCTAGGAAATGTCGTTATTTTGAGTTTATCTTGGTCGATTTCACCTCTGTACAGGAGAAAGTCTGAAGATTCTGCTGGAACGCCTAGATGGAGATAGGATTGAAACGCTGGGGCCAAGCCGTCTTCCTGGCCACTCAGCGGACTAGTTTCTTGCTTAGAATCAATCTTAAAAGGGTATTTAAAAAAGGCTCAGCAATTCCAATGGATGAATCTCGTATTGGTATCTTCTTCTTGTCTCCATTCCAAATCATCGCTCATATCTATCTACATTGGCGCTTCCACCGCTCCGATCATGCGCACTCCTCCGACATGATCCAAAATCCTCAAAGTCGCTACGAAGATGAAGCGCGGAGCAGGCCTCGCCATGCACAAGCATGCTCATTTCCATAAAACAAATACTTAGCCACCTAGGACAACAAGGGCCTGCTTCGGCGCCGTTTGTCTAACAGCTTCTTTTATACAATCTGGTATTCTTTCCACGCCCCTTGCTGATCTCTCTCGGTACAAGTCCACTTAACTCCAAATATTGCCCATTGCAGCAAGTTCCTGTTTCACAGTGGCCGCACGTTAAGTTGGAAGCCCGCGAAAGACATTCATATGTAAGTTTTATTGCTGGTAGTTGGTGTGTTGTAGGTATTGTAGGGCGAGTTTGGATGACATGACGCAGAAAAGACCAGTAGATCCGGAGAATCTATCAGAATATAGACAAGGCTGGTGACTCACTCAACTGCACATTGAGTGGGAAAAGTTGCCACTTATGTCCAGGGAAGGGCGGTTTAACGTCGGGTGGATTCGGAGGTGGCTGATGGTCCAAGAGTGCGTGTGATGAGAATAGCAAAGATGACGCATATGAAGGCAAGCGTACGTCGTAAGAGGGGATGTATCGTGTTTAAAAGATACTGCAAGCTCCTCCAGAATGCCTGTCAGTACCACCAGACTCATCAGTAACTTGTTCTGTAAAAGATGGAAAATCAGGCTTTGTTCCACCGTTGGTCACGGAGAGTATGACTTACCATCGATGCCTTTCGATCCGGTGTATCCAACGGACAACAATCTTCAGGCGCTCCCGCACACTGTTCGTTTTCAGAAGTTGATACTTCTCTTCATCTTGGATGGGGAGAATACTGGCAAACCAGTAAGGGAAAAGCGCCGGTTCGTCCGGTGGACCGCCATATGCGTCAATAATGCGCTGATGCAGCCATGAAGCACTATTCGTACGCATCCTGTTGATAAAATCAAGTCCTTTGGCGAGGAGTTGTTGTGTCGACATCTTAGCAACGTCGATTACCGCTGAATTGGTCGTTTCATCTTCCATAGGACTATCCGCTAGACGTGAGACTGATGCAGTCTCTTCCGCTTCGAGACGTTCCTCTTCAGCTAGGCTGACATCTTCCACACGCTCCACTTGACCAACTACATAACCGTCAAGTGTTCCATGTGCTCTGACTCTGAACCGGTTTATGCCTCGGGTTTCTATCAAGCTTCGCCCATCTGGTAGCATTCGGACGGTGAGAATCTCCAACATTGTACCATACTCTAAGAAGTTAACGGTGCCTAGGTCGCTTTGAGATTCTCGGGTGCGATTGTACATGACCATGCCGAATCGACGATTGCCTTCCATCGCTCGCCTTATCATGAGTCGATAGCGAGGCTCAAAGATATGAAGATATGTCGGTAAAGACGGAAACGCGAGAGTGCAAACAAAGATTGGTGTGTCAAGTTCGCCAACGGCACCGCGTTCTTCTGTGGAGACAGCTTCTGCCCTGAGTTGGACGAGATCGGGACAAAGACCCAGAAGCAGGGACACTATCCGAACATTGCTCGCTTGTCTTTCAAGCGATGGTGGTATAGGCAAAGGCCGTCGGCATTCCGGGCACTGCGTGGCGTGGTCAAGTACTCGCGCCAGACACTTTCTGCAGAAGGTGTGACCGCATGGAGTGGTGACAGGGTCAAACATCAAGTCGTAGCAGATATGACAGTCCAGTTCCTTGGCCGTACTCTCTTTGATAGAAGATAAGAGATCCAGATCCATCTGTCGAAAGTCTTCACCAGTGAGTGACTGCGGTTCGTAGGAGCAGTCCGAGAGGTACGGGAGCTCGCCAAGGTCAGCGAACTTGTACGTACCGAGGAGTTTTCCGCCATCGAAAACTTTTGAAAGCGACTTCACGCGTGCGATAGAGCCTTGCGAAATTTCCAGTTCCGTTGGTAGTTCTTCTATCCTTGTTCCTGTATCTGCAGGAACAGTACGGTTCTGTACTAGATTACGTATGGAGTCTACGATCTTGGTGAGGCAGACGTCGATGTTGCAATCGCCGAAGGGATGCTCTTGATTGCATGCATCCACTGGACAGCGCACACCTTGCTGCCGATCAGGTGTGTCAGGGTAGGAAATATGCTCTCGTCTATGGGGTTCGGGTAGGCAAACGCGACACACTGAATGCCCGCATGGCAGCGTGACTGGTAACCGGAGGGGGCGAGAGCAAATAGGACATTGAATCAGCCGAACTAGAGCTCGGGCATCCTCGTGTGCGTCAAGTCCTTTGGGCGATCGAGGAGAGTGCGATATATCATCATTGCTCATGAATGCTGCAGATCCAGACACCAGTGGCTGGACAGTCTGACAGCCGCGATTTGTGCAAGGTTCTTTTGGGCCCCGGAAAGTTCTCATTCAGATACAGCTCGAATGAAGTGGGCAGATATTTCCATATATTCTCAAAGATTGAAGACTGTTGCCGAAGTTTGGGTCGAAACGGTGAGCGCAGCCAAGGTAGTAGTTATACAATTGGGCGATCGTACTCGGCAAAGGACGGGCGGCTCAATGCGAACAATGAAGTCGCCGAAGTGTGTAATTTGCAATGACCAAGCTCTTAAATACAGGATAATGCTGCAAAGGCCACTTTAGCTCCGAATGTATCAACGTGACAAATCTATGATTGCAAGGAAAGCCCTACATTGAAGTTGGAGGACCAAGCTCCAGACTCTGATCGAAAGCGTACAGTTATATATTATTTGAGCTGATACTATATGGAGGACTTTTGTTTGCGGTTGAAGATCCGAGCAGGTGATAGATGTGTCGAGGGCATAATAGTGTTTCATGGAATGCCTCGCCTGTTCGTATAGAAGAATGGAAGATGGCGCGAGAGCGCAAGGACCGAAGGTGCCCGAGGGTGTGCGAGTGTATATGAGAGGGAGCGGATGTGGTAGATGTGAGGGAGAAAGCCGCAGAGTCAAAATCAGCCCATTTTGGTGGGTTAGGTAAGGTAGAAGAAGGAAGTATTGGGTGACGGTGTTATCGAGGCGGATGGCGTGAGGCATGTGGCCGCCATCCGACTTGGCCTGTTCATGGCTTGCTTGAGCTGGGGTTGTTTGCTTGATAGTGGCCAGCAGAGCACGAGGACCACCTGTTTGGCTGCAGGTTTGGCCGTTGCATTCAATCTTTTGGGCCTTACTCAGTTCGATTGTGCGTCTCATCGAGATCGTCGATGTCATGTCTTGGCACGCCGCGTCCCGCCCTCGTTCATTTTGGCCGTTCCGATCTCTTATTAGCCTCGATTGCGGCTGGCGAGACTTTCACCTCCACATCTTGCTACGAGCCGACGGATACATTACCTTGACCTGTCACCGACTCATGCTTCCTCTGAATTGCAGGCTCTCGCACGAAGGTATCGTACTTCGTCAGGCGAATTGATCATCGGACCGCCGAAACTCATCCGCCAAGTCTGCAACGAATCGTAGCAGCAAACGGCAAGCTCTGAAACTATTACTGCTAACGAGGACTCGTGTAAGGGAATTAGTTGTGGTTCTCAGTACTCCGTACTTTATGATCTGATATCATGGCTTTGCCTTCATCGTGCGTCCGTCAAATGTGGATTGAGTGCAATTACCTTAAGGATGGCATACTGCGTGCGTGCTTGCGGCGCAATCCATTGCCGAAAAGGGTCGTTGAGTGAAGGCAACGCAATTTTGCTCACATTCCCATGGTGATACAATTACCTGAGGTGCTGCATTATGCAAAAAGAAAAGAACTCCTGCAGGTAGGCATAGCGTATCCATCGCGATTGCGCTTGCCTTTGTCCACGCTCTTTGCCTGCGTAGATCGCTGTCATCGGCGATGCTTCTCTTCCGCCAATGGCATTTTGGTCGCCGGACCAGCAGACAAATATTTCCTTTTGTCGTCAGGCCTTACAAGCGAAGCCCGTCTTTGCGTACCTGTAGCCTAATTAGTGTCAGCGCGTCATCGACTTCTGAGCTCTTGAAGCACTATCGGCCTATTATCCCAAACGGCTTCCTGCTGTCCAGTCACAAGGAAGAAGCGCTGCCCAATGTGTAAGTTAGGCCGGGCAGACTTAGAATAAAGATCGCAGTCGAAAAAGTACAGCTCACAAGTTGTTGTCTTCTGGCGAGAAGTCATGAATGTGAACCGTGGTCGTGGCACTTCGTTTTTGGACGATGAACTTCATATTTGGAGCCACTGGTTGTGACACCCACCACAGCGAGGCATCTTCGATCTTCTAATCCATCTTCTTACGACTCTACTGGTCCCAGTCATCTCAGGAAAGCAAACTGTAAGCAAACTACGAACCACAAGATAGGCTTGGAGCAATTTTCGGACGATTCTCCCTCATCTTCCTTGCTTCTATTAAACTTGGTAGTTCACAATACATGTGTATGTGGCAAAGATTTCGCTGTATGCCTGGTTCCGTTCCTTAGAATTGTACAAATGTCATCATCGATATCGGACATCCTCTCTAACGACACCGTTCACTCGGCACGATCCGCTAGAGGCATCCAGTTGTAGGGCCAAAGAAGTAGTGGTTCCACGACTGACGCTCACATTTGGGTCCGTCATTGTAATAGTCTCGCTGGTGTACCAACAAACCCATATCGAATACAGCCATCGTTTCCATCTTGATATTGATAGTGTAGTTTCTACATTCGTGTACCATATTCCTAGGTCATTCGACCGATGCGAAATGCAAGGCGCGTTTGTTAGAACATTCTTGATGTATCAGGTATGCTGAACAACATGCTTGGTCTTCAAATATTGTAGAGCTTGTCTCGGTGCTGGAACAATTGATTCACTAAGGTATCAGGGCTAGTAACTATCCGCAATACTGCGAATCAAAGGAATAAAACGCTCTCTTCTGTGATAACTCCTAGCCGTTGTTCCTTTAGCCTTGTCGTGATCCTGCCAGTGATAAGTATTAGGTGCAACAACGCCGTCGCTAATGCGAACAGTAAGGTATACCCAGTCTCCATGCCTATCCGTATGAAACTCCCCTAATCCGAACCCACCCAAAGAGTAAAGACATGAAAAGTAGCAATCTCATCTCTCGCCACACGCCCACCCCGCGAGATCCACCCACTCACCAGAAACTGCACCAGCCGATATAATGCTGGCACAAGTTCTCCAGATTGGTAGCCTCGCGGATAAGCTTGTCAACTTGCTGCTCGATCTTGAGCTGCTCGCCCTGCTTGAAGTCGCGGCCGACAAGCTTTTCCTTGACACGTGCGAGGACCTGGATGGCACGCTGATTCTGCACCTCTTTGGCCTCGGGGTCTTCCATCTTTGCATGCGTGTACGCGCTGCTGCGCTGCCGCGGCCGGAACGTGCCTGGGCGTCCTGAGTCCGGCACGCCGTTTGGCCCGCCGCCGCTGGCTGAGCCCGAAAGTGCACTCGGCCGCTGCTCGATCCCGGACATGATGCTGTTGCGACGCTCCGATGGGAACGAGGTCTCCGGTGGGGACTCGCGCTCTGTCAGACCCCAGTTGAGAAGCGGGTCGTGAATGAACTGGAGAAAATGTTAGCGGAGGCGTACAACGTAGTTGAGCAGGCACAGCTCGAGGAGCTACACTTACAGCTTCCAGCACTGCCATCAACGACTCCTTGTTGTGGCGTAACACTCGCATGACGTGCTCGCATGTCGTCCTGTAGCTTCCTTCGATATTGCTGACTTCCATAGCAAAAGTCAGCATCCGCGTCAGTCGGAATGGCACCCGTTCAGGGTACTTGTCTCGGTGCATGGCCACTTCGAAGCAGTCGCCAAAATCGATGTGGATGATCTTGCCTGTCACGCGGTCGAGCATCAAGTTTGACGGGTGACGGTCGCCTAGACCAAGAATATATCCAACCATAGACATGACGGCGAGAGATCGTGTGTAGTTAGTGCGGCGGCCGAGCCACGCTTCCGAACTCTTGCTCTTGAGCCATAGAACGCGATACAGATCCTGACCTGTTGTATTGTCTAGTGCGTAACCGAAGACCTCGACCTTCTGCATCAATGTCAAGCTGTCGTAGTCGGGCGCCATCTGCAACATGATGCGGTGTTCAATGTTGAGCAGAATCTTGCGGCTGTCACGATACTCGCGGATAAGGACGTGTAACGTGTCGCTATTTGGCACCCAGCCGAGAAGACCGGATTGCGGTGCAAGCGGAATAGCGGCATAGCGTTGAATATTGAGATGACGCTTTCGACACTCGTTGTCGTTTGCCAGCAGCGTATTGCAGAGACCAAACAACTGCATGACACGCTCGTCCTGACGAATGTCTTCATGACCTTTGAGAAGATACTGGTAGTTGTTGCCATCACTGCCTTTGAGAAGCAACTTACGTGGTCGTTGCTTCGACTGAATGACGGTTGCTACGGGATCGAACTGCGCAATGCGGACGATGGGTTTGCCACTTTCATATGTGCCCGGGACGGCGAGCTCCAAATCGTGCACGGCCTTGAGCTTAGGAGAAACGTATTGCAGCTCCAGTGTCATCAATGACGGCAGCTGACGAGCAATCTTGCGGAAAACTTGATAGTAGAGATCCCAGGCTTGGTTGAGGTCTCCAATCTCGTTTGTGTTCTTGTACGTGTTGCACCAATCTCGAGCTTCGGACAATTCTCGACCAAAGGATTGGATGAACGAGATCTCGCGCAGAGTTTCTGGTCCCTTATCCAGCATGGCGTGTAATGGCTCCAGCGTCTCGAACATACGATCAACATTATGATCGCCAAAGTAAAGCCTAGAAGCCTCTTCAAGACCCTCATGCCACTGTTCGTGCCACAGAACAGCAATGCGGATGAGCTCGTGACTGACAAGGTCTGCTTGCTCAACCAGTAGTGGAGAGTGCTCCCGCATCGAGTTCATGAGCCTGGCTGCTGAACGAGATCGGCGAGACACATCTGATTTCATCGCAACGGTCAAGGGGAAGACCATGGCTTGGGGATGAGCGCGCCCAACATCGACGATCAGCTTGTGGATCGATTCTCGAACCTTGGTGTTCGGTTGATTGATACGAGCCAGCAACTGCGGAATAACTTCAAGCCAGACATCGATGCTGATTGTAGTCATGCCTTCTGTTACGGCACTATTGACCTCGGAGTAGCTGCCATGAGCGAACCAAAGTGTGAGAAGACGAAGAGTATCTTGCAACGAGCTCGATGAGGTGAGTGAAATAGATTGGAAGAACCCTTCAATTGCCGGGACGACATGGCCGTGAACAATGTGTGAAGGTAGTTCGACGTTTTCGCGATCACCATGAGAGGTATATGACGTGACGACCTCAAAGTTCGCCAGTGCCCACGCGTGCCATGCTTTGTATGATTTATTGTTGTATCGAGTGGCAGCACCGTAAGCTTGGAGTATCTCGCTGACAGATTCATGTTGCCAGTCACCATTGAGGAGGTCGGACTGCCATTCGCCCTGTTTGAGGTAGCACTTTGCGAGCAGCTTATAATCTTCTGTCAGTTCCTTTTGGGACAGTCGCTGTGAGTGGGACGATGACACGGCACCATAGGTACCATTGAGTCCATTCAC
>Ga0335073_10012289_pt1 | contig 12027 bp, 9 predicted proteins | sample Lox_Sample_22_FD_207093 | JGI IMG/M metagenome (GOLD analysis project Ga0335073, IMG submission 207093) | Soil microbial communities from Loxahatchee National Wildlife Refuge, Florida, United States - Lox_Sample_2.2 | ecosystem: Environmental > Terrestrial > Soil > Wetlands | place: USA: Florida... | reverse complement strand
CGCCGGGAAAGCCGGGCAGCGGCTCGGCCTTCTCGTACCGGCCCACGTGCACGCCGTTCGGGATCAGCACTGCATCGCCGCCGAAGTGCTCCACCAGAGTGTTCCTGGCCGCTTCGGCCACCGCGATGCGGCCGCTGATCTTCTCCAGTGCCGAGGAAAGGATCGGCTGCGCGGCGTGCATCGCGCGCGACCGCGGCATCGCCGCGTGCATGGTCGCCACGATCGGCCCGTCCGCGACCCAGCACGCCAGCAGCGACAGGCTCGGCGCGGCCGGCTCGTGCACGTGCAGGACGTCGAAGTCACCGTCCTTCAGCCACCGCCGCACCCGGCTGGCCGACAGGAACCCGAACGCGAGCCTTGCCACCGAGCCGTTGTAGGGCACCGGCACTGCCCGGCCCGCGGGCACCACATACGGCGGCAGTTCGGCGTCGTCATCGGCAGGCGCGATCACCGAGACCTCATGTCCGAGGTCCATCAGGGCCTCGGCGAGCCCGCTGACGTGCTCCCGGACGCCGCCGGGCACTTCCCAGGTGTAGGGGCAGACCAGGCCGATCCTCATGGCGCTTCCTGGCTCGTCAGCTGCCCGTTCCGGGCGGCACGCGCACGGGCGGCGGCCAGCCGTTCGGAGTCCAGGTCGGCAAGGAAGAGCGGCTGCAGCATGTGCCAGTCGTGCGGATGCTCGGCGATCCCCGCCTCAAAGAACCGGGCGACTTCCTGAGTCATGGCCGCCACCTGGTCCTTGCGCGTGGCAAGCTCAGGCACGGGTATTTCCGGGCCGATGCGCACGCCCCAGCCGTCGCCATCGAACCAGAGTACGGCCGGCATGAGCGCCGCTCCGGTCTGAACGGCAAGTGCAGCCGAACCGGGCTGCATCATGCACTTCTCGCCAAAGAAGTCGACCTCGATCCCGGTACCGGTGACATCCCGGTCCGCGACCAGGACAACGACCTTCCCAGCCCGCAGTCGCTGCGCCAGGATGCCGAAGGGCCTCGCCTCGCCGCCGCTAACCGGCAGCACCTCCATGCCAAGGCCTTCGCGAAAGGCGACGAATTTCTCGTACACCGACTCGGGCTTGAGCCGCTCCATTACGGCTGTAATGGAACCTGCCCCCTTCGCCATGATCCATGCTCCGGCCTGATCCCAGTTACCCATATGCGGGAGCGCGAAGACGACGCCGCGGCCGACAGCCAGGTTGGCGAACGCCTCGTCGAACGGGCCCTGGGCGTTCATGCCTTCGACGAGCCTGCTGACCGGCATCACCGGGAGCCGGAAGACCTCGAGCCAGTAACGGGCATAGGACCGCATGCCGAGCCGGGACACCGCGCGCAATTGCTTGCCATCGACATCCGGTCCGAGCACTCGCACCAGATTCGCCTCGAGCCTGCGCACCGACGGGCCCTGGCGTCGCCAGGCAATGTCGGCGAAGAACTCAAAGCCGCGCTGACCCCAGGACTCGGGCAGCTTGCAGACCAGGCTCCAGCCAAGGCTGTAGCCGACTGCGATCAACCGGTCCTTCACTGCCGGCATCGTCGTCCTTATTCTCGGGGCCCGGAGCCGTGCCGCTCTCCGGTCGCTGCGCCAACAGACTCGGGATCTGGCTGGTCCTCGGCAGCAGCGAGTTCTGCCGCCGACCGGCGCGCCGCCACTACCCGCTGACCGAACGTGAAGGCGCTCACCGCGGCCAGCAGCCATAGCCCTACAGGAAGGACATACGGTACGCCAAGCCCGGCCAGCCCCGTGGCAACTAGGCCGATAAGCAGCCGCTCGGTTCGCTCGGCGAAGCCGACGTCGCACTTCAGGCCGAGGCTCTCGGCCCGGGCCTTGGCATAGGACACCAGCGCGCCGGCCACCAGGCAGAACACCGCGACTCCGGCGAGCAGCTTGTCATGGCCGCCAAGCACGAACCAGGCAGCGAGCCCGGCGAAGACGGCGGAGTCGGCGATCCGGTCCAGCGTCGAATCGAGGAAGGCGCCGAACTTGCCGGTCGTTCCCTTAATCCGCGCGAGCGTGCCATCCAGCATGTCCGTCAGCACGAAGCCGGTGCAGACCATGACGCCCGCGAACAGATGGCCGGTCGGGAACAGCCACAGCGCCCCCGCAGACATGCCGATCGTGCCGATGATCGTGAGCGCGTTCGGAGTCACCGGCGTCCGGGCGAGGGCCTGGCCAACCGGCGTGAGCACGCGGGCAATGGCTGGCCGCAGGACTTTTAGCATGGCGGCTTGATCCTACTGGCGGCCGGCACCCGGCCTGCCTGGCGTTGGTTACTGACCTGTTAAGTCGGCTGGCCTCGCCCGACCCGGCAGCGGGACGGCTGAGGCACGCCCGTCACCCTACCGATCTCGGGTAGCAGCGATGTCTCCGCTCGGTCATGACAGACCGGACCGCTGGTAATCATTCCGGCCAGGGTCTTGTCTACATCGACCAGCAGGTAAAGGCTGGGCGTGCGGCAGCGGACCAGACGGCAACAAGCCGTACGGCCGCGCGGCACTGCCGGCACCGGGCGCGCACCGCTCCCGGATGAAAAAGGCACAAGGACAACAGGCAAGGACGGGACAGGGTAAGTACCTAACTCAGCGCTCAGGAGGCGATGCGGATGGCGGAGAAGTCTCACGCAGCGGGAGCCGCCGGCCGGACATCAGTGGCCGGCCAGCCCGAAAGCGTGCGGAACGTGGTGCTGGTCGGCCACTCGGGAGCAGGAAAGACAACGCTGGCTGAGGCCCTCCTGGTCACGACCGGCACGATTCAGCGCGAAGGCCGGGTCGAGGACGGCAGCACCGCCAGCGACTTTGACGAGGTCGAGATCAGGCAGGGCCGCTCGGTCAACCTGACGCTTGTGCCGTTCGTGCACGAGGGCGTCAAGGTGAACTTGCTGGACACCCCCGGCTATGCCGACTTCACCGGCGACCTGCGGGCTGGCCTGCGGGCCGCGGATGCCGCCCTGTTCACGGTCTCGGCCGCGGACGGCGTCGACGGACTGACCCAGATGCTCTGGGATGAGTGCGCTGCTGTCGGGACGCCTCGCGCTGTCGTGATCACCAAGATCGACCACCAGCGCGGCGACTTCGAGGAGGCGCTGGCTGCCTGCCGGGCCGCGTTCGGCGATTCGGTCGCGCCGCTGTACCTGCCCGTCTCAGACGGCCAGGGCAACGTCCAGGGTCTCGTCGGGCTGCTGTCGCAGCGCTTCTACGACTACTCGGGTGGCAAGCGCGCCGACGCCGACATACCGGCCGCCCAGGCCGACCGGGTCGAGGAGGCCCGCGGCTCGCTGATCGAGGCGATCATCCAGGAGAGCGAAGACGAGTCCCTGATGGACTCCTACCTGTCCGGTGCGGACCTGGACGTCAAGGGCCTGATCGAGGACCTGGAGAAAGCCGTCGCGCGCGGCAGCTTCTATCCGGTGCTCGCGTCATCTGCCCCGCACCACATCGGCATGGAGGAACTGCTCGAGGTCATCACACAGGCGTTCCCCTCCCCGGCGGAGCATCCACTGCCGGCCGTGACGACGGCGGACGGCAAGCCCGTCAGCGGGCTGGCGACCGACCCGGATGGGCCGCTGCTGGCCGAGGTCGTCAAGACGACGTCCGACCCCTATGTCGGCCGGGTGAGCCTGGTCCGGGTGTTCTCCGGGACCCTGCGCCCGGACGCTGTCGTGCACGTGTCCGGCCACGGCCGCGAGGCCAGCGGGCACGCCGATCACGACGAGGACGAGCGGGTCGGCGCGATTACCTCTCCGCTTGGCAAGCAGCAGCGCCCGATGGCCAGCTGCCCGGCAGGTGACATCTGCGCGGTGGCCAAGCTCAGCACCGCGGAGACCGGCGACACCTTGTCCGACAAGGAGAAGGCGCTGCTCATGGAGTCCTGGGCGATGCCGGAGCCGCTGCTGCCGATCGCCATCCAGGCCAAGTCCAAGGCCGACGAGGACAAGATGTCGCAGGCGCTCGCCCGGCTGGTGGCGGAGGACCCGACCCTGCGGCTGGAGAACAACGCCGAGACCCACCAGCTCGTGCTGTGGTGCATGGGCGAGGCACACACCGACCTGCTGCTTGACCGGCTGTCCACCCGGTATGGCGTGGCAGTCGAGCAGGTAGACCTCCGGGTGCCGCTGCGCGAGACGGTCGCAGGGAAGGCCCACGGCCTCGGCCGCAACGTCAAGCAGTCCGGCGGGCACGGCGAGTTCGGCATCTGCCACGTCGAGATCGAGCCGCTGGGCTCTGGCGGCGGGTTCGAGTTCGTCGACAAGATCGTTGGCGGGGTCGTGCCTCGCCAGTACATTCCGTCAGTGGAGAAAGGCGTCCGGGCTCAGATGGAGCAGGGCGTGCTGACGGGCTACCCGATGGTCGACATCAGGGTCACGCTGTTCGACGGCAAGGCGCACTCGGTCGACTCCTCGGACATGGCATTCCAGAAGGCCGGCCGCGCAGCGCTGAAGGACGCGGCCACCAAGGCGCACGTCCAGCTGCTCGAGCCGGTCGACGAGGTCTCCGTGCTCGTCGCGGACGACTACGTCGGCGCGGTCATGTCCGACCTGTCGTCCCGGCGTGGCCGGGTACTCGGTACCGAGTCAGTGGCGGGCGGCCGCACGCTCGTGAAGGCCGAGATCCCCGAGCTCGAGGTCACCAGGTACGCGATCGACCTGCGTTCGATGTCACACGGCACTGGCTCGTTCACGCGCAGTTACCTGCGTTACGAGCCCCTGCCGTCGCACCTCGCGGAGAAGGTCGCGGCTTCTCAGCAAGGCTGATTGCGGGCGCCTTACGTAGTCCTAGTGGGGCGCACGCCAACCCGGGCACCCCGGTCGACCACACGAAACGGTCGACCGGGGTCCCGGCTCGCCGCCCGCCAGCTGTGCGCAGAGTCCCAAAAGCAATAAAGACCGCATAACGGCCGCACCTCAGCTCAGCTCCCGCGACGTTTCACGGATTTCGTGCACTTTGGCGTCCCGCTTGTCCCGATATGCCGGTTCGAGATCCGTGAAATGCGGAAGCTGATGCCGCGCGGGCCGGGACGGGCGAGAGCGAGGCAGCCGTTTACCGCCGTTTGGCTGCCTCGGTCTTGCCTGGCGCGGCCCGCAACGTTGCCCGTTCCCGCTCCCTTAGGGCTTTGGGGCTTTGTCGGCCGGCCAGGCGTCGGCTAGGACGGTGCGGGTATCGGCGAGCAGCTGGGGAAGGACCTTCGTCCGGCCGACGACTGGCATGAAGTTGGCGTCGCCGCCCCAGCGGGGAACGACGTGCTGGTGCAGGTGCGCCGCGATGCCTGCGCCGGCCACGCCGCCCAGGTTCATGCCGATGTTGAAGCCCTGGGCTTGCGAGGCGTCGCGCAGCGCGGTCATCGCGCGCTTGGTGAACTCTGCGAGCTCGTCGGTCTCGGGGCCGGTGAGGTCGGTGTAGTCGGCGATGTGCCGGTACGGGACGACCATCAGGTGCCCGCTGTTGTAGGGGTACAAGTTCAGCACCGCGTACACCGCCGCGCCGCGGGCGACGATCAGGCCGTCAGCGTCGGAGAGCTTGGGGATCGCGCAGAACGGGCACTCGACGGCGCTGCCACCGGCCGGCTTGCCCTCGCCCTTGATGTAGGCGAGCCGATGCGGCATCCACAGCCGCTGGAAGCCGTCGGGCGCGATCTGGTAGACGTCCTCGAGCACTACGTCGCGGCCCGCCGGCGTGCCCTCCTGGCCTGGGTCGAGATCCTCCGGTCCCGGTACGTGATCGGGCATAGGCGTCAGACCTGGACCCGGCTAGCCACGGCTCCGGTGATCTCGGCGATGGCGTCGACGACGGGCACGCCGTTCTTCTGCGTGCCGTCGCGATACCGGAAGGACACCGCCCCGGCCGCCACGTCGTCGTCACCGGCCAGCAGCATGTAGGGCACCTTCTGCCGCTGCGCGGTGCGGATCTTCTTCTGCATCCGGTCGTCGCTCGTGTCCACTTCGACCCGGATCCCGTGCTCGCGCAACCGGGTCGCGACGCTCTGCAGGTAGGCGGAGTGCGCGTCGGAGATCGGGATGCCGACGACCTGGACCGGCGCCAGCCAGGGCGGGAACGCGCCGGCGTAGTGCTCGACCAGGATGCCGAAGAACCGCTCGATCGAGCCGAAGAGCGCCCGGTGGATCATGTACGGCCGCTGGCGGCTGCCGTCGGCGGCCTGGTACTCGATGCCGAACCGGCCCGGCTCCTGGAAGTCGACCTGCAGCGTCGACAGCTGCCAGCGGCGGCCGATCGCGTCCTTGACGTGCACGTCGATCTTCGGCGCGTAGAAGGCGCCCTCGCCGTCGGCTATCACGTACTGCAGACCGGATTTGTCCAGCGCGTACTTGAGCGCCGCCTCGGCCTTGTCCCACTCGGCGATCTCGCCGACGAACTTGTCCGGGCGGGTGGAGAGTTCCGCCTCGAACTCGGTCAGGCCGTAGTCGCGGAGCAAGCCGACGACGAAGTCGAGCAGGCTCGCCAGCTCGTCCTGCAGCTGGTCCGGCGTGCAGAAGATGTGCGAGTCATCCTGGGTGAAGCCGCGCGCCCTGGTTAGTCCGTGCACCACGCCGGACTTCTCGTACCGGTACACAGTGCCGAACTCGAACAGCCGGAGCGGCAGCTCGCGGTAGGACCGGCCGCGCGATGCGTAGATCAGGATGTGCATCGGGCAGTTCATCGGCTTGGGGTAGTACTTCGCGCCCTCCAGCTCCATGGGCGGGTACATCCCCTCGGCGTACCACTCCAGGTGGCCGGAGGTCTCGAACAGATTCGACTTGGTGAGGTGGGGGGTGTAGACGAACTCGTACCCCGCCTGCTCGTGCCGCTTGCGCGAGTAGTCCTCCAGCGCCTTGCGGACGACTCCGCCCTTGGGGTGGAAGACGGGCAGCCCGCTGCCGATCTCGGTGGGGAACGAGAACAGGTCGAGCTCGGCGCCGAGCTTGCGGTGATCCCGCTTCTCGGCTTCCTCCAGAAGCCTGAGGTGCTCGTCCTGAGCGTCGCGGGACGGCCAGGCGGTGCCGTAGATCCGCTGCAGCTGCGGGTTCAGCTCGCTGCCCCGCCAGTACGCACCGCCAGTGCGCATCAGCTTGAAAGCCGGGATGTTCCTGGTCGTCGGCAGGTGCGGGCCCCGGCACAGATCCTTCCAGATCAGCTCGCCGTTACCGGAGTCCAGGTTGTCGTACATGGTCAGCTCGGCCCCCCCGACCTCGACCGATTCGCCGGAGTCACCGAGCGCTGAGCCGTCGGCCGAGCCGCCAGCGCGGCCCTTGATGCCGATCAGCTCGAGCTTGTAGGGCTCGTCGGCAAGCTCCGCGCGAGCCTGCTCGTCGGTGACGACCCGACGGCTGAACCGCTGGCCCTGCTTAACGATCTGGCGCATCTTCTGCTCGATCGACTTCAGGTCGTCGGGAGTGAACGCCGCCGGCACGTCGAAGTCGTAGTAGAAGCCATTCTCGATGGGCGGGCCGATGCCGAGCTTGGCCGCCGGGAAGAGATCCTGGACAGCCTGCGCCATTACGTGCGCGGTGGAGTGCCGCAGGATGTTCAGGCCGTCAGCAGAGTCGAGCGCGACGGGTTCGACTGAGTCGCCGTCGGCGAGCGGCGCTGCCAGGTCGCGGAGCTCGCCATTGACCCTGGCGGCGATCGCGGTGGTATCGGGATCGCGGTCGGCCAGCGCCCGGCCGGCCGTCGTGCCCTCTTCCACCACGTGCTCGCTTCCGGCGAGTGTGATGTGAAGCTTGTCGGCAGGCACGGGCTGGCTCCTTCATGTGGTGGTCTGGTCCGCGACCCCGTCCCGGCCGCGATGTCGAGGCACGTGGAAAGGGTTGCCCCGTGCCTCGATGCTACCGACGCCAGCCTCGGGCTAGTTCGACGTGGGGCTGGTAGACGGCGTCTGGCTGCCGCGCGCGACCGTCACCAGGGTGCCGTAGTTCATGTACTTCCAGATGAACTTGGCATTGCTCCACGGCAGCTCGACGCAGCCGAGGCTCTGCGGGAAGCCGTACGACCCACGGCTGAAGTAGTGCACGGCCTCGCCGGACCGGAAGTAGGAGACGTAGTACACCGGGTCGGCGTACTTGCTGCCATCCGGGTTCTTCCCCTTCATGATCTGGTAGTAGTACCTCAGGTAGACGGGGGCCGTACCCAACGTTGTCGGCGCGGCGGCGATCCCGGTGTTGGCCAGGGACTTCATGATGACCTTGCCGTCGTGCCAGACCGTCAGCGTTTCAGGGTTGCCCTCACGCGCCAGCGCGTAGGTGTAACCGTGCGTGTTGACCTGGTTGGCTGCCACTGCCTTGAGCAGATCGCTCCAGACCTCCGGTCCGGGAACGCCGTCGACCGCCAGGCCCTCGTTAGCCTCGAACCCCATCACCGCCCCCTTGAGCATGAGGCTGTCGGCTGATCCGTTCTGCCAGAACTTGTGGAGCTCGTTCGGGTAGCCGGAGTCCCAGCTGTAGGTGCCCTGCGGCGGGTCGTATGCGGCGGCGATCTGCCCGGCCCTGTCGGTTGCCGCCGGCACCGTTGCGCCGGGTGACGCAGTCCAGGTCAGCGGCAGATAGCCGAGCTGGGCGAGGAGCTCGGCCAGCCGGGCAGTCCGGTAGGTGCCGGTCGTGAACTTCAGCTTGACCGTCTTGGCCAGCAGTGCGCCGTGCGCGGACCGTACGCCAAGCGGACCGCCGGGGATCGTGACGTGCACGCGGGTCTGCTGCTTGAAGCCGCTGGTGGGCACGAACTCCAGCGCGGTCGTCCCGGCTCCCTGCCAGCTGCCTGCGACGTCCGGCTTGATCCGCGGCAGCGGCGAGCTTTCGGAGACGGGAGCCGAGAACTGAATCTTGATGTCGGTGGCACCGCTGACTCCGGTGGCATCGCTGGCGGGAGTCGCTGCCAGCAGGTGCAGCGGGCCGGACGGCACCGGCGATGACGTCGCGCCGCTCCCCTTGCTGCCGGTGCTTCCGGAGGACGTGGTGTCCCTGGACGACTGAGCCGACGCATGCGTGAGCGCGACCCACACGCCTGCGACCAGGATGAGGACGATTACGCCGCCGATCGCTGTGATCCGCCCGCGCAAATGCGTCAGTGAGAACAACGGGTGACTCCCTCGCTCGCCGTCATTGCCCGGCCAGACGCAGCGGGCGGTAACAGAGGCCTGCCTGATGTATACCAGCACATCAGGAGAATTCGACTCTAGATGGACTGAGTAGTACCTAGGGCGGTGACGAGGTTAAGAAACGGATACAGGTTGCGACCTGCGGCCGAGCCGCCCAAACCCGGACATGGCGCCGCCCGGCACCGCATCGTCGCGGTGCCGGGCGGTGGTCAGCTGGCCTCCAGGCCATCCGGGCTCAGCCGTCGACGGTGACCAGGCTGCCGTAGGTCAGGTAGGGATAGGCTCGCACAGCGTCGTTGTAGGGCAGCTCAACGCAGCCCAGGCTCTGCTGGTAGCCGTATCCGGGGCGGGCGAAGTAATGCACGGCGTCGCCCCCGTTGAAGTAGGACACCCACTGCACTGGGTCTGAGTAGTGGCTACCGTCCGGGTTGGTTCCGCTCATGATCGTGAACCGGTACTTCGCATAGACCGGGAACGTGCCGTTGACAGTCGGTGCCGACGGTATGCCGGTGTTGGCAAGGGTGCGCATGGCGAAGTGCCCGTTGTGGTAGATGGTCAGCGTCTCCGGTGATCCCTTGTTGGCGACGGCGTAGGTATAGCCGTTCGTATTCTGCTCGCCGCTCTGCTGGGCGAGGATGAGGGCGCGCCAGAACTGCGGCGTGAGGCTCCCGTCGACCGTCATGTTGTGTTCCGACTCGAACGCCATCACCGCGCCTCGCAGGAGCACATTGGGTTGGTTCGGGTTCCACATGCGCCGGAGCATGGACGGGTAGCCGGAGTCGAAGTTGAACGTGCCCAGCGGCGGGTCATATGCGACGCCGGCAGCAGTAAGGCTGGCGGGGGCGGACTGTGCCATGGCGGCTGACACCCTGGCAGCGCCGCCATAGGCCGGCGCGAATGTCATCGGCAGGTAACCCTGGTCAGTGAGCATCTCGGCGAGCGCCAGCTGGCTGTAGCCGCTGGTGGTGAAGTGCTGCGTCGCCGGTGCACTGAGGAGCGCGCCGGTTGCCGACCTGATGCCGGCCGGAATGTCCACCGTCACCCGCGTGGACGGACCGAACGGCGTGGCCGGCGTGAAGACCAGGGAGTTGCCCTCCGCGCTCCAGTAGCCCGGAACCTGCGGATTGAGCCGCGGTTTTGGTGAGTTGGCAGCCACTGGCGCGGAGAAGTTGATGACGATCGGGTACGCGCCGTCGACGTTCCTGGTCCTGTTGGCCGGGGTGACCGAGGTAAGGCGGATGTGACCGATAGGCACCGGGCCGTTGCTGGCTCGCGGGCTGGATTTCCCGTGTCCTGATTGCGTCACCGCATAGGCCGCGCCGGCCGCCACCACGGCTACTATCGCGGTGCCGATCAGGAGGACCTTGGCGTTGGGCCGTCCGCTCCTGCTGGGCGCAGCCGTCCCGGCTGGCGGGCCTCCGGGTGGTCGCCCACCGGGTCCGCCCGGCCCTCCGCCCGTGTTCGGTTCCCCGCTGCTACCGCTCCCAGCGTTAGTGCGTGCCGGGCCGCCCGGGTTATCGCCGCCCTCAGGCCCACCGACGCCTGATTGATTACCGGGCTGTTTCACTCCGAACACGCCAAATCCCCCGTCCCATGGCATGACCAGTCGACACAGCCTCCAGGTGGATTCTGTGCGGACCATGCTAGTTACTCAGCGTTACGTGCGTACCCGAGCTGGAAGCTAGCAAAGCCATGAGTCTTGCAAACGATCCGTAACGAGAATCCCCAGTCCAACAGGGGTTTCCAGCGGCACGGACGGTTGCGGAGCCCGCCTGCCGACGTGACCGGCGGTCGGCTACTGAATGTGACCGGTCTCGAACTCTAGCCCGGTGTCCCAGCCCTGGATCTGCGTCTGCTCACCCAGGTTCGTCACAGTGGCCACCCGCAGTCGCGCATCGCCGACCCGCCAGACGGCGATCTGGATCGCCGGGTACGGCAGCCCGCTCAGGTGTGGCAGCCAGACTACGACCAGGACCCCCCGATGATCTTGACTGGCCGCGCCCGCTCGATAGTGCATTGGTGTGATGGGCAGCGGAGCAAGATCAGGAGGCAGGATTCGAGGAACAAGATCAGCGGCGAGAAGATTGGAACAGCGACGAGACGGAAGGGAAGCTGACAGCTGACCCTGAAAGATGAGGTGATCGCCTCATGAGCGGGTACCGGCTGTTTGGTTACGTTGCCAGCAGTGATCTCACTGCGACGAAATGAGGCAGCCATGACACTGCAGAGCAGGTTCTTCGCCCTGACGTACGACCGCCAGATGACCAAGGTGGAGAAGGCAGGGCTGCGCGCCTACCGAGAAGGGCTGCTCGCCGGCGCGGCCGGCCAGGTGCTTGAGATCGGCGCCGGGACGGGGTCGAACCTGCGCTTCTACGGCCCGGCCGTCGAGTCGCTGACCCTGACCGAGCCCGAGATCCCCATGCTCCGCCGCCTGCAGCGCAAGGCCGGTGAACAGGCGCCGGCGGCCACGGTGCTGCGCGCACCGGCGGAGGACCTGCCGTTCGAGGATGACTGTTTCGATGTGGCGGTCTCGACGCTGGTGCTGTGCGGGGTGGACGACCAGCCGCGGGCGCTGCGGGAGCTGCGGCGGGTGCTGCGGCCCGGCGGCCAGCTGCTGTTCATCGAGCACGTACGCGCCACCGACAGCCACCTGGCGCGTTCGCAGGACCGCATGAACGGGATCAACCGGTTCGTGGTCGGCTGCGACTGCAACCGCCCGACGCTCGACTCCATCGGTGACGCAGGTTTCACCGTCACGCGTGTCGAGCACACGACGATGCCAAAGGTCCCCAAGTTCGCCAGCCCGGTCATCGTGGGCAGCGCCAGGGTTCCGGTTCCTGCAGCGGCGCCGTCCCTGGACACGCAGCTCAGCGGGGGAAACCGGTCATGACTATCGCGACCGCAGGGTGCCGCCGCCCGGACCGGAGACGACCGGGTACCAGCCCTACGACA
>Ga0335073_10012288_pt1 | contig 12028 bp, 10 predicted proteins | sample Lox_Sample_22_FD_207093 | JGI IMG/M metagenome (GOLD analysis project Ga0335073, IMG submission 207093) | Soil microbial communities from Loxahatchee National Wildlife Refuge, Florida, United States - Lox_Sample_2.2 | ecosystem: Environmental > Terrestrial > Soil > Wetlands | place: USA... | reverse complement strand
AGCGAGAAGACCTTCGCCTGGATCGCGCGCTGCGCCGATGGCTGGCTGACCACACCCGGCGAGACCGACCTCGACGCCAAGGTCGCGCTGCTGCACCGGGCCTGGCAGGCGGCCGGCCGCGACGGCCGGCCCCGGGTCACGGCCCTGGCCGGCAGGCCCGATCCCGGTCTGCTGGCGCACTGGGCCGAGATCGGGGTGACCGAGGTGGCGTTCGGCCTGCCGGACCGCTCGCCCGACGAGGTCGCCGGCTACCTCGGCCGGCTGGCCGGGCGGCTGGGCCTGCCCGGGCGCGATCCGGCCAGGCCGGCGCGTCGTTGACGGAGCTCATGGGAAGGGTTAGCGTGACGGAACTTTGATCACGACCGGCGTGACCGCCTGCGCCGCGACCTCTGGCGGTTGGCGGGCATCAGGCAGCGTGCGGAGCTACTCGTCGCCCGGCTAAGCCGGTGAGGTCACCGGGCCGCCCACGGCTGCGGCGAGGACGCGGCGGAACTCCACCGAGACGCGGTCGGCCCTGGTGTGCAGCTCCGCCGCGGGGTCGAGCGGGAACTCCAGGCCGGACAGGGCCCGCCGCTGCAGGTCCAGGTCTTCCTCGAAGATCGACATCTCGTACTTCGCGGCGCTCTCGGCCTGTCCGGGGTCGGCGAGGCCGGGGCCGGTAACGCTCTGGTAGACCCGGCAGGCTCGCTCGTCCTCCGGCGTCACGCTGAACGCCAGGAACTGCCAGCCTTCGGCGTCGAGGTACTCCAGGAGCAGGGTCGCGGTCAGCGGTGCCTGATACCGGTAGGTCATCCGGCGCCGCTGGACCGCGGGCCGGGAACCGTCGAGCACGGCCGGGTCGGTGAGGTTGGTGAACGTGTGCTCGCGCACCGCGCTGAAGGACAGCCCGTCCCGCGCCACGTCGGCCCGCGGGATGGGCTCGGGGCCCGCGCCTCCGATCGTGGCCGCGTGCACGAACGGAAGGTGGGCCTCGTCGAGGAAGTTGTCGATCAGGATCGCCGCGTTGGCCTCCACCCGCAGCGCCGGGAGCCGGACGGTGGCGATGTCCTCGCCCGCCAGCGACGCCAGCGGCCCGCCGGGCACCAGATCGGGCAGCGGAGCGCGCGGCGGCAGCGGCGCCAGCCACACCAGGCCGTCTCGCTCGGCGACCTCCGCCGGGCGGCGCAGGGCGGCGCGCTCGGGAATCTGCGCGGCGTCGCCCAGCGCCGGGATGTCCACGCACCGGCCGTCGGGGGAGAACCGCCAGCCGTGATACGTGCACTGGAGCGTGCCCTCGCTGACCGACCCGGCCGACAGCCGCGCCCGGCGGTGCGGGCAGGCGTCGGCGAACGCCGCGACGGCGCCGCCGAGGCGGGCCAGCGCCCAGCCCTGGCCGGCCACGCGGGCCGCCACGGGCTCCTCCCCGACGTCGCAGGACAGCGCCACCGGATGCCAGAACTCCGCCAGCGCCGGGTGCGCGTTGGTGAACTCGCCAGACGTCATGCCCCCATCATCACCCATGCCACGGCCGGGCGGACTCGGCCACGGTCGGCCGGAATCCGGCATTCATTCCTCAACGAGACCGATAGTGGCGGGTCTGGCAGACGCACGGTGGACGGGGCGCGGGGCAGACCGCCGCCAGGCGCACCGCCTCGCCGAAGGGCTGGAGCAGCATCGCAGGTATTGCTGCGGGTACCTTCAGCCGCCAGTCAGGTGCCCTGACTAGTTTCGGAGCCGAGCGCCACCTCCCAGTCGATGCTGGGGACGGCTGGCGAGGTGCGCGCTGCGATCTGAACCGGCCGTCGCGCGGCTGCGAACTGAACCGGCCGTGCCGCGGCATTTACGGACGCGAGCCGGGGAATCGGTCACCCTCGCGCGCCGGCTGCGGCTGTCCCGAACGCTCTGCCGCTCGCCGGGTCGTCTCCGGCCCCGATCTGGCCGCCCCCAGAATACGTTTATATCCGGCATATCGGGCCGGCCTCGGCCCAAAGCGCGGGCTCGGGCAATAGCGTGAATGGTCCATTACGGTGAAAACAGTGACAGCAATGGTCCTTTCGTGCTAAAAAATCCGCCCGTCCGAAACCCAGCGGCCCTCGCCGTGGGCAGCGCGGGCCCAGTGGCGCGGCCGGGTGGTGCCGCCCTCGCCGTGGGCAGCGCGGGGCCAGCGGCGCGGCCGGGTGGTGCCGCCCTCGCCGTGGGCAGCGCGGGGCCAGCGGCGCGGCCGGGTGCGGGTCCAGCGGCGCGGCCTGGTGCGGGCCAGCGGCGCGCAGCGCTGGTTACCGGCCGAGGGACGCGGCCTCCTCGCGGACGGCGGGCATCACGGTCTGCGCGAACGCGGCCAGGTTGGCGCCGGCCTCGTCCGGGGTCAGGTCGCCGAAGGCCAGGGTGACCTCGCAGTAGTTCACCGGGGCCCGGCGGACCTGCTCGATCAGCGCGTCCCTGACGGTCTGCGCGGTGCCGGCCAGGGAGTTGCCGTTGGCGAGCGTGCGGTCGGTATCGAACGCGGCGTCGACCTGGTGGTTGCCGTGGTCGTGCCACAGCTTGGTCAGCTGGCGCAGGTACACGTCGCTGGCCTTGCGGAACCGCTCCACCGCGCCGGCGTCGGTGTCGCCGATGAAGATGCGGGTCGCGACGCCGATCCGGGGCGGCGGGGCGGTCGCGGCGTCCTGACGCGATCGCCACGCCGTCCAGTAGGTGCCGGCGGCGCCGGTGAACTCCCCGCCATTCCAGCGGCCGACGAAGTTGACGTTGTTCGCGCCCGCCCATTCGGCGGAGGCGGTGTTGGAGGAGGCGTACCACAGCGGGGGATGCGGCTTCTGCACCGGGCCGACCGACAGCTCGGCGTCGTAGTCTCGCAGCACGGTCCCGCTGTGCCGCAGCCGGCCCGTGGCCAGCGCCCGGATGACCAGCTCGAGCGTCTCGGCGTAGATGGCCTTGGCCTGCGCGGGATCGACGCCGAAGTGCGCCAGCTCGTAAGGGCTGACCCCGCGGCCCACCCCGACGTCCAGCCGGCCGCCGGTGAGCTGGTCGAGCACCGCGATCTCCTCCACCAGGCGCATCGGCTCGTAGGCGGGCAGCACGTGCACCAGCGCCCCGATCCGCATCACCGACGTGCGCTGGCTCAGCGCGGCCAGGAACAGGTTCGGCGACGGGCACACCGACAGCGGGGTGCCGTGGTGCTCGGTCACGTGATAATGCCCGAACCCGGCCGCCTCGGCCGCCACCGCGAAGTCGAGCCGGTGCGCGATCACCCGGCCCGGCGTCGAATCCCCCAGGTCAAACGAATCGAAGATCCCGAAAGCAAAGGTCATGGCCGTCCGTTCGCCTGCTCGAGCTCGCGGTCCTGCACGTATCAGCCAGTATCGGCCGCGGCCGGTGGTCTCCGGCAGTGCCTATTGCCGGAAGGCGTCGCGGAACTGCGTCACCGCCTCGGCGGGCGGCAGCGCGGTCTGGCCGCGTCCGGGACGTCGAAACAATCATCCCCAACGCTCACCGCGCCACCTGCCTGGTCTCGCCCGGCCGGCCGGGTCCGCGCGTCGCGGGCTGGTCAGATCACGCGGGCCGCGATCTGCCGCGCGGTCGCCCTTATGGCCGGCCCCAGCTGGCTGACCAGCTCGGTCATGGCGACCGGGGACCACGGGATCGCGACGTTGACGGCGGCGACGACCTCGCCCGAGCGTGAGCGCACGGGCGCGGCGACCGACCGCAGGGCGTTCTCGAGTTCCTCGTCGTTGACGGCCACGCCGGTGCGGCGCACCTGTTCCAGCTCGGCGAGCAGGGCCGCCTTGCTGGTCAGGGTCCGGGGCCCGCGCTGGACGAGGTCGATGCGGTCGAGGATCTGGTCGAGATCGTGGCGGGGCAGGAAGGCGAGCAGGGCCTTGCCGGTCGCGCTGCAGTACGAGGGCAGCCGCGAGCCGACGTGCAGGGTGAATTCGAGGTGGTGGTAGCGGCCGGGCCGCCCCCGCACCCGGTCTATGAGGATCACGTCGGTGTCGTCGCGGATGGCCAGGTTCGAGGTGTGGCCGGTCATCTCGGTGAGCCGCCGCAGATGCGGCGACGCGATCTCGCGCAGCTCGAGCGACCCCAGCATCGAGAAGCCCAGGTCCAGGACGCGCGGGCCGAGGCGGTACTTGCGCGTCGAGGTGTCCTGCTGGAGATAGCCGAGCGTGGCGAGGGTGGCCACGTAGCGGTGGGTCGTGCTGCGGGTGAGGTCGAGCTTGCGGCCCAGTTCGCTGATGCCGAGGGCCGGCCGGTCCGGGGTGAACGCGCCGAGGACCGCCAGGCCGCGCTCGAGTGACTGCGAGAACCCGGGGTCGCCGGCTACCTGTCGCATGTCCCAGATATTAGAACAGCGTATTGATAATTGAACAGGTCCCTCCGCCGCGCCGCCGGGCACCGGAGCCGAGACGGGCCGCGTCCGGGCGCCGCCCGACAGCCGGCGAAGGTCAGCTTGATGCGGACCAAAGTCCCTACTGCCGGCGGCGCCCCGAGGGTGGCCTGAAGACAGGAGGTGAGTTCTATGGCTGGACTGATGAGGCGTGAGCCGGTCGGCGAGGTAGCCGACTTCTTCGGCCGCTTCGACCACATGTTCGACGAGTGGACGCGGCTGTTCCCGCTGCGGACGCTGGGGTTCGCACGGTGGCCGGACGTGGACAGCATGCTGCGCGTCGAGGAGTTCCGGGAGAACGGGACCCTTGTCGTGCGGGCGGACCTTCCCGGCATCGACCCGGAGAAGGATGTCGAGCTGACCGTCTCGGACGGCATGCTGCACATCGAGGCCGAGCGCCGCGAGGAGGAGAAGAAGGAGGACAAGGGCTACCTGCGCCAGGAGCTGCGCTACGGCTCGGTGTCCCGGACGCTGCCGCTTCCCGAGGGGGTGACCGAGTCCGACATCAAGGCGACCTACAAGGCCGGGATCCTGGAGGTCCGGATCCCCATGCCGAAGCCGGAGCCTGCCAAGAAGATTCAGATCGCCAGGTCCTGAACGGGGCCGGGCCGGATGGCGTCTGCGGGCTCGCACCCGTACGGCGCCATCCGCGGCAACGGGGGGTTAGGGGCGGTCCGCGCCGGGATCCCGGGACGCGGGCGCCCTCCCGGGAGGTAGAGCCATGATGATCTTCAATGACCGGACGGACGCGGGGCGGAAGCTGGCCGTGCGGCTGCGGCACCTGCGCGGAGAGCATGCGGTGGTGCTCGGCCTGCCGCGGGGCGGCGTCCCGGTCGCCGCCGAAGTCGCAAGGGAGCTCGGGGCGCCGCTGGACGTGATCGTGGTGCGCAAGCTGGGCGTGCCGTTCCAGCCGGAGCTGGGGATGGGTGCCGTCGGCGAGGGCGGGGTCCGGGTCATCGACCCCGAGACCGTCGCCGGGGCCGGGGTCACCGAGGCAGGGCTGGCGGTTATCGAGGCCCGGGAGCGGGCGGAGGTCGCCCGGCGTGCGCTGCGGTACCGCGGCGGCAGGCCGCGGGTCCCGCTGTCGGGCCGGGTGGCCGTGATCGTCGACGATGGCATCGCGACCGGGTCAACGGCCCGGGCGGCCTGCCGGATCGCCCGCGCGGCCGGCGCCGCGCGGGTGGTGCTGGCCGTACCGGTGGCGCCGCCCCGGTGGCAGGACACGATCGGGGCGGACGCCGATGAGCTGATCGCCGCCGCCACCCCGGCGTACTTCTACGCGATCGGGGAGTTCTACCGGGACTTCTCGCAGACGTCCGACGAGCAGGTCGCCGCCTGCCTGGCAGAGATGGCAGCGCGAGAGCTCGGGCCGCCGGCCGAGCGCGCCGCGCTGGAACACGGCGAGGCGCCGGAACTGCGCGCCGCGCCGGCGCCCGCCGCGATCGCCTCGCCCGATGCGGATCCGCCCGGCGACGACGTCGTGGAGGTCGCCGACGGAAGCGTCCGGCTGCCGGGCCTGCTGAACATACCCGGCGACGCGGCCGGGCTGGTGGTGTTCGCTCACGGCAGCGGCAGCAGCCGGCACAGCCCGCGCAACCAGTACGTCGCGTCGGTGCTGCGCCAGGCGGGCCTGGGAACGCTGCTGCTTGACCTGCTCACCGCCGACGAGGAGCTGGACAGGGCGAAGGTGTTCGACGTCGGGCTGCTGGCCCGGCGGCTGGCCGCCGCCACCCGGTGGCTGCGGTCCCAGCCCGCCGCGGCCGGCCTGCCGGTGGGCTACTTCGGTGCCAGCACCGGCGCGGCGGCCGCGCTGCTGGCCGCCGCCGAGCCCGGGGCCGGCATCGCCGCCGTGGTCTCGCGCGGCGGCCGTCCCGATCTCGCCGGCGCCGCGCTGCGGTCGGTGCGGGCGCCGACGCTGCTGATCGTCGGCGGCGATGACTGGGCCGTGCTCGACCTCAACCGGCGCGCCCAGGCCGAGCTGCGATGCGAGAACGACCTCGCCGTGGTGCGGGGCGCCAGCCACCTGTTTGAGGAGCCGGGAACCCTCGCCGCGGCGGCCGCGCTCGCCCGCGACTGGTTCACCGGCAACCTGAACGCCATTCGCCATACGGCGGCGTCCGCAAGAGGCCGTTAGTCCCTAGATTCAGGTAGGCACTGCCCTGCCGGACCGGAGGTTTCAGCGCCATTCTGGGGCCGTGTTGTGGGTCCGGCGGCATGCCAGGGAACCGGGCAGCGATCAAGCCGCCGCGCGGGAGCTGTCCGACGCGCCGTCGGCGCGGCACGGCGGACGGCCAGCGGCCCTGGCCGTGCTGTTGCTGGTGCTCTTCCTGACGTTCCTCGATAACACGGTTGTCAGCATCGCGCTCGGCAGCGTTCAGGGCGACCTGCACGCCGGAGTCACGGCCCTGCAGTGGGTCGTGAGCGCGTACGCGCTGGCGTTCGCCGCGGCGATGCTGGCCTTCGGCATGGTCGGCGACGAGTTCGGCCGCAAGCGCGTCATGCTCGCCGGGGTGGCCGTGTTCTGCGCCGGATCGGTTCTCAGCGCGCTGGCACCTAATGTGCAGGTCCTGATCGCCGGGCGGGCGGTGATGGGCCTGGGGGCCGCGGCCAGCGAGCCAGGGACGCTGTCGATGCTGCGTCACCTGTACCCGGCCGAGCGGACCCGGGCCCGTGCGGTGGGGGCCTGGACCGCGGTGTGCGGGCTGGCGCTCGCGCTCGGCCCGGTGATCGGCGGCGCGCTCGTCGGCGTCTGGGACTGGCGGGCGATCTTCTGGTTCAACCTCGCGTTCGGCGCCTGCGCGTTCGCCGCGGGCACGCTGGTGCTTCCCGAGAACGCCGACCCGGACGCACACCGGGTCGACATCCCCGGCTTCGCCTTCGGCGCGGCCGCCCTGTCCGCGCTGATCTTCGCCGTGATCAGCGCCGAGACCGCGGGCTTCGCCGATCCCGCCGTCATCGGCCTGCTGTGCGTCGCCGCGGTCGCCGGGACCGCGTTCGGCTGGTGGGAGCACCGGGCCGCGCACCCGCTGCTCGACCTCCGCTACCTGCGGGTGCCGCGGTTCCTGACCGCGAACGTGGTCGCGTTCTGCGCGTACTTCGCGACGTTCGCGGTGTTCTTCTTCACCGCGCTGTATCTCGCCGAGGTGGCCGGCTACAGCGGCTACCAGATCGCGCTGGTCTTCTTGCCGATGACCGTGGTCATGACGGCCGCGTCGCTGCTGGCCGGCCGGTGGACCGGCACCGCCGCGCCGCGCTGGTCGATCTCGGCCGGCTGCCTGGTATTCGGCACCGGCCTGCTGCTGACCGCCTTCTCGATCAGCCCGAACCCCGGATATGCCCAGCTTGCGGTGGCCCTCGCCGTCACGGGGGCGGGCGTGGGGAGCACGGTCGTCCCGATCACCTCGGCTGCCATGTCGGCCGTGCCGCCTGAGCGTTCCGGAATGGCGGCCTCGGCCACGAACACCAGCCGGGAGGCCGGCGCGGTCATCGGCGTCGCCGCGCTCGGCATGCTGGTCAACTCGCAGCTGAACGCGAGTCTCGTCGCCAGCCTGCGCCACCTGGGCATCCCGGCCAACTTCCAGGCCATAGTGATCAGCGCCATCGAGACCGGGACCCTGCCATCCAGCGGCAAGGCCGGCGGAGTCGGCCCGGGCAACGAGGCCACGCTGGTCCGCGAGGTCATCGACGCCGCGTACAGCGCGTTCTACGCGGGCCTGCACGCCGCGTTGTTCCTGTCCGCGGGCCTGGTCTTCGCCGCCGGGCTGTTCACGCTGTTCATGTTCGGCCACCGGCATCATCCGCCCGGGGCGCGGCCCGGCGGGGCACAGGGTGCTGTTGGTCCCTGACGCCAGGGAAATTGGACCCTGTAAGACTCCGCCCCGCGGGCACGATGCTCTAGGTATGACGACGAGCACCCTGAACCCCGGGATCAGCGATAGCGCCGCTCAGGCAGAGCTACCCAAAGACCGCGCGGTCCGGCTTGCCCAGTCCGGCATCGACTGGCGTGCCGCCCGGCGGACCGGGCGTGCCTGCTGCTGCACGGCCAAGCCGGCCGTGGTCGCGGTCATGCCGCCCTCGCCGGGCCGGCCGCACCAGACCGACCTGTTCCTGTGCTGGCACCACTACCGCGTGTCCCGCAAGACCCTGGACGCCGCGGGAGCGGTGGTCCTGGACATGGACGGCCTCCCGGTCACCGAGCGGGCCTGGCCGTCGGCCGCTGCCCACGCCGCCAGGTGACCTCCGCCTGGTCCTTCGCGCGGTCACAGCAGGTGCGACATCATGATCTTCACCGCTGATCGGTGGTCGACCCGCGACGCGCCAAGTTTGCCGAACCACGACCGCTGCCTTCTGGAGTACGCCCGGATGTGGCCGAGCGCCTCGGCCCGGGCGGCGGCGAGGTCGGCGCGGTCGAGTTCCGCGACGTCCTTCCCGGTCGAAGCGGCCGCGCGGACGAATTCCCGGTACCCGTGCGTCTGCGACGCCATGTTGCGCCGGCGCTGGCGCCCTGGCCGGCGAGCCTGCTCGACGAGCCGGTAGCGGCGGTCGAGCTGCGCGATCTCCGCCAGCAGCCCGTCGCGGATCTGGGCGTCCAGCGTCGCCTCGATCCGCCGGTCGGTCTCTGTTGCCCCCCGGTCGACGCCGTACACCTTGAACGCAAACGGCGTGGCCACCTCCCTGCCCGCCTGGCCGGCCAGGCGGCGCACCAGGGCGTTGAGTATCGCCTCGTAGTTGCCGGGGTGCACGCGCCGGGCCATCTCGGGCGCGAGCCGCGCGAGCACCTGGTAGGCCCCCTCGACGTCGCTGCGCGGGAGGTCGCGCTCGAGCGAGCGCCGGAGCGTTCCCGTCCCGGTCAGGTCCCAGCCATCCAGCAAGGACCGGACGTACACGCCCGTGCCGCCGACCAGGACCGGCAGGACACCCTCGGACGCGGCGAGCGACGCGAGCTCGTCCCGCGCCATCTGTGCGTACGCCTCCAGCGACAGCTTCGACGACGGCTCGGCCACGTCGAGCAGGCGGTGCTCGAACCCTCGCATCTGTGACGGCGTGACCTTGCTCGTGCCGATGTCCATGCCGGCGTATACCTGCCGCGAGTCGGCATTCAGAACGACCGGGCGCAGGCCACGCTCGGACGCGGCCTCGCACACGTCGAGCGACAGCGCGGTCTTGCCGGATGACGTCGGCCCGTAGATGACGACCGCGCGCCGGCGCCCGGGCAGCCGCCGCGTGCTGCACGTGAGGTTGCTGTACCGGTGCATGATGCCCCAGGCGAGTAGCCGCAGGCGCAGGTCCGCGCCGAGCGGGTCGCAGCGGGTAGAGATGGGCGTTCAGCGCCCGGGTCAGGAACCGGCTACCGGCTTCGGCGACGAACTCGCCGGCCAGTGCCTGGACGGCTGGTCTGGAACGTTTCCAGCCGGACTCCGGGCAGGCTGCTCATTACCACATACCCGCACCGTATTGAGCCGGGCCGGGGGCGGCAACCGGATTTCGTCTGGGTCGGCGGCGGCGGGCCGGGCGCTCAAATGCCCGGTGCCGCCGGGCAGCGGAAACGCTAGGGAGCTGGCCTGCGCGGCTCGCGCCGCGCGGTACGGGCGGCGTCGGCCGTGATCCGGCCGGCCTGGAAGGCCTCGCTCAGCTCGCGCACCGCACGGTCGCGGCCGGCGTCGCCAACCCGCAGTTCGTCGGCCGGGAAGTCCCCGGTGGCTGTGTTCATGACACGAGCGTGCCGCGTCTCGCCCGCGCGGGGGTAGTGCCGTGGATGCCTCGCGACCACTCACGCGCCCTCCGCTCCCGCGTCCCCGCCTGATGGGGCAGCCGCCGCGGGCGCGGCGGTGTGGGTGAATCCACCCCGGCGATGGCCGCGCGGCAAAAGGGGTAGGCCGGCCCCTGCCGTCGGCCTGGCAAGGCGGCGAATCTATGGCTGAGGGGCCGGAAGGCCGGCCGCTTCCCAGCAGAGAGGACGAGCCGATGTCAGCACAACTCAGCCACGAGGCAACACCCCTGCGATCGGGCATGGGCACCACCAGCCGCGCCGCCTTGCGGACCCGCCCGCGTGCTCAGCGCATCCTGATCCGCTCCTGGGAATACATCCCGGCCGTCAGGGGCACCATCCTGGCCCTGCGGTTGCTGGGTGCGCTCGTGCTGGCCACCGTGGGCATCGGCACGCTCAGCACTTCCGTCGGGTGGGGCCTGCTCAGCCTCGCGTTCGCGCTCGCGGTGCTGCCGTTCAGCCTCTGGGTGTTCACCACCGCCGCGAAGGGATGGCCGGTGCGGTGAGCCTGAGCCCGCGTTCACCCGGTCAGGCCCTTCCCCGTGCCCGATGCGGCCGAGGATGTAAGTGTTCGTGCCCCGGTAACGGAAGACCTTCCCCGGAGCCTCGAGCATCGGCGAGGCAAAGAACGCCCGGACCGGATCGCCAGGGTGATCGCCGTCAGGATCTTCCCAGCGGTAATCGTTGCCGGACGTCATCGTCAGCAGGTGACGTATGGTTATCTCATCGGTTCCCTGCGCCGCGCCAGCAGCGAAATCCGGCAGGTACGCCAGCGCGCTTTCGTCTATGTCGAGCGAACCCTCGTCCCTGGCAATGCCGATGGCGACGGCGGCGAATGTCTTTCCTACGGAATGAACGTTACGACGGTTGTCAAGTGTCGTGTGGTGCTCAAGCGGTTGCCTGCCGCGCATGTGGACGTGTATTCCCTCGACTCCGAGGTGACGTTCGCTCACCGCCAGCCGGAATGGCGTCAGCGCAGACGAATGCATGATCCACTATGGTACAGATCACCGGGCGCCGTCCTCGTAGAGGGCGGCGATCTCGGCGGCGTACCGTTCCGCGACGATGTGACGGCGTAGCTTTTGTGTCGGTGTGAGCTGGCCGCCCGCCTCGGTGAAGTCCTCGCCGAGTAGCGCGAACTTCTTGATGGCCTCCGCCTGCGACACCGCCTTGTTGGCGTCGTCGATGGCCGCCTGGAGTTCCGCCCGCAAGGCGGGATCACCGGCCAGATCTGCCACGGTCGCCGTCTCCGGCTTGCCCTGGTCGGTCTTCCACTGGGCCAGCGTCTCGGGGTCCGCGGCGATGAGCACGGCGATGTAGGGCCTCGCGTCGCCGACGACGAGGCACTCGCTGACCAGCCAGTGGGCGCGCAGCCTGTCCTCGAGCACGGCCGGGGCCACGTTCTTGCCTGCCGCGGTGACGATGATGTCCTTCTTGCGCCCGGTGATCGCGAGGAATCCGGCATCGTCGAGGGCGCCGATATCGCCGGTGTGCAGCCATCCGTCCTGGTCGATCATCTCCTTGGTGGCCGCCTCGTTGTTCCAGTAGCCCTGAAAGACCATGTGACCCTTGACCAGGATCTCGCCGTCCGGCGCGATCCGGATCGTGCAGCCCGGGATCGGACGGCCCACCGTGCCGACCCGCTGCCCGTCCGGCGTGTTGGTGTTGGTCGCCGGGCTGGTCTCGGTCAGGCCGTAGCCCTCCAGGACGGTGACGCCGCATCCGCGGAAGAAGTGCCCGAGCCGCGTGCCGAGCGGGGCGGCCGCGCTCCAGGCATACTGGACGTTGCCGCCGAGCGCGGCGCGCAACTTGCGGTAGACGAGCCGGTCGAACACCGCGTGCTTCGCCCGGAGCGCGAGACCCGGACCGCCGGCGTCCAGGGCCCGGCTGAAGGC
>Ga0335073_10012287_pt1 | contig 12028 bp, 10 predicted proteins | sample Lox_Sample_22_FD_207093 | JGI IMG/M metagenome (GOLD analysis project Ga0335073, IMG submission 207093) | Soil microbial communities from Loxahatchee National Wildlife Refuge, Florida, United States - Lox_Sample_2.2 | ecosystem: Environmental > Terrestrial > Soil > Wetlands | place: USA... | reverse complement strand
TACGGCTCGGGCGCCGATGTGCGGATCATGACTCCGGCCCTCACCGGGACGCTGCTCCCGGGCATCACCCGGGACGCGCTGCTCACGCTCGCCCCCGATCTGGGGATCCCGGCATCTGAGGGAAAGATCTCCGTGGAGCAATGGCGTGCCGGGTGCGCCTCCGGCGAGATCACCGAGGTGTTCGCGTGCGGCACCGCGGCCGTCGTTACCCCGGTCGGCACGATCAAGGGCAAGGACGGCTCCTGGACGGTCGGTGACGGCACGCCCGGGCCGGTCACGCTGCGGCTGCGCGAGCAGCTGGTCGGCATCCAATACGGCCACGTGGCCGACCCGCACAACTGGATTCACAAGATCATCTAGGAAGCGCTCCACCGAGGCGCCCATGCCTGCGGCTGGGGGCGCTCCGCCGAGGCGCCCATGCCTGCGGCTGGCCGGCGCGGTCACTCCGGTTGACGTTCGTCGGCCCGGACCACGTGGGTCGGCGGCTGGGCGCCGTTACGGTTACGCCTCCGGCATGGGCGCCTCGGCTCCGCTGGGAATCGTGCCGTCGGCTGGGATCAGCGGGGGATGCGTGGGCATGGTTTGGGGGTATTTGAGGCCGGCGCCGGTGTTGACGACTACGACCTCGTCGTTGGGGGTTAGCCAGCCGGTGGCGCGAAGCTGCTGGATGGCGGTGAAGCAGGCGGCGCCTTCGGGGCAGACCCAGGTTCCTTCGGCCCGGGCCGCCTGGCGCTGGCTGGCGATCAGCTGCTCGTCGGTCACGGCCACCGCGGTCCCGCCGGTGGCCCTGATCGCCTCGAGCACCAGGAAGCCGCCGAGCGGGTCGGGGACGGTGAGGCCGAAGGCCTCGGTCCTGGCGTCAGCCCACGGCTCGGTCGTGTCGGCCTGATACTCGAACGCGCGCACGATCGGAGCGCACCCCGCCGCCTGCACCGCGACCATCCTCGGCAGGGCCTCGCCGATCCAGCCAAGCTCCTGCAGCTCGCGCAGCCCCTTGGCGATCCCGACCAGGCCCACACCGCCGCCGGTCGGGAAGATGATGACGTCGGGCACCCGCCAGCCCAGCTGCTCGGCGATTTCGAGCCCGATCGTCTTCTTGCCCTCCAGCCGGTAGGGCTCCCGCAGCGTGGACGCGTCCAGGTACCCGGGCCGGCCCGCAACCGCGGCCCTGACGAGGCGTCCTGCGTCGTTGATGAGCCCGTCGGTCAGGTACGTCTCGGCACCCGCCGCCATGCATTCGGCCCGGGTGATCTCCGGTGCGTCGGTTGGCATCACGGCCAGGCAGGGCAGCCCGGCCCTGGCCGCGTAGGCCGCCCAGGCCGACCCGGCGTTGCCGTTCGTCGGAAGGGCCACGCCCGCGGCCCCGAGTTCGGCCGCTCGTGACACACCGACCGCCGCCCCGCGAGCCTTGAACGAGCCGGTGGGCAGCGGGCTCTCGTCCTTCATCAGCAGCCGGGGGACACCAAGCTCGGCGCCCAGGCGCTCCATCGGCAGCAGCGGCGTCATGCCCTCGCCGAAGCTGACCACGGACTTGGCCGAACTCGTCGGCAGCAGTTCGTGGTAGCGCCACAGGCTTGGCGGGCGGGTGGCGATCTCCTTCGGCCCGGTCCATGAGGCAGCCGCCGCGAGGTCGTAGCGGGCCAGCAGGGGCGCACCGCACGAGCAGGTTCCCTGGATCTGGCCGGCGTCATACGGGCCGGCGGAGCAGCGGGAACACTCCAGGACGGTCAGCGCGGAATAGGCGGGGGAGGAGTCGGCCACGTTCTCGGGGAGGGCGCTGTCGCTGCGCGTGATTTCTGATGCCACGTGGTCAATCCTGTATCGTCCCGGACATCGGACCCTCCCTCGCCCCCACCGCTGCCGCGAGCGGGAGCGTGCCGGGCCTCCTGCGACGGGCCCGCGTGGCGCTTCTGGTGTACTTCGGGATCTTCGGCCTGATCGACGGCGTATGGCTGGCCAGGATCCCTGCGGTGAAGCAGCATCTGCGCCTCAGCGACGCGCTGCTCGGGATCGCGCTGCTCGCCGCGCCGGCTGGCCTTGTGGTCGTCGCCGCGTTCGCGGACCGGCTCATCGACAGGCTCGGCAGCGCCCGGCCGACGACGGCGGGCGCGGTCGCGATCTGTCTGCTGCCCATTGCTCTCGGGCTGGCGGGCAGCATGGCCGCGCTGATGGCCGTGCTGCTCGTGTACGGCATGGCGGGCGGCATGACGGATGTGGCGATAAACGCTCAGGCGGTTCGCGTCGAGCGTGGCTACCGGCGCCCGATCATCAACTCTTTTCACGCGTGCTTCAGTTTCGGCGGGTTGCTCGGTGCCCTGCTCGGCGGGCTGTTCGCCTGGGCGGATATCGGCCCGGCGGCCACGTTCGCGGCGATCGGCGTGCCGCTGGCCGTGCTCGCCGTGCTGGGTCGCGGCAGGCTGCTTCACGGACCCGAGGCCGACGACCCGGCCGCGGCCGGCGCGCGCGCCCCGGAGCCGACGGGCCATGCCACAGTGGGTCGGCGTCCGGCGGGCCAGGACGCTCCGGGCAAGGGTCCCGGCAAGAAGGGACGCGTATCAGCGGCGGTGCGGGTGAGAGCCGCAGCCGGCCGGCACGCCGTGGCGCTGCGGATCGCCGCGCTCGGCCTGCTGGCGCTGTGCTCCCTGCTCGGCGAGGGTGCTGCGGGCAGCTGGAGCGCCGTCTACCTGCGGAACAATCTGGGCACATCGGCAGCATTCGCCGCGCTTGGCTACGCGGCGTTCTCGGTCACGATGGCGGCCGGGCGGCTGACGGGTGACCGCCTGGCCGCCCGGTTCGGTCCCGGCCGGCTGGTCAGCGGCTGCGGCGTCGTGGCCGCGCTGGGCCTGGCCGGCGCGCTGATCAGCCGAAATCCGGCGCTGAGCCTGGTCGGGTTCGCGCTATTCGGCGCCGGGCTTTCCAGCACGTTCCCACAGCTGCTCTCCACGGCGGGCAACATCCAGACGCCGCGTTCCGGCACCGGAATCGCCCGAGTGGCGGGCGCCGGATATCTGGGCTTGCTCGTGGGGCCGGTGCTGATCGGGAGCTTTGCGGGCCTGCTGGGACTGCGGCTGGCGCTCGGCATTCCCGTGATCCTCATGGGGCTGATCGCGGTCGGCGGGCGGGTGGTGGTGGGGCCGCGCCGGGCCCGCGGGCGCGCACCGGGCCGTTAAGCCGGCCCGCACCGGCGCAGCGGCTATTTCGTGCGTGCCGGGCGCAGCTCGGAGATCGCGTGGACGAGCAGGTTCAGGCCGAATTCAAAGTCAGCGTCATGGTCTCGCTGCATGATCTCCGCTGACATGCTCGTGACGAGCGGAAATTCGGACGGATCCAGACCTATCGGCCGGTCCGCCTCCAGCACGGACTGATCGTGACCCAGCGGGCGCTGCGGCACCAGGCCGGGAGCCACTCCTACCTCACGCAGCAGCGAGCCGATGATGTAGCCGATGAACATGCGCACCACCCGCACCGCGTCATCCTCACCGAAGCCCGCGCTCCGCAGCAGGCCCAGCGCGTGCTCCATCGGAAGCAACTCGGCGGCCGATGTGGCGGGACGGCTCACGGTGACCATCGCGCACCTGGGATGGGCGCGCAGGGCTTCCCGGAATGCACGCGCCTGGGCGCGAACCTGATCCTCCCAGCTCGCATCGGGATCGACGCTGAAGTCGATGCCGGACATGACGTGCTCGGCCACGCCCTCGAGCAGCGCAGCCTTGCTGGGAACGTGGTTATAGAGAGCCATGACCCCGGAATCGAGCTGCGCCGCAATGCGGCGCATCGATACTGCGTCAACGCCCTCGCGCTCGATGAGCTCCATGGCGGCGGAGATGATCCGCTCACGGGTCAGCTGCATAGGGCATAACGTACCCCTGCTTAGTCGGTGATGATCCTGCGAGTCCGCGAGCAGGCAAGCCCGGCAGGCGGTTCGGTCATGCGCCGGGGCCCCGGGTGCGGGCTGCTCGCGGCGGCCGAATTGACCCACTCCCCGGCACGCCAGAATGGCCGGCAGTTTCTTAACTAAAGGCACGGCCCTTGCCACGACTTTGCCGCACAATGCCTTTACCCTGGTCTTAAGGCGAGACGGCCCCGGGCACAGAATGGCGGAGAATGGATTTCGTCATCGGGGGAAGCCATTAACATTTATGCCAGCCGCCAGGCACGCTCCGGGGGCGGCCGCGATATCCGCCGGCGCCGGCCCGCGGCGCCCGGGCAGCGCGCCCTCGCGATCACCGTGGGAAAGGCGGCCCGAAAGACGGTCCGCCGGCTCGGCCGCGGCAACGGGACCGCGATTCCCGGAATGGCCGCACTGGCCATCGACGCACATCTGCTGTCGGGCCTGGCCAGCGAGATCCGGCGAGGTGCCGTGATCGTGACCGGGACCAACGGGAAGGGCACGACCTGCCGCATGCTCGCCGGGGTCATGCGCGCGTCGGGCTTGCGCCCGATCACCAACCAGGAGGGGGCGAACCAGCCCAGGGGCCTGGCAACCACTCTGCTGGCCCACGCCAGGGCGGCAGGTCACCTGCCCGCTGATGACCGCTGCGTCGGGCTCTTCGAGGTCGACGAGGGGTCACTGCCGGAGGTCCTGGCACAGGTCAGCCCGACAACCCTGGTCTTCACGAACGTCTTCCGCGACCAGATGGACCGCTACCTCGACCTGGACTACCTCACCCGACGCTGGGAGCGGTGCCTGCGGTCGCTGCCCGCGGACACCACGCTGGTGCTCAACGCGGACGACCCCCGTCTGGCCTACCTGGCGGCCGATCTTCCGAATCCCAGGATCTTCTACGGCCTTGACGACACAGGGCACCGCCGCGGCGCCGACCACACGTCGGACTTCCCGCGCTGCCCGCGCTGCGCCGGCGAGCTCGGCTACAGCTGCGTGTTCTACGCCCAGCTTGGCCACTGGAGCTGTGCGCAGTGCGGCCTGGCCCGCCCGGCGCCGCAGGTGCGCGCGGCAAAGGTCGATCTCATCGGCTCTGCGTCCTCGCGGCTTCAGATCATCACGCCCGCCGGCGAGGCGGTGCTCGAAACTCCGCTGCCTGGGCTGTATAACGCCTACAACGCGGTCGCCGCATGCGCTGCGGCGACCGCGGGCCAGCTTCCCGGCGGTGCGCTGCCCGCGGTCAGCCAGATGGCGCCGGGTTTCAATCGCATGGAGCAGGTGACGGTCGGCGGCCGCGAGGTGCACCTGGCGCTGGCCAAGAACCCGAACGGCTATACCGAGGTGCTGCGCGCCCTGCTCCGCGACGGGCGGCCCAAGCACATGCTGCTCGCGCTCAACGACCGTGACGACGAGCCGGACGTCTCCTGGATCTGGGACGTCGACTTCGAGTCGGTGTGCGGGCTCGTGCCGTCGGCAGTGCTGTCAGGCAACCGGGCCAGCGATCTGGCGGTGCGGCTCAAGTACGCCGGCTGGACCGACGCCGACGCTGCCAGGATCACGGTCGAGCCGGACCCGGTCGGCGGGCTGCGGCTCGCCCTCTCCGGGGCTCCAGAGGGCCAGCCGCTGTGGGTCGTGGGCACCTACGAGGCGCTGTGGCAGCTGCGCGGCTCGCTGCGCCGTCAGGGCCTGGTGAGCGCGCTGTGGGAGGTCTAGCCATGACCGCACGGGCGATCACCGTCGGCTACCTTTACCCCGAGATCATGAGCGGCTACGGCGACCGCGGGAACCTCGCCGCGATCACCAGGCGCTGCGGCTGGCGTGGCATCGCCACCCGCGTGCGGGAACTGAATCTCGGCGACCCGGTCGACCCCGACGAGGTGGACCTCTTCCTGATCGGCAGCGGAGGGGAGTTCCACCAGCGGCTCGTCGCCGCGGACCTGGCCGACGTCAAGGGCCCCGGGATCTGCGACGCGGTCGGCGAGGGCGCCGCCCTGCTGGCCGTCGGAGCGGGCTACGAGCTGCTCGGCCGCTTCTACCAGCCGAGCCGCGGCGTCGAGCTTCCCGGTGCCCGGCTGTTCGACACCTGGACGATTCAGCAGGGCGCGGACCTGACCACGGCGTCCTGCACGCTGGCCGAGGCCAGGGCTTGCCGGGCGATCGGCGACCTGCTTATCCACTGGGATGAAGGCGAGGAGCTGCTCGTCGGGTTCGAGAACCACAGCGCCCGCACCTATCTCGGGCCCGCCGCGCGCCCGTTCGGCCGGGTCGTCGCCGGGCAGGGCAACAACGGCGACGGCGGCGAGGGCGTACGTCTCGGCAACGCGATCGGGACCTACCTGCGCGGCCCGTGCCTGCCGCGGAACCCGGAGCTCGCCGACTTCCTCATCGCCGCGGCGCTGCAGCGCCGTTACGGCGGGGCCGAGCTCGCGCCGCTGCCCGACCGGTTCGAGCACGCCGCCCGGGACGCCGCGGTTGCGCGGTTCCGGGGCACCCGGCCGGGCCGGGGCCGGTCCGCGCGGGTCATACCCGCCGGCGGGTACGCCACGGCCGGGGCTGGCCGCTGAACGTCGCCCGGCCCGGTTCGGGGGCGACAGCGGCCGCCCCGCATCACCCCGCCCGCCGTATTACGTTGTGCTGGGCGATTAACATGCGTGCTAAGCGTTAAGGCCACTCGAATTTAGAACCGTGACGAATCACTTCCGGCACACGGTAGGGGACATGGACGACAAGGAAATCCTTGGGCATATTGACGAGCTCATCAAGACCGAGCATGATCTGCGCGCCAAACTGGCCGCCGGTGAGCTGTCCAGCGACCAGGAGCACGCCCAGCTGAAGGCCACCGAGGAGGCCCTCGACCAGTGCTGGGATCTGCTGCGCCAGCGCCGTGCCCGGCGTGAGTTCAGCGAAGATCCCGGTGACACGGCGGCGCGGCCCACCGACGAAGTCGAGGGATACCTGCAGTAGCCGCGCCGCGGGTGCCGGCCGGGTCCGCTTCCTCAGTAGGCTGACAGGCGTGCGTATCGCAAGGTTTGCCCATGGCGGCGATGTCGGCTACGGAATCGTCGAGGACGCCGCGCAGGACGGTGCCGCTGGCACCGTCACCGGCGCGGACGCGGACGGGCTCGTCGTGGCCGAATTGCTGGGACATCCGTTCGGGGTCGGGGACGAGGCCATCCGGCTCACCGGGTCTCGCTGGCCGCTGGCCGACGTGCGACTGCTGGCGCCCGTGCTCCCGAGCAAGGTCGTGGCGATCGGCAGGAACTACGCCGAGCACGCGGCCGAGCTGGGCAACGAGGTGCCCGAGGACCCGATCATCTTCCTGAAGCCGTCGACGGCGGTGGTGGGGCCGCGGGATCCCATCGTCTATCCCAGCGAGGTATCGGAGCGCGTTGACTTCGAGGGCGAGCTCGCCGTTGTCATCGGCAGGCTGTGCCGCCAGGTGCCGCCGGAACGGGTTCCCGATGTTGTCTTCGGCTACACGTGCGCCAACGACGTCACCGCGCGCGATCTGCAGGCCAAGGACGGGCAGTGGGCCAGGGCGAAGGGCTTCGACACGTTCTGCCCGCTCGGGCCGTGGATCGAGACCGACATCGACCCGGCGGACCTGGAGCTGACCACGATCGTGAACGGTGAGATCCGGCAGAACTCGCGGACCTCGCTGCTGCTGCACGACGTGACCGCGCTGATCACGTACGTGAGCGCGGTGATGACGCTGCTGCCCGGCGACGTGCTGCTGACCGGGACTCCCGCGGGCGTCGGCCCGCTCAAGGATGGTGACGAGGTATCGGTGACGATCGAGGGCGTCGGCACGCTGACCAACGGGGTCACCAGTGACTGACCTCGCCGCCGGGGGCGCGGCCCCGGGCGGGACCCCGGTGCGGGTGAGGTTCGCCCCGTCGCCGAGCGGGGACCTGCACGTCGGGAACATCCGCACCGCGCTGTTCGACTGGGCGTTCGCCCGGCACACCGGCGGCGTGTTCGTGCTGCGGATCGAGGACACCGACCAGTCCCGGGTGACCCCCGAATACATCGCGTCCGCCCTGGAGACGCTGCGCTGGCTGAGCCTGTACTGGGACGAGGGGCCTGAGGTCGGCGGCCCGTACGGCCCTTACCTGCAGAGCCAGCGGATGGACATCTACGCGGACTGGCTGGCGAAGTTCCTCGAGTCCGGGCACGCGTACTACTGCTACTGCTCGCAGGAGGAGCTCGCAGCGCGGCGCGAGGCCGCGCGGGCGGGCGGGGGCGGGCCAACCGGGTATGACGGCCACTGCCGGTCGCTGACGCCGGAACAGGCCGAGGCGTACCGGGCCGAGGGCAGGAAGCCCGTGGTGCGGATGCGCATGCCCGGCGGCGTGACCCGCTTCACCGACCTGGTCCGTGGCGAGATCACGATCGACAACGCCAACGTGCCCGACTTCGTGCTGGCGCGGTCGGACGGCAGCCCGCTCTACACGCTCGCGGTGGCGGTCGACGACGTCCTGATGAAGATCACGCACATCGTCCGCGGCGACGACCTGCTGTCGTCGACGCCGCGCCAGCTCGCGGTCTACCGCGCGATGGGCGTTCCGGAGTCGGAGTTCCCGGTGTTCGCGCACCTGCCGTTCGTGCTCGGGCTCGAGGGCCAGAAGCTCGGCAAGCGCTACGGCGCCGCGTCGATCACGTACTACCGGGACGAGGGCTTCCTGCCGGAGGCGCTGGACAACTACCTGGCGCTGCTGGGCTGGTCGCCGGGGGACAACCGGGAGTCGTTCACGCTGGAGGAGATGGCGGCCGAGTTCGACCTGGCCCGGGTGAACAAGAACGCCGCCCGGTTCGACGTGCAGAAGCTGGAGTCGATCAACGGGGACAAGATCCGGGAGCTGGACCCGGCCGACTTCGTGCAGCGGATCGTCCCGTTCCTGGCCGACGACGGGCTGATCTCGGATCCGCCGGGTGCGGACGAGCTCGCCGTGGTCACGGCCGCCGCCCCGCTGATCCAGGGGCGGATCTCGAAGCTGACCGACGCGCCGAACATGCTGCGCTTCCTGCTGGTGGACGACGCTCAGTTCACCGTCGACCCGGACGACGCCGTGCGGGCGCTCGGTCCCGACGCGGTGCCTGCGCTCGAGGCGGCGCGCGACGCTCTCGCCGAGCTCGAGCCTTGGACCGCGGACGCGATCAGGGATGCGCTGCAGGCCGCGCTCGTCGAGGGTCTCGGGCTGAAGCCCAGGGCCGCGTTCGGCGGTGCGGTGCGGGTCGCGGTGACCGGGCGGAGGGTCGGGCCGCCGCTGTTCGAGTCCATCGAGCTGCTCGGCCGGGAGCGGACGCTGGCGCGCCTTGCTCAGGCGTCCGCGACCGCTGCGGACAGCTAGATGGTGGCTGCGGCCGAGAGCGAGATCTCTTTGGCCGTGGTGTCCGCGCTTCGGCTACACTGCACTGGCGCGCCCGGACTGCACGGGCGTTGCCGGGCCTCGCGCCCGGTCCCATGGGGTATGGGGTAATTGGCAGCCCGACGGGTTCTGGCCCCGTTAGTCTAGGTTCGAGTCCTGGTACCCCAGCGAAGACGTACGAAAGCGCGGATGCCGCGAGCGAGCGGCATCCGCGTTCGTGTGCTTACCCGGGGGCGCCGGGTTCCTGGTGCTTAGATCCAGCGACGGCGGCGGGAGCGGCCGGGCTCGAGGTGGAACAGCCTCAGCAGCACCAGCAGGGCGATCGCGCCGACGATCGACCAGATGATGCCGGTGAGGTGGAACGAGTTCACCGACAGCGTGTGGTACTCGACCAGCGTCGAGATGAACCCGCCGAGGAACGAGCCAACGATGCCAAGAACGATGGTGCCGATCAGGCCGATGGGGTCACGACCGGGCACCAGCAGGCGGGCGACGGCACCCGCGATGAGTCCGATGATGAGCAGAAGGACGATGAATGCCAACATGGTCGTGTTAACTACCCTGCTGCGCCAAAACATGCAATTGATCTTCGCGGAACTGTAACTGGTTCTGCCCAGGTTGCGGCTGGTGTGATTGCAGTTGCCGATGTGATCCGAGGGGCACGGCCTGGCCGGTTCGGCCGGGTTCTGCGCGTGCCATCACGGCGGCAGTGCCGCGTTTGGCGGGACTCGGCGAGGTACGCTAGCCTTAGTGCCCAGCCGGGGCTCGAGGTCCTGGCTTGGTTTTTGCTCACGGCTAGCCCGCGCGTCGCAGGACGTGTGGTGCTCGTGGTACCTGGCCCCGTCGTCTAGCGGCCCAGGACGCCGCCCTCTCAAGGCGGTAGCGCCGGTTCAAATCCGGTCGGGGCTACTGATCGAAGTAGCAGGTGAAGGGCCTGATCGCCGGTCGCGGCGGTCGGGCCTTGATCATTACTAGGGGAAATGTGGGCGGGACCGTCCATGACGGTCCATGACGGGACGGCACAGGACCGCGCCCCGGGCCTACTCAGCGACGATTCAGGCCAGGGCTTACGCCCGCCCAAAGGGCCGCACCTTGAGGCCGGCGCGGGCGTACTCCGGTGGTGACGGTGACTGGACGCGAGAAAGGAAGAACGCGCCTGCGTGCTGCTGAACGCACCAAGGTGCTCCCCGGACCGCCGGCCGAGGCAGATCAGTGGAGGGCCCGGTCCCGGCGGCCACTATCGGTTGCCAGGGCGCCGGCAATGTGGAGCCGATAGGTCCGCTCCTGCGCCGGCGCCTGCATCCAGAGTGTTTGAATGGGCACCGTGGAGGACGATCGTGTCGCTGACCGGTTGTGCGCAAACCGAGGAGTCCTCAGCGCGCGCCTGACGGCCAGGGCACTGTTCGGACCCGCCCGCGAGGCTCCTGCCGGGGTGGGAGTGGCCGGCCAGCTCGCCGCCTTCCTTGGCCGCGTGGGGTGAGTCGTGCCCGATAGCGCCGGGTTCGTCCGGGAAGCCGAGCCGTTCCGGCGCGAGCTGACCGCGCACTGCTACCGCATGCTCGGCTCGATCCAGGATGCGGAGGATCTGGTCCAGGAGACCTACCTGCGGGCCTGGCGATCCTACGACGGGTTCGAGGGACGGTCCTCGGTGCGCACCTGGCTCTACCAGATCGCCACCAATAGGTGCCTGACCGAGCTCGCCAGGCACAGCCGCCGAATGCTGCCATCTGGCCTGTCCGACCCGGAACCGGATCCTGATGCGGTCATGCAAATGGCTGGGACAGAGGTGAACTGGCTGCAGCCCGCGCCGGATGCGATGGTGACCCCGGAGTCGGCTGATCCCGCCGCGATCGTCGCGGCACGCGAGGGGCTGCGGCTAGCGCTCATCGCCAGCCTGCAGTACCTGCCGCCGAGGCAGCGGGCGGCGCTGGTCCTGCGTGACGTCCTCGCGTTCCCCGCCGCCGATGTCGCCGTCATGCTCGGCACCACGACGGCGTCGGTCAAGAGCGCGCTGCAGCGCGCCCGTGCCCGGCTGGAGGAAGTGGCCCCGGTCGCCGATCAGATCGCTGAGCCGACCGCGCCGCGGGCCCGTGCGCTCCTCGACCAGTACATCGCGGCGTTTGAGGATGCCGACGCAGCCGCGCTGGAGCGGCTCCTGACAGAGGATGCCGTCATAGAGGCGACGCCGCTGCGTACCTGGTTCGCCGGCCGCAAGACCTGCATGCCGTTCCTGCGCGGCCGGCTCCTGGGATCACCTGGTCACTGGCGCATGCTGGCCACCAGCGCCAACGGGCAGCCTGCGGCAGCGGCCTACACCCGTGACCGCGGCGGGAACTACCAGCCGTACGGAATCTGCGTGCTTACCGTCACCGGCGCGGGCATCCGCCGGATCTCCTCCTTCGGCGACCCGAGCCTGGTCACCGTGTTCGGCTTCTGAGCGATTCCTTTCCCGTTCTCACGGGGTCTCCCTGGGTGCAGGCAGGCTGCCTCGCGCACACAAGCCAGGAAAGGAAACCGATTACCATGAGCATCCCCGCTGCTACCTGGACTACGGCCTATGCCAGCGCGCTGGCAGACCCCGCTGACACGCCGCCGTTCCTGGCCCAGCCGCAGTCCTTTCGCGACCAGACGATACGGCAGGCCGTGCGCCTGCGGCGCGGCGGCAGCAGGCTGCGACTGGTGCTGAGCAACGAGTTCGGGCAAACCCCGCTGGTGATCGACACGGCAGCGGTCAGCGGCGCGCAAGGACAGCCGCCCCGGACCGCTACGCTCCGCG
>Ga0335073_10012286_pt1 | contig 12028 bp, 7 predicted proteins | sample Lox_Sample_22_FD_207093 | JGI IMG/M metagenome (GOLD analysis project Ga0335073, IMG submission 207093) | Soil microbial communities from Loxahatchee National Wildlife Refuge, Florida, United States - Lox_Sample_2.2 | ecosystem: Environmental > Terrestrial > Soil > Wetlands | place: USA: Florida... | reverse complement strand
AGCAAGTTCGCCAACATTCGTCAGCCCGATGGCACCTCCAAGATCGTTAACGACCCGGAATACGTTCGTGCGGCCTGCGCAAAGTCACACAAGAGACTGGGATTGAAAGAGGGTGATGCAATTGATCTGTACTATTGTCACAGAATCGATCCTAACCAACCAATCGAAATCACAGTCCAGGCAATGGCAGATTTGAAGAAAGAAGGCAAAATCAGGTATCTTGGGCTTAGCGAGTGTTCAGCGGACACGTTGAGGCGAGCGTGCAAAGTCCACCACATCGCTGCGGTGCAGGTCGAGTACTCACCCTTCTCCATGGATATTGAGCAGAACGGACTACTGGAAGCCTGCCGCGAGCTGGGCGTCGCGGTAGTAGCATACAGTCCATTTAGCAGAGGCTTCCTCACCGGCACAATCAAGAGCCATGATGATTTTGAGCCGGATGACCGCCGGCGTGTCATGCCGCGCTACTCGAAGGAGAACTTCTCGAAGAACATGGATCTCGTGCATGCAATCACAGAGCTGGCAAAGAAGAAGAATGCGACTCCAGGACAACTGACACTGGCGTGGCTGATGGCGCAAGGGAACGACATTATCCCCATTCCCGGCACCACCAAAGTCAAGAACTTTGACGAGAACATGGGTAGCTTGTTCATTACGCTAACCAAGGAAGAGGAGCAGGAGATCAGACAGAAGGTCCAAGCTGCTGAGATCACGGGAGACAGGTATCCAAAGTACATGATGGGTCATCTGTATGTGGATACTGTGCCCATGTCGTAGACCGGAAAGGTGGTTTAGAGGAATGGCAAGGCACCTTAGATAAAACAAACGAGGTCAATTGGGATTATCAGAGTCCGTTCGAATCTGGGCAATTTTACACTTCAGTTCTTACGATTTCCCCGTAATCTTCAGTAAGATTGCTCTACATATACTACAACAAGGCAGTGATAGTTCCTGTATCAGGCTAGTGACTTCATGGCCGTACGAGTGATGGGAGATATCTAAGTAACAGTCAATTTGCTCTTCAAGCGCATTTATGCAAGACAAAATGGAGCTAGGATTCACCCCGCAAGCCGACTCGATGCTAAGGGCCGGCAGAAGCAATATGCTTGAAACCCTAATCAGCGCGACAAATGGAAGGAGAAAGCACAACATGTAGATTGGAATTCTGCACCACTTCATGCCTCAGCGCGTGTGCGAGCGGGGAATGAAGCACAGCGCGGCAGCAATTTGCAAGTCTTCATCTCGGATTCAGGTTTTCGTTGGTGTTACCCCCCGACCGAGTATGGATCGTCGGCGGTGTTTTGTGCACGGAGGCGCCAAATCGTATGTTTACGCCCTGTCGGTGGATAGAAGTTTCAACTCATGGATACCTAGCAGATGAGAGGTGAATGATTGGGCTTCAAGCCTATTCACTGACTCAGTGCTGCCAAGCTCCGATCAAACGACACAGCGAAACTGACAGAAATTCGCCGGTAAGAGACCGTTGGAATGGCGTTCCTAGTCAGGGAAGCGTACAGTAGCGTCGGCGCCTTTTCCTACTTTCCAACGGGTCTTAATTGTAAGCCTCGAAAACGTACGTGCGGAGTGCGTATCTCCAAGCGATACGATACTCTATCTTCACTTTGCAGATTCGCTCAACACCACAGGGCTCGGCCCGCCACCAATCTCGGCAATCTTCAGATACAGGGAGCTCGTGGACACGCCAATTTCAACGCGACAGTCTCTGCTGCATGATGATTTGCCAATACCACCCGATCGTACGAGCACGGCATGCCGAAGAACGATTTGATTCTTACCCGCGGGTTCATGCGTTTGCTGTTTACGGCAGTCGAGCCCGCACATCCTGGCCGCACGTCCCGAAGCTCGACGGGTAAGATTGGGGGTGAAGATCGAATATTTACCTCGTCCAAGGCCAATCATGTTTGAAACGAGGCATTTCATGGGTTGATTTAAATCCCTCCGGCGAGTTACTCGAAGGCCCGTTCTCGTTGGAAGCTTATCACCCGCTCGTAGCCGGGACTACCTTACACGAACGCACTCCTACCTTCCTTGTCCATGCGCGCGATTCCGACCATCTGGTCAAAAGGATGCACTGAAGACATGCTCTCCATGCCAGCCACGCTCGCCACACCTCCATCAACATTGCCAGTGTCGCGGAGGCTTCGCCCATCTTGCTGCAAGACCGGACCAGGGCCAATGTCATGACCTCAAATACCTGCCTAGATGCACGATAGTTTGCCGATCGAAAACTACTAAGATATCGGAATCTAGGCTGAATGTGGAAGTTGCTTTGCTTTTGCACAATCTATCCTTCCGTCTCCATCGTTCTCAGCGCCATCGTGTGTTATGCCGTTGGTCAATCCATGCATCATAGTACAGATCACACTCTTTTCCTTCATTTCCTCGTCTTTACTCGCCATTCCCAGGTACTTATCAATGTCGCCGTCTCCCGCATTCCTTACTGTGCCGTCTGCCTTTACATTCCCGGTCTTCCAGAAGCCTGGTTTGAAAAAGCGGAACTCTCGCCCTTGTCGTTATTCCTTGCCCTCTGGTAAACAGCCGTTTCTCTCAAAAGCCTTCGTTCTTCCTTGTTTTCTTTGGATTCTTCGGTGGAACAGTTCAAAAAAGATGCATGCTTCGTTAGCACTCTTGCTGGCTTCATTGGCTAGCTGTGCCTATTCTGTTTCTTACCATGACTATAAGGTCAAAGACTCTCACTTCGTCCCACGCTCATTCTCCAGGATTGGACGTGCCCCTGAGGACCATGTGATCAATCTTAAGATCTCGTTGAAGCAGTCGAAGTTTGATGAGCTTGAGAGACATCTGTATGAGATATCTGACCCGCACCATTCGAGATACGGCCAACATCTCTCCACCGATGAGGTCAATGAGCTGATTAGGCCTTCGGACGAGACTACTACCCTCGTCCACGAATGGTTGAAAGAGCATGGAATTGCATCTGATCTGGACAAGTCACCTGCAGGTGACTGGATCGACGTCAAGCTTCCCGTTAAAGCCGTTGAGTCGCTCCTCAACACCGAGTACTCCCTCTACCGCCACGTGGATGGCGAGCAAATGATCCGAACAACGGAGTGGTCTCTGCCTCTTCATTTGCATGAACACATCAACACCATCCAACCAACCAATTCGTTCATGCGCATCAAGAAGCGATCACCACTTCCGGAAACGTTCGAAAAGCGGGCTCCAAAGTTGACTGTCGAATTCGATCTAAACGACAAGAGTGAACTAACGCCATATACGCCAGCAGTCGCTGCTGCATGCAACCCTGCTCTTGTGACTCCGGATTGTCTCAGGACCTTCTATGGAACTATCAACTACACCGTCCAAACCAAGTCTGAGGTTGCGCTGTGTGACTACCTTGGGGAAGTCAACCTCCGGTCCGATGTGAAGCAATACCTGGAAATGTTCCGCCCAGATGCCGTCGCCGGAGCTGATGAATTCAAGCAAATCTCAATCGCCAATGGCACCGTGCAGCAGACACCTTTGACTACAACTCAGATCAACGCTGGAACTGGTATCGAAGGTGACCTTGATGCAGAAACGATACTTGGCATCGCGTACCCGCTTCCTTTGGTGATCTACAGTACTGGTGGCACTGATCCTTCATTCAAGCCGGACGCCTTTACTCCGACCAACACCGATGAACCCTACTTGGCATGGCTTTCGTATGTGCTAGCACAGCCTAGCCTGCCAAATGTAATTAGCACGTCGTACGGTGACGACGAGCAGACCATCTCCGTCTCCTACGCTACAACCGCATGCCAGCAATTCGCGCAGCTCGGCGCACGCGGTGTCACCTTGCTATTTGCTTCGGGTGACGAAGGAGTCGGCGCTGACGGCTTCTGCTACACCAATGACGGACGCAACGCATCGACTTTCCTTCCGGAATTTCCAGGCACCTGCCCCTATGTGACGACGGTTGGAGCGACATACCAGTTCAACCCAGAAGTTGCGGCGTACGACCCACGGTTCTCTACGCCATTCACCTCTGGCGGTGGCTTTTCTAACTACTTCTCGCGGCCATGGTACCAGGAATTCGCCGTCAACGAGTACCTGGCGTCGCACGACAACTTCCCGCAATATAAAGGCCTGTTCAACCCCAGCGGCCGCGGTGTCCCGGATATCGCCGCCCAAGGTGTCAACTTCAGCACTGTATGGGATGGCGGTGTCGTCCCGATTGATGGGACCTCGTGCGCGACGCCTACCGCAGCCGGCGTCCTCGCGCTCGTCAATGACGCCCTTATCGCAAATGGACGACCGACACTTGGCTTCTTGAACCCTTGGCTTTATACCTTCGGTAACCAGGCCTTCAACGATATCCTCAGCGGCAGCTCGGCTGGTTGCAATACCCCTGGATTCCCTGCCGCCGAGGGTTGGGATGCCGTGACCGGATTTGGCTCACCGGTACGTTTCGTGATCTCTTTGCTTCGATGTATGCTTCTTTGAAATATCATCACTGACGTGTTCTGCAGTACTTCCCGGACATTATTAAGGCTCTTGGCTTACCTGGAGATTGCGATAATGGCTATGGTGGCGGTAAGGGATGGCTTCCGGGATCGTAATCTCCAACATAATGATCAGCTTTCGATTACGAAAAGCTAATGCGTGACTGGATAAATGTACATATCAAAGAAATGCCAGGATATGTCTACTTATAATGCAAGAGATAGCAAAGTCGCACGTTCCTTTGCGACTCTCCCATATCAAATCTTCGCCGTCTTACCTCAGAATTCACCGTCAGCTCGCCATTCGCTCCACAATATATTAAGCTAGATGCCAGAACTGCTCCAATCCTTCCTCCTTTACCGAAACTCACTCTGGTTGAGACTCAGACTCTGCGACATCTGTACCACAAAGGCAAGCAATCACTGACATGTGATAGGTTTCGGGCCCATTGGAATCACGGCGCCGAAGAATATCGTACTTCGACAGAAGTGAAATAGAATTACCAGCCCAGTTGACCCCAGAACGACAGCCATTTTCTCGGTACAAGTAAATATTCCTCGGCAACTTTCTGTTGTTTTTGCATTTTGAGCACGTGAGCTCGGCCGAGGCGATACTATTTCCAACTTTCACCGAGTATCACCGCACCTGAGCTTCGAAGAATACGAGGTCAAGATATCGAACCCCTCCCATCCGCGGCGAGCGCTTCGAGGCGTCTCCAATCCGAGCAAGGAATTGAACAGTGTGAATCAATGCAGCATCTTCTTTGGTGGCCGTGATTAGTGAATGTTCCGAACAGAACATTTGCAGTTCTTGTGTAAATACAATCATAACTGGTAGTCATGCCGAGTTTGAGCTTCACTGTTGCGATTATCTTTCAGTTTTTCAATTGCCAAGTCGAGAAGTCTAAATTACGAATTGGTTTCTTTTGTTGTCGTGATTCAACTCAAGAATGGAGCAACTTGAGGAAAAGACCTTTACGACATCCAGAGGTTTTCAGTACTCCTATTATCATAAGGCCAAAGGTTCAACTGTTGATCGGCCAACGCTTCTACTCCAACATGGATACCCTGATGATCACAACCTTTGGGAAAAAGTCATTTCTTACTTTCTCGATTTGCCTTATCCCATTCTTGCCCCAGATTTGCTAGGCTACGGTGGTACGTCGAAGCCAATGGACGCGAAAATGTACAACACCAAGGCGATGGCTAAGGACTTATCCGAGCTACTCGACCACGAAGGAATCGGAAAGATAGTGTCCATTGGCCATGACTTCGGATCGATCATGGCACAAAGAATGTGGCTATGGTACCCAGAGCGTGTTCTAGGCGTTGTCCTCCTCAATGCCGTATACTCTCCACCGCGGCCCTTCGATCTGAAGCAGGTCAACACCGCAACGGAAGCCGCTACTGGGCGACCTTTCTTCGCGTACTGGGAATTCCTGGTAGCGCCAGACTCTCCTCGGTTAATGCTGACCAACATCGAGAGTACCTATGCATCGATGCATGCAGAGCCGAAGGACTGGGCAGAGAAGACGCTGTGTGCCTACGGAGCGCTGCGCAAGTTCATCGAGAGCGACGGCCGCGCGCCGCTGCGCCCGTACGCGGTGGAACCGCGCGTCAAAGACCGCTGGATCGCGCGGTTTCGGAGAGATGGCTTTGGTGCGCCGCTGCAGTGGTATCACGCCTATGTCAACGGCTACATGTGGGAGGTGGAGAAGGAACTGCCGAAAGAGAGACACAAGGTCACGGTGCCATTGCTGTACATAGGCGCATCACAGGACTCTGCCTCTCCAACGGTGGGAATTTATGCGCCACAGAAAGCAGGCCTACTCCCGCACCTTACCGTCAAAGAGGTGGACTCTGGACATTGGCAAACGATGGAAGTACCAGATAAGACTGGTCCTCTGATTGCGACGTGGCTGCAGGAGCAAGACTTTAAACTGTCAAAATTGAAGTTGTAAGCTCAAGGTACTAGCTTATGAATTTTTGAGACAAGATATTAATGGATTCTATAAGGTTGGAACCGTGAGATACATGACATGGATACCCGAATGAATGGAACCTTTCTTCAATACTGAAATGTCCACAGGTGCGAAAATACTCAACCGGTGCGCCAGGGACGCTACCAGGAATATGGACGCTTGTGTGAACACTCGGTGGATTCAAAAGCTTCTCTTCATCTCTGTAACCAGTCGCTATTATTTCTGCTCAGGTTCGCTTCCATCGCAGTCATCGCCGGAAAGATTTGTTTCGCTTGGTTTCTTTCCATTCTTTTTCTTGCCTCTCGATCGCTTGCGCTTTTCACGGAAGAGCTCGTGGAGCGTGCCTTCTTCTAGGGAGGACAAGGAGTCTTGGAAATAGGTGCCTACTTCTTTGTGAATCAGCTCCTTGATGCGCTTTGGTGTAATGACATCTCTGCGGACAGATTCAATGGCGTGAGATAGTTGCTTCGCTGTGATCGCATGTTTGTAAATGCTCTCCATCGCCTTGGAAACCATCTGCGTACAAGTATGCTCAATCTCCATTGCCTTCCGAGAGTGTTGTGCCTCAAGAATCTCGATATCCTTTCGAATGATAGCTATTGTAGTTTCAGATCCACTACTAAGAGATTCTAGGATTCGCTTGAAGCTCTGGTCTCTGGTAAACATGGCTGACTTGATTGATTCAAGCTCGTGACGGAGTTTGACGTTTTCGTCACGCAGAGAGCCGACTTCTTGCTTCAAGGAAGAAACCTCATCATCTGAGGGGTTGTAGAGGGGAGTAACAGTGCTGAGCCTCCTTTCCGGGCTCTTTACTTTTTCGTGAAATTTCGGAGTAGCAGGACGGGAAGGCTTCTGGTCCTGAATGTTGTCGACAGTGTTGGAATCATACGTTGTGGTGATGGAATGATATTTGTTGAAGACGCCTACAAATGCATCTCGGATAGCCATCATGAACCTTGAATTCATGATGGAGGACATATAGAAGGCCGTGAACGCCATGTTCGTATTGTCAAGGAGTTCGACGGCAGCGTTACTGTAGGAATTAGAAGAGATGGTGAAGGTAAGGCTTGGATCGAAATGAAGACCCCTAGAAGAGGCCATGGATGTAAATGTTTCGACTTAGACAGGAAACGCTGAGTTGGTCGATGATGGAGTCACGATTTGCAATTGTTTGGAATGAAAGGAGAAGGATGGAATTTTAGAAAAGACTTTAAGGGCGCAGAGAATATATCTGAAAGAAATGACTCAGCCTATTGTGTTTGACAGTAATTACTGAGAAATGTTGTTCGAATCTGGTGTTGTGGTACTCTCTTCTCCATCTCAGAGTTTGGGTATTGGATTTGCCTTCTAGAAGTCACTCAGACTTAAGGTACGTCCAGCGCCAAAGTCACGCATCGTATTTCACTGCCAGCAGACTTCTAGCTGGTGACCTAGGAATGAATAGTAGTTTAGATAGTATAGTCGCTGAGATTCTTCAAGCTTTCAAACAGACTGCCCTTTGGCCATAGCGAGGTCACGTCAGAAGACACCCGAACAATAACCATCAAAGCGAGGAAGTAATGCAAGCAACAGCTACAAGGAACTATCTCTCGCAGAAAATCGAGACACCGCTGCAGCTAGATATTGCAGCCTTGAAGTGTTTGAGTGCGAAGGTCGAAGTTTGTGACGGGATACACCTTAAGAGTGCTAGAATCCTACCCATCGGAACCCTTGAAGCTGATCACCGACCCTGTGATGGAATACAGCATAGCTTCCAGAAGTTCAGCCTGAGCCAGAAGAAACAATTCTCCGCTTTGTGACATTCTGATTCCTGTCCTGCAATCAGTCACCCTCTCTCGTAGCCTACACTTTTGTCGAAACTCTCCGAAACCACTGAAATGCCTTTCCGTACGCCTATCTAACCATTCAAGCCCAACATGGCTACATCGCCGCCAGCCCAAACCTCACCGGGCTCATCGAACGAAAGCATATGGGACAAACAACCTACATTGGAACAACTGGTCGAACATTTTCTTGCATCCAAACGCTCTCTGTCTGCATTCTCGCATGTCTCACGAGCTCGAGAGATTGTCCACTCAGGTCGGCAGGCACTTGAAGAGAATGCAAGGCTCAGCGCGAAGAACACATTCGTAAGGCGAACGATCGACAAGCAAATCGAAGGACTTGAAGCCATTAAATATGGCTCAACTGCCGTGGATGAGGAATGCCACAGCGACTTCCAGGTATGATAGCCTGTATAGACTTCATGCAGACACAATTCTCACACCTCTCGTAGAGCATTGTCAAGACGCTCGACGAAGCTGATGCTCGACTCAACAATGCCTTAGAAGCACTCCGCCAAACCATGGTGGAGCCGTCCTTCCGTCCTCTCGATGAGGAACCAAAATCCCTCTTTGACTTCGTCGACGAAAGCGGCATCGCCAACCTATATGATTCAATCCGGCAGAGCATGGACCGCTACAAGACAGTGCGAGAAAATTATTTGGTCATTTGTGACGCTTTTGAGAAAGATCTCACTGCGGTCAGCCTTAGTGTTGTTGTTCCGCCTGAACAGCGAGAGGCAGAGCAGCGTTTGCTTTTGGAAGGTGGTTCACCGATTCCAGCACTCCATTCCTCTCTCGAAGCGCATGCTACGGAGACTGCGAACAGTCTTGAAGACTTGGTCAAACATTATGATCTGTGCGTCACGGCGCTGAAACATACTGAAGGAGGTGGTGAAGCAATCACGCGAGTGGAATCCAGTGAGCAGGAGGAGCAACTAGCAAGTCTTGGTGTCGACTTAGCCCAGTTCGGGACCCAAGCAGCTCCTCAAGAAATTAGTGATGCAGAACGAGCAGAAATGCTTGCCGTGCTGCAGAAGGATGCTGCAGAGGTCGACGATGTTGTTGCTGAAATAAAGGACAGACTAGCTGAGATGGAAGAACAGCTCGGTCAAGTGACGGCTTACATGCAGATCCTACGAAATACCTCAGAGAGATTAAGTCATGCAATCAAACGGCTAAAGGAGATTGCGTTCAAAGTCCCAAGTTACATCAATGAAACTTCGGAGTTCCAGATGTCCTGGGCAGAAGAGAAGGCTTTGTTGCTGGAGAAGATGGAAGAGGTAGAAGTGTTGGCTGACTTCAACGCGGGTTTCGCAGAAGCATACGATGGGCTCATTATTGAAGCCCAGCGACGAAGACACGTGAAGAATAAGATGGAGAGGATCATGAAGGAAGCCTTGAGTCACGTACAGCAACTCTACCAAGGTTCGCTGACTCCAACATTTGTCCCTCGAATTCCACTAATATGATGCTGTAGATGATACAGAACAACGCGAAGCATTCTGGCTGGAACAAGGTGCCTTCCTTCCAAAGGATCTGTGGGCCGGTTTCGAGAATCCACCTCCTCGATATGTCTTCGTCAGCGAAGATGAAAACGCTGCCACACTGCCAGATATTAGTAAGGAGGTATACCAGAAGGCACTGCAGCGGGTAAAAGGTCGACCCAAACCATCAGGGAGATCGGATGTATAAAACTTCAATAGTAATTCGATCTCTACTTTGATCGCATGCTCAATTTCCGCGTTTGATGTGTGCCTCAATGCCTCACATCATCCACACCGCCTTAGCAGAAACCTTTGTATGACCATAAATTTGAATGATAAATCGGACATCTATTAAGATTGAGCACATCTATATTACTGCGTCAGACCATGTCGCCTATGTTGTGACACTGAGAAACCTGCTAAAATACAACCATGCCACACGCTGCTCAGATTGCCGCCGCCTCAGCCCACGCCCAATCTCAGCCCATCGAGTTCGATATTCCCACAGACGGCGTCCCGCTCCATCTACAATATGCGACCTCCCGCAAAAACGCGAATTCCACTCAAACGTCGGGTCCCATTCCCTCTAATTCTTCCAATATCCAGAATCAAGACCAAACCCGACTACCACGTCCGAGCGAGGCCGAAGGAAAGGAGACAAATGTATCAGGAAATAGACAATTTGCGAGCACTGCGTCCGGAGTTGTGGGAGCAAGCTCGACAACAGCGTCTGACGAGGGAGGAGAAGAAAAGAGCAGAAGAGAAGCAAGAGGAGATGAAGATGTGGATCGAGGCGACGAAAGCTTTGAAGACGACAACATCTTCGACTCAGAAATGGAACTCGTCGAACGCGAAGGAAGTGAAGGTGTTGGAGAAGTGGGAGAAAAAGGCGAAAGCCTAAATGAAGAGGATCTGGCAACACAAAACCCGAATGACTACACAAAGGCGTACAATCGACAACTGAAGCTGAACGACCCGTCAATTCCGGCGCAGTACAAACCTAAAGCGAATCCTCAAAAGAAGTTGAACACGCAAGCCTACATTGACGATCAAATCGCGTCTCTCTCACGGCATGCAGCCAAAATAAAGCTCGATGACAGCGCCGCGGGTTACCTTGGCAAAGGAGCACGAGAGAAAGACAAATCTGACCGCGCAACAAGCGAGCAGGTTCTCGATCCAAGGACCAGAATGCTACTGCTTCAAATGATCAACAAAGGCATTGTCTCCGAAATTCATGGCGTTGTGAGCACTGGCAAAGAAGCGAACGTGTACCACGCCATCTCGTACCCAGAAGGTGATGAGAATGAAGGAAAAGAGATACACCGGGCAATCAAAGTCTACAAAACAAGTATACTGGTGTTTAAGGACCGAGAGAAGTATATCGAAGGCGAATGGCGATTTCGACAGGGATTCAACAGGAATAGCAATCGCGCCATGGTCAAAGTATGGGCGGAGAAAGAAATGAGAAACTTGCGGAGGCTGCTTTCAGCGGGAATTCCATGTCCGGAACCCATTTATTTGAGATTGCATGTGTTGGCTATGACTTTCATAGGCGACAAGAAGGGATACCCTGCGCCTAGACTAAAGGATGTGGAATTCGACCTCGACGACGCGGAGATGCAAAAACGATGGAAAGAGCTTTACTTGCAGTGTTTGAGCTATGTCAGGAGGATGTACCAAGTCTGCAAGCTCGTTCATGGTGATCTCAGCGAGTATAACATGCTCTACTGGAAAGAGAAGCTGTGGGTCATCGATGTTAGCCAGAGCGTAGAACACGATCACCCTCGAAGCTTGGAGTTCCTTCGTATGGATATCAAGAACGTGACCGATTTCTTCAAAAGACAAGGTGTTGATACACTGTCGGAGCGTGCCGCCTTCGGTTTCGTTACAGCCGTGGACGAGAGCAATGAGATCTACGGCGGTATGAAGAAATTAGAAGAGATCTATAGCGAGAGAGCAAAATTGAATGAAGAAGAAAGACAAAAGGCGGAACTAGAAGATGAGGTATTCAGACAAGAATACATTCCTCAAACTTTGACGCAAGTCTACGACATCGAACGCGATGCAGAGAAGTACAAGGAGGGTAAAGGCGACGAACTCATCTATCAAGCGCTTCTTGCCAATAAAGGTGTGAAATTGGACCCGAATGCAGAAGATGAGAATGGCAATTCCGATCCTTCCAGTTCTGCAGACGAGGAGGGGGAGAGTGACGATGAGGCTGATGACGAGCGAGAGTGGGTTGACAAACCGTCGACGCCGCGTGGGAAGCGTTT
>Ga0335073_10012285_pt1 | contig 12030 bp, 13 predicted proteins | sample Lox_Sample_22_FD_207093 | JGI IMG/M metagenome (GOLD analysis project Ga0335073, IMG submission 207093) | Soil microbial communities from Loxahatchee National Wildlife Refuge, Florida, United States - Lox_Sample_2.2 | ecosystem: Environmental > Terrestrial > Soil > Wetlands | place: USA... | reverse complement strand
TGATCATCGTTTCCGCTTCGGGGGGCGCGCGCATGATGGAAGGCGTGATCAGCCTGATGCAGCTGGCGAAGATCTCGGCCGCGCTGGCGCGCATGGAGGAAGCCCGCGTGCCGTACATCTCGGTGATGACCGATCCGACGACCGGGGGTGTAACGGCGTCGTTCGCGATGCTGGGCGATTTGAATATCGCCGAACCGGGAGCGCTGATCGGCTTTGCCGGTCCGCGCGTCATCGAACAGACCATCCGCCAGAAGCTTCCCGAAGGTTTTCAGCGCAGCGAGTTCCTGCTCGAGCACGGCATGCTGGACGCCGTCGTTCGCCGCCACGATCTGAAAGGCTACATCGCGCGCGCGCTGGACTTCATGCAGACACCGTCTTAGCCGCGCCGGCACAGTCGTACAATCAGTTCATCATGAAAGCCGTTCTGGTTACTCGCCTGGGAGGTCCCGAGGTTCTGGAGGTACACGACGTGCCTGAGCCGCGGCCCGGGCCGGGAGAAGTCGTGGTTCGTGTGGAAGCCGTGGGCATCAACTTTGCCGACACCATGAGCACGCGTGGCGGCTACAGCGGCACGCCGCCCCCGCCGTTCGTCTCCGGACGCGAATTCGCCGGGGTGGTGGAAGAAACCGGCGAGCGCGTGATGGGCTACCTGCAATGGGGTGCGGCGGCGGAGAAGATTGCGGTCAAGAGCACCTCGCTGTGGCCGCAGCCGAAAGGCTGGACGTCGGCGCAATCGGCAGCCTTCCCGGTGAATTTTCTAACCGCATATCTGGCGTACTGGAAGGCCGGCATCACGGCGGACGCGCTGGAGCCGATTCGCTGGGAGGACACTCACCGCCGACGAGTGCTGATTCACGCGGCAGCGGGAGGCGTGGGGACGGCGGCTATTCAGATAGGAACGCGGCTCGAAGTTGAGACCTACGGAACCGCCTCCTCCGATGAAAAGCTGGAGCGGGTCAAAAAATTGGGGCTGAACCACGCCATCAACTATCGCGAAGTGGATTACGAGCAGCGGGTGAAGGAGCTGACCAACGGCGAAGGCGTCGACGCTGTCTTCGAGATGCTCGGCGGCGAGCATACGGCCAGGAGCTTGCGCTGTTGCCGTCACTTCGGCCGCGTCATCATCTACGGCACGGCAACCGGGCAGCGCCACCAGTTCGATACCGGAATCATGATGGCCAGAAGCTTGAGCGCGCATGGGCTGTGGCTCAGCGTGCTGGCGAAAAATCGCGCGCTGATCGATCGCAGCCTGCGCGCGATGCAGCCGTGGATCGACGAGGGCAAGCTGCATCCTGAGATCGGACACACCTTGCCCATGGAGCAGGCGGACGAGGCGCATCGTCTGCTTCTGCGGCGCGAGAATTATGGCAAGATCGTGCTGCTGATTGGCCACTAGCAATCAGCCCTCAGCCTTCCGGCGCCGGCGAATAGCCGCGACCCCTTTCGCGTCGTGAATCCAGGGTCATGGGAACAGGCGCAAGGGCCGAGTGCTGATTCCTGAAGGCTGAAGGCTAAAATGTTTTTGTGGACGCGAAACCATGGCTGGTGCTGATTGTGTTCTTCGCGATCTGCCTGGGAGCAGGCGGACTAGGCTCGTTCTTCACCGCCAATAGCGTTCGCGACTGGTATCCACGGCTGCGCAAGCCGGCGGGGACGCCTCCGAGCTGGCTGTTCGGGCCGGTGTGGACGACACTCTACGTGCTGATGGCGATCTCGGCGTGGCTGGTGTGGCGTGAGTATCGTTGGGGCGCGCTGCCCGCATTGCTGATCTTCTGCGGCCAGCTGGCGCTGAATGTGGCGTGGTCGGGCATTTTCTTTGGCTCGCGAATGCTGGGCGTCGCTTTTGCCGAGATCGTGCTTCTGTGGCTCGCGATTGCCTGGACCATGCTGATCTTCTTCCTGCTGCTCCCGGTAGCGGCCCTTCTTCTGGTTCCGTACCTGTTATGGGTGACGTACGCAAGCTATCTGAACTTCGGCATTTGGCGGCTCAACCGGGTATAAAGCTGCGATGATTTCGATACCAGCTTTCGCGAAAATCAATCTTGGCCTGCGCATCGGGCAACGTCGAGCGGACGGTTTCCACGAATTGCGGACCATCTACCAGACGCTCGCCCTTCACGATGTGGTGCGGGTGAGCCTTGAGGCAGGAGAAGGAATCGAGATTCGCTGCGATGATTCCCGCGTGCCGCTCAATGAGTGGAACACCTGTCACAAGGTCGCGCAGCGCGTACTGGAAAGCGTGGGAATCTCGGGTATCGATTCGCCGCCTGGAGATGGGGAAGATGCGGTCAGGGCGCGAGGCGGGAAAATCGTGGTCGAGATTGAGAAGCACCTACCGGTACAGGGCGGCCTGGGCGCGGCATCGGCGAACGCCGTAGCGACAATTCTCGCGCTGGAGCGGGTGCTCAGAATCCGGCTTGCCGCAACCGAGAAGCTGCGCATCGCCGCCGAGGTCGGCAGCGATCTGCCGCTGTTTCTGATCGGCGGCACGGTGCTCGGTGTTGGCCGCGGCGAAGAAGTCTATCCCTTGCCGGATCTCCCGCGCTTTGCGGTGGTGGTGGTTACGCCGGCGGTCGGCGTCTCCACGCCTGCGGCGTTTGCGCGGTGGGACGAGTTGAACACGCTGGAGACCGAATTGACCGGTACCGGAGTGGCAGGTACAATACAAGAGTTCAGCCGCCGTGTGTTTGCGTGGCTGCAAGCAGGTTTCCCGCGGGTTTCGGCCGGATTGGTTGAACCCGCATCCGGTGTTCCCGCGTTGGGCGGGAACCGGGCCGAGACGCCGCTTCTCGACCTCGTCCGAACCGGGATTGAAAACGACTTCGAGCGCGTCGTCTTTCCAGAGTATCCCGAGTTGCGAGAGGTAAAAGAGCTGTTGCTGCGCGAGGGCGCGCATTATGCCTCGCTGTCGGGCTCCGGCTCAACGTTGTACGGGCTATTCGCGTCGGATGCTGAGGCCCGTGCCGCGGCCGAAAGAATGACCGCCGCAGGAGACAAGGCGATCGCGACCACGACGCTGACGAGAGCGGAGTATTGGAAGGCGCTAACTAGCAATTAGCAGCTAGCAATCAGGGGGCGCGATCTGGCTAGTTGCTAATTGCTAGCCGCTAGTTGCTTACTGGGCGGTCGACTAATGGTAGGTCAAGTGCCTTTCCGACCGCGCCTGCGCGAAGGCAGCGCACGCGCGGTGACCGCAAAGTTCGATCCGGTGTCAGGCGGCAACAGTTGGGCGGTCGACTAATGGTAGGTCAAGTGCCTTTGGAGCACTTTGTCTAGGTTCGAATCCTAGCCGCCCAGCCAGAAGATCAATCGCCGATGGTCAGTGGCGATGAACCGACTCTCCCGATCAGGTTTCATCGTCTTGGAAGTGAACAACCGACGGATAGACAGATTCGAAGCAGTGGTAACGGATAGCTAAAGCTTGTATTCAGAACCCGGCGTAAAACCAAACCAGGTGAAGCGGGGTATTCGCGAATGGATGCAGCAGCCAAGACGAGTGTAGTGCCGCCGCCGGCGCATACCGACGGCGATCATCAACCGGGTAAGGAGCCGCAGGCTGGGGCCGCGCCGAAGGTGAATAAACCGGTGCGGGCACGGCAGGATGATCGATGGAAGATCTTCTCCGGCACGGCCAACGATGCGCTGGCAAAAGATATCTGCGATTTCCTCGGTCTGCCGATTGGTCAGGCGTGTATCACCAAGTTCTCCGACGGCGAAACGTATGTGCAGATCGAGGAGAATGTGCGCGGCGCCGATGTCTTCATGGTGCAGCCGACATGCGATCCGGTGGACGTTCACCTGATGCAGTTGCTGCTGCTGATCGACGCGCTGAAGCGCGCGTCGGCGCGGCGCATCACGGTGGTGATTCCCTACTTCGGCTACGCCCGGCAGGACCGCAAGGACAAGCCGCGCGTGCCGATTTCGTCGAAGCTGGTCGCGGACCTGCTGACGACTGCAGGGGCGGACCGGGCGCTGGTGGTCGATCTGCACGCGCCGCAGATCCAGGGATTTTTCAATATTCCGGTGGACCATCTGTTTGCCTCGCCGGTGTTGGTGGATTACTTCCGCAAACGGCAGTTTCCGGACTTGACCGTGGTTTCGCCGGATGCGGGCGGCGTGGAGCGGGCGCGCTTCTTCGCCAAGAAGATGGATTCGGCCCTGGCGATTGTCGATAAACGCCGGGTGCAGATGGATGAGACGGAAGTGATGAACGTCATCGGCGATGTGAAGGGCCGCGCCTGTCTGATTCTCGACGACATCATCGACACCGCCGGCACGCTGGTGAAGACCAGCCAGGCGCTGCTGGATGCGGGGGCGCGCGAAGTGCATGCCTGTGCCACCCATCCGGTGCTCTCCGGGCCGGCCATTGAACGGATTGCGAAGTCGGGGTTGGCCGAAGTGGTGGTCACCGACACGATTCCGTTAAGCGAGGCAGCGCGCAACGAGCCGAAAATCATTGTGCGTTCGATTGCCGGCTTGATTGGGCGCGCCATTCAATCGATTCACGAAGAGACTTCGGTCAGTAAATTGTTTTTGTAAAGGAACAACACCAGATTATGGCTACAGCAACCGCAGAAAAGAACGTAGAAGCCAAGCCGCGACAGGGCGGCGGCAAGAACGATGCGCGCCGTCTGCGCCAGACCGGCATGATTCCCGCCGTTGTCTATGGCGCCGGGAAGGATTCGCTGGCTGTTGCCGTGGATCCCAAGCAGATGAGCCGCATCCTGCACTCGGAGTCGGGGCACAACTCGATCTTCGATCTCACGCTGAATGGCGAAAGCGCGAAAGTGATGATCGTCGACTGGCAGTATGAGCCGATCAAAGGCGCGCTGCTGCACGTGGATCTGAAGCGCATCGCCATGGACCGGGTACTGCGCGTCAGCGTGCCGGTGCTGCTGAAGGGCGAAGCGCCGGGCGTGAAAACCCAGGGCGGAATTCTCGAGCAGATTTTGCGCGAGGTGGAGATCGAGTGCCTGCCGGCCGACATTCCGAGCCACATCGACGCCGATGTCAGCCAGTTGATGTTCGGGCAGGTGATTCGCGTCTCCGACCTGCCGCACGGCGGCAAGCTGAAGTTCCTCACCGATGAGGACCAGAGCGTCGCGCACGTCGTCGCGGTGAAGGAAGTCGCTGCCCCTGCTGCTGCCGAAGCCGAGGCCGAAGGTGCTGCCGCCGCTCCTGCCGAGCCCGAGGTCATCAAGAAAGGCAAGCAGGAAGCCGAGGGCGAAGCTGCCGAAGGTGGCGACAAGTCCGAGAAGTCGGAGAAGAAGAAATAAGCGCTGTGAAGCTGATCGTCGGGCTTGGCAATCCGGGCATCGAGTATCAGTTCACACCGCACAACATGGGTTTCCTGGCAGTAGATCGTATTGCCGAGCAGTGCGGCGTGCGAGTTACCAATCGTCACTGCCGGGCGCAGACAGCGCGCACGCGGATTGCCGGGCACGAGGTCGTGCTGGCCAAGCCGGAAACCTATATGAACCTGAGCGGCATGTCGGTGGCCGAGCTGGTGCGCGAGTACGAGGCTCGGCCGCAGGAAGATCTGGTGCTGCTCTACGACGAGTTGGACCTGCCGTTCGGCAGCCTGCGAGTTCGGCCGCGGGGCCGTTCGGCGGGGCATAACGGCGCGGAATCGGTGATTGCCGCGTTGGGTACGCAGGTGATCATGCGGGTGCGTTTGGGGATAGGCCCGGACCATCCGGTTGGCGACGGCGCCAGGTATGTGCTGTCGCCGTTCAAAAAATCGCAGCTCCCGGTCGTCGACCAGGTGCTGGATCAGGCAGCCGATGCGGTAAAGATGATTCTGGCTGAGGGGATACAGGCGGCGATGAATCGCTTTAATCGCAAGCCGGAAGAAGAAGCAACCGGTGAATAGCGACTAGCAGCTATTCACCGGTTGGAGTGCAATTTTCGCGACAGGTTTGAGCTCATTGCTGGCGGCTAGCGCCAGCGGCTCTGGAGAAACGAATGCAACGTACTTACGAACTCATGTTCATCGTTCGGCCGGATATGCCGGAGGAGGAGCAAGACAAGCTGATTTCCAACCTGGAAACGCAGGTCGGTAACGCCGGCGGCACGATGAAGGGTGTCGAGCGGATGGGCAAGCGCCGGCTGGCCTACATGGTGCGCAAGTTTCAGGACGGCATTTATGTCCTGATGACGCTGGAAGGCGAAGGCGGCATGGTGAAGGAAGTGGAGCGCCGTCTGCGCGTCACCGAGCCGGTGATCAAGTTCATCACCGTGCGCGTCGACGAAGAACAGAAGCGGCTGGCGAAGGTCAAGGCCATCCGCGACACCAAGGTTCGCGGACGTGGAACGCGCGCCGCAGAGGCGGCAGCGGCTGCCGAGAGCAGTGTTGCCGTGGCCGAAGCTCCGGCAGCAGCCGAGACGCCCGCAGAAGGCGGCGAGCAGGCTCCGGCGAACACGTAACCGGCAACGCTAACGAATTTCGGCCGCTTGGCCCGAAGGAGAAACATGGCAGACGAAGTAACCAGAACCGCGGCGCCGGTATCGGGCGCTGCAACCATTGACGCGCCTGCGTCCCGCCCGGAGGGTGGTCCCCGCGAGGGCGGCCCGCGCGAAGGCGGCCCACGGGGTCCGCGCACTGGCCCGCGCCCGGGTGGTCCCGGCGGCCCGCGCGAAGGCGGACGCAAGTTTTTCCGGCGCAAGAAGGTGTGCAAGTTCTGCGTCGAGAAGATCGATGCGATCAATTACAAGGATGTGCGCCTGCTCTCGCAGTTCGTAGCCGAGAGCGGCAAGATCGTGCCGCGCCGTTTGACCGGCGTGTGCACGCCGCATCAACGCCGGCTGACCCACGCGATTAAGCAGGCACGCAACATTGCCCTGCTGCCGTTTGGCGGAAGGTAGAGACCAGCAGTGGCCAGTGGCTGGTTCAGCAGTCCCGATGCCGTTGCTGGTCCGCTTGCGCAGTCAAGACCTGGCTGGAGCCGGCTATCCGATCGGCTGAATACGAGTCTGGCGAAGCGCGACGGCAGAGCTTAGCCCAGCGCCTCAGCGCCGGGAGTTGCAAAGGAATGGAAATGCGTCCCTTTCCGGGACGACACCTTGGGGCGAGGGCTTCGGCCCGCGTCAACGAACGGAGTTCTTACATGGAAGTCATTCTGAGAGAAGACGTAGCCAAACTCGGCTCGCGTGGTGATGTGGTGAAAGTTGCCGAAGGCTATGGCCGCAATTACCTTCTGCCGAAGAAGCTCGCGATTGAGGCGACGCCGGCCAATCGCGCCGTTATCGAGCAGATGAAGGCTGCGGCGGTGCGCCGTCTGGCGCGCGAGAAGGGCGATGCCGAGGCACAGGCGCAGCAGCTTGCGGGCGTTGCGTTGGCGTTTACGCGCAAGTCCGGCGAGCACGACCAGTTGTTTGGCTCGGTCACTTCGGCCGACATTGCCCATGAACTTGAGTTGAAGGGATTGAACATCGATCGCCGCAAGATTCAGCTGGGCGAGCCGCTGAAGAGCATTGGCGACTTCAATGTCTCCATCAAGCTGCACCGCGATGTTGTCGTGCCCATCAAAGTCACCATTCGGAAAGACGTGGTTGGCGAAGAGCCGGCGCACGAAGCGGAACCGGCCGGCGCGGAAGCATGAGAGATGCTGGTGGGGCGGCGTATCTGCGCCGCCCTCGATTCGACTAGTCCTTCCCCGATTTCACGCGGGCAACCGCGCTCGCCGTATGCACTGCGCGCTCCATTCTGCATTCCGTCGGTTTCTTGTCAAAGCGCAGCCCTTCATAGACCGGCGCGCGCATCTTGACCCCACCGCTTTGCCCTTCGTGTGTCCACTCGGTGAACTTGATCTCGGCGACGAGCTCAGGCTTCACGTAATGGATTCGGCGGTCGCTCTCCACCTTTCCGAAAAATGGATTGTGCGCGGTCTCCAACTGGTGCAGCCGCCTCCACATCTCTTCGTGCGATTTGCCGGTGAAACCGCTGCCCGCCTGTCCCACGGGAAGCAGCCGGTTCTGTTCGTCGTATAGTCCCAGCACCAGCGAGCCAAAGTTCTCGCGCGAGCCGCGGGGATCGGTGTAGCCGCCGATGACGCATTCCTGGCGGCGCACGATCTTGATCTTCAGCCATTCGCGGCTGCGCTTTTGCTCATAACCGCTCGTGCGATACTTGGCGACGATGCCTTCCAGGCCGCGCTGCGCGGCGGCTTCAAACAAGGCCGTGCCGCGGCCAACATAGTGGTCGGAGTAGCGCAACAGATCATGGGGGACGAGGATGTCCTGCAGCATCTGCTTGCGCTGTTCGAGGTCGACCTGCATCAGATCGTAGCCGTCGAGGTAGAGCAGGTCGAAGGCGTAGTACACCACCGGGATGTCATCGCGCGTGCGCCGGATGCGTCGTCCGCCTTCGCCCACCCCGGTGCGCTGCTGCATGAGGCTGAACGACGAGCGCCCCTCGTCATCCAGCGCAACAACTTCACCGTCGAGAATGGCAGTGCGCGCCTTCAGGAACTGCGGAATGACGTGGAGTTCGGGATAAGCCGCGGTGAGATCATTCTGATTACGCGAGACCAGCCGCATCGACTTGCCGTCGAAAAACGTCACGGCCCGGTAGCCATCCCACTTGATCTCGTACAGCCACTGCTCGTCGTCGAAGGGCTTGTCGACCAGCGTGGCCAGCATCGGGCGGATGCTATGCGGCATCGGGGTCTTGCGGCCAACGCTCGCGGTGCTTAGGCCGTCTTTTTTGGTCGGAGCTTTTTTTTTATCGCCGATGCGGTTGACTGGTTGGCATCGCTTTTGCGCGCCGTGGTTGACGGCGAAGGCTTCGGTTCGGACTGGGATGCAGCTTCTGCTGCCATCGGCTTAACGGCGCCAGCCGAGGTTTTGGTGCCCGCAGATTTTTTCGCCGCAAGCCTTTTCTTCGCGTCGGCGCGGGCGATGGACTCGGCCAGCCAGGCATTCTTGCCGGATCCAGCGTGGGAGGATGCTTTCTTGCTGCTTAACCACTCCGCCGAGCCCGCATCGCCGGCAATCTGTTTTAGCGTCCGCTTCGTCAGCACGGAGTAGTCGTACTGATCAATGTCGTAGCCTGGCTGCACGTAGGCATCGCGATGCTTGATGAGCAGCCACTCGGTACCCTTGCTATCCGGGCGGCGCGATTTGATGTGCACCAGCGCGAACTCGCCCTTCAACTTTTGTCCATCGAGGCGGAACTTCAGGTCGCCCTTTTTGAGCATGGCCGGCGCATCCCCCACCGGCTCCCACGTGCCGACATCCCAAACCATGACCGTTCCCGCGCCGTAGTTGCCGGCTGGAATCGTGCCTTCGAAATCGAAATAGGAGACCGGGTGGTCTTCCACTTGCATGGCCAGGCGCTTGTCCGCAGGGTCCAGCGACGGCCCCTTGGGCACCGCCCACGACTTCAACACCCCATCCATCTCCAGGCGAAAGTCATAATGCAGCCGAGTGGCGCTATGCTTCTGCACCACAAACCGCCGCTGGTTGCCCTTACCCACCTTGGGCGGAGGCTCAGGAGTCTGCTGGAAGTCGCGTTTGCGCTTGTATTCCTCAAGTGCCATGCGTCCTTAGATGAACATAGAACGTAGCGACGCTGCAAGATGAGCGCAGATGCAGACATCAGCGCAAGAGGTCTCGTCGCGATTCGGCGGGAACGGGAAATATGGCAGATGGAGGATCGACAAATCTGGATTGCAAGTCCGGCCAAGCTGCCGCGTCGCGGAAGAGACGAGTGGATGGCGATGGTGCGTCGGCGAACACGGAAAGAAAGCAGGCGTGCGATCAGGTCGCGGGGCCTGATCCAATGCGGAGGGCTGGGCGGGGAGAAAAGGGTCAGGGGTGTGATCGGCTCTGTTCCAGGTTGGGAGAAAAGTAGTGGAGTAGTTGTACTAGTTGCACACTTTCGAGTGTAGTTTTTACATGTCAATATTGCGAAACGCAACAATAAGCCGCAATCGCATGAAAACAATGGAAATATAAACTTAGCAATTTATGAACAAAACCCCTCTGAATATGCTACAGTCAAATTTAGAGTTGAGACAGCGGGAGAGCCACTAGAGCGGCCGCTCCCGAAAGAACCCAGCCAAGCGCTGGGTTTTCGTGTTTTTGGGGAGAGCCGGCACTTGGCACCTCTCGGCATGGTCAGGGGAAGGCCCTTCGGTTCCGACCGGTCAGAGTCCGGCCGCTGAGGGTTGACCCAAGATCGTCGCAAGGGAGTGGACGCCGATCGGCGATTTGGCTGATTGCCAGCGCTAATTGCTAACCGCCGCGCTTTACTCCCCTCAACTGTCCCGGCGATTCGGCCGGGCAGTTTGCTTCAGCCCCAAGCTCATCACTGGCGGACGCCGATGAACCGCATGGTTCGGCTCGCAGTCCGATGGCTTGGGGCTGAGGCGTTTGCGGCGGAGAGAACACGGCGAGCGTCGGGGCCGCACCCGGGGATGGTCGAGTGAGACGAAATTCCTAACCGGGTCACGCGTCCGGCGTGCAGAAGCAGTGTTATCGTCCAGTTCGGCGGTGCTACGATCCGGCGCTGCCGGAATGGACATGAACTTCGTGGAGGCGCCACTTGTCAACCCAGCAGGATATCGTCATTCAGTGGAATCGGCTGCAGCAGACCGGATTTCACACCATGCTGTCGCAGCAGGCCGAGGCTAATGGATTGCCGGTCGCGTTTCTCTTTGCCGTGGCCAGCCGCGAGACCAATTGCGTCAACGAGCTCGGTGACATGCGGCCGGATGGGGCGCATGGCGTCGGGATACTGCAGATCGACGTGCAGCATCCGATTGCACGGCAAGCGCGCGATAACGGCAGCTGGAGGACCAATCCCGCTCCGCTGGTGGCCTTCGCCGCCCAGATGCTGGCGCAGAACCTGCGCCAGGCGCAGCAGACGTTTCCCACGCTTAGCGCCGATCAGCAGCTGAAGATTGCGGCCAGCGGCTACAACTGCGGCATGAGCAACGCCATCGCCGGGCAGCACGGCGGCGACTGCGACCGGCAGACGACGGGACGCAACTACGGCGCCGACGTCATGACGCGCAAGGTGCTGTTCGATCAGCTGCTGGCGCAGCCGGCGGCTACGGCTGCGGGCGCCTGAACGACCTTTATGCAATTCATTGCCCGGCTCTCACCGCCGGGCCTATTACTTCAAGGACAAACTTATGCCATTTAAGAAACGCTCCGGCGCGGCCGGCAGGAAGCAGGCGCCTGTGCCTGGCCCGGCCAGCGCTGCGTACAAGAAGATCGTTGCCAGGAAATCGGTGGCGAAGTCCGGCAAAGCGCGCAAACATCCGCGGCCGGTGGCGGCATTCTCGTCGTTGAAGTCGCGGCAGATGCTGGTGGAGCGCATCAAACGCGAAATCTGGGCGTCGGTGGTGAAGATCAACGACGCCATCATCAGCCTGGCGCTGGCGGGAAATTACAATGCCGCCCGGGCGCTGTTCGATTTTGCGGGCGTGTATTCGCTGCCCGAGGCGATTCCGGAGCAGCCGCGCGGGAGCCTGACAGCCGCGGCGCCCGCGGCGCTGCATGCGCCGGAGGCACCCAACCCAGGAGATCCTAATGTGGATCCGGTGGACGCCTTCTTTCGCAGCATCGGCGAAGATCCCGCGCACGAAATCTCCAATCCGAAAGCTCCCGTCTAGAAACGGTAGAATGAAAGAGGGAAGTCGAACTGATAGCGCGCGCGTGATGCGCTGTTTCCAAACGCATGGACATGACCTGGGTGATGCCGCGGCTGGCAATCGGCGGCGGAATATGGACCGATGACAAAATGATCGAGGTGGTCCGCGCGGGCGTCACCCACATCATCGACATGCAGATCGAGTTCGATGACACGGCGCTGGCCGAGCCTTACGGCGTCAAGGTGCTGTGGAACCCGACCGACGACGACTTTCGCTCCAAGCCGCCGGAGCTGTTGCGGCGCGGGGTGGAGTTTGCGCTGGAGGCGCTGGACGATTCCGAATCGCGCGTCTTCATTCACTGCGCCGCCGGCGTGCATCGCGCGCCCATGATGGCGCTGGCGGTGCTGCGCGCCCTCGGATTCAGCCTGGA
>Ga0335073_10012284_pt1 | contig 12031 bp, 10 predicted proteins | sample Lox_Sample_22_FD_207093 | JGI IMG/M metagenome (GOLD analysis project Ga0335073, IMG submission 207093) | Soil microbial communities from Loxahatchee National Wildlife Refuge, Florida, United States - Lox_Sample_2.2 | ecosystem: Environmental > Terrestrial > Soil > Wetlands | place: USA... | reverse complement strand
GTGGGCGTGCCGGCGCTCACGGCGCGGCAGCTCGAGAACAAGATCCTCGCCTCGCAGCGCCTGTCGTTCTCCGGCTACGCGGAAAGCGACGCCACCTTCGGGCTGCCGCCGCTGCCCGCGTTCGCCAGCGTGACGCCGCTGCTCGACGGGATCACCAGGATGCGGGTCTGGCAGGCCTCGCCGGATCGCTGGCGGGTCGACACCCTGTCCGACACCGGCGAGAACGACACCTACCTGGACAACGGCAACACCTTCGTCTGGGACTCCGGCGAGCAGCTGCTGACCGGCATCTTCGGCCCCGAGGTCATCCGGCTGCCCAGAGCAGCGGACCTGATGCCAGCGGCCCTGGCCGTTCGGATCATCAGTGAGGCAGGAGCGGACGCGAAGCTGAGCCTCTTGCCGCCGCAGCGGGTGGCGGGACAGAGCGCGGCGGGACTAGCGGTCAGGCCCGCCAGCTCGCAGTCCACGATCGCGCAGGCCGATATCTGGGCGTCGCCGGCGACCGGGCTGCCGCTGCTGGTGCAGGTCTTCGGCCGCGGCGTGGCGCACCCGGCGCTGGAGTCGCAGTTCCTGCAGGCCGGCCCCTGGACGCCCGACAACAGCGTGCTGACACCACAGAACGGCCCGGGCACCGGGTTCACCGCCACCACGCCGGCCAGCTTCGCCGGGGTGCTGAAGAACCTGGACAACGAGGTGCTGCCCGGCACTCTCGGCGGGCTCGCGCGCGGGCCGTCACCCGTCCCGCAGATCGGCGTGTACGGCACCGGGCTGACCGCGTTCGCCGTGCTCACCTTCCGGCACGGCACCGGCGGCCAGCTGCTGACCGACGCGCTGGACGCGGGCGCGGCGCCGCTGTCCTACACCGACGGAACCGGCGCCATCGCGAGCGCCCCGCTCGTCAACCTCGCGCTCGTGCACCCCTACCGGTCGCCGGACACGTTCCTGCTGGTCGGGTTCGTCAGCAGGACCACGCTCGAGCAGGCCGCCGCGGTGCTGGCCGCCAAACCGGACCAGGACTTCGGCGAATGATCACCACACAGAACCTGACGAAGCGCTTCGGGCACGTCGAGGCGGTCCGCGACGTGAGCCTCGACGTGCGCGAAGGCGACAGGTACGGCCTCCTCGGCCCGAACGGCAGCGGCAAATCCACCCTCGTCCGGATGCTCCTGGGCCTGGTGTACGCGACGAGCGGGTCCATCTCGGTCCTCGGCGAGCCGGTCCCGCGGCACGTCGGCCGGGTGCTGCCAGAGATCGGCGCGGTGATCGAGGAGCCGGCGGCCTACCCGCACCTGTCCGGGCGCGCCAACCTGCGGCTGCTCGACGCGGCCGGGCCGCACGGGGCGCGGCGCACCAGGCGCCGCCGCGTCGACGACGCCCTGGAGCAGGTCGGCCTGGCCGGCATCGACCGGCGGCCGGTCCGCGCCTACTCGCTCGGCATGCGGCAGCGGCTCGGGCTGGCCGCCGCGCTGGTGCGCCGTCCCCGGCTGCTCATTCTCGACGAGCCGACCAACGGCCTCGACCCGCGCGGCATCAGGGACATCCGCGACCTGCTGATCGGCCTGAACTCCGACGGCGTGACCGTCTTCCTGTCCAGCCACCTGCTGCCGGAGGTGTCCGCGCTGTGCACCAGGATCGGGGTGCTCGACTCGGGAAAGCTGGTGCTGCAAGACCGGCTCGCGTCCCTGCAAGAGCCGACCGGTCGCATCCTGATCTCGACCGATGATCCAGAACGTGCGGTCGCGACTCTAGACGGCCTCGTCGAGCACAGGGATGGGGCGGACCTCGTGGTGCGGGCTGACGACCCGGCCGAGCTGAACGCGCGCCTCGTGGCAGCGGGCGTGCCGGTCAGGTCGCTGGCGCTGCAGCGGCGCAGCCTGGAAGAGATCGTGCTGGAAGTGACGGGCGCCGGCTCCGACCAGTTCGGGGTGCCCGCATGATCGCCGTCGAGCTGTTCAAGCTGGTCCGGCGGCTGCGCACCTGGATCTCGATCGGGCTGATCTGCGCCCTGCCGCTGATCGTGGCGATCTTCATCGCGGTCACCCACCTGGCCCCGCCGCCTGGGCAGGGCAGCGCGTTCCTGTCCGCGGTGCTGGACGAGGGCCAGCTGTACCCCGCGGCGGCGCTGGCGCTCGTGCTGCCGGTGTTCCTGCCGGTCGCCGTCGCGGTGGTAGCGGGCGACTCGATCGCGGGCGAGGCGTCCGCGGGGACGCTGCGCTACCTGCTGGCCCGCCCGGTCGGGCGGACGAAGCTGCTGGTCGCCAAGCTCGTCGCGGTCATCACGTTCGCGGTGCTCGCCGTCGTCGCCGTCACGGTCACCTCATACGCCACCGGGGTGCTGATCCTCGGCCCGTCCCGCGCCGCGGCCGTGGGCACCACGCCCGGCGGGCTGGCGCCCGGGTCGATCGCGCCGGGCGCCGGCGGCGCGCCCACGGCGGGGCTGCAGCCTGGCGCGGCCATCACGTCGCTGTCCGGCACCCCGCTGACCACCCTGCAGCTCATCGAGCGCGTCCTCGGGGCCATGTCCTTCATCACGGTCTCGATGCTCGGCGTCGCGGCGATCGCGCTGTTCCTGTCCACGCTGACCGACTCCGCGATCGGCGCCGCGCTTGGCTCGCTTGCCGCGCTGGTCGTCAGCGAGATCCTGGTCACGCTGAACGCCGCCAGCGCCGTGCAGCCCTACCTGCCGACCCGGTACTGGCTGGCGTGGATCGACTTCTTCCGGGATCCCATCCTCTGGCGGGACATCCAGCGCGGGTTCGCCATCCAGGCGGTGTACGTGGTGGTGTTCCTCGCGGCCGCGTGGGCCAACTTCGCCACCCGGGACGTCACGGCCTGAGCTCGCGGTCAGCGCCCGAGGGACTCCAGGGCGGCGCAATCGCCGGGCACCGGGGCAGCGACGCGGTTGGCGGACAGCGTGCGCAGCACCAGGCCGACGACGAGCGGGGCGTCGGGCAGCTGGCTGTGCTGGATGGTCACGCCCGGGCAGACGGACTGGAGCGGGACGTTCACCGCGCCGGGCAGCCGGGCGGAGTCCGGCGGCTGCACCGTCTGGTCGTCGGCGCTCCACAGCGACAGCCAGGGCGGCCGCGGCTGCGCGGATTGCTGCAGCCGGGTCAGCAGCGCGCTGCCCGGCACGAGCTGCTGGCAGGCGACGGGGCACAGCGACGGGTCGTACGCGGTGCCCACGGCCGCGATGCGCGCGCCGTGCAGCGGCGATCCCAGGGTGATGATCGTGCCCGTCCGTCCCGCGCCGCCGTAGTCGACGTACCACAGCCAGGCCACGACGCCGCCCGCCGAGTACCCGATCACGGTGACCGGTCCGGAGCCCGCGGCGAACGCCGAGTTCACGTACCCGTTGAGCACCCGGGCCTGCACCGCCAGGTCGCCCGTGCCGTCTCCCGCCAGCGGCACCACGATGGCGGTGCGGCCGGTGCCCCTGATCCGCGCGGCCAGCTGGTCCAGCGACCCGGTGGACCCGCCGTAGCCGGGAACGAGCAGCACCGCGCCCGGCCGGCCGGCCGCCGGTTCCGGCTGCCCGCCCGAGACCCGGACCCCGATGACCACGGCAGCCGCGGCGACAGCCAGGGCGAGCCCGCCGAGCAAGAGCCTGCGCCGCGGACTCAGCCCGGTCCACCAGCGGATGGGGGAACGCACGCATCCATGATGCAACCCCGAACGTCAGGATCTGGACAGTGTCGCCGGCCCGGGCCGGCGGCGTGCGACTTCGGCCTGGCGCGCTGGACCGCCCGGTTCGGGCACAATAGGACAAGGCCCCTCCATTTATGGGATGGAGGGGCCTTGCGCGACCCTGCCGCACCGGTCCGGCTGGTTGCCCAGCCCGCCCGGCGGCGACTGCCGCCCGCCAGGGCCAGGCACCCGTGCGATTTACCGGTTTCCCGGCTCTTCTCACGTTCCCGGAGTTTCCCCCGAGTGGCGCCCGTTTCCGGCGGCAAGACCATTTCTACGCCCGCGCGCGGCCGCGGCGCAAGAGGCCGCGGGGCATTTATTGAGACTTTTTTCGTTGTCCACAGCGCGGGGGCAGTTATCCGCAATTAAATGCGGTTATCCACTGCATTGCTCACAAGCTATCCACAGAACGCGCTCGGTGCGGTGCCAGGAGACTGGCCGCCGAGCGTTCGCGGGCGGCCCAGTCTCCCGGGCGGCGGAGAGCACGGGAGCGAAGCGGGCCAGTCCGCCTTCGGCGATTTTTGCCGGCGTGTCGTGAGTTGGGCGGCGGCCCGGTTCGGGCACAATAAGACAAGGCCCCCTCCATTTATGGGATGGAGGGGGCCTTGCGCGGCCGGCCGCACCGGCCTAGCCAGTTGCCCGGCTTGCCCAGCGGCGACTTCCGCCCCGTCGGGGCCAGGTACCCGCACGAAGCTCCGGTTTCCCGGTGCCTCTCACGTCTCTGAGGTTTCCCCCGAGTGGTGCCCGTTTCCGGCGGTGAAAGCATTTCTACGCCTGCCTCCAGCCGGAGCGCAAGGGGTCGTGGGCCATTAATTGAGACTTTTTTCGTTGTCCACAGCGCGATGGCAGTTATCCGCAATCGAATGCGGTTATCCACTGCTTAATTCACAAGCTGTCCACAGGTCAGGCGTTGTTCACTGACCGCCGGGTGCTCGTGCGCTCGACAACCTGCCAGGCCGGCGGCTCTTCCGCCGCCGATGGCTCGCGCCCGAGGGCGACGCGGGCACAGCGGCTGCCCTGATCGCGGAGGGATTGCCGGACGGTGGTCAGTCCCGCGGGCGCGGCTGCCTCGCTGTCGTCCCATCCGGTGATCGCGACGCTGCCGGGCACGGCGCGGCCGGCGCGCGCCGCGGCCCGAAGCGCGCCGAGCGCGAGCTCGTCGCTCATGGCGGCGATCGCGTCGGGCGGATCGCCGCCGCGAAGCAGCTCCGTTGCGAAGGCTTCGCCGTCCGCGGTGGCGTTGACCGGGCACGCGGCCACGCGCAGCTCCGCCGGTGATCCTCCTGTCTGGCGCCAGGCGTCGAGGAAGCCTGCCCACCGGTGCCGGGTCACCGGGTAAGTCACAGCCGGATCCGGCGGGCCGGTGAACAGCGCCCGCGCGCGCTCCCGGCTGGCCGGGAAACCGAGTACCACCGGACGCCTGGCGCCGGTGAAGGCCAGCCGGCCGATCGCGGCGGCCGCGGCCCGGTCGTCGATGCCGATCACTGGCAGCCCGGGCCGGGACGGTCCGGCGTGCACGACCGCAAGAAGCCCGCTGGCCGCGACCGCATCGAGAACCGGATCGTCGTCGCTGGTGGTCCACACGATGAACCCGTCCACGACCGCTTCGCTGACACGCTGCACGTCGCTGGCGGCTCCAGTGGTCGGGACCAGGGTGAGGCCGACGCCCTCCGCCGCGCAGACCTCCGCCACCCCGGCCAGGAACCGGCCTGCCTCCGGGTCGTCGAAGGCGTAGGTCAGCCGCTCGCCGAGGATCACCCCGAGGCTGCCGGCCCGGCCCCGGCGCAGTGACCGGGCACCGGGGTGGGGGCCCGGGTAGCCCAGCCGCTCCGCGGCCGCGCGGACCTTCGCCGCGGTGCCTGGCGCCACCCGGCCGGGCTGCGAATAGGCGTAGGACGCCGTCATGACCGACACCCCGGCCGCCTCGGCGACCTGGCGCAACGTCGGACGGCTCCGCGGCTGGCTCACCTCTATACTGTAGCTGTGTATCGATACACAAAGTCCGGCCTGACGGAGCCCGATGTTCGTGGCGGGGTCTTTCACCGGGACTCCCCGACGCTGCTGAGCTATGGCGTGGTGGCCGGATTCGCCTTCTGGCTGTACGCGTTCGGGCCCGCACTGGCACTGCTGCGGGCCGAGCTGCACTTCTCCTACACCGTCCTCGGCGTCTATTCGGCGCTGTGGCCGGCCGGGGCGGCCCTCGCCGGGGTGACCTTCGCCGCGCTCGCGCGCCGGCTGCCGCGCGGCGCCCTGCTCTGGTGGTCGGCAGTGGCTGCCACCGCCGGCGTCGGGTTGTTCACCGCCTCTCGCGACGTCTCGCTCACCATGCTCGGCGTCGCGGTGCTCGGCTTCGCCGGGACCACATTGCTCACCTGCACCCAGGCGATCCTGTCCGGCCTGCACGGCGAACGCCGCGACCGGGCACTGACCGAAGCCAACGTCGGCGCGGCCGCTTGCGCGGTAGTCGCCCCGCTCCTGCTCGGCCTGCTGCAGGACACCCCCGTGGGCTGGCGGGCGGCGATGAGCCTGCCCGCCCTCGCGCTCACCGGTCTCTACCTGCGCTACCGGAAGCTGCCCTTGCCCGCGGCGCGGACCGCCCGGTCAGCCTCAGACCGGTCTCGGCTGCCGCTGTCCTGCTGGCTGCTGGCGGCCATGGTCGCGGCCGGCGTCGCGGTCGAGTTCTGCCTGGTCTACTTCGGCGCCGAGCTGCTCACCGCGACCGGGCTGCGCACCGCGCAGGCCGCCACCGCCATGAGCGGTTTCTACTTCGGCATCCTGGCCGGCCGGATCGGCGGGGCGTGGCTCACCCGCCGCCCCGGCCGGACGGTCCCGGTGCTGTGGGCTTCGCTCGCCGTCACCGGCGGCGGGTTCGCGCTCTGCTGGCTGGCGGGCCTGCCTGTCGTCGCGATAGCCGGGCTGTTCATCTGCGGCCTGGGCATCGCCAATCTTTACCCGCTCTCACTCGCCCTGACCCTGGCAGCCGCGGCAGGCAACGACGACACGGCCAACGCCCGCACCCAGGTGCTCGGCGGACTGCTCGTCATCGCCTCCCCATACCTGCTCGGCAGCCTCGCCGATCACCTCGGGCTGCACGCCGCGTTCGCCATTGAGCCGGTGCTCATCGGCGCCTGCGCGGTCCTGCTGCTGGCCGGTCTCCGCCTGGAACGGCGTTTGCCGGACGTTGGCAGACAACCTTAAAGATTTAGCCCAACTACTACACGAGAGAATACTCCTGGAGTAGTCTCTCGGTTATGAGCGTTCCGCTGACACTGCTCGGGCTCCTCGAACGGGGGCCGAGTCACGGCTATGACCTGAAGCGCGACTACGACAGCTACTTCGGTCGCGGGAAGCCGGTGCGGTACAGCCAGGTGTACGCCACGCTGTCCCGGCTGGCCAGGGACGGGAAAGCGGTCGCCGGACCTGTGGAGCAGGGGGCCGGGCCGGAACGCCGGCGATACCTGATCACCGATGACGGCATCGAAGACGTCGAGCGGTGGCTGACCGAACCGGCGCCGCCAGAGCCTGACCTGCAAAGCGAGCTCTTCACCAAGGTGGTGCTCGCCCTGCTGCTCAACCGCCCGGCGGGCCAGTACCTCGACATACAGCGGGCGGCGCATCTTGCGCGCATGCGTGCGCTGACCGAGCTCAAGCGGTCAAGCGGCACTCTCGACGTGCTGCTCGCCGACCACTCCATCTACCGGCTGGAGGCCGACTTGCGCTGGATGGACCACACCGCGGCCCGGCTCGACATGCTCAGGAAGGAGGTCAGGCGATGAGCGAGGGCATCGAGCCCGCCGGCGCGGGCCAGGCCACCGGCACCACCGCGCTGGTAAAGATGATCGAGGCGCGGCACCTGGTCAAGTCGTTCGGGGAGACGCCGGCGCTGCGCGGCGCCTCGCTGCGGGTCCGGCCGGGCGAGATCGTGGCCGTCATGGGGCCGAGCGGGTCGGGCAAGTCCACGTTGCTGCACTGCCTGGCGGGCATCCTGGTCCCCGAGCAGGGCGAGGTCTGGTTCGGCGGGCAGCGGCTGGACACCCTCAGCGACGACCGGCGCAGCGCGCTGCGCCGGGACCGGTTCGGGTTCGTGTTCCAGTCCGGTCAGCTCGTCCCCGAGCTGACCGCCGAGGAAAACGTCGCCTTGCCGCTGCTGCTGTCCGGCACCCGCCGCGGACCGGCGATAACCGCGGCCAGGCAATGGTTTGGCGCCCTGGGGCTGGACGGGCTCGAACGCCGCAGGTCCGGGGAGCTGTCCGGCGGGCAGGCACAGCGCGTCGCACTCGCCCGCGGCCTGGTCGGCGAACCCGAGGTGCTGTTCGCCGACGAGCCGACCGGATCGCTCGACTCGGTCTCCGGCGAGCTGGTGATGAACCTGCTCACCGCCGCCGTCCGCGAACGCGGCACCACCGTCATCCTGGTCACCCACGACGCCCGGGTAGCCGCCTACGCCGACCGCGAGGTCATCGTCCGCGACGGCAAAGTCAGCACCCTCACCGGGGCCGAGCCGTGATCCCGCTCGGGCTGCGGCTAGTGGCCAGCGGGGGCCGCGAGGCCATCACGCGGCTGGTCATCCTGACCATCGCGGTCGGCCTCGGCGTCGGCCTGCTGCTGACCGCCCTGGCCGCCACCAACGCGGTCAGCGCCTGGAACAGCCGCAACGCGTGGTTCTACACCGGCAGCGCGTGGGCGCCCGCAGGCACGGCAACAGGCGTGGCCCCGCTGTGGTGGCACCCAAGCGCTGACATCTTCGACGGTCAGCAGTTCAACCGCTTCGACGTGGCCGCCACCGGCACTTCGTCCCCAGTGCCGCCGGGCATCCCGCACGACCCGGGACCCGGCCAGTACTACGCCTCGCCCGCGCTCGCGGCGCTGCTGCGGTCCACCCCGGCGAACCAGCTGGCCGACCGCTACCCCGGCCACCTGGCCGGCACGATCGGCGACGCCGGGCTGCCGTCGCCGAACTCGCTAGTGCTCATCGTCGGGCGCACCCCGGCACAGCTGGCGCACACGCCGGACAGTGTGCAGGTGACGTCGATCGCCACGACGGTGCCTGGCAACCCTGGTGGCAACGAGCGGACGGAAGTCAACCGCGGGGGCCTGACTTACCTGCCGCCCGAAGGAGGTGCCCCGGCTAGCGCCTCCGACATCATCCTGGCCGTCGTAGCGCTCGCCATCCTTACCCCGGTGCTGCTCTTCATCGTCACCGCGACGCGGCTGTCGGCCGCCCGCCGCGAGCAGCGGTTCGCGGCGATGCGCTTGGCCGGCGCGACCCGCAAGCAGGTCTCCCTGATCGCCGCCACCGAATCGACCATGGCCGGGCTCCTGGGGGTGGCGGCCGGGTTCGGGATCTTCTTCCTGCTGCGCGCCCCGGTCGCGGGCATCCCGTTCATCGGCGCGCCGTTCTTCCCGAGCGACCTGTCGCTCAGCCTGCCTGACATCCTCGTGGTCGCGATCGGCGTGCCGGCGGCCGCCGCCGTGGCGGCCCGGCTGGCGCTGCGCCGGGTGCACATCTCCCCGCTCGGCGCCGTCCGGCGGGCGACACCGAAGCCGCCGCGCGCCTGGCGGGTGGTGCCGCTGCTGGCCGGCCTCGCCGAACTCAGCTTCTGGGCCGTGCACGGTCACCCAGCCTCGATCCCTGGGCAGATCCAGGCCTTCGTGTCCAGCTTCGCGATCATCCTCATCGGGCTGTACATCGCGGGCCCATGGCTCACCATGGCCGCGGCCAGGGCCATGGCCCGGTGGACCAGCAGTCCTGGCACGCTGATCGCCGCCCGCCGCCTCGCTGATGACCCGCGAGCCGCCTTCCGCGCCGTCAGCGGCCTGGTGCTCGCGCTGTTCGTCACCACCGTGGCCGTGGTGGCGATCACCACGCAGGACGCCAAGGACCTGACCCAGGTTGGCAGCGTCACTGAGTCGCACGTGCTGACCGACCAGGTATCGGTGTCGAACCAGATGGCGCGTGTCAGCAGCCCTGGAGCGAGCCAGGGCACGGCGCCACCCGGGCCGGCCGCAGCAGTCGCGCCGCTGACCGCACAGCTGAGCGAGATCCCCGGCGTCCAGGGGGTACTCGTGGTCCGCGCGTACCCAGGGCTGAGCCTCCCCAAGGGATTTGACGGCTTCGGCGCCAATCTGGACGGCACCTTCACCCCGGTTCTGGCCGGCGTGGTCTCATGCGCACAGCTCGCGACCGTTCCTGGCGTCGGCCGCTGCCCGGCCGGGGCAACAGCGGCGGCGTTCCCCGCGGACGGGTTCAACGGCCCGCTGGGCTATAACGGTGCCGACGTCACCTGGCCAGCGGCGAACCTCGGGGGCACGCGGCTGGACACCCTCGACGTGGACGCCATCGACGTCCAGACGGACGGCAGCACGCCGGCGGTCGAGCACGCGAGGACGCTGCTCGAGAACGCCCATGCGTACCCAGGGTTCAGCACGCCGTCCACCATCGCCGACCTCGTCGCGCAGAGCAACTCCCAGAACAACGCCTACCAGCAGCTGGCGAACGTGGTGATCCTGGTCAGCCTGCCGATCGCCGGCTGCACGCTGGCGGCGGGCATCGCGGCCGGGCTCGCGGACCGCAAGCGGCCGTTCAGCCTGCTGCGGCTCACCGGCGCCCGGCTCTCCATGCTGCGCCGCGTCGTCGCCCTGGAAGGCGCCGTCCCGCTGCTCTCCGTCGCCGCCGTCGCGATCGGCGCCGGGTTCACCGCCGCCGCTCTGTACGCCTCCGAGGCGCAGAATCACTCGATGGTGGCGCCCGGCGCCGCGTACTACCTTCTCACCGCGGCCGGAATCGTGGTATCGCTCGGCATCATCGGGGCCACCTTCCCGCTGCTAGCACGCATCACAGGACCCGAGGTCGCGAGAAACGACTAGCTGTTCACTCAGGAGACGCCGCGAGCGAAAGCATGCACGGACGCAGCAGCCGGATGACCTCCGCCGGGTCGGCGCTGGCAAGGTCGTCCGACTTGATGAGGTGCCTGGAGACCGTGATGCCGAGGGTGATGGCGCTGATGATCGCGGCCCGCAGGTCCGCGTCGGCGGCGGGGATGACCTCGGCGATCTGCGCCTGGTAACGGGTGATGGCGGCGCTGGCGGCGCTGGCGGCCTCGGGGGTGGTCAGCATCGAGCGCAACAGGGTCAGCGACGCGACCGGCTCGCTCACTAGCCGATCCCCGACCCCGGCGAGGATCTGCTCGGCCGCCTGCCCGGGCGGTCCGCTGAGCTCGGGGACGGGGGCGGCGTCGATCACTCGCCTGAACAGTTCCTGCTTGGACCCGTAGTAGTGCATGACCAGCCCCGCGTCGACTCCCGCGGCCGAGGCCACGGCACGAATGGTCGTCCGCTCGTACCCGTCGGCGAGGAAGGCCTGGGCGGCGGCGTCGAGGATGCGCGCTTCGGTGCGTCGGCGCTGCTCGGCGCGCGAACCGGGCCGGGGCGTGGTGGTCATCTGTTCATTCTACGAGCGTTGACTGGGCGGCGTATTTCGCTCTACGCTTGTTCAATGAACGCATGTTGAACGAATCGCCTGAGTCAAAGGAGGGCCGCATGCCATCCGCCACGCCCGCAGAGGTCCTGGACCGGCGCCGCCACCTGATCCTGAGCGGGGACGCCGACGGCTTCGCTGACCTGTTCGCGCCCGACGGGGTGATCGAGACGCCCTTCGCGGGGCCGCCCGGGATGCCCGCGCGCCAGGAGGGCCGGGAGACGATCCGCGAGGTCGCGCGCCAGGTCATGGCGTTGCCGCTGCGGTTCGAGGACTTCGAGGTAGCGGAGCTTTACCAGACCCAGGACCCGGAGGTGGTGATCGCGGAAGTGCGGACGACGGGGACCGTCACCACGACGGGCCGGTCGTTCACCGCGACGTCCATCCAGGTCCTCAGGATCCGGGACGGTCATATCGTGCTCTTCCGCGACTTCGCCGATCCCCGGGTCCTGGAACACGTGATCGGGGAACCGCGCCATGGAAGCTGACGTGGCTGCCGGACGCAGGGTCGTGCGGCAGGTGGAGGCCGGCGCCGGCCAGCGGGCCGTCGTGCTCGAGGCGGGGCTCAACAACGGGGCCGCGGCCTGGCAGCGGGTCATCCCGCTGCTGGCCCCGCACGTGCGTGTCGTCGCCTACGACCGGGCGGGGATAGGCGGCAGCGCTCTCGCGCCGGGCCTGGTGACCATCGACCGCCAGATCGATGACCTGGCATCGGTGATCACCGGGCTATCGGCAGGACCTTGCGTGCTGGCAGGGCACAGCTGGGGCGGCATCCTTGTCCAGCTGCTCGCCTTCCGGCGGCCGCACCTGGTTGCCGGCCTGGTCCTGGTGGACCCGGGGCACGAGGAGATGGAAAGCGCGCTGCCC
>Ga0335073_10012283_pt1 | contig 12032 bp, 11 predicted proteins | sample Lox_Sample_22_FD_207093 | JGI IMG/M metagenome (GOLD analysis project Ga0335073, IMG submission 207093) | Soil microbial communities from Loxahatchee National Wildlife Refuge, Florida, United States - Lox_Sample_2.2 | ecosystem: Environmental > Terrestrial > Soil > Wetlands | place: USA... | reverse complement strand
AATGGTCGTAAGTGATAGACAGATGAAAAAGTGGTCATAAGTGATAGGAAGATGGGCCACTGTTAGCGGACCAGTGGGGTTAGAGAGTCCGGAGCGACCTATGAGGGTCTACCCCCGGCCTGGCTGGTGTATCGGCAGAGAGGTGAGGCGCTCAGGCGGCCGGATTCAGGCCGGCCTCGCCGGTGAGACGGACAGCTATTCGGCTACCAGTCCGCTGCGGCCGGGCGCCCTAGTCAAGTAGGCCACGTCGGTCTCCCACTTCGCGGGGTCGGGCTCCCTGGCCGGGTCGGTGAGGTAGTGCTCCACGCGGGACTGCCAGGCCGATCCCTCGCTGGTGTCCCAGGTGTCGAATTCCACGCCCCGCTCACGCGCCCACCGCTGCAACTCCGCGTTGGCGGGGATCAGGCCGTCATCGCCGTCGTAAGGCCCGATGTGCCGCAGCACCACGTACCGGCCCGCGGGCAGGACACCGGGCCGCACGCGCCCGCTCCCGGCGACGGGCGCGCCGGCCGGCACGCCAAACTCGAGCGACAGGTCCGCTTCCATGTCGATGACGAGGAAACGGATGAACGGCGGCCCGGCTGCCTCGATCCTGCGGCTGCCCAGCCAGCCGAACAGTTCAGGGAATGCCTCGTCCACCGCGTCGGAGACGCCGTTCATGGGGACGGTTCGCTGGATTCCCGCGTAGTGCTGGGCGGCCCGCTCCTGGATCTGAGGTTCCTGGTTCACTGGTCTCCTCTGCTCGGCCGGATGCCACATAAGACGGGCGGTTCGCGGGAAAGTAATCGATCCTGACCGGACGGCGGAAAGGAGTGCACGGACCATGCGGATCGCGGTAGCCGGCGCGACCGGGAACATCGGACAGCTCACCGTCGCCGCGCTGGAACGGGCCGGTCACCAGGCGGTGCGGATCAGCCGCACGGCCGGCGTTGACGCGTACACAGGAGACGGCCTGGACGCCGCGCTGCGGGGAGCCAACGGGGTCATCGACGTCACCAACATCCGGTCGGCCGACGAAGCGGAGATCACCGATTTCTTCGGCACCATCACGGGGAACCTGCTGGCCGCCGGGGAGCGCGCTTGTGGGCCACCACGTCCTGCTCTCCATCGTTGGCGTCGACCATGGTCAGCGCGTCCCGCACTACTCGGGCAAGCGCGAGCAAGAGCGGCTGGTCACCGCGGGACCGGTGCCCTGGAGCATTGTCAGGGCGACCCAGTTCCACGACTTCGCCGCCATGGTGGCCGGGTGGACGCAGCGGGACGGCACCGCCACCATCGCCCCGCTGCTCGTGCAGCCGATCGCGCACGCCGACGTCGCGGACGTGCTCGCCGAGGTCGCGGCGGGCGCGCCGCTGCGCGCGACGATGGACATCGCCGGACCGCGCACCGAGGACCTGGTGGACATGGCCCGCCGCACGTATCACGCCCGCGGGCAGGACATCACGCTGGTGCCGACCTGGCGGGGCGTGTTCGGCCCGGACATGGCGGGCGAGGTCCTGCTGCCCAGGGACGGCGCCCGGCTCGGTCCCACCTCGTTCGACGACTGGCTGGCCGCCGGCGCCCGCTAGCGGGAGAGCAGATCCGGGGGGATGTACGCGTCGCTCATGGCGCGGGCGGTCGCGAAGCCCGGCTTGATCACCGTGTTGATGAGCCGGATGCGCTCGTCGAAGGGGGCGAACGCGCTCTTCATCGCGTTGATCGTCAGCCATTCGATGTCTGACCAGCCGTACCCGAACTCGCGCACAAGCGCGTCGAACTCCGAGCTCAGCGTGACCTGGCTCATCAGCCGGTTGTCGGTGTTGACGGTGACCCGGAACTGCAGCTGGCGCAGCAGCCGCAGCGGGTGCCGCGCGATCGACGGTGCGGCGCCGGTCTGCACGTTCGACGTCGGGCACATCTCGAGGGGGATGCGCCTATCCCTGACATAGCTGGCCAGGCGGCCCAGGTGGACCGCGCCGTCACCGGTGATCTCGATGTCTTCGGCGAGCCGGACGCCGTGGCCCAGCCGCTCGGTGCCGCAGTACTGCAACGCCTCCCAGATCGACGGCAAGCCGAACCCCTCGCCGGCGTGGATCGTGATGTGGAAGTTCTCCCTGTGGATGTACTGGAAGGCGTCCAGGTGCCGGCTCGGCGGCCACCCGGCCTCGGCGCCGGCGATGTCGAACCCGACCACGCCCTTGTCCCTGTACTTGACGGCGAGCTCGGCGATCTCCAGCGAGCGCGCCGCGGTGCGCATCGCCGTCAGCAGCGCGTACACCCGGATCGGGCGGTTCGCGCTGCCGCGGGAGAAGCCCTCGAGGACGGCCTCGACCACCTCGTCGAGGGTCAGGCCGCGTTCGGTGTGCAGCTCGGGGGCGAAGCGGACCTCGGCGTACACGACGCCGTCGCTGGCGAGGTCCTCGGCGCACTCCGCGGCGACCCGCCGCAGCGCGTCCCTCGTCTGCATGACGCCGACCGTGTGCCGGAACGCGTCCAGGTACAGGTTCAGGTGGCCGCGGTGCGCGCCGGCGGTGAGCACCTTCGCCAGCTCGTCAGGATCGTCGGTGGGCAGGCCGTCGTAGCCGGTTTCCGCGGCGAGCTCGATAACGGTCACCGGGCGCAGGCCGCCGTCCAGGTGATCGTGCAGCAGCACCTTCGGCACGGCACGGATCTGGTCAAGTGTCGGGCTCATCGCCGGTTATCCTCCCGCTATTCTCCGACGTCCGCGGCGCTGATCACGCTGACGACCAGCGGAGTCGCGGGCGGGGGTGCGCCGCCGATCGTGAGCGTGCCCGCGGCCTCCAGCGCCTCCGCCGCCGGGCCAAACCTGGCGGGGTCGTCGGTGTGCAGCTCCAGTATGGGCTGTCCCCGCCGGACGTGATCCCCGGGCTTGGCGAGGCAGCGGACGCCGGCCGTGTGGCTGACAGTATCCTCCTTGCGCGCCCGGCCCGCGCCCAGGCGCCACGCCGCGACACCGACGGCGAGGGCGTCCAGGCGCGTTATCCAGCCGTCCTCGCCGGCGATCAGGGCATGGCGCACGTGCCTGGCCGCGGGGAGCGGGGCGTCCGGGTCGCCGCCCTGGGCCTTGACCATCCGCCGGTAGGTGTCGAGCGCGCGCCCGCTGGCTATCGCCTCCCGCGGGTCGGCGGCCAGCCCGGCGAGCTCGAGCATGTGCTGGGCCAGCGCGAATGTGACCTCCATCAGGTCGCCAGGGCCCTCACCTCTCAGCGCCGCGACGGCTTCCTCCACTTCGAGGGCGTTGCCGACGGCGCGGCCGAGCGGGGTGTCCATGCGGGAGACGAGCGCCCTGGTGCGGACACCGTGCTCCTCGCCGAGCGCGACCATGGTGCGGGCGAGCAGCTCCGCTTGCGCGCGCTCCTTCATGAACGCGCCCGATCCCGTCTTCACGTCGAGAACGAGCGCTCTCGTCCCCTCCGCGATCTTCTTGGACATGATCGAGCTGGCGATCAGCGGGATCGACTCCACCGTTCCCGTCACGTCGCGCAGCGCGTACAGCCTTCTGTCGGCGGGCGCCAGGCCGGCGCCAGCGGCGGCGATGACGGCGCCTTCCTGCTCCAGCGCGCTGGCGAGCTCCGCGTTGCTGAGGCTGGCCCGCCAGCCTGGGATCGACTCCAGCTTGTCCAGCGTGCCGCCGGTATGCCCGAGGCCCCGGCCGGACAGCTGCGGCACGGCCGCGCCGCAGCTCGCTACCAGGGGCGCGAGAATGAGGCTCACCTTGTCGCCGACGCCGCCGGTCGAGTGCTTGTCCACCGTCGGCCTGGCGAGCCCGCTGAGGTCGAGGGTCTCGCCTGACGCGATCATCTCGGTGGTCCACGCCCGCAGCTCTTCGGCGGACAGGCCGTTGAAGTAGATCGCCATGAGCAGCGCGGCCATCTGCTCGTCGGCGACCGAGCCGTCGGCGTAGGCGGCGAAAAGCCACGCGATCTCCTGGCTCGTGAGCGGTCTCGTGTTATCTCGCTTCACGTGAATGAGGGACACGACGTCGGGCATGGTGCCGCTCCCCTATCGGTCGTGCGGGGTGGTCACAGCTGGCTCCCGTACTCGGGGGGCGGTGCGGGCGGCTCGCGGCGGGCGGCCAGGTCGGCGTCGTCGAAGGCGGCGGGCAGCAGGTCGGCGAGGGGAACCGGTCCGCCGCGGGCGGCGACGAGAAGCGACGGCCCGCCCGCCTCGAGCAGCAGCTGGCGGCACCGGCCGCAGGGGAGCAACGGCTTGCCGTCCCCGGCGACGACCGCGACCGCCACGAGCAGCGCCGCCGGGCCGCCCGGCACGGCCGGCCCGGCACCGTTAGGCACGGGTGATGGAATGTGCGCCGGCCTAGTGTCGTGCAGGGCCGAGACCAGCCCGCATTCGGCGCACAGCGTGAGTCCGAACGACGCGTTCTCCACGTTGCAGCCGGTCAGCACGCGCCCGTCCCCGGTCAGTCCCGCGGCGCCGACGCGCAGCCGGGAGTACGGCGCGTAGGCGCGGCCGGCCGCGTCGGTGGCGGCGGCCCGGAGCACAGCCCAATCGATGCTCATCTAAAAACCATGCGCCAATTTCGGCACACCGGCAACCCGGGCCACCCTTACGAGGCGGCCCGCGGCACCCGGCTGGAGCGGAGCCGGGCGCGACATGGCAGGCAGATTATTCAGATCTCGTTAAGAAACGTGCCGGATTTCCTCCCCCGCAGGGGTGCGGCCTAACTTGTAAGGGTGAGTTCTCCGCAGGTCTCCGTGCTCGTTGTCGAGGACGACACGGGCATCGCAACCCAGCTGGTCCGCGGCCTCGAGCGGGCCGGCTACACGGCCGACAGCGTGGGCCTTGGCGCCGACGCGCTGCGCCGCCCGCCGACGGACGTCGTGCTGCTCGACCTGGGGCTGCCGGACATCGACGGCGTCGCCGTCTGCCGCCAGCTCCGGCAGGTCTCCGACACGGCGATCATCGTCGTGACCGCCCGCGGCGAGGAAGCGGACCGGGTGCTCGCGCTCGATGAGGGCGCCGACGACTACCTGGTCAAGCCGTTCGGCCTGGCCGAGCTGCTCGCCAGGATCCGCGCCGTGCTGCGCCGCGGCCAGCGTCCTGGCGGCGGCAGCGAGCTGCTCAAGCACGGCCCGCTCACCGTCGACCTGCGCACGCGCAAGGTAAGCGTGTCCGGCGCCGACGTGGCGCTCACGCCCAAGGAGTTCGCGATCCTCGAGTGCCTGGCCTCCGACCCTGGCCGGCTGGTGAGCCGCCAGGAGATCGTCGAGCGGGCCTGGGACGAGCACTGGTACGGGCCGACCAAGGTCCTCGACGTGCACTTGGCGGCACTGCGGCGCAAGCTCGGCGACCCCACGCTCATCGAGACCGTCTACGGCCATGGCTTCCGCCTCGCCGACCGTCCCGCCGAACCGGCAGCCGAGCGCGCCGCCCCGCCGTGACCCGCCGGATCGTCTTCGCGCTCGTCGCGCTTACGGCCACGGTGCTGCTCGCGACCGTGCTGCCGCTCGCGTTCAACGCCGCCGCCCACGAGCGGGACGCGTTCGTCGATGGCACGGCCGCCACCGCGCGGTCGCTGGCCGCGATCGCGGAGGAAAAGCTCGGCGACCACTCGGCGGACCCCGCGCTGTCCGCCGCCCTGCTGTCCGCCGCCCGGCAGCACGATGAGCTGCTGGTGCTCAACAAGGCAGGCGACGTCGTGGTCTCCCAGGGCGTGCCGCGCGACGCGTGGAAGCAGCTGGCCGCCGAAGCGGCCGAACGCGGCGCACCCGCCACCGAGCTGACCAGGGACCGGGTCATCGCCGTCGAGACCGTGTGGAACGACGGCAGGTTCAACGGCGAGCCGATCGGCACCGTAGTGCTCGAGCGCCCCACCGGGCCGCTGAACCACAACATCGCGGACCTGTGGCTCTACCTCGCGCTGCTGGCCAGCGGGGCGATGGCGGCCGCCGTGGGCATCGCGATCTACTTCGCCCGCTGGGTGAGCAGGCCGCTGGTCGGGCTGGACGCCACGGCGCGGCAGATCGGCAACGGCGAGCTGACCGCCAGGGCCCGCACCAAGTCCGGCCCACCAGAGGTGCGCCGGATGGCCGCCACCTTCAACATGATGGCCGGGCGGCTGGAGACGCTGGTGCACGGGCACCGGGCGATGCTCGCCGACGCGTCGCACCAGCTGCGCACCCCGCTCACCGCGCTGCGGCTGCGCCTCGAACTGCTTGCCGCCGACTCCCCGCCGGCCGCGGCCGCCGAGCTCGCCGCGGCGCAGGAGGAAATCGCCAGGCTCACCCGGCTGGTAGACGGGCTGCTCGCCACCGCGCGCGCGGAGAGCGTGACCGAGCGGGTAGTGCCCGTCAACCTGCTCCCCGCGGTCACCGAACGGGTCGCGGCCTGGCAGCCGGTGGCGGACGCGCACGGCGTGAAGCTCGTGACCGAGCACTCCGGCGACGTCGGCGACCAGCCGCGGATTTCGATCGGCATCGGCCACCTGGAGCAGATCCTGGACAACCTGCTCGACAACGCGATCGAGGCGCTCGGCGGCCCGGACGCCCGGGGCGGCCGCGTCACGGTCACGGTGGCGAGCTCCGACACCGGCGCCACGCTGACGATCGCGGACGACGGCCCGGGGATGACCGAGCAGGAACGGTCACGCGCGTTCCTGCGGTTCACCACCGGCAGCCAGAACGGCACGGGCCTCGGCCTGGCGATCGTGCAGCGGCTAGTCACCTCCAACGGCGGCATGGTCCGGCTCGAGGACACCCCCGGCGGGGGCCTCACCGCGGTCGTGGAGTTCCCGGGCATTGGGCTCCGTGAAGGTACCAGCCCAGCGGGGTAGGCAGCCCGGATTGCCGGGTTTACATCCGGCTCGCGGACCCTGTCCGGTCCCGATTGTGCAACGACCGGGCCGCAGTGCCGACCTGCCCCTTCCCAGCGGGACGTAACAAGTTTTACCCTTTCGGGCAGTCTGGGCTCAGGGGAGCCCGTGTTGGCCTGGGCAGCTGCCGCGGCAACGGCGGCGAGAACGGGGCGGGGAAGACCACCTTGATTAACGTCCTTTACGGGCTGATGCAGCCGGACGAGGGCGAGATCCGCATAGATGGCACGCCGGTGAGCTTTCACTCACCGAAGGAGGCGATCGCGGCCGGTATCGGCCTGGTGCACCAGCACTTCATGCTGGCGCCGGTCTTCACGGTCGCGGAGAACGCCACGCTCGGCATCGAGCAGGCCGGCCGGGCCGGCCTGCTCGACCGGTGCCGGACCCGCCGCGACGTCCGCGACCTTTCGCACCGCTACGGCCTGGACGTGAACCCGGACGCGGCGGTGGAAGACCTGCCCGTCGGCATCCAGCAGCGGGTCGAGATCGTGAACAGGCGGAAAGACGGCCTCGTTGGTTCGTTCTCAGTGGGCCGAAGGCGTCCCTACGTGAAATCCTGAGGCATGGACTCGGGGTTGCGGGCGGACATCGCGGCGTGGATTGACGACGACCCGGACGAGCGTGACCGGGCGGAGCTGCGCGCCCTGCTCGACAGCGGCGCCGACGGCGCCGAGGCGGAGCTGGCGGACCGGTTCGCCGGGCGGCTGACGTTCGGGACCGCCGGGCTGCGCGGCGCGGTGGGCGCCGGGCCGAACCGGATGAACCGGGCGGTGGTGCGCGCCGCGACCGCGGCGGTCGCCGGGTGGCTGCTCGACGGCGGCGGCATGCCGGAGGTCGTGGTCGGCTGCGACGCGCGGCACCGGTCGGCTGAATTCGCGGACGAGGCGGCGGCCGTGCTCGCCGGCGCCGGCGTCCGGGTCCACCTGCTGCCGCGCCCCGGGCCGACGCCGCTGCTCGCCTTCGCCGTGCGGCATCTGGGGACCGGCGCGGGGATCATGATCACGGCCAGCCATAACCCGGCGGCGGACAACGGCTACAAGCTGTACCTGGACGACGGCGCCCAGGTCATCCCGCCGGTGGACGCCGACATCGAGGAACGCATCGCGACCCTCGGGCCGCTGGCCGACATCCCGGTCGCGAGTCTGGCCGACCCGCTCGTCGTCCGGCACGGCGACGAGGTGGCGGCGGCCTACCTGGAGGCGGTCACGGGCGCGCCGGCCGCACCAGCGCCCACGCCAGCCGGCGCGGGCCTGAAGATCGTCTACACGCCCATGCACGGGGTCGCGGGCGAGCTGATGCTCCGCGCCATCGAGCGGGCCGGCTTCGGCGCCCCGCACGTCGTCGCGGCGCAGGCCAGCCCGGATCCGGACTTCCCGACGGTGGCCTTCCCCAACCCCGAGGAACCCGGCGCGCTCGACCTGGCGCTGGCGGACGCGCGGGCGACCGGCGCCGACCTGGTGCTGGCCAGCGACCCGGACGGCGACAGGCTCGCCGTGGCGGTCCCGGCGACCGGGGCGACCGGGGCGCCCGGGGCGGCGGGGACGGCGGGGACGTCGGGGGCGGCGGGGACGGCGGACCCCGGGGTCACGGCGGGGTGGCGGCAGCTGACCGGCGACCAGCTCGGCGCGCTGCTCGGCGCGTTCCTGCTCGGCGACGTCGCGGGCCCCGGCGAGCTCGTCGCGACCACGATCGTCTCCGCGACGCTGCTCTCCAAGGTCGCCGCGGCGGCGGGCGCCGGCTACCGGGAGACGCTGACCGGGTTCAAGTGGATCGCCCGCGCCGCCGACGGCGAGCCGGGCGCGAGGTTCGTCTTCGGCTACGAGGAGGCGCTCGGCTACCAGGTCGGCGCCACCGTCAAGGACAAGGACGGCATCGGCGCGGCGCTGGCCGTGCTGCGCCTGGCCAGGGCCGCGAAGCAGGCCGGCCAGACGATCGCCGGCGCCTATGACGACCTCGAGCGAGCGCACGGGGTGCACCTGACCGGGCAGCTGTCGCCGCGGATCGGTGACCCCGCGGAGGTCATGCGCCGGATCAGGGCCACTCCACCGGCGGAACTCGGCGGCGTGCCCGTCGAGGCCGTCACCGATTTCGCGGACGCGGGCACCGGCCTGCCGCCGTCGGACGTGCTCCGCTTCGCGCTGGCCGGCAGCACACGGGTGGCCGTCCGGCCCAGCGGCACCGAACCCAAGATCAAGGCGTACCTGGAGGTGGCCGAGCCGCCAGGCGACGACCTCACCGCCGCCCGGGCGGCCGCGGAAACCCGCATGGCGCCGCTGCGCGACGCGGTCACCGCGCTGCTGACCTCGTGAGCACCGTGGGACCGGGCTGGCCTCGCTGGCCGGCCGATCCGTAGGATTCGGAAGAGTGTCACAACCTTGGTGGAAACCAGTCTGGTCGGTCCCGGCCGCCATGCGCGCCGTGCGGGCGGGCATCGTCGTCCCCGCGCTGTTCGCGCTCGCCGACAAGGTCATCGCCGACCCGCAGCTCGCGCTGTTCGCGACGTTCGGCGGATTCGCCACGCTCGTCGTCGCGGGCTTCGGCGGAACCAGGAGAGACAAGCTCGTCGCGCACGCCGGCCTCGCGCTCACCGGCAGCGTCGCGCTGATCATCGGCACCCTCGTCAGCGGCACGACCTGGCTCGCCGCGGTCGTCACCATCCCCGTGACGTTCGCGATCTTCTTCGCCGGGGTCGGCGGCCCGAACGCCGCCTCCGGCTCCACCGCCGCCATGTTCGCCTACGTGCTGCCGGTCGCCTCCGCGGGCGGCGCGGCGACCATTCCGAGCCGCCTCGAGGGCTGGTTGCTGGCCTCGGCGGCCGGCACGATCGCGGTGCTCCTGTTCTCACCGCGGCCCGCCGGCGACCGGGTGCGCGCCGCCGCCGCGGAACTCGCCGGCGAGCTCGCCAGCCGCCTCACGGCCGCCGCGAACGGCGAAGCCACCCAGCCGCAGATGGTGCACGCGGCCAAGGAGAAGCTGCGCACCGCCTTCCTGGCCGCGCCGTACCGCCCGACCGGCCTGGCGACCGCCGACCAGGCGCTCGCGAGCCTCGTCCAGCTGCTCGACTGGGGAACAGCGCAGGTCGGCGACGCTTTCGACGGGCACATCGACCTGACCACATCCTGCGCAGCCGACCGCGGCTTGCTGCGCGCCGCGGCGGGGTTGTTCGCCGACACGCGGGACCTGCTGTCGGGCCGCGCGGCGGTCCCGGACTTCGCGGGCCTCGAGCAGGCGCGGGCCGCCTCAGCGGCGGAGCTGCGTGACTTGTCCGGGCGCGCCGGGGAACCCGACGGGCGGGTCGCGGCGGCCCACGCCGTGCACGCGCAGGGGATCGCCGTCGTGGCGCGCGGCGCGGCCGCCGACGCGCTGGTCGCGAGCCGCCGCGCGGACCCGGAGACGATCGCGGCCGAGAGGCGCCAGTGGTACGGCGCGCCTTCGTCCCCGTCCCCCTCGGTCATCCCGAACGTACGCGGCCGTCTCTCCCAGCTCAGTGACACTCCGCGGCTCGCCGGCCTGTCCAGAGCCATGTTTCTGGTGACGAGACATGCCACGGTACGTTCGGTATGGTTCCTGAACTCCCTGCGCGCCGCGCTGGCTCTTGCTGCCGCGGTCGCCATCGCGGACCTTTCCGGGGTGCAGCACGGGTTCTGGGTAGTGCTCGGCACGCTGTCGGTGCTGCGCACCAGCGCGGCCGCGACCGGCGCGACGGCGTGGCGGGCGCTGGCCGGAACGGCGGTCGGCTTCATCGTGGGCGCGCTGCTGCTGATCGCGATGGGCACCGGGCAGACGGCGCTGTGGGTGGCGCTGCCGGTGGCGGTGCTCGTCGCGGCGTACGCGCCGGGCACCACGCCGTTCCTCGTCGGGCAGGCCGCGTTCACCATCACGGTCGTGGTGCTCTTCAACCTGCTCGTGCCGGTCGGCTGGAAGGTCGGGCTGCTGCGCATCGAGGACGTGGCGATCGGCTGCGGGGTCAGCCTGGTGGTCGGGGTGCTGTTCTGGCCGCGCGGCGTGTCGTCGGTTGTCGGTGACGACCTGGCCGACACGTTCAGGCGGGGTGCGGAGTACCTGAGCGAGGCGGTGGACTGGGCGCTGAGCGAGCTCATGGTGCCGCCCGCCGCGGCCCAGGCGGCCGTGGGCGCGGCCATCCGGCTGGACGACGCGATCCGCGGTTTCCTGACCGAGCAGGGCAGCAAGAAGGTCAGCAAGGAAGACCTGTGGACGCTGGTGAACGCGTCTACCAGGCTGCGGCTGACCGCGAACACGCTCGCCGCGCTCCGCCAGCCGGAGTCCGCTCCGGGCCTCCCGCCCGGCGCCGCCTGCCTGCCGCTCGAGGGCTCGGACGAGTACGCGGGCGCGCCCGCGTGCGTGGCGCTGCGGTCGGCGGCGGCGAACCTGGCCGACTTCTACGGGCAGATCGCGAACGAGGTGAGCCACCCGGGCGGGGCGGGCGAACCGATCCTGATCCCGCCGCCCATGACGATGGGACCAGCGGTCGCCCGCCCGCTGCCCGCCGCGGGCGACGCCGCCGCGGGCGGGCCGGTGCCGGCAGGCGGTTCGGTGCTCGCCGCCGACGGATCCGACCGGGTCGGTCCCGCCGCGGCGGGCAGTCCATCGCTTCCCGACGGCGGGGCCCAGGCTGGCACCGGCACCGCGGTCCAGGCCGCGGCGCCGTCGCACGCCATGCCCCACCCGCACCTGCTGTGGGTGCAGGAGCACCTGCACCACCTCAGTCAGAGCGCCAAGACGGTCAGCGCCCCCGCGCAGCGCGTGGCGGAAGCCCGGCGCCGCCCGTGGTGGCGCTAGCTGGCGCAATCGCCCTCGGCCAGCCGCGGGCGGGTCTACCTCACAGGTGACTCTGGACCCTCTGACCCCTCGGGATGGCTGGCCGAGGGAACAGCCGATTCATCTTCCTATCAGCTGTGACCAGTTTCTACATCTTTCTATCGATTACGACCATTTTGCTGACCGATTTGTCGGGAATATGCCTATGAAACTGATAGGGAGTCGCCGAAGTGATGGAAAGATGCCCGGGCGGCAATGCACGCGCAGGCACACGGGACTCTTCGGCCTCACAGGCCAAAGCACTCCGGCCGTCCGACGGACCGCGTCCGCGCGCCGGCCGGGTCAGGGGTCGGTGGTTTGCCAGTAGACCGCGTAGTGCCTGTGCTGGGCGCGGGCGACCGGGACCAGGGTGATTGGCTGGCCG
>Ga0335073_10012282_pt1 | contig 12032 bp, 11 predicted proteins | sample Lox_Sample_22_FD_207093 | JGI IMG/M metagenome (GOLD analysis project Ga0335073, IMG submission 207093) | Soil microbial communities from Loxahatchee National Wildlife Refuge, Florida, United States - Lox_Sample_2.2 | ecosystem: Environmental > Terrestrial > Soil > Wetlands | place: USA... | reverse complement strand
CGCCCGAGTACACCGGCGAGCTGGCCGAGATCGCCACGGCGTTCCGCAGCCTGCCCGAGCCCGACCGGGAACTGCTCGCCCTGGTCGGCTGGGAGGGCCTCGACCACGGCCAGGTCGCCGCGGTCCTTGGCTGCTCTCGTAATGCCGTGCGCATCCGGCTGCACCGGGCCCGGCGCCGGTTCGCCGACGCGTTCGCCAGCCGCCAGGCGACGCCGTCCCCCGCCCCCGTCCACGTCACGCATGGAGACTACGCATGAATCAGATCAGCCGGATTTCCCCGGTTTCCGATGAGGACGCCGCCCGCCTGGTGAGCGGCGACGCCTTCGCCGACCTCGCCGGGCAGATCGTCGCCACTGGAGTGCCGCAGCGGTCGGCGCGCCGGCCAGCCTCCCCCCGGACGGTGTCCCCCCGGGCGCGCAGGCGGCTCTTTGCAGCGCCCGTGGCCGGGGTAGCCGCGGCCGCGATCATCGCCACCGGAGTCATCGTCTGGCTCGGCCGGCCGGCTCCGTCAAGGCCGGTGGCCGGCGCATCGCATCCGCCCTCGGCGCCCAGCTTCGGGCTCGCGGGCAGTGCGGCCCAGCTGGTCGACTACGCGACCCTGGCCGCGGCCGCATCACCGGCGTTCCATCCCGGGCCGCACCAGTGGATCTACACCGACGTGCTGCAGGCGACGTCGCCCGCGGGCACCGGCGGATACCTGAAGGGGGCACCCAACGGCCGTCTGGAGCAGAAGACCTGGACCCGGGTGGACGACCAGGAGTACGCGTACCTCAAGAACGGGAAGCTGGTCATCGTCCCCTCGAACCTGCCCCGTTCGGTCAAGACTGGTCAGGCCGTGGAGCCAACCCCGTTCGGCTGGCCGTCGGTGAGCTACGCCTACCTGGACTCGCTGCCGGCCAACCCGGCGCGGCTCATGGCGGTCATCAAGGACAACCTGAAGGCACAGCCGGATCCGATCGGGGCCGACGGCACCGGCAACGTGGGCGTCTTCAACGCGGTCCAGACGCTGATGCAGAACGTCGTGCTGCCGCCCCGGCTGCTCGCCACGCTGTACGGGGTGCTGGCCCGCGATCCCGCGGTGCACTTCGAGCGCTCGGTCACCGACCTGGCGGGCCGGACCGGGGTGGGCTTCTCCACGGTGCAGGAGGGCTACCTCAAGGAGCAGATCGTGATCAACCCCAAGACCTACGCCTACATGGGTTACGTCGACGTCGCGATCAGGGCGCACTCGAGCACCGGGCTGGACGGGACGGCACACTTCCGGGTGGGCCAGATCCTCGGCTGGGAGGCCTTGCTCGGTTCCGGCATCGTTCGGCATCCTGGCCAGCTTCCCTGACCGGGCCGGCCGCGCGCGGCGTGACTGGGCGGGCCGCGCCCGGAGTGACTGGGCGGGCCGCCAGGGGAGCGCGGCCAGCGTGATCAGCGGACGGGAATTCTCTCCGTGTCTTATTGACGGAGAGAATTTTCCGTTGATGGGATGAACGGCATGCCGGTTGTCGACGAGGTTCTAGCCGATCTGGCCGCCGAGGGCGACGAGCTGGACCGCCTGGTGTCCGGCATCGATGCCGGGCAATGGCGGCTGACCACCCCCTGGAGCTGTTCGGGCATGGCCAGGACATCGCCGACGCGCTCGGCGTCCGGCTGCCGGTGACCGACCGCATCGTGCACGTGGCCCGGCTGGGCGTGCGGACCAGGGACTACGCGTTCATGGCCCGCGGCCTGACCCCGCCCGCCGAGGAGTTCCGGGTCGAGCTCTCCTCGCCGGGCGGCCAGCTGTGGACGTGGGGGCCCGAGGACGCCGCTCAGGGTGTCAGCGGCCGGGCGCTCGACTTCTGCCTGCTGGTCACCCAGCGCCGCCACCGTGACGACCTCCGCCTGACGGCCCGTGGGCCCGACGCCGACCGCTGGCTGAGCTTCGCCCAGGCCTACGTCGGGCCGCCGGGCCCGGGCCGGGCACCCGGCCAGTTCGGCCCGGTGGAACAGCCCGGGTAACGCGGGTGCCGGTGCACACGAGCGAATGATCGCAGAGAGTAACTAGCCGCCGGGTCAGATTCCTCAGTGGTCCGCGCAAAACGCCGACTCGGCGCGTTGGGCCACTGCCGTGGACGTGCGCAGATATAAATCCGGTTCTGCGTGTGCGGCGCTGAGCGGCCAGCCAGATGGTGTCGGTCACCGTCCTTGGCCAGGCAGGTTTGCGACGGCGAGGATACGCCGCGCGTAAGGCTGGATTTCGAGTGTGATCATCGCCTCGGCGACGGCGCTGGCTGATGCTTGTTCACCCATCTCTGCCGTCAGTGTGCCGGCGGCGTTCACGATCGCGCCGAAGGCTGCGTCTACCCGCTCTGCCCAGCGGGGGGTTTCTTCATACGCCACGACATCGAATCCGGCTGACTCCAGTAGCGGGCGGTAGTCGGCGACGGGGTCGGCTCCCAGGACGGGGATCCCCTTGGTCTTGGCCGGGTCGGTTTCGAAGCAGACCAGCCCGAGGCGGCCTCCTGGTTGCAGGATCCTGGCGAACTCCGTCAGGCCAGCACGTTTGTCGGGCGCGTACTGAAAGGCCTCGATGCTTATTACGATGTTCGCCGAGCTGGCGGGCAGGTGGGTGTGCTCGAAACTGCCTTGCTCAAAACGTGACCTGCTCTCAAGGCCAGTTCGTGCGGCGCGCTGGCGGGCGGCAGAAAGCCCGGCCGGGGAAGGGTCAACGCCGATCAGGCTGGCGCTGGATTGTTGCGCGACCCACAGTCCGGGGCCGCCAGTGCCGCATGCGACATCGACGACTACATCGTTTGGGCGGGGGGCCAGGAGTGCCAGCAGGCGCTGTGCCTCGCTGAGCGTAAGGAATCCGATGTGGGCGAACTCGGCGGGGAACTGGTCGCGGTAGGCGTTTTGGCGCCACAGCTGGCTGAATGTCGTGCTTGCTGGCAATGCGGTGTAAACAGCCTAACCATGCCGGCTCTCCAGCGGGCCACCATAGGGCAACGGTCAAGTAAGCCCCAGGCCCATCACAGAAAGTACCCATCTATGCAGAACGAGCGCCAGTGCTTCAACGCCGAGCGCCGAATAGGAATGCCTACCGGCCCGATAGGCATTCTGCAGTCGGAGCATGCAGATCCGCTGGTTATGTGCGCAGGAGCGGAGATCATCGGAGGCCTGGGGGCTTCTAGTGGTGCTGCCGGTAGTGCGCGGCGAGGATGTCGTCGCCGAAGTCACCGTCAGGATTACGCCACACCGAGTGGATGTGGTTCCCGTCTGCCTCGGTGTTGTCGTGCTCGATGAGCAGTACCGGCCCCTGAACGCGGAAATAGTGAGGCTGCCCCGGTGTCGTGCCGCCCGCCCACGCGAAGGTGAGACCCGCCACTCCACCGCCGGCCTGCTCGACGTCGCGCAGCTGAGCCGCCGCCACCTCCTGGGGCAGCCGCCCGAGAAACGACCCGACGAGTTCCCTGAACACGAGGAGCTGGGGCTTGTCCAGGGCGTGAGCGGGCAGGCCCTTCGGGCTTGACCGGATGTAGCTGAGCGCATCGCGTTCGGTCTCGGTCAGCACGTAGCCGGTATCCGGCACGAAAGCCGGGGCGGGTCGTTCGACCTCGCCGATCCTGGGGACCATCCGGGTGGCCAGGTTCGGTGGGGAGCGGCGCGAGATGATCGCGGCCTGCGATTGTGCGGCGTTCAGCGAGTTCACCAGCCGGAACCCGAGCTCCTCGTCGTCGGCCAGCGGCGCCAGCGTCCCGTGGCTAGCCGGCTCGGAACCCAGCATGCACGGGGTCGGCGCGACGAAGTCTCCGGCCACGGTGAAGCTCAGCGACACGTGGTGCCCGGCCAGCTGCCACCCCCACGGGTCCTCGCCCGGGACCCCGAAGAACTTCAGGCAGTACCGCCCCGGGTCAAACAGCCGGTTCGCAGTCTCGGGATTGTGCTTGGCGACCAGCGCCCGGAGCACGTGCTCCATCGCCATCACCGAGACCGCCTTGGTGTATCCCGGCAGGCTCAGGCTCGCGACGATCAGCTCGTGCGCGAGCTTGCGCCTGGCGTCGTCGAGGTCACCGATGCGCAGGCCCGCCCGGTCAGGCACGGGCAGGAACGACCACTCGCGGCGCTGGTCCTCGTCGCCGAACGCGAAGCAGCCCATCGCCCGCTGCTCAGAAGGCAAGCTGGCAAGGAAGCGTGACGCGGCCGCTGTCATCCTCGCCGCGGTCCGCGGCGCGGGCGTTGCAGACATGATCGTTCCACCGTACACGCCCTGCTGTTACAAACGAGGCATGGAAGAGGCGACGCCAGAAGACCTGCGGTACCTAGCCAAGGCGATCGAGGTCGCCGCGTCGGCGCGCGCCAACGGCAACCATCCGTTCGGCGCGGTGCTTGCCGCCGGGGATCGTGTGGTGTTGCGAGCCGAGAACACCGTGGTCACCGGCCGGGACCGCACCGGGCACGCGGAGATGAATCTGGTCCGCCTGGCCGAATCCGAGCTCGATCCCGGCATGCTGCCCGGCGCCACCCTCTACACCAGCACCGAACCCTGCGCCATGTGCGCGGGCGCGATCTACTGGGCCGGTATCGGCCGGGTCGTCTTCGCCCTCGCCGAGACCGAGCTGCTCCAGATCACCGGCACCAACCCGGCCAACCCCACGCTGGACCTGCCGTGCCGCGAGGTATTCGCGCGCGGCCAGCGCCCGGTGACTGTCCTGGGCCCGCTGCTCACCGACCAAGCCAAGACCGTACATCAAGGCTTCTGGGCCGAACGACCCGGTGGTAACCGCCAGTAGCTCGCACCAGCGCCGGACTGGCTGGTATCGAGGTGGCTGTTCCCCATGAAGAAGGCGCTGTTCCTGGCGCTGGTCGAGCGGTGCTTCGGCCGGGTGCGTGACGAGTTCGCGGCGGCCGATGACCCTGATCCGGGGGCAGCGCTGAGCATCACCAGCAATCACCCCGGCGCCCGGCCGCATCCGCGCGGCCAGCGGCCGCGATGACCCCTCACCCAAGACATCGAGCGCCCAAAACAATGAACATGACCGGAACACCCACAACCCCGGAGCACCGGCACCTGCACCCGCACCGCCGCCAATACAATCGGCACAGCAAGCCAGCCAGCCAAATTGAAGATCAAAAAGTGCTGGCCCAATGTAAAGCGCACGTCATCTGCAGTTCCTGCCCGGCCGTCGGTGCCGCATCCCCGAGACATCGCTGAACAGCGACGCAGCGCCCCTGCTCCCGATCACTCCGCTTGAAGACCCCTGGACCTGGCCCGCCCAGATCCGCCAGCTAGGAGCGGCCTCCAGCACAGGAAAGCAGGACTCCGATCCCACGCAGATCAATAAGGCGGATATAGCAGCCGCTGCCACGGCCTCGAGCTGGCCCAGGGGGAGTGAGCTGATCGCCATTCAGCTGCCCGGCAACGTGTACGCGGACTCAAGGACTCGTGAACGGCGCGCCGGTATGGAGTTGCGGATACTTGGACTAAGGCCCTAATCGGGCCAGTACCCGGGCGGCTCGGGTGGCGGTCAGCCCCGCGCCGTCGCTGGGAGCAGCCTTCGCCCCGGCCGTCATAGGGTTCGAAACCGGGCCTGTGAGCCCAGCAGCCGGAGGGTTATTTACTGTTCGCGTCTACGGCTGCAGATCGCGGCATTGTGGTGCCGATTTCCTCGAGCAGTTCGGCTACAGCCGAAGCCATCTACCATGCCGAAAAGGACCAGGGCCTGGATCGACGAGGCGATCAAGAACGGCACGACCTGAGCCGGACGTCACGCGCCCGCAAGACGGCCTCGGGAGTTTCGCGGGCGCGGTGGTTACCATCGGGGTGCGTGGAACGCAGACTAGGGGTGTGGACCGGCGAATCTTCGGGCTTGAGAACGAGTACGGCGTTACGTGCACCTTCCGTGGGCAGCGGCGGCTGTCGCCGGACGAGGTAGCCCGCTACCTATTCCGCCGCGTGGTGTCCTGGGGACGCAGCAGCAATGTGTTCCTGCGTAACGGAGCGCGGCTCTACCTCGACGTGGGTAGTCACCCGGAATACGCGACACCGGAGTGCGACAACGTCGTGGATCTCGTCGCGCACGACAAGGCGGGGGAGCGGATCCTCGAGGGGCTGGTTGTCGACGCTGACCGGCGGCTGCGCGAGGAGGGCATCGCCGGGGACATCTACCTGTTCAAGAACAACACAGACTCGGCTGGCAACTCTTACGGCTGCCACGAGAACTACAGTGTGGGCAGGCACGGTGAGTTCGGCAGGCTCGCGGACATCCTGATCCCGTTCCTTGTCACCCGGCAGATCATCTGCGGCGCCGGAAAGGTGCTGCAGACACCCCGCGGCGCGGTCTACTGCGTCAGCCAGCGCGCCGAGCACATCTGGGAAGGCGTGTCATCGGCGACCACCAGGTCCCGGCCGATCATCAACACCAGGGACGAGCCGCTCGCGGACGCGGAACGGTTCCGCCGGCTTCATGTGATCGTCGGCGACTCCAACATGAGCGAGACCACGATCCTGCTCAAGGTCGGCGCCACCCACCTGGTGCTGCGCATGGTCGAGGCGGGCACGGTGATGCGCGACCTCACGCTGGAGAACCCGATCCGGGCGATCAGGGACGTCAGCCACGACATGACCGGCCGGCGCAAGGTCCGGCTGGCCAACGGCCGTGAGATGAGCGCGCTGGAGATCCAGTACGAGTACCTGACCCGGGCGCGCGACTTCACCGACCGGAACGGGCTGGATGCGATCAGTTCCCGTGTACTTGAGATGTGGGAGCGCGCGCTCGGCGCGATCGAGAGTGGCGACCTGGACAAGATCGCCCGTGAGATCGACTGGGCGGCCAAGTACCAGCTAATCGAGCGGTACCGGGCCAGGCACGACCTGCCGCTTTCGGCGCCGCGGATCGCCCAGCTCGACCTCGCCTATCACGACGTGCACCGCGGCCGCGGCCTGTACTACCTGCTCCAGCGGGCCGGGGCGGTGGAGCGGGTGGTCCGGGACCTGGACATCTTCGAGGCCAAGTCCATCCCGCCGCAGACCACGCGGGCCAAGCTGCGCGGCGAGTTCATCCGCCGGGCGCAGGAGAGGCGCCGCGACTTCACCGTGGACTGGGTGCACCTGAAGCTGAACGACCAGGCGCAGCGCACCGTGCTGTGCAAGGACCCGTTCCGCTCCGTTGACGAGCGGGTGGAAAAGCTCATCGCCGGAATGTAGCGGCATCGACGCGGCGCAGGTCGGCCACGAGCTCGGCTGCCAGTTCGGCGCGGGCGTGCTGCACAGCGTCGCGTGGCTCGGACTCCTCCAGGATCTGGGCGGCGTGAGCTGCGTATATTTCCTTGCTGACCCCGCCGGGGGACCACTTCGCACAGCGCGGCGTGCAGCCGGCATGCGACCTGGTTGCGGGCCCGGCTCAGATCACGATGCCGCTTGGGGAGGGCTCCCCATATCCGCCAAGCCAGCTTCGCGCTCTTAAGAGATGCATAGATCCTCAACCGCTGGCTCCCTGGCCGGCCTGCCCGGCCAGGGAGCCCCCGGCCATCAGCCCGGCGAGGTACTAGCCGGCAACCGCCGCAGGTCGGCCGGGGCGAGCTCGCCAGTGGAGATCAGCAGCAGCGCCAGCTCCTCCAACGCCCGCGGGCCGCGCAGGCCCGGAGCGCCCAGCCGCACGTAGCGGTCCCTGATGTTCTCGCACCGCTTCGCCACGGTGTGCGCCTCCCAGCCGATCCGCTCCGCGGCCTGCCGGGCGCTGTGCGGCGCGGGATTCCCGCCACCCCGCCGGGCCAGATACGCCTCAAACCGCGCCGCCAGGACAAGCCGGTCGTCGTCATTGAGCTCGATGCGGTAGCGGGTGCTGGTGACCGAGCTCTCCCGGGCCCCGGGAGGCCGTGTTCCGGGATCCGGGACATCGTCAAGGTCTGGCAGCCGCAGCCGCAAGGTGTACCGGCCCAGCACGCCGTTAACGATCACTTTCGCCTGCCATTGCTGCAACGGCACCTGCAGACCCGGGGGGAGATCCACCCGCAGCCCGCGGTCGCCCAGCAGGCACAGCACCGAGGAACTGCTGTCATTGCCCAGCCACCAGGACCCGTCGCGGAAGCCGAAGCTCCCAGCGTGCCGGGACACCCCCCGGTCGGCCGCCGGCAGCACCGCCGAGCACTCCCGACCGCGGCCGAACGTGAACGACGGGCCAGGGCGCACGCGCCAGGTCTGCGACTCGTACATCACTATCAGCAGCACCGGCCCGGCCCATCTCCCGGGGCCACCGTAGGCCGACCCCAACCGCCGGTCAACGCCGGCGGCCTCACGCCCGCGGCCCGGCGGCCAAACCCGGCTGACCCCGGCGCCGCAGGCTCTCGCAGCCCGCGGCCGACCGTGCGGGCTGCTAAGCCGCGCCGACTATTTGCGCTGTCTGAGCATCAGCTTGCCTGTGGTAGTTCCACAGCAGGCATGCTGGTCGCCGCCAGCGTGGCCGGCGGCCTGGCAACACCGCTCGGCATGGCGCGCCTGGTCCGCCTGGCCCAGCACCCAGGGGTCATAGGCACCGCACGCGGTTACCGTTGGTCGGCCACGTGCTGGAGCCTGGCACCGGGCCATGGCGCCACCGGCCGCGGGCTTCTCGTCAGGACAGCCGCTTGACCAAGTGGATCTGGTCATACCCGCGCGGGTAGCCGGGCGTGCGGCCGCATTCCTGGTAGCCGAGACGGGCGTAGAAACCGGGCGCCTGGAGGGAGTGGGTGCTCAGCGCCATCTGATCACAGCCGCGGTGCCGGGCTTCGTGCTCGGCCGCGGCGAGCAGCCGGCTGCCCAGGCCCGACCCGCGGTGGTCATCCCGTACCCAGAGATACTCGATGTAGCCACATCCGCCCCACGTCCACCCGGATAGGCCCGCGCACAAGTCACCACCGTCGCGGCGGGCGGCGATACACAGCAGCCTGCCGTCGGCATAGCCCGTCGCCGCCACATTGAACGCGTTGATCTCCGTGTCAAGGCGCTCCCGCAGGCCCTCATCGGCGCCGCTCACCACCAACGCGACCTCATCCATCATCGACCCCTCTCCTCGGCGGGCCGGCCACTAGGTGCCCGCAGCAGCGGGGAGCAGCCGTGCGAATGCCGCGTCGCCCTGGTCGAGCCGTGCAGGCCGAGCTCCGGCCTGGAATCAGTCAACGACACCCTCAAGGGCCAGCCCGGCCTGGAGCGCCACGGCGGCCACACCCCGCTGGCGTTCTGGTCCGCGTCTTGCAGCGCATCCTTGCCCGGACCGCCGGCATCTGGCACAACAACCAGACCGGCCAGCCCGGCAGGCGCTGCCTGCTGGCCTGCGACCACTGGAGCCTCGTGGAATAGCTCATCTAACCAGGCCGGCCTGCTGCTGCCGCCGGGTACTGTTCACCCGCCGGCAGGGTGGGGACGACGGCGGTGGACGGGATCGTGGTGGCCATGAGGCACGGCGAACTTCTCGCCTGGGCCGCTCCCGAGCGCCGACTCTGCGCGGCCCGTAATCGCGCCGCATGGACCGTCCGCCGTGCGCAGAACGTCCAGTTCTGGTTCGTGCTTCGGAGACGCCGTTGCCTCGTCGCGGCATGACCGGACCTGCGATGTCCTGGTGACCGCTGCGGTGCTGGCGGGCTGGCTCATAGTGTGCTGTGCGCGGGACACTGCTGCCTGACCGACTCCCGGCGTGAGGCTGACACGCGGCATCCACCCCGGCCATCAGGGCTGACATGAACTGGCCCTGCCTGGCGCGCGGGCCTGGCCCAAGTTCGTCCCCACGAGGGCGCCGCGAAGCGGCGCATGGATTTCTGTAACGCAGTTCGCTGGTTGTGGCATAGGAGGGGCATGACAGGCGATCCACGCTCCGATGCGGAACTCATTGCGGGCCTGCCCCGCCGGCCGGAACTGATGGGCGTGCTTTATGAGCGGCACGCTCCCGTCGTGTTCCGCTACCTGGCGAGGCGCGCCGGGCCGCTGGCAGCCGAAGACCTGCTGTCCGAGGTCTTCATCGCCGCGCTGTCCGCGTCCTCGCGGGTGGTGGCCCACGACAGTGGCAGCGCCCTGCCGTGGCTGTACGGGATCGGGCTGAACGTGCTGCGCAGGCACTTCCGGCAGCAGCAGCCGACCCCGGGCGTGACCGGTGATTTCGGGATGGACTGGGACGCGGTCGATGACCGGCTCGTCGCCTGGGCCGAGCGCGGGCGGCTCCGCGCCGCGCTCGCCGTGCTGACCGATTCCGACCGCGAACTGCTGCTCCTGGTCGGGTGGGAAGGCCTGTCGCAGGCCGAGGCGGCGACCGCTCTGGGCATCAGCCCGGGGGCGGCCAGGGCCCGGCTGCACCGGGCGCGCAAGCGGGCGCTCAGCGTGCTTGAGGGGCTGGGGCCCGGCGGCCCTGACGCGCAGGTGACAACGCTTTACTCGAAGGAGCAGGCATCATGAACATTGTCGATGACCTCATCTCGTCCAGTGGCAGAGTTCCCGGCGTCACTCCGGGCGGACTGCGCAGGGGGCGCGCCGCTCTCGACGCGGCGATCACCGCTCGTGCGCAGCAGGAACCGCCGGTTAGGCGGAAGGCGGCGACCCACTGGTTCAGCGGGCTGCGCCGCACGGCCATCATCGGCGTGGCGGGAGCCGCGGCGGTGGCCGCCGCGGCGGTGGCGGCAATCGCCCTTCCGTCCTCGCCCTCCCACACGGCGGGCAAGCCGCTGGCGGATTCGTCCGCCAAGCCGGCGGGGAAGGCTCCGGCCAAGCCGACCGGCCAGGCTCCGGCATCCCGGTCTGCTCCAGCCGGCCGTGCCGCCACCCCGGCGGTTGCCTCACCGTGGCGGCTGGTCTACTCGACCGACTTCCAGGTGAATGCCCCGCTCGGCTCATTTTCCGGCTGTAAGGTTTCTACCGGCTACACCTGCAGCGGCTTGCCGAAGGCGCTGCAGGGGCAATGGTGGGCCTACGGGGACGGCTGGCCGGACACCGCGACCGTGCGGCATTTGAAAGTTCATGGCTACTACTCGCCCTCGACGACCGTATGGATCGCGGGCGGCATGATGAACATCCGGATCTGGCGCGGCACCGGCAGCGTCCACTCGGCCGCGGTGCTGCCCAAAGCAGCTTTGGGTAAGACGTACGGAAAGTATGTCGTAACCTTCCGCGTCCCCCAGCCCGTGACCGGCTATAAAAGCGCATTCCTGCTGTGGGCGATGAAAACACCGACCGGCGGCACCGCGCACGAGATCGATTTCCCCGAGGGCGGCTGGGGCTTGCCGTTCAAGGCGTTCATCCACTACCCCAGCCACCGGCCACAGTTCGCCACCGACGGCAGCTTCGATAGCACCTGGCACACGACCATCCTGGAATGGTCCCCGCATGGAGTGTCGTTCTACCTTGACGGCAAGCTGATCGGCTCGGCGTCCGGCAACGTGGCCGACGTGCCGATGAGGTGGGTTCTGCAAAACGAGACAGAAGACAATGGGACCGCCGGTCCGGCGCCGAACTCGTCGTCGACGATGCAGGTCAAATACGTCGCGTACTACTCGTGGGCCGGCTGAACGGCGCGGCCATCACGCATAGCCCTGGCGTCACCGGAGCGCAGACGTGTGGACACCTTTCCGGTAACCCGCCTCGGCCAGCCCTTCGGTTAACCACGAGACCAGGTCATCAACAACGAACACGCCACCAGCGTCCCTTAGCACCGGAGCAACCAAGCCGCCATCGGATACATGAACACGTAGCCGAAGACGGAGCACACCCAGCTCACCCGGCGCATGGCGATCCGCAGGATCAGGGGACGTTGATGGTGGTGTACCTGCCGTCGTGAAGGAGGAACCCGCGTATCCTCCCAGAGCCGTCGATGTAGCCGCCGACGATGTCACCGGCGGTGTTGCCGGGACCGATTTGGCAGACACCGTTGCTGCACACGTGGCCCGTGGTCACCAGCGTCGGCGTCGCCGCCGTCGGCGCCTATCGCGCCCGCACCCAGCCCGACCATCAGCGTTCCGCACGCCACTAGTGCCTTGACCGATCCCCGCATACCAGCCTCCCGATCACCCTGGCTGCCCGCGGCGGCACGGCGGGCTCGCCA
>Ga0335073_10012281_pt1 | contig 12032 bp, 8 predicted proteins | sample Lox_Sample_22_FD_207093 | JGI IMG/M metagenome (GOLD analysis project Ga0335073, IMG submission 207093) | Soil microbial communities from Loxahatchee National Wildlife Refuge, Florida, United States - Lox_Sample_2.2 | ecosystem: Environmental > Terrestrial > Soil > Wetlands | place: USA: Florida... | reverse complement strand
TCGCCGCGTACGCCAGGCTGCTGGGGGCGCACGGCGAACGCGTCGAGGACGAGGCGGGCCTGCTGCCCGCGCTGGAGCGCGCGATGGCGAGCGGGCGTCCCGCCGTCGTCGACGTGATCCAGGACCGGCACGAAGGCCTGCCGGCCGATCTGGTCCCGCCAACCGCCCGCTGACTGCTCGTCGCGCCCTAGCCAGCGCCCCAGCCTTGCCGCCTGCCGCCGGACAAGCCCGGGGCACAACGGGCTGCGGCTGGTCAGGGCTCGGCGCGGCGGGTGGGGCTGGGTGCGGAGAGGCTGCGCAGGCGGTAGCGCTGAAGTTTGCCGGTGTTCGTCCGGGGGAGCGCGGGCAGGAATTCCACGGCGCGGGGGTACTTGTACGGCGCGATCCGCTGCTTCACGAACTCCTGCAGCTCGGCCGCTTTCGCTCCGCCGCCGGACGACCCGTCCCGCAGCACCACGAACGCCTTGACGATCTGGCCGCGCGCCTCATCGGGCACGCCCACCACGCCGCACTCGGCCACGTCCGGGTGACCGAGCAGCACCTCCTCGATCTCCGGCCCGGCGATGTTGTAGCCGCCGGAAATGATCATGTCGTCGCTGCGGGCCTGGTACCAGAAATAGCCGTCGCCGTCGCGCACGTAGGTGTCCCCGGTGAAGTTCCAGCCGTCCTGCACGTACGTCCGCTGCCGCTCGTCGGCGAGGTACCTGCAGCCGGTCGGCCCCTTGACGGCGAGCCGGCCCGGCGTGCCGTCCGGGGCCGGCTTGCCCTCGGCGTCCAGGATTGCGGCCTCGTAGCCGGGGACGACCCGGCCGGTCGAGCCCGGCCGGATCTCGTCGTCGGACGAGGAGATGAAGATGTGCAGCATCTCCGTGCTGCCGATGCCGTCGATGATCTTCACGCCGGTGGCATCGTAGAACGCCTGCCAGACCGAGCCGGACAGGTGCTCGCCCGCGGACACCGGCCGGCGCAGCCCGCGCAGCTGATCCGCCTTGCCGGCGGCGATCATGGCGCGGAACGCGGTCGGCGCGGTGGACAGCACCGTGACCCCGCGCGTCGCGATCTGGTCCGCCAGTTCGGCGGGGGTCGCCTTCTCCAGCAGCAGCGTCGAGGCACCCGCCCGCAGCGGGAACACCAGCAGTCCGCCCAGCCCGTACGTGAACGCGAGCGGCGGGGTGCCGGTGAAGACGTCGTCGGCGCGCGGCTTGAGCACGTGCGCCGAGAAACTGTCGGCGATCGCGAGCAGGTCGCGGTGGAAGTGCATAGCCGCCTTGGGCCGCCCCGTCGTGCCCGAGGTGAACGCGATCATTGCTACGTCGTCGGCGGCGGTGTCCACGGCGGAGAAGTTGCGCGGCATGGGCTCGACCCGCGCCACAAGATCCCCGGGCCCGGGGCCGCCGTAGCCGACGATCGGCAGGCCGGGCACGCCGGCGCCGGCCAGCTCCTCGGTGAACCGGTGGTCGCACAGCGCCACCGCCGGCCGGGACACCTCGCAGATCGTCGCCAGCTCGCCGGCACGCAGCAGCGACATCGTGGTCACGGCCACCGCCCCGGCCTTGAGCACACCCAGCCAGCACACGGCCAGCCACGGGTTGTTCGGGCCGCGCAGCAGCACCCGGTTTCCGGGCACCACGCCGAGTTCGTCCGCAAGGACCCACGCCACCTGGTTGGAGAGCCGCACGACGTCGTCGTAGTTCCACGTGGTCCGGTCCTCGGCCAGCAGGCACGGCCGGGCGCCGCCGAGCCTCTCGGCCGTCGCGTCCAGCAGTTCGGCGGCGGCGTTGAGCCGCTCCGGGTACTCCAGCTCCGGCAGCGTGAACACCAGGTCCGGCCACAACCCGTCTGGCGGCAGGTTGTCCCGGCAGAACGTGTCGGCGTGCGCGGACGGCGAGAGCCGCATGGCCAGACCTCCCTCGTCGCGGCGAGCTACGTCAACAGTAGTCCGCTATGTTCCTTGGATGACGACCTTCACCGGGGCGACAGACGGCGGCGACCCGTGGCTGGTCCAGCCACGGGCCCTGATCGTCACGATCTACGGTCTCTACGCGCGGGATACCGGCGGCTGGTTCTCCGTCGCGTCGCTGATCCGGCTGCTTTCCGAGCTCGGCGTCGAGGAGTCCGCCGTTCGCTCCTCGGTCTCCCGGCTGAAGCGACGCGGCATCCTCGACCCGCGCCGCGACGAAGCCACGCGGGCCGCGGGCTACGGCCTGTCCCCGCAGGGGCAGGACATCCTCGCCGAGGGCGACCGGCGGATCTTCGACCGGCACCGGGCCCGGCTGGCCGACGGCTGGGTGCTCGCGGTGTTCAGCGTGCCCGAGGAGCATCGGCGGCGGCGGCACGAGCTGCGCTCCCGGCTGACCTGGCTCGGCTTCGGCACGGTCTCGTCCGGGGTCTGGATCGCACCAGCGCGGCTCGCGTCCGAGACCGCCCGGGTGCTCGCGCGCTGCGGCCTGTCCGGCTACGTGACGCTGTTCAGGGCCGACTACCAGGCCTTCGGCGACCTGCGCGAGCAGATACCGCGCTGGTGGGACACGGACCGGCTGCAGCAGCTCTACCAGGCTTTCCTGGACGCGGCCGGGCCGGAACTCGCCCGGGCCGACGCCACCTCGCCCGGCGTGGCGTTCGCCGGCTACGTCAGGGCGCTCACCGCGTGGCGGCGGCTGCCGTTCCTCGACCCCGGCCTGCCCGCCGAACTGCTGCCGGACGGATGGAACGGCCTCGCCGCCGACCGGGCGTTCGGCGCGCTGCGCCAGCGGCTGGCCGATCCAGCGCGCGCTCACGTGCTCGCGGTGACCGGCGTCAGCCGATGACCGCATGGCCCTGGATCTCGACCAGCGCAGCCGGCTCCCACAGCCGGCTGACCCCGACCGCCGCCATGGCCGGGTACTCCCGGCCGGCCAGCCGACGCCAGATCTCACCGATCTCGCGGCCGCGGGCCCGGTAGTCGCCGAGGTCGACGGCATACACGGTGAGGCTGGCCAGGTGCTCCGGCCCGCCCCCGGCCGCGCGCAGCGCCTCGAGCAGGTTGGCCAGGGCCCGCTCGAACTGCTCGGCGACGCTGCCGCCCACGATCGTGCCGTCCGCACCCAGCGCCACCTGCCCGGCCAGGAACACCACCCGCCCGCCGTCGGCGACCACCGCGTGCGAGAACCCGGACGGCCGCGCCAGCGACGGCGGATTCACCCGCTCGAGCGTCATATGTGGTCCTCCTTGCTCAAAGCCGCGGGGGCTGGGGGGTCCGGGGGCCGGCCCCCGGATCAGCACGGCCGCCAGCGGGCGTGGCGGGTGGCCGGCTCGCCTTCCCTGACCAGCTGCAGCCGCGGCCGCGGGCCGTCGGTGCGGCCGGTCTGCGGCGGCCTGCTTCCGGCCCGCCACGGATCGGGCCACGCCGCGGCCGGGCCATCGTAGCCCTGCTCCGCGGCGGCGTGCAGGGTCCAGTTCGGGTCGTAGAGGTGAGCCCGGCCCACCGCGCACAGGTCGGCACGGCCGGCTTCGATGATCGAGTTCACGTCGTCGTAGGACGAGATCACTCCGACCGCGATCGTGGCGATGCCGGTCCGGTTCCTGATCGCGTCGGCGAACGGGGTCTGGTACGACCGGCCGAACGCCGGCTCCTCGTCCGGCGTCACCTGCCCCGTGGACACGTCGATCGCGTCGGCGCCCGCTGCCGACAGCGCCCGCGCCATCTCCACGGCGTCCTCGCCGGTGATGCCGCCCGGGTACCAGTCGGTCGCGGAGATCCGCACGGTCATCGGCTTGTCAGCGGGCCAGATCTCACGCATCGCCGTGAACACCTCGAGCGGGTAGCGCAGCCGCCCGGCCAGCGAGCCTCCGTACTCGTCGCCCCGCCGGTTCGTGACCGGCGAGATGAACGACGAGAGCAGGTAGCCGTGGGCACAGTGCAGCTCGAGCACGTCGAACCCGGCCCGGTCGGCGGCGCGCGTCGCGTTCAGGAAACTCTGTTTGATCCCGGTCAGGTCGGCCCTGGTGAGCTCTCGGGGGACCTGGCTGACGCCGGGCAGGTAGGGGAGCGGGGACGGCGCGGTGACCTCCCAGTTCCCGTCCGGCAGCGGCTCGTCCATGCCCTCCCACATCAGCCGGGTGGAGCCCTTGCGGCCCGAGTGGCCGAGCTGCAGCCCGATCTTCGCTGTCGAGTTCTCGTGCACGAAACCGGTGATCCGCCGCCACGCGGCCTCGTGCCCGGGCGCGTACATCCCGGCGCAGCCCGGGGTGATCCGGCCCTCGGGGCTGACGCAGACCATCTCGGTCATCACCAGGCCCGCGCCGCCGAGCGCCTTGCCGCCGAGGTGGACCATGTGGAAGTCGGACGGGACGCCGTCGGCCGCCGAGTACATGTCCATCGCGGACACGACCACCCGGTTCTTCAGCTCCAGGCCGCGCAGCCGCAGCGGCTGGAACATCGGCGGCACCACGTCGCCGTTGCCCATGCCGCGCTTCTTCTCGTGCCCGGCGAACCAGGCGTCGATCCGCGCCGCGAACTCCGGGTCGCGCAGCCGCAGGTTGCCGTGGGTGACCCGGCGGCTGCGGGTCATGATGTTGAACGCGAACTGCTCCGGCTCCTGGTCGGTGTACTGGCCCAGGTTCTCGAACCACTCCAGGCTGGCCTGGGCCGCGCGCTGCGTCGACGCCACGACCGGCCTGCGCTCGGCCTCGTAGGCGTCCAGCGCCGTGTCCAGATCGGGTTGCTCGTGCAGGCAGGCGGCCAGGGCCAGGGCGTCCTCCATGGCCAGTTTCGTGCCCGAGCCGATGGAGAAGTGCGCGGTGTGCGCGGCGTCGCCGAGCAGGATCACGTTGCCGTGGCGCCAGCTCTCACAGCGCAGCGTGCCGAAGCTGATCCACTTGGAGTTGTTCGCGTGCACCGCGTGGCCGTGCAGGACGCCGGCGAACAGCTCCCGGATCCGCCCGATCGACGCCTCGTCGGAGCGGCCCGGTGGCAGGCCGGGCGGGTCTGGCGGGGCGAGTCTGCCGAAGCCGGCCGCCTCCCACACGCTGTCGTGCATCTCCACGATGAACGTGCTGCCGGTCGCGTCGTAGGGGTAGCCGTGGATCTGCATCACGCCGTGCGGCGTCTGCTCGATGTAGAACTTGAACGCGTCGAAGACCAGGTCGGTGCCGAGCCACATGTACTTGCACCGGCGCACGTCGATAACGGGCCGGAACGTGCCGCCGAACGCGGCTCTGGCTGCAGAGTTCGCGCCGTCGGCGGCTACCACCAGGTCGTGGCTGGCCGCGAGTGCCACAGGGTCCGGCGCTTCGGCGCGGAAGTGCACGGTTACGCCTAGTTCCAGGCAACGCTTTTGGAGAATCTGCAGCAGCCGGCGCCGGCTCAGCGCGGCGAAGCCGTGCCCGCCACTGGTGATCACCTGACCCTTGAAGTGGACGTCGATGTCGTCCCAGCGGGCGAACTCGCGCTCCATCGCGCGGTACACGGCGAGGTCGGCGTGCTCGATCCCGCCCAGCGTCTCGTCGGAGAACACCACGCCGAAGCCGAACGTGTCGTCGGCCGCGTTCCGCTCCCAGACGGTGATCTCGCTGCCCGGGTCCAGCTGCTTGGCCAGGGCGGCGAGGTACAGCCCGCCCGGGCCGCCGCCCACGACCGCGATGCGCACGCCGCCTCCTGCCGTTCTGGTTGTGGCTCCGACGGTATGTCGTCTAGGCGACGGTCGTCAACAACACACGACCCGCACGTTCTTCGCTGCGCCATTCCCCGCGGATGGGCGACACGCCATTCGCGCTCCTTCGCTCTGCGCCAATCGGTAGGTACCGTAGGGATCATGGCGACTCGTGCGCCCAGTGGTTCAGCGCGCTCCAAGGCGGCTACGGCGCGTTCGAAGGGCGCCACCACCACGCGGTCGCGCTCTACGGGGACGGGGAAGCGGCCGAGCGGCGGGTCCGGCCGCAAGCCGCCGCCGCGGTCGCGTGGCCGGTCCAAGGGCAAGTACAGCGGCAGGACCGGGGGGCGTCGGTACAGCCGGGTGCCGTCGCACAACCCGATCGTGATCCTGGCCGGCTGGCTGATCGCCGCGATCAGCGGCGTGTGGATGGCCCTCGCGCACACCGTGGGGACCACGGTGCGTGCCTTCGGGCGGCACGCGCGTGACCTGGACCCGGCGCACCAAAGGGACGGCGTGGGGCTGGCCGCGCTGGGCCTGGCGATCATCATGGCCGCGGTCACCTGGTTCCGCCTCGGCGGCGCGGTTGGCCACGGCCTGTCCGCCCTGGTGCGCAGCGGGTTCGGCTCGGCCGCGTGGCTGCTGCCGATCCTGCTGGCGCTGCTGGCCTGGCGGTACCTGCGGCACCCGGACCGGAACGCCGACACGGCCCGCATGATCATCGGCTGGACGGCGCTGATCATCGGCGTGCTCGGGCTCGTGCACATCGCGCACGGCACGCCGAGGCCGGCCGACGGCGTCGCCGCGATGCGCGGCGCGGGCGGCCTCATCGGCTACGCGGTGTCGGCGCCGCTGGTGGCCGCGGTCACGCCGTGGGTCGCGGTTCCGCTGCTCTCTCTCGTCACCGGCTTCGGCCTGCTGGTGACCACCGGAACGCCGCTGCACCGGGTGCCGGGCAGGCTCGCCGAACTGCACGGCTTCGTCCGCGGCGTGCCGGCCGAAGGCGGCGAAGCGGAGGAGGCCGTCGAGGAAACCGGCCGCGCCCGCGGCCAGCTGCCCAGGGGCCGCAAGCGCCGCGAGGCCATCGAGGCCGGCGCCCGGGACGTGGCTTACGACACGCCGCTGATCGGCGGGATCCTGCCCAAGGGCGCGGGGACCGGCCAGGGCGCCCAGCCCGACGCGGCGCCCGCCATACCCGGCGACGACGCGATGGCGAGCGACGCGCTCGCGTTCAGTCCGGCTGCCGCCGGTCAGCCGGCGGGCGCGGGTGCACCCGACCCGCCGTGGGCCGATTCCGCGGCCAAGCCGGGCGAGCCCGTCCACGGCGGGTCGCTGCCCGCGCCGGGCGGCATCAAGGACGCCAAGCCAGAGCAGCTCACGCTGACCGGCGCGAGCGACGCCAGTTACACGCTGCCGCCGCCTGCGCTGCTGCGGCCGGGGACGGCGCCGAAGGCGAAGAGCCGGGCGAGTGACCTGATGGTTGATGCGCTGCAGACGGTGTTTGAGCAGTTTGGCGTCGAGGCTCAGGTGACCGGGTATACCCGGGGGCCGACGGTGACGCGGTATGAGATCGAGCTGGCGCCGGCGGTGAAGGTGGAGCGGGTCACGGCGCTGTCGAAGAACATCGCGTACGCGGTGAAGAGCGCGGATGTGCGGATCTTGTCGCCGATCCCGGGGAAGTCCGCGATCGGCGTGGAGATCCCGAACTCCGACCGCGAGATCGTGAGCCTGGGTGATGTGATGCGGTCGCAGGCGGCGGCCAGTGATCATCATCCGATGGTGGTGGGGCTGGGCAAGAACGTCGAGGGCATGCACGTGGTGGCCAACGTGGCGAAGATGCCGCACATGCTGATTGCGGGTGCGACGGGTTCGGGCAAGAGCGTGTGCCTGAACGGGCTGATTACATCGGTGCTGCTGCGGGCGACGCCGGATGAGGTGCGGATGATCCTGATCGACCCGAAGCGGGTGGAACTCGCCGCCTACCAGGGGATCCCGCACCTGATTACCCCGATCATCACGAACCCGAAGAAGGCCGCGGCCGCTTTGGAGTGGGTGGTCGGGGAGATGGAGCGCCGGTACGACGACCTGGCGGAGTCGGGGTTCCGGCATCTGGATGACTACAACAAGGCGGTGCGGTCTGGGAAGCTGACCGCGCCGGCGGGCAGCGACCGGATGTACGAGCCGTATCCGTATCTGCTGGTGATCGTCGACGAGCTGGCGGACCTGATGATGGTGGCGCCGCGCGACGTGGAGGACTCGGTCGTGCGGATCACCCAGCTTGCGCGGGCGGCCGGCATCCACCTGGTTCTGGCGACCCAGCGGCCGAGCGTCGACGTGGTCACGGGGCTGATCAAGGCGAACGTTCCGTCGCGACTCGCGTTTGCGACGTCCAGCCTGACCGACAGCCGGGTGATCCTGGATCAGCCGGGTGCGGAGAAGCTGGTCGGCCAGGGTGACTCGCTGTTCTTGCCGATGGGTGCGAGCAAGCCGCTGCGGCTGCAGAATGCGTTCGTCACCGAGAAGGAGATCCGCGAGGTCGTCGCGCACTGCAAGAAGCAGGCCGAGCCGACCTACCGCGATGACGTGGCGGAGCAGGAAAGCCAGAAGCGCGAGATCGACGCGGACATCGGCGACGACCTTGAGTACCTGCTGCAGGCGGCGGAACTAGTGGTCAGCACGCAGTTCGGGTCGACCTCGATGCTGCAGCGCAAGCTGCGCGTCGGCTTCGCCAAGGCGGGGCGCCTGATGGACCTGCTGGAAAGCCGCGGCGTTGTTGGGCCCAGCGAGGGCTCCAAGGCCAGAGACGTGCTGGTCAAGCCCGACGACCTGGCGGCCCTCATGGCGTCGCTGCGGGGCAGTCCCGAGAATTAACCCGCAGTTTCCCGGCGCGGCCGTGGAACCACCGCGGACGGTTCGGGAGTCGTAGTAAGGGTAGGGACGCGGATACAAACGCGGCCGGTCCTCGCCGGTCCGGCTGGCGGATGTCTACACTTGGTGACCGGTCCCTCACGCAGGGACGCGATAAAAGATCTTGGTAGCTGTCACCGCACCCCCGGGCGGCGCGCAGTGAACTGCGGAGTGGAGGCACGGCGTGAGCATCGGTGACACCCTGGCGGAGGCACGACGCCAGGCTGGTCTCACCGTTACGCAGGTCAGCCAGAGGACCTGCATCCGGGAGACGATCATCCGGGGGATAGAGCGCGGTGACTACTCAGCGTGCGGCGGCGACTTCTACGCGCGGGGGCACATCCGCAGCGTCGCCCGCGCCGTGGGGGTCGACCCGGAGCCGCTGATCCGCGAGTACGACCAGACGCTGGGTGCGCCGCGAGCCATCTCGGCCGCCGACGTCTTCGAGCCCGCCACCCCGATCAAGATCAGGGAACGCCGCAGGCCGAACTGGAGCGCGGCCATGGTGCTTGCGCTCGCCGCGATCGTCGGCTTTGTCGCGTACCACTTTGTCTCGTCGTCGTCCCCCTCGCCTGCGGCTTCCTCATCGGGCTCGCAGCACGCGAGCACGACGACGAAGAACGCCACCAAGCACCACGCCAAGTCTGCGACGCCCGCGCCGACGACGCTCGCAGGGGACGTGGTGATCCGGCTGTCGGCCACCGAGAACTGCTGGGTCATGCTCACCACCACCGACGGGAAGCAGATCTACGAGGGCATCGTCTCCGCTGGCACCTCGAAGCACTGGACGGAGAAGCAGGCCGTGAGCCTGATGCTCGGCAACCCGGAGGGCGTCGCGCTGAGCGTGAACGGCAAGAACCCGGTGCCCGCCGGTTCCACCCAGCCGGTCACGCTCAGCCTCGGGCCAGGCCAGAAGACCTCGAGCTAACCGGGGACGCCAGCCCGGCTGAGCCGTCACCGGGTGCCGTCGCACCAGCCGAGTTACCGTAGTCTGCCGATGTGTCATCGAGCCAGCGCCCAGCACCGTCCGCCCCCGGGCGCAGCGTGAACCTGGTCACCCTCGGCTGCGCGAGGAACGAGGTCGACTCGGAGGAACTCGCCGCGCGGCTCGAGGCGGCCGGCTGGACCGTGTCCGACGGCGCCGATGCCGACGTGGTCCTGGTGAACACCTGCGGGTTCATCCAGGCGGCCAAGCAGGAGTCGATCGACGAGCTGCTCAGCGCGGGATCGGGCGGCGCCAAGGTCGTGGCGGCGGGGTGCCTGGCCGAGCGCTACGGCTCCGAGCTCGCCGAGGCACTGCCCGAGGCGCAGGTCCTTGGCTTCGACGACTACGGCGACATCGGCGCCCGGCTCGACGCGGTGCTGTCCGGGGAGCGGTGGCCCGCGCACGCCCCCGGGGACCGCAGGCGCTTGCTCCCGATCTCTCCGGCCGACCGGCCGGCGGCAGCGGGCAGCCGCCAGCCCGGGCACGGGACGGTCGCTCCCGACCTCCCTCCGGGGGTGGCCCCGGCGTCCGGCCCGCGGGTGCTCCGGCGCAGGCTCGACGGTGGCGTGGTGGCCCCGCTGAAGATCGCCTCGGGTTGCGACCGGAGGTGCAGCTTCTGCGCGATCCCCTCGTTCCGCGGCGCGTTCGTGTCCCGCGGCCCGGCCGACCTCGTCGCCGAGGCGGCCTGGCTTGCCGGCCAGGGGGTGCGTGAGCTGTTCCTGGTCAGCGAGAACTCCACCTCCTACGGCAAGGACCTGGGCGACCTGAGGCTGCTGGAAGCTGTGCTGCCGCAGCTTGCCGCCGTGCCGGGAATCGGGCGGGTCCGGGTGAGCTACCTGCAGCCGGCCGAGCTGCGGCCGGGCCTGATCGACGTCATGGCGTCCACCGGCGGCGTCGCGCCCTACTTCGACCTGTCCTTCCAGCACGCCAGCGGCCGGGTGCTGCGGGCGATGCGCCGGTTCGGCGACCGCGAGCACTTCTGCGCGCTGCTGGACCAGGTCAGGCAGGCGTCCCCGCAGGCCGGCGTGCGGTCCAACTTCATCGTGGGCTTCCCCGGCGAGACCGAGGACGACGTGGCGGAGCTGGAGCTGTTCCTGGCAGACGCACGGCTCGACGCGATTGGCATCTTCGGGTATTCCGACGAGGACGGCACCGAGGCGGCGTCCCTGCCCGGGCAGCTCCCCGCCGACGAGATCGCGCGGCGGGTCGAGGAGGTGGCCGGCCTCGCCGACGAGCTGATGGCACAGCGGGCCGACGAGCGGCTGGGCGAGACCGTCGAGGTCCTGATCGAGGAGCTGGCCGGCGAGGGCCGCTACGGTGGGCGCGCCGCGCACCAGGCCCCGGAGGTCGACGGCGCCACCGAGGTGCTGTCCGGCCGCCGGCTGGCCGTGGGCGACATGGTCCGGGCCGTGGTGACCGGCGCAGAAGGCGCCGACCTGGTGGCGGAAGTGACCGGTGACCCGTCGGCCGATGGCCGGCCCGTCTCGCCGGGGACTGGCGCGGGCCGCATTGAGCCGGCCTGACGCCAGTGCTGCCGAAGAGCGCGGGGTCGCGGGCGGCGTTCCCACGCCAAGCCTGATCAACATCGCGAACGCGCTGACCGTGATGCGGCTGTGCCTGGTACCGGTGTTCGTGGTGCTGCTGCTGGCCGGAGGGGATGTCCTGCGGATCGCCGCCTGCGTGACCTTCGGCGTGGCCTCTGCCACCGATTTCCTCGACGGCGAGCTGGCGCGCAGGCGCGGGCTGATCACCGACTTCGGCAAGATCGCGGACCCGATCGCTGACAAGGCGCTGACCGGATCGGCGCTGATCGTGCTGTCCTCCCTGGGCGAGCTGCCCTGGTGGGTGACGGGCGTGATTCTGTTCCGCGAGCTGGCCGTGACCGGCCTGCGGTTCTGGGTCATCTCGCATGGCGTGATCGCGGCGAGCCGCGGCGGAAAGGCGAAGACCCTGCTTCAGGTGGTGGCGATCGCGCTGTACATCCTGCCCGGGCCGTTCCAGACCGCCCGTGAACTGGTCATGGCGGCCGCGCTGGTCGTGACCGTGGTGACCGGCGCGGACTACGTGGCCCGCGCGGCCCGGCTGCGGCGCGCGGGCGCCCCCGGCCGGGCGGCATAGAAGGAGCCCCATGGACAACGCCCGTGACGGCGGCAGCTCGCTCCCCCGGGAGGCCATCGACCTGCTCAGGGCGCGCGGCGACACGATAGCGGTCGCCGAGTCGCTCACCGGGGGCATGCTGGCCGCCGCGCTGACCGCTGTTCCCGGGGCCTCTGCGGCCTTCCGGGGCGGCGTGGTGTCCTACGCCACCGACCTCAAGGCGGCGCTGCTGGGCGTGCCTGCCGCGCTGCTGGAGCGCCATGGCGCCGTGCATCCGGACGTGGCCAGGGCGATGGCGGACGGCGTGCGCAGCCGCCTGGGCGCGACGGTCGGCGTGGCGACCACGGGCGTGGCGGGCCCGGACCCGCAGGACGGCCAGCCGGTGGGCACCGTGTACATCGCGGTGAGCGCCG
>Ga0335073_10012280_pt1 | contig 12033 bp, 12 predicted proteins | sample Lox_Sample_22_FD_207093 | JGI IMG/M metagenome (GOLD analysis project Ga0335073, IMG submission 207093) | Soil microbial communities from Loxahatchee National Wildlife Refuge, Florida, United States - Lox_Sample_2.2 | ecosystem: Environmental > Terrestrial > Soil > Wetlands | place: USA... | reverse complement strand
GCTGCACGCACGATGATCACCAATGGCCGGCACAGAGTCACATACCAGGTACGGCATGTCACCAATTAATTAGCCAACAGGATCACAGTGCCCATCAAAAGGCGCAATCCGGACGCGACTTTAGCATTTTCGGCGCCGACCGCCGCAACGTGATGCTTAAAGCGGAAGAGTGACGCGTCGGAGGACTAGCGACCGTCGCCTTCGGTCGTGGCGTCAGGTAGTCGGCTCCCGCGTGGGCTGATGACGCGGCCCTTCCACTCGCCGCCGCGACCCATGTGATGCCGGCGGGCCGAGTCCGCGGTCATTGCCGCGTAGATCACGGCAATCAGCGGCAGGCTTGGCGTCCGCAGCGGCGACAAGCCGTAGAAGCGGAGCATCGGCAGGTACGTGACCGACATGACGAGCCAGCCCACCAGGCCGGACACGGCCAGCCAGAGGCCGGTGGGCAAGCTAGCTGTTGCCACCGGGTTTCCTGCGGCCAGCATGGCTAGGCCGGCCACGGCCGCGACCGGCGGCAGCACATAGAGCCAGGCGAGTGCGACAATCGTCGCCACCGTCAGGGGCAGTGAGTAGCCAAGCTGCGTGTATGCAGACCGCGCGACCATGTCCCAGATGTCGGCCAGCCGGTGGTAGGGCCGTCGGCTGACGACATCCGTGGTCAGCCCGAGCCAGATGCGGCCGCCGGCGTGCTTGACCAGCCGGCCGAGGGCGACGTCGTCGATCCGCGCGCCGCTGATCTTCGCCAGCCCGCCAGCGGCGGCTAGCGTGTCCGCGCGGACCAGCACGCATCCGCCTGCCGCCGCCGCCGTCCTCGATCCCTTATTGACCCGCCGGAACGGATAGAGCTGGGCGAAGAAGTACACGAAGGCAGGGATCAGCAGCCTCTCCGCCCGGTTGCCGGTGCGCAGGAGCGCCATCTGGGACACGAGCGCGAACTGGCCTCCTGCGGCTGACCGTGCGAGCCTCTCGACGGTGCCGGGGGAGTATGCGATGTCAGCGTCGGTGAACAGGAAGTACTCGCCGTCAGAACCAGCAGACTCGGTTCCCGCGGTTGAGACTGCGGCCCGCACGCCTTCCGACATTGCCCACACCTTGCCGGCCCAGCCGTCGGGAGTCGGGCGGGCGCTGACCACCATGAGCTCGTGAGTGCCTGGCGCTTCACCGAGCTCGGCCGCGGTCTTGGCCGTGCTGTCGCTGCTGTCATCGTCAACCACGATCACGCTCAGGCGGCCGGCATACTGCTGAGCGAGGAGGCTGGGCAGACAGGCCGACAGAATCCCGGCCTCGTTCCTGGCCGGGATCACCGCAGTGATGGCGGGCAGGGGGAGGGGTGTTGACAAGACCGCAGGCAGCCGCTGGTCGGTACGCCAGTAGCCGCCGTGGCACGCCAGCAGGTACAGCCAGGCCAGAGCAGCAGCCGACGCGAGGACGCAGACAGTAACGACGGCTACCTCCCCATGTTGCCGGCCGGTCGCGCGCCAGCCGTCAGGCAGTGCACTCTATCTTGAGACCTGTGACGCGGATCGCGCTGTTTGCTACCTGCCTCGCCGACACGCTGTTCCCGGACGCGGCCAAGGCGACCGTGACCGTTCTCGAACGGCTCGGGCACGAGGTGGTGTTCCCCCAGGAGCAGACATGCTGCGGGCAGATGCATGTCAACACCGGGTATCAGCGGGAGGCGCTGCCGCTCATCCGCCGTTACGTGGACACGTTCGAACCGCACGAGCTGATCGTGGCGCCATCGGGCTCGTGTGTCGGCTCGATAACCCATCAGCATGCGATGGTGGCCCGGCGGCTGGGGGACGAGCTGCTGGCCGTACGGGCCGAGGCTGTGGCCGCGCGCACGTACGAGCTGTCGCAGCTACTGGTAGACGTGCTCGGCGTCGAGGACGTCGGCGCGCACTACCCGCACCGGGTGACGTATCACCCCACCTGTCACTCGCTGCGGATGCTGCGGGTGGGCGACAGGCCGCTGCGTCTGCTGCGACGCGTATCCGGCATCGATCTGGTGCCGTTGCCTGCGGCGGACGCCTGCTGCGGCTTTGGCGGCACGTTCGCGGTCAAGAACGCTGACGTCTCGACCGCAATGCTGGCCGACAAGATGCGCAACGTGCTGGACACTGGGGCGGAAGTCTGCACTGCCGGTGACTCCTCCTGCCTCATGCACATCGGCGGCGGCCTGTCCCGGCTGCGCGCCGGGGTCAAGACGGTACACCTGGCCGAGATCCTCGCCTCGACAGAACGCGCCGATTCGATCCTGGGGGCGGGCCGGTGACCACGTTTCTCGGCATGCCGACGGCGCCACCCGGCGTCGGGCATCTGCGTCAGGAAGAGCCGTTCCCGACTGCGGCCCGGCGTGCCCTGGCCGACACTCAGCTGCGCCGCAATCTCGGCAAGGCTACGTCCCACATCCGCGCCAAGCGTGCCGCTGTCGTGGGCGAGCTGCCCGACTGGGAGGAGCTGCGCGCGGCGGGCCAGGCGATCAAGGCCGCCACCATGGCCGATCTCGGCCGCTACCTGGAGCAGCTCGAGGCCTCGGTCACTGCGCGGGGCGGCACCGTGCACTGGGCTTCCGACGCGACGCAGGCGAACGACATCGTCACCGAGCTGGTTCGCCAGGCTCGCGCCACCGAGGTGGTCAAGGTCAAGTCGCTGGCCACCGATGAGATCGGCCTGAACGACGCGCTGGCGCGCGCGGGCATTTCGGCCTACGAGACTGACCTGGCCGAGCTGATCGTGCAGCTCGGGCATGACCGGCCGTCGCACATCCTGGTTCCGGCCATTCACAAGAACCGGTCGGAGATCCGCGACATCTTCCTGCGTGAGATGACTGACGTCGACCCTGGGCTGACGGATGACCCGGCCGCGCTGGCCGAGGCGGCGCGGCGCCACCTGCGGCGCAAGTTCCTGTCGGCCACCGTCGGGATCAGCGGCGCGAATTTCGCGGTCGCCGAGACTGGCACGCTGTGCGTCGTCGAATCCGAGGGCAACGGCCGGATGTGCGTGACACTTCCGCAGACGCTGATCACTGTGATGGGCATCGAGAAAGTGATCCCGACCTGGGCCGACCTACGGGTGTTCTTGCAGTTGCTGCCGCGTTCGTCGACTGGCGAGCGGATGAACCCCTACACCTCAATGTGGACAGGCGTGACACCGGGTGACGGGCCGCAGTCGGTGCACCTGGTGCTACTCGACAACGGCCGGACGGCAGCGCTGGCCGACCCGGTCGGCCGGGAGGCGCTGCACTGCATCCGCTGCTCCGCCTGCCTGAACGTGTGCCCGGTGTACGAGCGCACCGGTGGTCACGCCTACGGCTCGGTCTATCCGGGCCCTATCGGTGCGGTGCTCTCGCCGCAGCTGACCGGCATCGAGGACAACGCGTCGCTGCCGTACGCGTCGTCGTTGTGCGGAGCCTGCTATGACGTCTGCCCCGTGAAGATCAACATCCCCTCGCTGCTGGTTCACCTGCGCGCCCGGCACGTCGAGGAGTTCCGCCGTGCGCACCGCCTGCCGTCGGCCGAGGCGGTCACGATGGCAGCCGCGTCGTGGGTGATGGCGGACCCTCGCCGGTTTGCGGCAGCACAGTCTGCTGGCCGGGCCGGGCGCGTCCTGGGCCGGCGCGGCAAGATCACTGCTCTGCCGCCGCCGCTTGCCGCGTGGACCAGAGCGCGGGACGCACCCGTGCCGGCGTCGCAGACCTTCAGGCAGTGGTGGCGCGCGGAGCGCGGCGAGACAGCGCTGCGCAAAGCCCGGGGTTCGGGGGGCACACGGGGGGCGGAGCCCCCCGTGGGTGGGGACGCGCCGTGAGCGCTCGCGAGGAAGTGCTGGCCAGGATCCGGGCTACGAACGGGAACGGCGGTGCCGGTGCTCCCGGTTCCAGACGGCCGGCGGAGCCTCCCGTCGCGGGTGCGGGATTGTCGGGGGGGTCACGGGTTTCGGGGGGTACACGGGGGGCGGAGCCCCCCGCGGGTGCTCCGTCCCCGGCAGGCCGGATCCGCGAGCAGGGTGAGCTGTCCGGTGAGGCGCTGCTCAGCCTCCTTGCCGAACGGCTGACCGACTACCGCGCCCTGGTCCGCCTCGCGACGGCGGCGACGCTGGCTGATGAGATCACCTCCGCCTTGCAGGGCCGCGACGCTCGTACCGTCGTTGTGCCGCCGCAGCTTGGACTGCCGCTGCCGGAATTTGCGCACGTGACCATCGATGACGGGCTCACCGCTGCGGAACTGGACTCCTTCGACGCCGTGATCACCCGCGCAGCGGCAGCCATCGCCGAAACCGGCACGATCATCCTCGATGGCGGGCCGGACCAAGGTCGGAGAGCAATATCCCTCGTTCCCGACTATCACCTGTGCATCGTGGCCGCGGATCAGGTCGTGCACTTGGTACCGGAGGCGGTTGCGCGGCTGGCGGCTTCTGCCACCAGGCCGCTGACCTGGATCAGCGGCCCGTCGGCGACCAGTGACATCGAGCTGCAGCGAGTCGAGGGCGTGCACGGTCCGCGCACGCTCGAGGTCATCCTGGTTACTGCCTGACAGCCGGCTATCTCACTGCGCAATCGGACGACTTCACTCCGCGAGCGTGACATGGCCGTCCACAGGTGTAACAGTGTGAGCAAAGGGGCCGACTGTCACAGTGAGATGCATAGCTATCCTCACCGTCGCGACCGACGAGCGCCAGCCCGCTGCAGGGGTGCGGCCGCCGGGGCCTTCGTGCGTCTGCCGCCTGCCTGTGGAGCGGCGCTTCGATGACGACGTTGCCAGTGCCCGACGATTCGGGAATCACGGGACGCGACCAGGGTCCGGTCAATCTCACGGTGCCGGTCGCAGCGTTCTTCGACGTAGACAACACGCTCATCCGCGGGGCATCGATCTACCATTTCGCCCGCGGTCTCGCCGCCCGCAACCTTCTTGGCCCGACTGACGTAATCCGGATGACCATGCGGCACGTCTCGTTCCGGGTGCACGGCACAGAAGATCTCAGCCAGGTTGACTCCGTGCGGCAGGCGGCGCTGGCGTTCGTCGCCGGCCGGCGCGTCGACGACATGGTCCAGCTCGGCGAGGAAATCTACAACGAGACGATCGCGAGCCGGATCTGGGAAGGCACCAAGGAGCTGACCGAGCGTCATCTCGCTGCCGGCGAGCAGGTATGGCTCGTCACCGCCACGCCCGTCGAGCTGGCTGACATCCTGGCCCGCGAGCTTGGGCTTACCGGCGCGCTCGGGACCGTTGCCGAGATCGAAGACGGCGTGTACACCGGTCGCTTGGTGGGCGGCCTGCTGCACAAAGAGGCCAAGGCCACCGCAATCCGAGCGCTGGCCGAGCGCGAGGGGCTCGATCTGGCCAGGTGCACGGCGTATAGCGATTCGGCCAATGACCTGCCGATGCTGAGCCTGGTCGGGCACCCGAACGTGGTCAATCCCGACCGTCGTCTTCGCGCCGAGGCCGCGCGCCGAGGCTGGCCTGTGCATGAATTCCGGTCGGGCCGCCGCGCCACGGCGATTGTGGTCCTGGCCGCCGCCGGCGCCGGGGCCATCGCCGGTGGAGCCGCCGCAGGTCTCGCGATCCGCCGGCGGCGGCTGTCAACCTAAGCCAGAGCTAACTGGCGTCCTGATTTGCCGTCGCTCAGTCGTTTGAGCCAGCGGCAGCGGGGCAGGGTCAACAGCCGTTCCACCGTTACCTACCCGAGCGAGGTGCTGAGTGTGCTGACGCTAACCGACAGGGCCGCCGACACGATCCGTGCGCTAACGTCTCAGCCCGGTGTTCCCGCTGACGCTGGTCTTCGCATGTCTATCCAGGGCAGCGACGAGGGCAGGCTGGCGCTGTCCCTGGAAGGCCGCCAGCCCGACGACGCCGTGATCGAAGACGCCGGCGCCCGTGTATACGTGCAGCACGACGCCGCGAGCGCTGTCGAAGACCGGCAGCTCGATGCGCAGCTCGACGAGGAGGGGCGCGCGTCGTTCGTCCTCACCGACCGCGCTTAGCGTGCGTGCCGGCGCCTTTGCCGTCACGGATCATTACCGACCGATTAACACTTAACCGGGCAGGCCGGTCCACCTCTGCCGAACTGGCTAGTGTCGTGGGCCGGTCTGTGCATTCTGCCTCGGTCGGGTGGCCATTCTGCCGGCGCGGAGGTGGCCATTTGCGCGGCTGCCAACCGGGAGCACTGCCGCGTGGCTGGGTCGCTGATACCCTGCCAAGATGGCTCAAACGAGCGGTGTCGCACGAACCGTTCGGCCGCTCGTCCGCGCCGACCTGAAGAGTACGGTCGCGGCGCTGACCAGGGCATTCCTTGACGATCCGGTCATGAAGTGGATCTTCCCGGACGATCGGATGCGCGAGCGTCGACTGCCGCCATTCTTCGCCTCCGCGCTGCGCAGCACTGGCCTGCATTCCGAGGACACCGAGGTAGTTGTCGCCGCCGGACGGGTGCAGGGCTGTGCAATCTGGATGGCACCGGGGACCTGGCGGCCGCCGTTGCGGCGGCAGCTTGCCGCGCTGCCGTCTGTCATGTTCCGGCTCCGATCCCGGCTTCCCGTGGCCAGCGTGACCTATGGCGCCCTGCAGCGGGTTCATCCGGAGCGTCCGCACTGGTACCTGTCGGGGATCGGGACTGATCCGCCCGCCCAGGGCACCGGGGTCGGCAGCGAGTTGATGCGGTCACGGCTCGTCCGGTGCGATGCCGCCGGGGAAGCGGCCTACCTGGAGTCCAGCAACGAAAGCAATGTGCCGTTCTACCAGCGGCATGGCTTCCGAGTTACTGGCGAGCTGACCATTCCGGGCGGCGGGCCGACGTTCTGGCTGATGTGGCGAGAGCCGCAGCCTGAATCAGCATGACGGGCAGTTGAGCCCGAGGGGAACAGGAGGAGCAACGCCGATGCAGGTCATCGCGGGAGCCGGCGAGTTCAGCAGCCCGGGTGGCGGGGAACAGGTGGCGTGGGTCGAGCACCTGCGGGTCCCGGACCTGAGCGTCGGCACCTATTCGATCCCGGCGGCTGGCGCCGACGGCCAGGCGCCGCACAGCGAGGACGAGATTTACCTGGTGACGGCCGGCGAGGCGACGATCGAATCCGGCGGCATGCGGGTACCAGTCCGTCGTGGCGCTGTTATTTACGTCCCAGCCGGGGAAGTACACAGGTTCACCGATATAACCGAGGATCTTGCCGTGGTCGTGATCTTTGCCCCTGCCGAGTACTCGCGGTCGCGCTGACGGACGGCAGAGCTAGCTGCACCGGGGGTTCAACTGCTCCGGTTCCCGGCTACTCCGGTTCCCGGCTACCCCGGCGGCCGGCCAACACCCAGGGCTACGGCCGGACGTTGTTTTGCCCGTATTAAGAAGTTAGCGTTACAGTGGGTAAAGGGATGGAAACAAATCCGGGACTGGCCTCGGCCGGCCTGGGGCAGGAGGCGGTCGGGATGAGCGGCAGGACAGTCCCGGATGCCGAGAGGCTCCTGACTCCCGCCGAAGTGGCGGCAATGTTCCGGGTCGATCCCAAGACCGTGACGCGCTGGGCGCGCGACGGGCGGCTGACGTCGGTGCGGACGCTTGGCGGGCACCGCCGGTACCGGGAGAGCGAAGTGCTGGCGCTGCTGCGCGCCGCGCATACCGAAGCTGCCGGGGAATAGGCACCGGGCAGTAGCTGCGGCGTCATCAGGCACCGCAGGCTGGCGGTAACTGGCGGCCCTAGGAGGTCCGTCGGGTCAGCAGCCGGGTCAGAGCGCGGAGAGCCCGTCCAGACCTTGGAGAACACTGTCTCCTCGAGTGCATAGAGTTGCCCTGTGGCAGATCCGGCGAGCTATCGTCCGGCGCCCGGCTCAATCCCGGAGTCGCCTGGCGTCTACCGGTTCCGTGACGGCCGGGGCCGGGTCGTATACGTCGGCAAGGCTAAGAATCTGCGCTCCAGGCTCAACTCTTATTTTGCTGATTTCGCCGGCTTGCACCCGCGCACCCAGTCGATGCTGCTCGCCGCCGCGCAGGTGGACTGGACCGTCGTGGGCACCGAGGTCGAGGCGCTGCAACTCGAGTACTCCTGGATCAAGGAGTTCGACCCCCGGTTCAACGTGCGCTACCGCGACGACAAGAGCTATCCGTACCTGGCCGTCACCATGGATGAGGACTTCCCGCGGGTGCAGGTCATGCGCGGGGCGAAGCGACGCGGCGTCCGGTACTTCGGCCCCTACTCGCACGCCTGGGCGATCAGGGACACCGTTGACACCCTGCTTCGGGTGTTCCCAGTCCGGACATGCTCAGCCGGAGTCTTCAAGCGGGCCGGCCAGATCGGCCGCCCATGCCTGCTCGGCTACATCGGCAAGTGCTCCGCTCCATGCGTCGGCCGGATCGACGCCGCCGAGCACCGGGCGCTAGCTGAAGAGTTCTGCGATTTCATGGCGGGCCAGACCGGCAAGTTCATCCGGCGGCTGGAAGCGCAGATGCGCGCGGCGGCCGGGGCAGAGGAGTACGAGCGGGCTGCCAGGCTGCGCGATGACATCCAGGCGCTGCAGCGCGCCCTGGAGAAGCAGGCGGTCGTGCTGCCCGACGGCACGGACTGTGACGTGATCGCGCTCGCGGAGGATCAGCTAGAGGCGGCGGTGCAAGTGTTCTACGTGCGCAGCGGCCGAGTTCGCGGGCAGCGAGGGTGGGTCCTGGAGAAGGTCGAAGACGTCAGCACTGCCGAGCTTGTCGAGCACTTCCTCGGGCAGGTCTATGGCTCCGATCCGGTGGCGTCAGACCGGCCGATCGCATCAGCGGGGGCCTCGAGCCGAGCCGGGCGCAGCCGGTCGGATACCGATGAGCCTTCGGCAATCCCGCGCGAGGTGCTGGTGCCCGTCCTGCCACCAGATCAGGCGACGGTCGAGGAGTGGCTCACGGCCAGGCGGGGCGGCCGGGTCAGCCTGCGAGTACCACAGCGCGGCGACAAGAAGGCGCTGCTGGACACCGTGGCACGGAATGCGGGTGAGTCACTCGCGCAACACAAGATGCGCCGGGCCAGTGACCTCACCACACGCAGCGTCGCCCTGAACGAGATTCAGGAGTCACTGGGGCTGGACGACGCACCGTTGCGGATCGAGAGCTACGACGTCTCTAACCTTCAGGGGACGCACGTAGTGGCGTCAATGGTCGTCTTCGAGGACGGCCTGGCCAGGAAATCTGAGTACCGCCGGTTCGCGATCAAGGGCCTGGACGGCACGGATGACGTCGCTGCGATCCACGAGGTGATCACCAGGCGCTTCCGCCGTTACCTTGACGAGCGGCCGGCCGGCCAATCCGCCACAAGCGAATCCGGTGGCGGCACCGGCAACCTTGAGACGGCCGTGCAGGCGGGGACGGCCGGCGACGCTCAGGCGCGGCATAAGTTCGCCTACCCGCCAAACCTGCTGGTGATAGACGGCGGCCCGGCTCAGGTTGCCGCGGCGGTACGAGCACTGGATGAGCTCGGCATTGTGGATGTGGCCGTCTGCGGTCTGGCCAAGCGGCTGGAGGAGGTCTGGCTGCCAGGCGAGGACGGGCCGGTGATTCTGCCGCGCAGCAGCGAGGGACTTTACTTGCTGCAGCGTGTTCGCGACGAGGCGCACAGATTCGCGATTGCTTATCACCGGGCGAAGCGCGGGGCCGCCCTGACCGCGAGCGAACTCGATGACATCCCCGGCCTGGGCCCGGCCCGGCGGGCTACGCTACTTCGCCAGTTCGGCTCAGTGCGCAAGCTCGGAGCGGCGACGGTGCAAGATATTGCCGCCGTGGAGGGCTTTGGTCCACGGACTGCTGAGGCGGTCTATCAGGCACTGCACCGGAACGGCAGTGCGAGCGGGAACGGCAGTGCCGGCGGGGACGGCAGTGCGGGCGGGAACGAGCACAATGCGCACACCGATGGCGGCGATGGGGGCGGGGCAGCATGAACGCGGACGGGATGCCGCAGCAGGAGATTGTCATCATTACCGGGTTGTCGGGCGCCGGGCGGAGCACGGCGGCTAAGTCGCTGGAGGACCTGGACTGGTTCGTCGCCGATAACCTGCCCGCTGACATGCTGCCCACGATGGCAGATCTTGCCAGGCGGGCGAGGGGATCCGTGCCGCGGCTGGCCGCTGTCGTCGATATCCGCAGCCGCGCCTTCTCCACGGACCTGAAGTCGGCGATCAGCGACCTGAATGTGCGCGGTGTCCGGCCGTACGTGGTCTTCCTTGAAGCCGCCGACGAGACGCTAGTGCGCAGGTTTGACAGTGTCGCGCGGCCGCACCCGCTGCAGGGCAGCGGCCGGATCGTCGATGGCATCGCGGCGGAGCGCGAGCTGTTGCAGGGCATGCGCGCAGAGGCCGACCTGATCATTGACACCAGCGCGCTGAACGTGCACGAGCTGCGCGCCAGGATGCGGGACGCGTTCGCCACGGAGGCAGAATCCGCACTGCGCGTGAGCGTGGTCTCGTTCGGGTTCAAGTACGGCCTGCCGATGGACGCGGACATGGTGGCCGACTGCCGGTTTCTGCCGAATCCGCACTGGATACCGGACCTGGCTCCGCAGACCGGCCGCGATGCTCCGGTCATCGAATACGTGCTCAGCCAGCCAGGCGCAACGGAGTTCCTGGACGCATTCGTGCGCGCGGTCGAGGTGGCACTGGCTGGCTACGACCAGAGCGGCCGGCACTTCGTCCTGCTCGCCGTCGGCTGCACCGGCGGCAAGCACCGCAGCGTCGTCATGGCGGACGAGATGGCGGCCCGGCTGTCACAGAACTGGCCAGCTATCCAGGTCGCGCACCGCGACCTCGGCCGCGAGTAGGCGCGGCGCGTGTCAGCATGAGCGAATCTGCCACAACGCCCGGCAGGCCGCAGAACCGCAAGGTGGTTGCACTCGGCGGCGGGCACGGCCTGTATGCGTCGCTGTCCGGCCTGCGGCGGGTCACCAGGGACCTGACTGCGGTCGTTACCGTTGCCGACGATGGCGGGTCGAGCGGCAGGCTCCGGCGGGAGTTCGGCGTGCTGCCGCCTGGCGATCTGCGGATGGCGCTCGCCGCGCTGTGCGGCGACGACGCCTGGGGAACTACGTGGAGCCGGGTGATCCAGCATCGGTTTGCAGGCGGCGGCGACCTGCAGGGCGAAGAGGGTCTCACCGGGCATGCCGTCGGCAACGTGCTCATTGTGGCGCTGTGGGAACTGCTCGGCGACACCGTCCAGGGTCTGGAGTGGGTCGCCAGACTGCTCGGTGCGCATGGCCGGGTGCTGCCGATGGCGGCCGTGCCGCTGGACCTGGTGGCAGAAGTTGAGGGGGCAGATCCGGACAGGCCGGGCGAGGTGACCACGGTTCGGGGACAGGTGGCCTGCGCGGAGACGACAGGACGGGTACGGTCGGTATCACTAATACCCGCTGACCCGCCCGCGTGCCCGGAGGCCGTGCAGGCGATCGGGGCGGCGGACTGGGTGGTGCTCGGACCCGGCTCGTGGTTCACCAGCGTGCTACCGCACCTGCTGGTGCCAGAGCTGGCCGCGGCCCTGGTAGGGACTCGAGCGCGGAGGCTGGTAGCGCTGAATCTGGCGCCGCAACCCGGTGAGACGGAGGGTTTCTCGCCGCATACCCACCTGGAGGTCCTGGCCGAGCACGCACCTGATCTGGCGATTGATGTCGTGCTTGCCGACCGTGCTGCGGCCGGTGGAGCGACGACCGACCTGGAGAAGGCTGCTGGCCTGTTGGGCGCCCGCCTCGTGCTGGCCGATCTAGCCGTTGATGACGGGTCACCACGGCACGATCCGAGGCGACTGGCAGGCGCGTTCGCGCAGATATTTGAGGGGGAGTGAGACCCATGGCGCTGACCGGCCTGGTCAAGGATGAGCTCAGCAGAGTAAACGTGCTGAAGCCATGCTGCCGCAAGGCCGAGGTGTCGACCATTCTGCGGTTCGCAGGCGGTCTGCATCTAGCTGCCGGCCGAATCGTCGTGGAGGCCGAGCTGGACACCGGCGCGGCTGCACGCCGCTTGCGCAAGGACATTGCCGAGGTGTTCGGTCACGCTTCCGATCTCGTCGTGCTGGCTCCCGGCGGCTTGCGCAAGGGCA
>Ga0335073_10012279_pt1 | contig 12033 bp, 8 predicted proteins | sample Lox_Sample_22_FD_207093 | JGI IMG/M metagenome (GOLD analysis project Ga0335073, IMG submission 207093) | Soil microbial communities from Loxahatchee National Wildlife Refuge, Florida, United States - Lox_Sample_2.2 | ecosystem: Environmental > Terrestrial > Soil > Wetlands | place: USA: Florida... | reverse complement strand
GCCCTGCGGCCGGCCGTGGATGGCGGTGTGCGGGTCGGAGGTGAAGTCGCGCACGGCAGCGGAGTGCCAGTGATAGCGGCGGGCGAGGGCGCTTTCCTCTTTCATGCCCTGCTGCACGATGGCCCATCCGCCGGATTTGTGGACGACGAAGGCGTGAAGGTAGAGCTGGAAGCCGTCGGCGATGGCGTTGTTGTCCACCCGCGCGGTGAGCCGGCTGGTGCGGGCGAGCGCGTTGCCGTCGAGGCCGGTCTGAGAGGCGAATGCACGGAGTTCATCGGGTGTTTTGCGCGAATGGCGGCCGCGGCCTCCGCAGATGGCGAAGCCGAGCTCCGAGAAGCGCGGGTTGAGTCCGCGTTTGAGTGCGCCCATTACGGAAGTGGTGATGCCGGATGAGTGCCAGTCCATGCCCATGACGCAGCCGAAGGCCTGGAACCAGAAGGGGTCGCTCAGGCGCGTGAGGAATTCGGATGGGCCGTAGAGTTCGGTGACGTGGCCGGCGATCGCGGTTCCGAGGCGCGTCATGCGCTCGCCCAGCCACGCGGGGACGCGCCCACCGTGGAGCGGGAGGTCGGCGGTGCCGGAACGCTTCATGCTTCTATTTTCGCCTAAATTACGCTTTGTTTCCAGCGATGCAGCGCGATAGTGTCACGACCGGGAGGGCGTGCGCATCTCATCGGGCGATGCCGTGGACGAAAGCAAAACTGAACTACACTGAAGATGTTATGACGACCGCAGTGCTTCCTATTTCGATTCAGCCACGCTCGCCGAAGGGCGGGTTTGTCAATGAGCCGTTTACAGATTTCAAGCTGCATGAGAATGACCGGGCGATGAAGGTGGCGCTCGAGAAGGTGGCGCTAGAACTTGGGCGCGAGTACACGCTGGTGATTGGGGGCGACCGGGTGAAGACCGCAGACAAAATCCGCTCGCTGAACCCGGCACTGCCATCGCAGGTGGTGGGTGTACACCAGAAGGCGGGCGCGGAGCACGCGGAGACGGCGATGGCCGCGGCGTTGCGGGCATTCGAGTTCTGGAGCAGAGCGTCGACCGAGGACAGGGTTTCTCTGCTGCTGAATGCGGCGGAGCTGATCCGGCAGCGGAAGTTCGAGATGATGGCCTGGCTGACTTACGAGGTGGGCAAGAACTGGGCCGAGGCCGATGCCGATGTGGGCGAGACGATCGATTTTCTGGAGTTTTATGCACGCGAGGCGTTGCGGCTGGCGAGAGCGACTACGCCGATCCAGTATCCCGGCGAACTCAATGAGTTGCTGTACCTTCCACTGGGTGTGGGCGCGGTAATTCCGCCGTGGAATTTTCCGTTTGCCATCATGGCGGGGATGACGGCGGCGGCGATCGTTACGGGCAATACGGTGATCCTGAAGCCTTCGAGCGATGCGCCGACGATTGCGGCGAAGTTTGTGGAGATTCTCGAAGAAGCGGGAATGCCTGACGGCGTGGTGAACTTCTGCCCTGGGTCAGGAGCGGCCTTCGGCAACGCGATCGTGGAGCATCCTAAGACGCGCTTCATCGCGTTTACGGGATCGAAGGCTGTGGGCCTGGAGATTCACGAGCGCGCGGCGAAGACGATGCCGGGACAGATCTGGATCAAGCGCACGATTCTTGAGATGGGCGGCAAGGATTCGATTCTGGTGTGCGCGGATGCCGACCTGGACGCTGCGATTGAAGGCGTTGTGGTGTCGGCATTCGGGTTCAGCGGACAGAAGTGCTCGGCTTGCTCGCGGGCGATTGTGGAAGCACCCATCTACGACGTGTTTCTGGAGCGGCTGCGGGAACGCGTGGCGCGGCTGAAGGTGGGCGATCCGACAACGAACCCGGGCATGGGACCGGTGGTCAACAAGGCGGCGCTGGAATCGATGCTGCGCTATATCGAGCTGGGGAAAGCAGAGGGGCGGCTGATTGCGGGAGGCACTGCGCGCGAGACGGCCAGCTGCGGATACTTTCTTGAGCCGACGGTCTTCGCTGAGATTCCTCCGAAGGGAGTTCTCGCCCAGGAGGAGATCTTCGGGCCGGTGCTGGCAGTGATCAAGGTGAACAGCTTTACCGAAGGCCTGGAGGTGGCGAACAACACCGAATATGGCCTGACGGGCGCGGTCTACACCTCCGACCGCGAGCGGCTGAAGATCGCGCGGCGTGAGTATCACGTGGGCAATCTCTACTTCAACCGCAAGTGCACGGGCGCGATGGTGGGGGCGCATCCGTTCGGCGGGTTCAACATGAGCGGGACGGATTCGAAGGCAGGGGGGCCGGACTACTTATCTCTATTTATGCAGGCGAAGAGTGTCGCGGAGAAGCTCTAGCAACCTGGAGTGCGGTCAACCTACATAACCGGCGGCACACGGAGCACCTGCTAATCGAATGACGGTTCTTGAATTCACGGCGGTGGTCTGGGCAGTGTCTGCACTCGCGGGGTTTCTGGGCGCATTGACGGGCCTGGGCGGCGGTGTTGTGGTGGTGCCGGCGCTTACGCTTGCGCTGGGCGTCGACATCAAGTACGCCATCGGCGCTTCGCTGGTTTCGGTGATTGCAACTTCTTCCGGCGCGGCGGCGGCCTATGTCCGGGAGGGATTTTCCAACATCCGGATCGGCATGTTTCTGGAGATTGCCACTACAGTGGGCGCAGTGGTTGGCGCGTACCTGGCGGGGCTTGTGAGCACGCATGCGCTTGCCATCGTGTTTGGCCTGGTACTGATCCACGCCGCGTACACTTCGCTCTTTCGGCACGCTGATGCCGACGACCGGGTTGCTTCCGACACACTTGGCCGGCTTCTGCGGTTGGATGGCAGCTATCCTGAGCAGGGTACGCGGGTGGACTACGGCGTGCGCAATGTGCCTGCCGGGTTCGGCATCATGTTCGGGGCAGGGGCGCTCTCGGGGTTGCTCGGGATCGGCTCGGGAGCCTTGAAGGTGATCGCGATGGATCGTGCAATGCACATTCCCTTCAAAGTATCGACAACAACCAGCAACTTCATGATCGGCGTGACGGCGGCGGCGAGCGCAGGCGTGTACCTGAGCCGTGGGTACATCGATCCGCGGGTAGCGATGCCGGTGATGCTGGGTGTCCTGGGCGGCGCGTTGCTCGGGACCAAGGTGCTGGTGAGGGCCCGCGTTCGCACGTTGAGGGCTGTGTTCGGAATCGTCATTCTGGTGATGGCAATCGAGATGATAGTGAACGGCATTCTGGGGAAGATTTGAGCGCTATGGACGACAACAGCCTGGAGAACATCATCGGACAGCTTCTGCGCGCAGGGGTTTTGCTGTCGGCTGCGATCGTAACCGTGGGGGGCATAGCGTATCTCGTCCAGTGGCACGCCGCTGCGGCGAACTACCATCATTTTGCTGCCCGCGGCGCAGAGATTCGTACGGTATCAGGGATTGTGCGCTCGGCGGCGCACTTGAACAGCGAGGGGCTGATGCAGGCTGGTCTGCTGTTACTCATCCTCACGCCGGTAGCCAGGGTGGCAATGGCGATTGTCGGATTCGCATTGGAGCCGGATCGCTTGTATGCGGCGGTCAGCCTGATCGTGCTGGTGATTCTCGCCTTCAGCTTGATACACGCGACTTGAGGCGTCGCGCCGTCTATGCGACGGCGTCTGCGGACGCGGCCTGTTCCTCGGCTTCGAGTTTGCTGCCCACCTCGGCTGCCGCGGCGGCCAGCACGCGATGGTGGATGGTGAAGAGAGCCAGCTCCAGGCGGTCACCGACACCGGTTTTGTCGTAGATGGAGCGCAGGTAGTTCTTGATGACCTGCTCGGTCGTCTTGAGGCGCAGAGCGATCTCGCGGTTTTTGCAGCCCTGGACGATGAGTGCGACGATGCGCATCTCCTTGGGCGTGAGGCGGTCGCGGACCCGAGTGCCAACCATGTCTTCCTGAGGCGAATCGGGCTGCATGATCTGCGGCGGTATCCAGGTTTCGCCGGCGGCGACACGGCGCACGCATTCGACGAGCGTCGGCCCGGTGACGCTGCGGAAGACTACGCCGCGAAAGCCCTGCTGCAGGTAGCTGCCGGCCGCGTCGTTGTTTTCGGCGATCACGATGCCGCGGCTGCCGGCGCTTTCAAGCATGACGCGCAGCCGGGGGAAATCGGGGTGAAGCGAGGACGCGAAGAGGACGATCGCGGAGGGAAAGGTAGTGATCGCATGGTACATGCGCTCGAGGTCGGTGCATTGAGCGATAATGCGCAGGTCTTCATCCATGGCCAGCACCTTGGCTGTACCTGCACGAAAGATCGCCTGCGAATCAGCCAGAATGATTTTATTCATGATCTTTGCCCTGCGTGCTCATAAGTCCCGTTCAGTGACCAGCAACGGATCTGGCTCAAGGGTTCGCCGAGGCTGACCCAGGAGCCGGTTTTTCGCCGATTACTGGTGTTATCGGACAAACCAGACACACTCCCGCGAGTGTCTGTATTTGCTACACTTTTTCAGTGTCTTAATACCTTCTAGCTGACTGACTTCTGACGCGTCAATGACACTTTTGTTCACTTGGGTGCGGCCTGGCCCATGGATCCCACGTGCGGGGGAGATTGCCGGCGTGGAACGGTACGGAGCATGACCTGGATGGGGGAGGGGAGCGCAGTGAATTGGCTCCTGCGGCACAAGGGAAAGTCCTCCCAGCAACTATCATCCTCTTCCGGTTGCTTTTTTCCTGCAAGCTCTTCGAGGCTCTAAACTGAGACTATATGGCACGACCAATTCTGCTGGCAGTCGATGATGATGTGAGTGTCCTGGAGGCGATCGTTCAGGATCTGCGCCGGCAATATGGAGCCACGTTCCGGGTGATGCGTGCGGCGAGCGGGCAGGCTGCGCTGGATACGCTGGACCAGCTGAAGACGCGCGAGGAGCCGGTGGCGCTATTTGTGAGCGACCAGCGCATGCCGGGGATGACGGGTGTGGAGTTCCTGGAGCGGGCGCGGTCGATTTATCCGGAGGCGCGGCGCGTGCTGCTAACCGCGTACGCCGATACGGAAGCGGCCATTCAGGCGATCAACTCGGCGCGGATTCACTACTATCTGAACAAGCCGTGGGACCCGCCGGAAGAGAAGCTGTATCCAGTGATCACAGATCTGCTGGAGGACTGGCAGGCGGGGTATCGGCCGCCGTTCGAAGGCCTGCGGGTGATTGGGCACAGGTGGTCGCTGAAAGACCACAAAGTACGCAATTTTCTTTCGCGCAACCATGTACCGTACCGGTGGTTCGACGTGGCCGCAGACCAGGAGGTGCTGAAGCTCCTGACCGACCGCCAGTTGGACCCGAATCTTTTGCCGGTGGTGCTGTTTGCGGATGGCAGCGTGCTGGTGGATCCGGAGGTGGAGGCGCTGGCGGCGCGGGTGGGATTGCGCACGCAAGCTACGCAGGATTTCTATGACATTGTCGTGATCGGCGCGGGGCCGGCGGGGCTTGCGGCTGCGGTGTACGGCGCCAGCGAGGGATTGCGGACGCTGGTGATCGAACCCGAGGCTCCGGGTGGTCAGGCGGGCTCAAGCTCGAAGATTGAGAACTATCTTGGATTTCCCTCTGGTCTGACCGGGGCGGAGCTGGGGCGGCGCGCGCACACGCAGGCCTCGCGGTTTGGGGCGGAGTTTGTGGTTCAGCGGGCGGTCGGGCTGCGGATCGACGGGCAGTACCGCTTTGTGCAACTGGCGGACGGACGCGAGGTGTCAAGCCACACGGTTCTGCTGGCGCCCGGAGTGCAGTATCGCAAGCTCGATGTGCCGGGAGCAGAGCGCCTTACAGGCCGGGGCGTTTACTACGGAGCGGCGCTGGTGGAGGCTGTCTCCTGCAAGGGCGAGGACATCCTGGTGGTGGGAGGCGCCAATTCCGCCGGGCAGGCGGCGCTGCACTTTGCAAAATTCGCCAACCGGGTAACGATGCTGGTTCGCGGAGAAGGCCTTTCTGCAACGATGTCGAAATACTTAATCGATGAGATCGCAGCTACATCGAATATTGTGGTAGAGGCCCGGACGCAGGTTGCAGAAGCGATGGGCGAGGAACGCCTGGAGGCGGTGAAGGTGTTGGGGCCGGATGGGGAGTCGGTACGTCCGGTGAATTCACTGTTCGTCTTCATCGGTGCGGCGCCGGTTACAGCATGGCTGCCGGCTTGCGTTCTGCGTGATCCGAACGGCTTTCTGCTGGCGGGACCGGATCTGCGCAGCGAAGGCAGATTGCCGGAGGTCTGGAAGGAACGGCGCGAACCGTATTTGCTGGAGTCGAGCGTGCCGGGCGTATTTGTGGCAGGCGATGTGCGCCACGGTTCGGTGAAGCGGGTGGCGTCGGCGGTAGGTGAGGGTTCCATCGCGGTACAGCTGGTGCATCAGTATCTCGCTGGTTTCTAAAGGGAGCGCGAAGAACGGATGAACGATAGCGGACAACCGGTCGAAGTGAAGCCGATTCTGTTACCGGAGATCGGTGAGGCACTGTTCCAAACGCGCCCATTCTCCGGAACCGGCCCTGACGCGCTGAAAGGCGTGGAACGCGCCGACCTTGTGCACGCGAAAGCGGGAGCGGTTTTGGCCGAGTCCGGCCAGCAGGAGCGCTCGTATTGGGTCTTGCTCGAGGGCGAGGTGCGCGCGGAGAGGCCGGAGAAAGACGGAAGCTGGACTGCGACTGGATTTGCCCGCGCGGGCGAGGGATTTGGCGAAGTGCCTCTGCTGATGGGCAGAGCGCCCTCGATGATGCGCGTTGTGGCGACGCAGGATTCGGTGCTGTTGCGTTTTCGAGAGCAGGAGTTCTGGTCGCTGCTGGCCTGCTGCCCTGAGGTGCGGAACGTGGTGCAGGCGGATATGGCACAGCGGATCCAGGCCTACCAGACCGAAGCCCTGCATCGTGAAAAACTGATTTCGCTGGGAACACTGGCGGCTGGCCTGATGCATGAGCTACATAATCCTGGGTCGGCGGCCAAGCGCGCGGCTTCGCAACTGCGGGAGAACCTGCTGCGGCTGCAACAGCTGAGCCTTCGGCATGCCGCTCATCAAAAGACGCGGGAACAACTGGAATGCATGCGCGATCTGCTGGAGCACGCCATCGGCGGCTGCCACGCACCGGCGATGAGCAGCCTGGAGCAGGCGGATGCCGAAGAAGCGATGGCGGAGTGGCTTGCTGCCGCGGGCGTGGAGAATGCGTTTTCCATTGCGCCGGCGCTGGTGGAGATCGGGTTCAAGCAGGAAGAGCTGGCGTGCGCGCGCGATGCATTCGACGCAAGCAGCTTTTCCGATGCGTTGAACTGGCTGGAAGCGCTGGTATCGAGCGTTTCGCTGGTGTGCGCCATCGAGGAGAGCATCTCACGGGTCTCCGAGCTGGTAATGGCGGTGAAGAAGTTCGCCTATGACGATCGCTCGGCCGGCAGGGAACTCGATGTACACGACAGCCTGCAGAGCACGATCACGATTCTGAATCACAAGCTGCGGACGAAGAATATTTCGGTGGTGAAGCGCTTTTCGGCTTCACCGTCGACGATTCTGACGCGTGGCTCGGCGTTGAGCCAGGTGTGGACCAACCTGATCGACAATGCTGTGGATGCTTCGCCCGCGGACGCGCAGATCGAGGTTGCCACCTGGAACGAGGGCGGCTGGCTGGCGGTAAGTATTGGGGATCGTGGACCGGGCATTCCGCCCGAAGTGCTGCCGCACATCTTCGAGGCGTTCTTTACAACCAAGCCCCAGGGCTCGGGAACCGGCCTGGGGCTGGAGATTGTGCAGCGTATCGTGACGCAGAAGTTCGGCGGAAAGATCGACGTGGAGTCGGAGCCGGGCAACACGCGCTTCGTTGTGCGGCTGCCCTTGAAAAATCCCAACGGATCTAGCGGATCGTGACCGTTCCTTTCAGCGGGGTGCTGGCTGAGGAATCTCCGACGAGGATCTGGAACTTACCGGGCGCGATCTGCCAGGAGTGCGCCTTTTCTGACCAATAGGAGAACGCGCGCGCGTCGAGCTTCAATTCAACCGGCTTGGCTTCGCCCGGCTTGAGCTCGACCTTGCGAAATCCCTTGAGCTGGATGGGCGGTTCGTTGCCTTCAGCGATGGACGGAAAACCGAGATACAACTGGGCGACCTCGGCGCCGGCGCGCTGGCCGGTGTTGGTGACGGTAAAGCTGATGGTTGCGTTGGCGCTGCCCGGCTGCTGCGCGACTTTCAGATCGCCGAAGCTGAACTGCGTGTAGCTGAGACCGAAGCCGAAGGGAAAGAGCGGCGTGACGTTGTGCGCGGTGTAGCCGCGGTAGCCCACATCAAGACCTTCACTATAGTGCACGGTGCCGGCAACGCCGGGATACTGCTGCGGATCGGCCGCCAATGTCTGATCGATGCTGCGCGGAAAGGTGAGCGGCAGTTTGCCCGAGGGATTCACGCTGCCGAGCAGAACGGAGGCGACGGCGTTGCCGTCTTCTTCGCCTGGATACCAGGCCTGCAGCACGGCTGGCACGTCGTTGATCCAGGGCATGAGAATGGCGGAGCCGGTTTTCACGACGACGACCGTCTTCGGATTCGCTTTGGCGACGGCTTCGATGAGCTGATTCTGCGCGGCGGGCAGATCGAGGCTCTGGTCGCGGCCTTCGCTGTCCTGATCGCCGACCATGACGATGGCCACCTGCGATCGCTCGGCGGCCGCTGCGGCTGCGTCGAAGTCGCTGCCGTCGAGCACAGTGACGTGGATCTGCAGACCGAGTGAGGCCATTAGGCCGTCATAAGGGGTGATGGTGTAGAGCGGGATCACATGCGAGCTGCCGCCGCCGCCGGTGTTGGGGCGCACGGCGTAGGGGCCGATGATGGCGATCGTCTTGATCGAGGTGGAGTTGAGCGGGAGCAGGGAGCCATCATTCTTCAAGAGCACGATGGACTGCGATGCGATTTTGCGCGCGATGGCTCCGTGCTCGAAGGCTGGAATGGGCTGCAGCTTCGGCTGCGCATTGAAATCGCCATACTCGATCATCTTGGCGAAGCGGCGAACGAGCATCTCGTCGAGAGCGGCGACCGGAACCTGGCCGGCGTCAACTGCCTTGCGCAGCGCATCGCCGAAGTAGATGCCGGTTGGCATCTCGAGATCGAGGCCATCCAGCGCGCTCGGAACCGTGCTGTGTGTCGCGCCCCAGTCAGAGAGAACGAAGCCGTCAAAGTCCCATTCATGTTTCAGAATGCCTTTGAGAAACGGAGCATTTTCGCAATCGAAGGTGCCGTTCACTTTGGGATAAGCGCACATCAGCGAGGCGGAGTGTGCTTCTTTGATGGAGGCTTCGAAGGCCGGCAGATAGATTTCGCGCAGCGCCCGTTCACCGATCTCCTCGTCGATCGATTTGCGGTCGGATTCCTGATTGTTGGCCAGGAAGTGCTTTACGTTGGCCATGATGCCGGTACTCTGCACGCCTTCAATGGCGGCCACAGCAATGCGGCTGTCGAGATATGGATCTTCGCCGAAGCTCTCGAATACGCGTCCGCCCTGCGGTACGCGGGCGATGTTGATGTCGGGCGATTCGAAGAGCTGACTGCCGAGCGAGCGCGACTCTTCGCCTTCAAGCTTGCCGTAGGCATGGGCCAGTTCGGGATCCCATGTGGCCGCGAGCGCGATGGGTGCGGGCAGTGCGGTGGCGGGCGGCTGAGGGCTAGCTCCGCCGGGACCGACGCCGGCGGGGCCGTTGGTCATGTGGAAGTCGGGGATGCCGAGGCGCGGAATGCCGGGCACCATGCGATAGCCGGTGGCGTCGTGGATGCCGTGCAGCTCCTTGATCTTTTCATCGAGCGTCATCCTGGCGACGATTTGTTTGGCGCGGGCGACGGCTTCGGCGTGTGTGATGTGCGCTTGCTGCGCGGGCAGAGCGACAGCAAGGGCGAAAGCAGTGATAGCGGTAGCGAGTGCGTTGGCGAAGACGGAGGAGTACGGCGCGGCGCGGTGCTTGAAGACAATTTTCATGGCGATTTTGCTGCAAAATCTCGATTCAGCCGAAATTGTACCATGCTTGGACAAAATCGAATTTGGCGCACTTTGTGGGTCATTACAGCGATTCCTGAGTAGGTGTATCCTTCGCCTGTGTTGCCAGATCGCCGACTCCCTGTTGTTCCCACCCCAGCGACAAAGACCCATCGCTGGGGACCCCGGGTTGGTCGCGTCGACTTGAAGGTATCGGCTTCCGGACACAGCAACTCAGAAATCGCTATAGCGGCAGTGGTATGACCACTGGATGCCGTTGGGGTTATGATGATTGCGCATCTAATCTGGCGTTTTGGCGAGGTCTAGAGTGAATTTGTGGAAGCGCAAGATGGTTTTGGGGGTTGGCGCTCTGATGGTTGTGGCAGGCGCGGGCACCTTGCATGCAAAAACGTGCGACGTGCGTGCATTTGGAGCGAAGGGCGACGGAACTACTAAGGATACGGCGGCGATTCAGAGCGCGATTGACGCGTGCGCGAAGAAAGGCGGCGGCACGGTGCAGCTGACAGCGGGCACCTATGTGAGCGCGCCGATTGCGCTCAAGAGCAAGATCACCCTGCAGCTCGATAAGGGGGCAACGCTGCTGGGCTCGCCCGATCATGGGGATTATCCAGCGAAGACGGAGTTTCATGTTCCGGACCTGCAGCCGCTGCTGAGTGCGGAGGATGCCGAAAATATTGCGATTACAGGGGAGGGGACGATCGACGGCAATGGGCAGAGCTGGTGGGATGAGGCGCGGAGCATTCGCGATCACGGCGTGCTGGGCACCGGGCATCCGCGGCCGAAGCTGGTGATCTTCGATCATTGCAAACACGTGCGCGTGGAAGGCATCACAGTGCAGAACTCGCCGATGTGGCAGCTGGTGCCGTACTACTCCGACGACGTGACGATTCGAAACGTGCGGATTCTTGCGCCGCAGCACTCGCCGAACACGGACGCCATCGATCCGTTTTCGTCGTCGAATGTGCTGGTCGAGCATGTGTACTCGGATGTGGGCGACGACAATGTGGCGATCAAGTCGGGACCGATCAATTCGCCGGGGCCGGATTCGCCGAGCACGAACATTACGATTCGGGACTGCACGTTTATGCATGGGCACGGAGTTTCGGTGGGCAGTGAGCTTTCCGGCGGGGCGGAGAATATTCTTGCCGAGCGGATTCACTTCGAGGGAACCGACAACGGCATTCGCGTGAAAGCGAATCGCGACCGCGGGCATGACGTGGGGCATCTGGTGTTCCGCGATCTCGATATGAAGAACGTGGGGAACGCGATCATCATCAGCGAGTACTACCCGAAGGTTCTGCCGCCTGCGGATACAACGCCGCAACCGGTTGGCCGGCTCACGCCGCACTTTCATGACATCACGATTGAGAATGTGACGGCGACGGGGAGCAATATGGCCGGCGCGATTGTGGGACTGCCGGAGTCACCGGTAGAGAATGTCGTGTTGAACAATGTGAAGGTGAGTGCGAAGACGGGGCTGACGATTGGCTACGCCCATGTGACGGGAACGAACGTTACGGTGCAGGCTGAGCAGGGGGAAGCGATTTTGAAAGAGGCGGGGGCGCAGGTGGAGTTGAAGTAGCGGGTTGGCGAGTTAGCAAGTTAGTGGGTTAGCGTCCGCTGTGCGGACGTTCGCGGGTGGTGCCCCACCCTTTCGACAGAAAAAAGTCGAAAGTATGGGGCACGGAGGGTTGGTTCGCGCTGCGGGCCTGAAGATTCCTTCAAAAGAATGTTCGCGTCGCCCCTACGGGGCCTGAGGTCCATTCAAAACTTGAGCCCAGGGTTTCGTCCGCCGTGGCGGACTTCACCCTGGGCCGTTTTTTCTCTTCCACCCTCCGGGAGGATGGGGGCATCAATCGGAAAGAGTTATTGGTTGACGCCGCTGGCGAGGAAGCCGCCGTCGACGACTAGGACTTCGCCGGTGACGAAGGATGAGGCGTCGGAGGCGAGGTAGATGGCGGCGCCGATCAGTTCGTCGGTCTTGCCGAAGCGGCCCATCGGTGTGCGCATCAGCAGTTCCTGGCCGCGGGGGGTGCTGTCGAGCAGTTTGGCGTTGATGTCGGTACGGAATACGCCGGGGGCGATGGCGTTGACGGTGAC